>SDBT01002371.1_pt1 | contig 33285 bp, 34 predicted proteins | sample 2277101 | NCBI WGS metagenome assembly SDBT01 (sample SAMN10404973, study PRJNA504765) | marine sediment metagenome | isolation source: marine sediment core GS10_PC15, 103 cmbsf | place: Arctic Ocean: Southern Knipovich Ridge | collected 2010
GGAAGTGATCGTGGCTACTGATTCTGAGGAAGTTGCCACCGCGTGCAACCAGCACCGGATGAAGGTGGTCATGACCGGCTCGGGCCACGCCAGCGGCACCGACCGGGTGGCGGAGGTGGCCGTTGATCTCAAGGATGACCTGATCGTTAATATCCAGGCCGACGAACCGCTACTCAAGCCTGAGGTGGTGGACCAGTTGGTGAGATACATGCAGGACCATCCCGAGTTGCCGCTGGGCACGGCCGGCTCCACTTATCTCACAGAGGATGAGCGACAGGACCCCGGGGTAGTCAAGGTAGTGGCCAGGGATGGCCTGGCTGTGGCCTTCTACCGCCGACCGCCGACAGAGCCCGGGCCGGGGACGGTCTTGCGTCACATCGGACTGTACGTTTTCCGCCGGGAGTTCCTGCTCGAATTCAGCGCGCGCCCCCCCGGCAGGCGGGAGCTTAAGGAAAAACTGGAACAGTTGCGGGCCGTGGAAATGGGGGTGTCGATCGCTGTAATATCGGCCGGCTTCCATTCGGTGGGTGTCGATACCCGCCAGGACTACGAATTATTGAAGGACCAATGGCAAGTATTTACCAGTAGTAGTTATGAGCGCGTCGAAGCAGCCGGTTAAGTATATATTTATTCTGGGCGGTGTCATTTCAGGCCTGGGGAAAGGCATCCTCTCAGCCTCCCTGGGATACCTGCTCAAGTCCCGGGGCGTGAAGGTTACCATCCAGAAGCTGGACCCGTACCTGAATGTGGACCCGGGGACCATGAATCCCTACCAGCATGGGGAAGTGTTCGTGCTGGACGACGGCTCCGAAACCGACCTGGACCTGGGTCACTACGAGCGCTTCACCGACATCGACATGTCACTGCTCAACAACACCACCACCGGGCAGGTCTACTGGGAAGTGCTCAACCGGGAACGCAAGGGAGACTATCTGGGCCAGACCATCCAGGTGATTCCCCACATTACCGATGAGATCATCCGCCGCATCAAGCTGGTGAATGCCCGCCGCAAATTCAAACTGGTTATTTGTGAAGTGGGTGGCACGGTGGGAGACATCGAAGGTCAACCTCACCTCGAGGCTATCAGGCAATTATGCCTGGAAGTGGGGCGGGACAACTACCTGATCATGCACTTGACCCTGGTGCCGTTCATCGGCAAGAGTAACGAGCTCAAGACCAAACCGACCCAACACAGCGTGATGCGGCTGCGGGAGATCGGTCTGCAGCCGGACATCCTGGTCTGCCGGACGATGGAAGATCATCACCTAACCGCTGATGTGCGGGCCAAGATCGCCCTGTTCACCAACGTGCTGCCGGCTCACGTCTTTGAATCCCCCGATGTTGACTCTATTTACGAGATACCGCTGGTACTTCAGGAGCAAGGTCTGGACCAGGTAGTGGCGGAACGGCTCGGGTTGGATGTGGTAGAGGACTCCTCGGAGTTTCTGCACCGGTTTATCGCCCGTTTCAAGGACCCCACCCACCAGGTCACCATCGCCATGTGCGGCAAGTACAACGCGCTGCCGGACGCCTACAAAAGCATCCTTGAAGCGTTCATCCACGCCGGCGTGGAAAATGACGCCCGGGTGGAGGTGCGCTGGGTGAACACCGAGGACTTAGAGAAACATAGCGATCCCGAGAGCGTTTTAAAGGATGTCAATGGGATCCTGATCCCGGGAGGCTTCGGCGACCGCGGCATCGAAGGGAAGATTCTGTCAGCCCGGATTGCCCGTGAACAAAAGATCCCCTTCCTGGGCATCTGCCTGGGCCTACAATGCGCCGTGGTTGATTTCGCTCGTTCGGTCTGTGGGCTGGACGGAGCCAACAGTACCGAATTCGATCCCGATACGGCGCACCCGGTGGTCAGCCTGCTGGAAGAACAGCAGGGGATCGAGAAAAAGGGGGGCACCATGCGGCTGGGGGCCTATGCCTGCCAGGTGCAGTCCGGCACCCGGGCCTACCGGGCCTACCGTAAGCCAAAGATCAGTGAGCGGCACCGGCACCGGTATGAGTTCAACAACGCCTACCGCCGGCGGCTTGAGGAAGCGGGGATGATCTTCAGTGGCATCAACCTGGAACTGGATTTAGTGGAGATCATGGAGCTGCCGAATCATCCCTGGTTCGTGGCGGGGCAGTTTCATCCGGAGCTCAAAAGCCGGGTGGTGCGGGCCCACCCCCTGTTTCGGGAATTCGTGGCGGCGGCCATCAAGTACCACAACCGGGCTGCTAAATGAAGGTGGCGCCGTTCGCTCTTTCAGGGGACGCGTTTCCCGTCATTGCCGGACCGTGCGTGATCGAGTCGCAGGAACACGTGCTGTGGATGGCAGCGGCACTGGCCCAGGTCCGCGACCGGTTGGGATTGACGTTGATTTTCAAAACCAGCTTCGACAAGGCCAATCGCAGCTCCGCCGAGTCCTATCGCGGCATAGCATTGGAGGATGCCCTGCCTATATTCCGGCGAATTCGGGCGGACTTTAACCTGCCGGTGGTGACCGATTTTCATACCGCCGGCCAGGCCCAGCAACTGCAGGAGGCGGTGGACGCGGTGCAGGTGCCGGCCTTTCTGTGCCGCCAAACCGATATGCTGCAGGCGGCCGCTCGAACCGGATTGCCGGTATTAGTGAAAAAGGGGCAGTTCCTGTCGCCGTGGGAGGTAGGTAACATAGCTGCGAAGTTGCGCGCCGCCGGCGGCCACGATTTCGCCATAGTTGAGCGGGGTACCAGTTTCGGCTATAATAACCTGGTTTCGGACATGCGGGCGATTGCCATCATCAAGGAGCAGGGCATCCCGGTGATTTTCGATGCCACCCACTCGGCCCAGCTGCCGGGTGAGCGGGGCAAGGAGACCGGGGGCCAGCGGGAGTATATCCCCACCGTGGCCCGGGCGGCGGTAGCTGCCGGCTGTGACGGAATTTTTATCGAGGTGCACGATCGGCCCGGGCAGGCCCGCTCCGATGCGGCTACCCAGTGGCCCCTGGACCGTTTCGAAGAGCTACTGGCCACTCTGCTGGCCTTCCGAAAGACATATCTGGAGACTACCGATAGTGAATAACCAGGACATGGCGCGGATCAAAGCGGTCAAGGCCATTTTTACCGATGTGGACGGCATACTGACCGACGGCTCCATCTACCTGGGGGCTGACGGCCATGAGCTGAAGCGTTTCACCGTGGAGGATGGGGTAGGCGTGGCCCTGGCCAGGCAGGCTGGGCTTAAAATCGCTTTGATATCGGGGCGGGAATCGCAAGCCACACTCACCCGGGCCCGGCAACTGAAAATTGATGAGGTCTACCAGGGCTACCTGAATAAATTGGAGCCGTTCGAGCTGCTGCTTGAAAAGTTGGGATTATTGCCGGAGGAAGTGGCCTATATCGGCGATGGCTTTATTGACATGCCGATCCTGGAGCGGGTTGGCGTTCCAGTGAGCGTCCCCCATGCCCCGCCCAGGGTGAAGGACCTGGCCATCTACATTACAGCCGTCACCGGAGGGCAGGGAGTGCTGTCCGAGGTAGTGCAATGGATCCTGACTCACCAGGGCCGGCTGGAAGAGGTGTTGACGACCATGAAGACCGATATTTATAAGGCGGGTTGACCGGTGACCCCACGATCCAAGGATGTGCAAGCGATCGCCCGGCAAGTGCTCCGGCAGGAATCCGACGCGGTGGCGGCCCTGATTGACCGGATTGGTCCCGATTTCGCCAAGGCTGTAGACTGGATTTTCAACTGCACCGGCCGGGTGGTAGTGGCCGGGATGGGGAAATCGGGCCAGATCTCCCGCAAGATCTCCGCTACCCTGGCCAGCACCGGCACCCCGGCGCTCTACATTCATCCGGGGGACGCCCTGCATGGTGACCTTGGTATGGTGGGGCGGTCGGATGTGCTGCTGCTGGTTTCCAACAGCGGCGAGACCGAAGATATACTCCGGATGTTGCCGACGGTGAAAGTGCTCGGGGTGCCTATTGTTGCCATCCTGGGCCGTGTGGACTCCACTATCGGGCGCCAGGCAGGCGTGGTCTTGGATGCCAGTGTGGAGCACGAAGCCTGCCCCATGGACCTGGCTCCCACTACCAGTACCACCGCCGCCCTGGCCCTGGGGGACGCCTTGGCCATGGCCCTGCTGGAGTTGCGCGATTTCGCCATTGAGGATTTCGCTCTCTATCACCCCGGTGGCGCCCTGGGCAAGAAACTGCTCACGACGGTAGCTGCTCTGATGCACAGTGGGGACGAGCTCCCACTGGTGCGCGAGCAAGATCTGGTGAAGCATGCCATCCTCACCATTTCCGAAAAGGGATTGGGGATCACCGGGGTTGTGAATGGCGACGGGGAGCTACTGGGCGCGATCACTGACGGTGACCTGCGCCGGGGGCTGGAGCGCGACGAAAATCTGCTGCGACTGAGGGCCAAAGACGTGATGACCTCCAATCCCAAGTGGATATTCGATACCGATCTGGCGGTCAGAGCCCTGGCGGTTATGGAGGATCACGCCATCACCTCCCTGTTCGTCATGGCCCAGTCGGACGGACGCCGCCCTCAAGGCCTGATCCACATCCACGACATCCTTAAATCGGGGATCCGTCGATGAAAGCCGGCGGCCTGATAGCGGTCTGCGGGTTGGCGCTGCTAATGGCCTGCGGCAAATCGTCGATCATGAAACAGCGGGGCGCCAGCCGCGAAATGTTCCCCGACCAGGAAAGCTGGGAAAGCACCATCATCATTTCCCGGGGGGGCCGCCTGGTGGCCCGGGCTGATTCCCGCCGGATGATCAAATACGAGAGCCAACAGGTGGCCCATCTCTTCGGGAATGTGAATGTGGACTTCTACAACGAGCAGGGCCAGCATGTGAGTCTATTGCTGGCTGATAGCGCCGAGTTCCACCTGAAAACGCACAAGCTTAGCGCCAACGGCAACGTGATCATCCACTCCGATAGCGGGCTGGTATTGCACACGGAGCGGTTGGACTGGAACGATCAATACGATATGCTCTATACCAATGATTCCGTCATGTTCGCCTCGAATGAGAGCGATACGCTGTACGGGGTCGGCTTCGAGTCGGATGTGGATCTGACTCACTGGAAAATATTTCGTCCCCGGGGCGTGACTGAAAGGGAGTTCGGCGAAAGTGAATGAGCCTGAAATGACGGATGGACAGCTCCTGGAGGGCATCGACCTGCACAAAACCTATGGGCAACGGGAAGTGGTGCGCGGTGTATCCTTGGAAGTGCGCCAGGGTGAGATAGTTGGTCTGCTGGGACCAAACGGAGCCGGGAAAACCACCATGTTTTACATGATTACCGGCATGATCCGGCCTACCGCCGGCCGTGTTCGGTTGAGCGGTGAAGATATCACACCTTTGGCCATGTACCTGCGGGCCCGCAGGGGCCTGGGTTACTTGTCGCAAGAGCCATCGGTTTTCACCCAACTTTCCGTCGAGGACAACCTGCGGCTGGTCCTCCAGATCAGCGGAATGGACCAGCAAGCCCAGGACGAGCGTCTGCAGCAACTGCTGGATGAGCTGCACATCGACCACATTCGAAAGAACAAGGCCAATACGCTGTCGGGAGGTGAGCGTCGCCGCACCGAGATCGCCCGCAGCTTAGTGCTGAATCCCTATTATATCCTGCTGGATGAGCCTTTCGCCGGAGTGGATCCAATTGCGGTGGAGGAGATCCAACGCATCATAATCCAGTTACGCAGCAACAATATCGGTGTGCTGGTTACCGACCATAACGTTAGGGAGACCCTGAGCATCACCGATCGGGCCTACCTGCTCTATAATGGCCGGTTGATAAAATCGGGAACGGCGGAGGAGTTGGCTGCCGATGAGGATACCCGCCGGCTTTATCTGGGTCGCAATTTTAAACTGGAACGCCGCCTTACATAGACCTATGCCCTACTTGCAGCAAACCCAGAAACTGAGCCAGCACCTGTCGCCGCAGCAGATACTGCAATCCTCCATTTTGCAGCTCAACAGCCTGATGATCGAAGCCCGTATCCTGCAGGAGCTGGAATTGAATCCCGCCCTGGAGCTGGCCGAACTGGACCCGGTTGAAAACGGTGAAGATGAGGATGAAAGCCTGGACGACATCGACTGGGACGAGCTGCTAAACAGTCCCGACGATTTCAATGTCTCGCGCTACGAAGATCACTCCCGGGAAAACATTGAGATTCAAATCGCCGCTTCGGAAGAATTCATGGAGACCCTCACCCGACAGCTGATGGACACCGGGCTGCCCGATGAGACTTTGTCCGTCGCTCAGGAACTGCTGGGTAATATCAACAACGAGGGCTACCTCTCGGTCGAACCACTGCTGGTGGCGGATCGTATGCATGTACCTGTCGAGGAGGTTGAGCAGGTCCGCCGGCGGATCATGAGGTTGAGCCCTCCCGGGATTGGCGCGCTGGACCTGAGTGAGTGCCTGGCGGTGCAACTGGAAGTGCGCGGTGAGGACGGACTGGCCGCCAGGATTATCGGTGATCATTTTAACGATTTCGCCAATCGGCGTTACAATCGCATTATCCAGGCTCTGGATTGCACCGAGGATCAGCTCCGGGCGGCCATTGATGTTATTTCACAGCTCAACCCCAAGCCGGGGATGGGCGAGGTCGCTGTCCTGGGCGAATATATCGTGCCCGACATTATCATGGAAGAGATTGACGGGGAATGGGTGGTCAGTCTCAACGACACTACCCTACCGGAACTGCATGTCAGCCCGGTCTACCTGAATATGATCACCGGCAAGCGCCGTTACGATACCGAAACCCGGCAATTCGCCCGGCGCAAGGTGGAAGCTGCCAGGTGGTTTATTCAGGCGGTTCAGCAGCGCCGGCATACCAGCATACGAGTGATGGAGGCTATCATCTTCCGGCAGAAGGAGTTCTTTTCCAACCAACGGGGACCGCTGAAGCCGATGGTATTGCGAGATATCGCAGACGATATCGACATGGACATTTCCACCATCAGCCGGGTGACCAACGGCAAATACATTCAGACGCCGTATAAGATCTACGAACTCAAGTACTTCTTCTCCGAGGGGATGACCACCGATGACGGTGAGGAGGTGTCCACCCGCCTGATCAAGGCCGAGTTGCAGAAGATCATCGACGGTGAGGATAAGCACAAGCCCTTTAATGACGAGCGACTGGCACAGCGGCTTAAAGAACGGGGCTATCCGGTGGCCCGGCGCACGGTGGCCAAGTACCGCGAGCAGCTGCAGTTGCCGGTGGCCCGGCTGAGAAGGGAGCTGTAGCGACTAATCCATCAACAATTCTAGACTAGGGTCCAATTATCAATGAAACAGTTCCCCATCAGATCAACCACCATCCTGGGCGTGCGCATCGGGCGCCGGGTGGCCCTGGGCGGCGACGGCCAGGTGACCATGGGCGAAATGCAGCTCAAAAGCAAGGCCGTGAAAGTGCGGGCCTTCGCCGACGGTAAGGTGCTGGGCGGGTTCGCTGGCGCCGTGGCCGATGCCCTGACCCTGTTCGAGAAATTTGAGACCAGGCTGGACGAGTTCAACCAGAATCTGCAGCGGGCGGCGGTGGAACTGGCCAAGGAGTGGCGCACCGACAAGTACCTGCGCGAACTGGACGCCCTGCTGGCCCTCATGGACCGCAAGAATAGCTATATACTGTCGGGCTCCGGCGACGTCATCGATCCCGAGGGCAGCGTGATCAGTATCGGCTCGGGCAGCGGCTATGCTCTGGCGGCGGCCCGGGCGCTGATCGTGGCCGGCCGCAAAGACCCCCATGATGTGGTGGACAGCGCCCTGAAAATCACCGCCGATATCTGCATCTATTCCAATAATCAGATCACGATTCTGGACCTGGAATGAAAGAACTGACCCCCCGCCAGATCGTCCGGGAACTGGACCGCTACATCGTGGGCCAGGAAGCGGCCAAGAAATCGGTGGCCATCGCCATGCGCAACCGCTGGCGCCGGCTACAGGTGCCCGACCACCTGCGGGAAGAGATCATGCCCAACAATATCATTTTGATCGGCTCCACCGGCGTGGGCAAGACCGAGATCGCCCGCCGCCTGGCCATGCTGGCGGCTGCCCCCTTTATCAAGGTGGAGGCCTCCAAGTTCACCGAGGTGGGCTACGTGGGCCGGGACGTGGAAAGCATCATCCGGGACCTGACGGAGGTATCGGTGGCCATGGTCCGCCAAGCTAAGGAAGCGGAAGTGGAAGGCAAAGCTCTTGAGCAGGCTAACCTGCGGCTGCTGGATCTTCTATTCCCCTTGAATGAATCCCCTCGCCCGGCGACTGCCGGTTTGGATGATGACCAGGCCATCGAATTACGCGCCCGGCATGAGCGCACCCGGCAGAAGCTCAGGAAGCGGCTGGACCAGGGGGAATTCGAGGATCAGATTGTGGAGATCAAGACCAGCGGCGACCATAGCCCGATCCTGCAACTGATGGGACCGTTCGGCATGGAAGATATGGCCGTAAACCTTCAGGAGATACTGGGAAGCGCGCTCCCCAAACGCTCCCGCTCGCAGAAAACCAGCGTGTCCGAAGCGCGCCAGATCCTGGCCACCGAAGAGGCCGGTAAGTTGATCGACATGGATGAGGTGATCCGTGATGCGCTGCACCGGGTGCAGGAAATGGGGATCGTGTTCGTCGACGAGCTGGATAAGATCGCCGGGGAACACGCGGCGGCCGGTCCAGACGTCTCCCGGGAAGGGGTCCAACGCGACATCCTACCCATCGTGGAAGGCTGCAGCGTGATGACCAAGTACGGCATGGTCCACACCGACCACATTCTGTTCATCGCAGCCGGCGCCTTTCACATCAGTAAACCCAGCGACCTGATCCCGGAACTCCAGGGCCGGTTCCCCATCCGGGTGGAGATGGACGACCTCACCCAGAAAGACTTCGTCAAGATCCTGACCCACCCACGCAACGCCCTGATCAAGCAGTATGCCGCCCTGCTCCAGACCGAAGGGGTGCAGCTCAAGTTCGAACGGACAGCCATCACCGAAATCGCCCGGGTGGCTTACCAGGTCAACATGAGCAACGAGAACATCGGCGCCCGGCGGCTGCATACCATCCTCACCACCCTGCTGGAGGATATCCTGTTCGAGCAGCCCGAGGGAAAGAGCAAGCAGATCAACATTACCAAGGCGCTGGTGCGAAAACAGGTGGAGGCCATCTCCAAGGATCAGGACCTGAGCCGGTATATTCTTTGATGCATAATTCAAAGTGTAAAATGAAAAATAGACTAGGCTAATGGAGGTCAATTCATGAGGCAAGTGATCATTTACCCAGGGGAAGATGGTTTCTGGGTAGCTGAATGTCCCTCGTTACCCGGATGCATCAGCCAGGGTAAAACCAGGGAAGATGCCATATCCAATATCCGTGAGGCCATCGATGGGTACATCCTCACCCTGGAGGCGGACGGCATAGCAGTTCCAAAGGAGCGGTTTGAACTCTTGACAGTAGCCGTATGAGCAAATTGCCCGCGATTTCCGGGCGGGATTGCGTACAGGCGCTCGAACATGCTGGCTTTTATCTGAGGCGGCAAACAGGTAGCCATCTAATTATGCGACGTGGCGCGCCGTTTACTCAGGTGGTCGTACCGGGCCACAAAGTGCTGGACCGCGGTACCTTGAGAGCCATCATCCGGCAGGCGGGCTTAAGCGTAGAGGAATTTATCAACTTGCTGAAGTAAGTCGAGGCCATCTCCAAGGTCCAGGACCTGAGCCGGTATATCCTTTAATGCAAAATTCAAAGTGTAAAATGAAAAATATAGGTTGAGTTATGATTGAAGCACACTGGCGTGAAGTGGAAGCGCTCAAACGCCGAGGGGATAAGGAGCGCTTACGCTCACTTACCGTGCCGGATGCTCTTCAGCAATTCGCCGATCTTATGACGCTGATGGAGAAACTGCCCCAAACTGGCGATCTGAAGAGCCTCCGGCAACATGAAACCATGAACCTTGTGGAGTGGAGAAGGAAAATGGACCTGATCGGCAAAAGGGATTCAGGGTGATCCCACTGTTTCAGGCCGTCAAGCAGGTTCAGGAGTTCCTGGAACATGAGGGCTGGTCTTTCATGGTCGTCGGTGGTCTGGCTGTGGCAGTCTGGGGGCGGGTCAGAGCAACGCTGGATGTAGACATTTCCGTGGCTGTGCAGCCCCACGAACGGTAGAGAAATATGAAGAATATCGCCAGCGATCAACGGGCTGATATTATTAACCCACCCGCTTTATCAAAGCTCTTTCGTTGGCAGCCCTCCCGGCAGACTCTTATTCCAGTGGTGGCCGGGCTGGCTGTGATTGGCCTATCAGCAGCCATGCTCCCCTTTGAAAAGACTCCCTGGGTTAGAATAGTGATTCATGACATTTTCCTGGTATTCCTGGTGGGGATCCTTTTTCCACTCGCATATATTCAACGCTCTGACAACGACCTGGCCGGATTCGGTTTGAGCCTCCAGAGATGGCACGTCTACCTCCCGATCAACCTCGTGCTGGGGGCACTCTTGTTATTCATGTTCCTGTCGGAGAGCCCGCCTCCGGCCGATTACCACTTGAATGCCCTGGTTCTATGGCAAGCGGCCTACGTCATGTGTGCGCTGGTTTTTGAGTTGGTGTTCTTCTATGGGTTCTTAAGAACCTTGTTCGAGCGGGCCTTTGGCATACTGCCGGCGATTGTCCTCACCGCAACCTTCTACACCTTCCACCATATTGGATTCCAGCCGGAGTATGGTAAACTTTTCTTTGTGGGGCTATTGTATGCCACGGTATACCGACTAGGTAACAGCGCCCTGCTGATTTTCCCTTTCTTTTTGGGGGTGGGTGGAACCTACGATGTGCTGGTGCAGTCACAAGTGGTTTCCCCTATTGAGTACCCGGAAATTCGCACTCTGTATCTGGTTCTTCTCATTCTGGCGGCAGTGGTCTGGACGTGGAAGAAAGCACGGGAAGCGCTAAAACCCGGCAGTAGGGGGCATCGCGGGCCAATGGCGTCAACTAGATGAAAGCCAGGCCACAGGTTGATGAGCCTTTCAGGGTAAAACCAATCGGTGTCGTACATTCTGATCTCAAAACCAGAGAGGCGGTCATTAAGGTCGAAGTAGATGAAGTTGTGGCGGAGATCGAACTGTTCAAGGAATACGAAGCGGGCTTAAGCGATATCGAGGGTTTTTCCCACCTGATCGTGGTTTGCTGGATGCATGAGGCCCGGTTCCGGTCTTTACAGGTCAAGCCGATTCATGCCCCCGAAACTGTACGCGGTATTTTCGCCACGCGCCATCCCGATCGGCCCAATCCCATTGCCGTTACGATCGTGGAGTTAGTGAGATTTGAAGGTCTTTGCCTGCGGGTGAAAGGACTGGACATGATTGACGGCACACCGGTTCTGGATATCAAACCCTATACCCGGTGGGACCAGGTGGTGGGACCCCGCTTCGGGTGGCTGGCACAGAAGAACAATACCTGTATGCCGTAACCGGTATCACATCTAGATAGAAACAGGAGTGCGTAATGCCCAAACACTTCCTCCACATCGATGACCTGACCGCCGACGAAATCCACGCTATTTTCAAGCTGGCCGAGGTGACCAAAAAGCGCTTCAGCCGGCGCGAGAAATACGTCCCCCTTCGTGGCCACACCCTGGCCATGATCTTCGCCAAGCCCTCGGCCCGCACCCGCATCTCCTTCGAGACCGGTTTCCACCGCCTGGGCGGCCACGCCCTCTACCTGGGACCTGACGATATCGGCATCGGCAAGCGCGAGGCCGTGGGGGACATCGCCCGGGTGGTCAGCCGCTACAACGACATCATCATGGCCCGCCTGTTCGAGCACCGCCATATGCTGGAGCTGGCGAAGCACGCCACGGTGCCGGTGGTTAACGGCCTCACCGATTACAACCACCCCTGCCAGATCATGGCCGATATGTTCACCATCCTTGAGCACCGGGGCCACCTGGACGACCTGAAAATCACCTACGTAGGTGATGGCAATAACATCGTCCACTCCTGGCTGCGGCTGGCGGCCCGCCTACCGTTCAACTTTACTATCGCTTGCCCCGAAGGCTACCAGCCCGACACCGAAACCGTGGACCTGGCCAGTAAGGCTGGCCTGAGCGAGATCGCCATCAGCAATGATCCCCGTGAGGCGGTAGCGGGGGCCGATGTAGTCTACACCGACGTCTGGGCCAGTATGGGCCAAAAGGAGGAGGCCGCCCAGCGCCGCCGCAAGTTCGAGGGCTTTACCGTCACCGCCGAATTAATGGCCGCCACCGGTAAAGATAGCCTTTTCATGCACTGCCTGCCGGCCGAGCGCGGGGTGGAGGTCACCGACGAGGTGATGGACGCACCCTACTCCATAGTCTTTCCCCAGGCCGAGAACCGCATGCACGTGCAAAACGCCATCATGCTGCGGCTGCTGGGGAAGGGGTAGCCTTCAGTCCGTCAGCTGACGGATCAGTCCGCCAGCTGGCGGACTGGGGTGGGTTTTCCCAGTACTCCAGAACTTCGGGCTCCCCGTCGGTGTCGTTGGTTACCGACATGCTCAGTTGCCGGTATGCCTTTGTCTTCGCCTAATGGCCTGTGTTTCACCTGCCGCTATCGAGCGCAGCGGAATTGCGGTCAGGTGCATGGCATTGTTATCTTGCGTTTTCATACATTGCCTTTAATGCCTCGATTGGAAAACGATACTCAATAGCCCCCATTGGCATACGATTCAGTTTCTTAATGATGTTGGGTAAAGCACTGCTATGAACGCCGCCCTCAGACAAAATATGATATTTGTAGTGAAAAGCATGATCATTCATTGAACCCAATATACCTTTACTGTTTGTATTTGAATATTCGATTTCTTGATATTCAGTCATTATCCTTTCTTTATCAGTCTTTCCAAAACCCTCTTCTGACAATACACACTCAAAGTACCCCTTGAACAATTCATCTAATTTCCGGATTTGTGCACGTGATACATCTGGGATTATAAAATTGAACAATGTTTTGTCATTTACGAGAAGAATGCATTTTCGCCTATCAATGTAAATGAGGTTCGCGTGCCATGGTCCCAGAAACGATAATTTCGGTTCCGATCCCGATAAATCCGACTTCTTTAACCCCATTTCTTTCTGGAGTTTTTTTGTACACCTAATTAACTGCATGATTTATTAAGCAACATAACGACTGAACTCACCTACCGCAATGGAGCGCAGCGTAATAGCGCTCAGGTGGACTGGCATGTTCGACCTTAATTTTTATTAATTGGGTTGGAGCAGTCCCAATGAGATTTAAACATTTTTATAAGCTCTTTCCCAAATTCTGTATTTGCATTTATTACGCTGAAAGGTGCTTTTGTAAGTTTCTTTGCTCTCCCTGCTTCATCCACCACAACAGGAGAATAAAGTACAGCATCGTCAATAACTATACAAACCGTCATTCTTTGTATGTCATACATCCTGATATGATCTTCTATTGCAATATTTGTCTTACTAAGAATATCCATTGCACTTTTAATGCATTCCTCTAATTGTTCCTTCAAATCGTTATCTTGATGAGCCGATTGGATCACATATTCTGGTGCTTGTGGGTCAAGACAAAGTAACTTAAAATCGAACCCTTCATCAATTCTATCTTTTAAGTTGTAGAAAAAATCCCTATGCTCCTTGTCAAATAACTTTCGATTTTTCCTTCCAAATATATAAAGCCTATCTCTTGCAACTTCTGTCAATGTTGAATAAAGACCGTGACTTTCAAATCCGCTTGAAAAGAAGGCTTGACTACCCATAACTGGATCAGGCAAACCGTATCTTGCGAATGCCTTGATGACTCTTGACACTTTAGTTCTTGAACCTGGAATTTCAATTTTCGTTATTTCGCCTATTTTATCCTCTAACTCTGGCCAATAATTCTCGAATGCATCCTTGAGTATTTTCTCCTCAAGTTTTAAATCATCGATCTCGGAATTTAACGTTTTTATTAATTTGAAAAAGTCGTTTTTATCAAATACCGTCGCTTGAAACTGTGTTAAAGGACCACTAAGCTCAGAGGGGGACATGCCTAATAGCAATGGGCATACTTTAGCGTCGCCTAAACTTTTTGATAACGCTCCGGCTTCAAAAATCAACCACGAAGCTTTGTAGTTCTCTGGAGTAACACAAATAATTCCTATGTTATGAGACGATAAGCTATTTCCTATTTCTTCTGACCAGCGTTCCCCCTTTTCAATATCAAAATCGGACATCCATGGTTTTGATACTTGTATTACTTTTCGCAGCCATTGTGTAAGGCATTCAGCTATCGCCCGGCTTCTTTCGCCTGACCAACTTATAAAAATATTCAACATGGTAAACAGTCCTCAATGATTATTGTGTAGTCAAACATTCAAGCTCACCTACCGCAATGAAGCGTAGCGGAATAGAGGTCAGGTGCAGCGATTTGTTAGGCCGTTCATTCCAGGATCAGCAACGATGTTGGTTCTGCTGCCCCATTGTCCCCTATCCTCGCAGAAGAGCACCTATCGCTTGCCAAGCACTCCCCACAGCATTAGGAGACCCAATACGCCAAACCCGACGGAGCGGATAACATGCCCCGTTGAAACACCCTCTACTCGAATCATCCCCAGATAGATCCCGCAGGCTACGAAGGCCCCTACAACCAGGATCGAGAAAAACCATCGAGGCGGAGGCTTAATTCTACGCTCAGCCATCAATCCTCCATTCAGTATACTTAGTGTCGATCAAACGTCCTAATTGAGCGCGCTGCACGGCGCTTGCAAGATTACCTCTGATACCACGAAAACGCAACATTAACTGCTGAACGCATATTATTGAAACCTCTAGTGCAGTAGGCTCCAATGAGTCGTTATGCGAACCTATGTGTCAACAATATCAGCAACGTAAATATTGGTCCTTTTTGTCTTCAAATTAGTATTGGGACTAAAGAAATCCTTTATGATCCTAAAGCGGTTTTCGTTTCTCGCCAAGCGCATAGCATCTGGAATCCAGTGTTGCATCAGGGTGAATGTTTCAAAAAGTAATTCCGACACCTCTTTTGCCTTCTCTACTTTTAAGACATATCTCTTCAGTAATCTTCCCTGGTATTCTTCTTCAAAGAAACCGCTGTCGTAGACGACAAAACGGTTTGAATTTGATGTTTTTTTAAGTAGTAAATACTTCTCATCGTTGTCTGGATTAATATCTTTTCCATTGACAACAGTAAATTCAATTCCACTTTCGGCACAAATATTAAAATCGCTCTCGTTTTTCAGGGTTGATTCCAACTTGGCAAGATTATTGGCAATCCTAAGGATATTAATGGAATCAATATGTGACGAATATTTTAAAATCATATTATCATTGAGAGCTTGCCTAAATAAGGTACGCACTTCGTCGGTGTTCTTGAATATTTGAAAGCCTATGTAGTTCTGGTTTCTTACTGAATTACAGATATCGCTTTCAGAGTAATTCACAATACTTAGAATGTTCTCAAGTGTATTAGAATCGAGGTTATAGCCGTGAATGATTTTCTTTAAAAAATATAATGCAACAAAGATATCATTTGAAATCCTGTTTTTTATGTAGTCTTCCAAGTATTTCTTCTCGTTATGTATGATCCCTTGCCTGATCAAGTCATAGAATAGGTATGCTATAAAGAAAAAAATGCAATTTGAAAAAATGCCAATTAGTATGCCTTTGATCTCTTGGTTAGATGTGAGTTGAGACCATACCAACAAAACGACAGAAGCTAGGCCCAGGCATATATAAGGTATGATACGTTTCCGAAGCGCCATCTTATGCCTCATTGTTGCGTATAACTACTGATTATATGGGTTCCGTATAAGAAACTCTTCCGGCCTTGCCGCCGCATGACACACGGATCTGAATCGGAGCATAACTCCGCTTACGCCAACGGGATAGCATCGATTTCTCTTTCACCTCGGGGTCTTATATGGTTTCCGCATAATACGCTGTTGTCCATTCTTTACAGGGTATCAGCGGGGCTTTCCCGCCTCAGCTGCCTCGGTTCAGCACGTGAGCATAAATCAACATGGTTCGGATGTCGTTTTGGCCCAGGAGTTTCCTCCCCGTTCTTAATTCTTCAATCTTACTTTGCGCCTTTGCGGTTCATTCTTCTTTCTTCACTGCCAACTGCCAACTGTTGGAGCGTAGCGGAAATCCCGCCAACCCCGCCATCGGCGGGGCCAACGGCGGGGCCACTGCCAACTTTCCTCAATCCAGCAGCTCGAAACGGATCTCCCGGGTGATATAGCTCACCGTCTTGTCCTGCGGCACGTTCACCCGCACCTGGTAGGTGGCGTCATTCCCCGGACCGATGGCCGTATCGGTGAATACCCCGGAAATATAGGACATATTACTGCCATCCACAAAACCGGAGTCTATGGCCACCAGCTTGGTCTCGGCGCTCCAGAGCTTGAAAATCACCCGCACGAAATCGCCCCGGGTGATCCCCTCGTTATGCACCCGGCCGCTGTAGACGCGGTGAGCGTCGTAAATCTCTTCCCGGGCGTCACCCGTAAAATCGATTTTGGGCCTGAAATCCGCCATTTCACCGATGCTACGGACAGTGGACTTGTCCAGGGTCAGGTTACCCAGGCTGGTCTCCAGGGTAACCCGGTCGATATCCTCGTTGATGATGTTGCCCCGCACGATGGTACCGTTGGTCAGCACTATCTCGTGGGTCATCCGTGTCGGTTTTAATCGGTTCAGGAGGGTGCGATAGACCTCCGGCGAGAGCTCCCGGCTTTTATAGGCCTCCACGGCGATGCGCAGCTCGTTCATCTGCCGGCGCAGCTGCTCCATACTGACCTGCATCTCGTAAAACTGCCGTTGTGTGACCGCCCGCGGCTGCTGGGGCAGTATCTCGATGGTCTCGCCGGCCTTATCCTTTTGCCCGCTAACAATGATCGGTAGTGAGATCAAAAGCAGTGCCAGGAGGGTTGATGAGGCGTTTGTGGTGCGGTTCATTGTTTGCGCTCCCAGGCCATCGCGGCCTTGAGCGCCGCCCGCCGGAGCCGTTCCTGGCCTTCCGGCCCGGGCTGCAAGGCCTCAGTCAAACCAGCGATCTCATTCTGGAGGAAGTAATTCTTCGTATGCTCCAGTAACGGCACGATGCGGTTTAGCACCGAAGGGTCCTTAAAGTTCGCCAGGCTGGTGATGGCCTGTTTGCGGAAGGCGGCCGGCAATTCAGGTGCCATGGCTATCTCCACCAACGTCGGTTTCACCGTGGGATCGTCAAAGTCCCCCAGGGCTTGCAGCAGGGTGTTCATCAGGGCAAAATATTCCTGGCGCCCCATCTGATAGGTCTCCAGCAAAGCCAGAATCAGCCGCTCTTCCTTGACATCGCCCATGGCATGCAGGGCAAACTGGCGCAGTTGCAGGTTGGAGGTGGGTTCTCCCAGCATCCGGGCGAATAGTTGCACTACCTCCGGCGAATCCTTTTTGGCCAGGATCTCGATGGCCGTGCTGCGGGTGCCCAGACTGACCGCCGGGTCGCTGGCGATATCGATCAGTACCGGGATAGCCTTTTCATCACCGATGTTTCCCAGGGCCCCGGTGAGCATCTGCTCCATCCGCAACTGATTCTCACGGCTGCTCTGGTACAAATCGATCAACGACTGGATATAGTCCTCCGAACCCACCGCTTCCAATCCCTCCACCAACTTGGTGCGCAACTGGTTCAGCTTCAAATCGGTGGAAGTCAGGGCTTCGGTGAACGCCCGCCCGCTCTCGTGGCTGGGAATGCCCGCCAGGATATCGATGGAGGTGAGCATCATATCGATATCCAGGTTCTCGGCATCGCGGATGTTCTGGGCCAGTGCGTCTATGGCCTTGGGGTGGCGGCTCTCACCTAACGCCCGGGCCGCCGCCAACCGGGCGCTGTGTGGTTGTTCCGGGTCCTCGTAGATCTCAATAATCTGGAGCAAGGCGCCCATCTTGCCCTTTTTCTGGTACTTCAAGCGCAACTTCTCTACGTCGGTCTCATCCTTCTCGCCGCGAAAAAGCGCACAGCCCCCCATGCTGATCACCAGGAGCACCGCCAGGACCAGGTAGACTACCCGAGAAAGATATTCTGCAATGAAAGATCGATGCTGCATGGTTTCAGTCACCTTCAGCCGGCCAGTTTAAAAGCTCTATCTGTCCATTCAAGATTCTGCCATAGGTGAAATGGTTGATCCAGTCACCCATACAGAGGAAGCTTTTACCCTCAGGATTGATATGCAGCCGGTTCACGTGGTAGTGCCCGATGACTACTATGTCGCTGCCGGCGGCCCACTGCTCCTGTGCATAACCCATCAGGCCGTTGAATTTATAGTCCTCCCGGCCGTCATCGGGATTATACTTTCGGCTGAGCCGGGAGGCGGACTGGGCCAGGGCGATCCCCAGGTCGGGGTGCAGCCAGCGGTATAGGAAGATGGTCAACCGGTTGCGGAGCAACAGGCGCAACAGGCGGTAGCCTCGATCGCCGGGAAGCAGGCCGTCACCGTGGGTCAGATGCACCCGCCGACCGGCAATCTCCACATCCGCTGCTTGCCGGTAGACATGGAATCCCAGGCACTTGCAGAAGAAGTCATCGGCCCAATAATCGTGGTTACCCAGAATGAAATGGATATCCACGCCGGAATTTCGCAGCAGGTAGAGTTGGCTGATCACGTCGAAATAGCCCCTGGGTACAACCCGGCGGTATTCAAACCAGAAATCGAACAGGTCCCCGACGATAAACAGAGTCCCCCCGGTTTCCCCGACCATGTGGAAGAACTGGAACAGCCGTTGCCGCCTGGTCCTCTCCTCCTGATTGTCATGCAGGGTCAGGTGCACATCGGATATTAAATATGCCGGTGTGGTCATATACTTTGAAATTAGGTTCAGCCCGTCGGTGAGGCAAAGCAATATTAGGAGAAATAAGTTGACATTAACCGAGCCTGCGGGTAAAATCCTACTTACTAGCCGACTAAGTTCGGTGGGCTTATTCTGTAGATTAAACTATTAAACATAAGTTCAGGAGGCTCATCTTGCCGACTACCCTTGATGCCTTGGGCATGGTTGAGACGCGAGGCCTGATTGGAAGCATCGAGGCCGCCGATGCCATGGTTAAAGCAGCCAACGTGCGGCTCATTGGCAAAGAGAAGATTGGTGGCGGGTTTGTAACCGTCCTGGTCCGGGGTGACGTTGGGGCCGTAAAGGCGGCCACTGATGCCGGCGCCGCCGCCGCTGAAAAGGTAGGTGAATTGGTATCCGTCCACGTCATTCCCAGGCCCCATAGTGACGTGGAGTCCATCCTGCCCAAGGCGGAGTAGCTCAAGGAACGATGAACGACCCGCCCAGGGAGGCTCTCGGGCTGGTGGAAACCCGGGGGCTGGTGGCAGCTATCGAAGCTGCCGATGCCATGGTAAAAGCGGCTAATGTGCGCTTATTGGGGACCGAGGTAACGCGGGCCGCCCTGGTGACGGTGAAGGTTGAGGGCGAAACCGGCGCGGTACGATCCAGCGTGGCCGCGGGGGCTGCGGCCGCTGAAAAGGTGGGCGAGGTGGTTGCCACCCACGTGATTCCACGCCCGCATATTGAGACCTATAAAATCCTGGATCTGGGCGGTATTGAAAGCGCTGCCGAGGATGGCCCGCCCGTCCGCCTCCCGCAGGCCGAGGAGCTGGAATCAATGGCAGTCAGGGAACTGCGAGAACTGGCCCGGCAGGTACCCGGTCTCGGTATCTCCGGCCGTGACATCTCCCGGGCCAACAAGCAGCAGTTGCTGGATGAACTCCGGCCCAGACTCTGATCCGGCCCACCGAGAGCCTCTCCACCGCAGTTTTGCTAAAGCCTCCCCTGGCCTGAACTTTTCAACACACAGGGCGTTTGGATAACGTGAGGAAATACACCGGCTATATTATTATCGCCGCCTTGGCAATCGCTCTGGACACGGCGCCGGCCCAGTTCGGGCAAAACATCGTTCAGTATGATCGCTACCGGTGGCAGTATCTCCAGACCACCTACTTCGATATCTACTTCTATGGTGATGACCTGGTTCTGCCCGAATATGTGTCCCGGGTCGCCGAGGAAGCCTATCGGCAAATCTCCGACCGGCTGAACTGGCAGATTCGGAAGCGGATCTCCATCATGGTTTATCAGTCCCATTCGGACTTCCAGCAGACTAATGTGACCTTTTCCTACATGGTCGAGGGGATCGGCGGTGTTACCGAACTCTTCAAAAATCGGGTGGTAGTGCCCTTCGAGGGGAGCTATGCCGATTTCCACCACGTCATCCGGCACGAGCTGGTGCACGCGGTGATCAACGATATGGTCTACGGCGGCAACATCCAGTCGCTGGTTAACGGCACCATCCGCTACCAGATTCCCTTATGGATGAATGAAGGTCTGGCCGATTACCTGGCCGGCAAATGGGACTCCAACTCGGATATGTGGATGCGCGATCTGGCCATCAACGGTGAAATCCCTCCGGTTCAGCAGCTCGGCGGATTGTACGCCTATCATGGTGGCCGGTCTGTCTGGCGCTATATAACGGGCAAGTATGGCGAGGAAGTCATCGCCGAGATCTTCACCCAGATTAAGCTCAAAGCCAACGTCCAACGGGGTTTGAGATCGGCCATCGGCGTGGGATTCGAGCAGCTGAACGATGAGTGGAAGGAATATCTGAAAAAGCAGTACTGGCCCGATGTAGTCGGCCGGGATCGGCTGCAGGACATCGCTTTCGCGGTTACCGATCATAAGAAGCAGCGCAATGTCTACAACATGGCCCCCTCGATCTCGCCCGATGGCAGCAAACTGGCTATCATGGCCAATAACTTCCAGTCCATGGAACTTATCCTGATTTCAGCCACTGATGGCCGGTTCCTTAAACGGTTGATCCGTGGCGGTACTACCGGTGAGTTCGAGGAACTGCATCTGCTGAAGCCCGGTATCACTTGGTCTCCCGATGGCTCGAAGGTTGCCTTTGCCGCCAAAGCCGCCAGTGAGGACCTCCTTTATGTAATGGACGTTAAAACAGGAAAAGTGGAGAAATATACCACCGGGTTGGAGGGAGTCTTTATGGCCACCTGGAACCCAAAGGGGAGCACTATCGCTTTTGTGGGCAACAACGGGACTCAGAGCGATATCCATCTTTTGGACCTGGCGTCACGGGAAATCCTCAACCTCACCGATGATGTGTTTGGCGAATTCAACCCGGTGTGGTCTCCGGATGGAGAGTACCTGGCCTTTGCCTCCGATCGCGGCCTTTACCCGCCGTTTCGCTTTGACGGGGATGGTATTACCTTTGATTTCCAGGTGCGAGTGGATTCGGCCCTGAAGGAACCTCTCTCCTCCGTGGCGCCCGATTTCTCGTTGGAACAATTTGATTTCAGCACTTTGGGTATCTACATGATCAATAAAGACGGGTCCGATCTCCGTCTGGTCACTGAGGAACCCAACGGAGAAAACTTCCCGGTGTTCGCCCATAATGATCCTTACCTTTATTACACCAGCGATCGCTCCGGCATAAACAATATCTACATGATGAATCTGGATACCGGCGAAGAACGGGCAGTGACCAATATCCTGACCGGTGTTCAGGACCTGAACATGGCCCGTGACGACAGCCGACTGTATTTTACCGGCTTCGGTAATTCCGGGTTCGATATTTACCGTATCCATAATCCATTGCTGATGTGGGACAAACCACAGGACATTGACCTTTCCCACTATGTTAAAGTTGATACCACGGACGGGGAGCTGGTCTTGGTGAACACGGACCGGGGAAAAGCCAGAGTCCGTCAAGTGGGCGACTACTCGCGGTATGTATTCGGGGTGGGTGACCACTCCGCATATACTACCGACGTGGTGGATTCCACCGATCTGGTGGAACTCAATGAGGCTGACATCAAGGACGATACCGGACGCTATAAAGTGCATCCCTATAAAACTCGCTTTACCCTGGATTTGGTGCAGAGCTATGCCGGGTACAGCACCCTGTACAGTTTCCAGGGGATGACCCAGTTTATGTTCAGCGATATGCTGGGTAATCATCGAATTTCAATGGCTACCGAAATGCAGATATCGCTAGAGAATTCCGATTATTTCGTCACCTACCACCTCCTGCCGTATCGCATAAACTACTATTTCACACTTTTCCACACGGCCTTCATCTGGTCCTCAGGTTATACGCGCGATCGTTTCCGCCACTTCGGATTTGATGTGGACGCCTCCTTGCCCCTGAACCGCTTCCGCCGGTTCGATTTCGGGCTGACCTTCAACACTGTCGAGCGTACTGAATTCTTTATCGACTATGCTGCTGGCTATCAGGCGTACCAGGAGGGGACGACAATCCGTTTACCCGCCTTAACTCCTCGGGTGGGGTATGTCTGGGACAACGCCGAATGGGGCTATATGTATCCGGTGCGGGGCTGGCGCGCAAATCTACAGTTAAGCGCCAGCCCGAAGCTGAAACCGGACTGGATGTCCTTCCAGTCGCTGACCTACGATATTCGTCGCTATTTCCGGCTTATCGGCGGCACCAGCATCGCCGCTCGATTGAGCGGTGGGGCCAGCTTCGGTCAGGATGCCCAGGCTTTCCTGATGGGTGGTCTGCCCTGGATAATCAGTAATGAGGAATACAATCCGGTCAGTGGAAGTTCGCGTTACAAGCAGCAGATCTTTAGTGACAATGAACTGGATAACCTAAAGACGATCTACTTCTCCGAGTACGTCACGCCTTTGCGCGGCACCCAGATGATGGAACAGGTGGGTGACCGGGCCGTGCTGTTAAACCTGGAATACCGTTTCCCGTTTCTGATCTACTATTTCCCGGCCCTGAAAGTTTTAGGACAACTGGGCGGCGTATTGTTCGCCGATGCCGGTATCGCCTGGATGGGTGATCCTGATTCCCAAGATTCCGGTTCCGGCGTGAACCCGCTGGGTAAGGCCAAACCCAAAGGAATTCTGACCTATGGCTGGGGCCCCCGCTTTATACTGCTCGGGCTTCCCATTCAACTTGACTTCGCTTACCAGCTTAACCCCAAGCCCGAAGGGAAGCGTAACCATTGGTATCTCACCATCGGGTTGGATTACTAGCGTTATTCCCCAGAGAATCACAGCTGCAGAACTGGTGCTTCGGCCACGATAGCGGCCCACAGCGCCCGGCTTGATGTCTGCTGACCTGGCGTTCATCGTCCGGGCGCAAGATTCGTCCAGCTCCGCCCGGGTCGGTGGAATGAGGCTCTCTCGTGGGGCCATACAAACCCCGGTTTTCATGCCGGTGGGCACCTACGGGGCAGTAAAGACCCTGACACCCCACGAAGTACGGGAGCTGGGCGCCCAGGTGGTCTTAAGTAATACCTACCATTTGTACCTGCGCCCCGGGCTGGAACTGGTGACCCGCTTCGGAGGTCTGCACCGCTTCATGGGCTGGGACGGCCCTCTGCTGACCGATTCGGGGGGCTATCAGGTTTTCAGCCTGGCTTCCATGCGCAAGATCGATGACGCGGGCGTCAGCTTCCAGAGCCACCTGGACGGCTCCCGACACAATTTCACGCCCGAGAAGATCATCGACCTGCAGCGCGGGCTGGGCTCCGACTTCGTCATGGTCCTGGATGAGTGTCCCCCCGGGGACGCCCCCTTGAAAGCCTGGCGAACCGCAGTGGAGCGCACCACCTTGTGGGCGCAACGATCCCTGGCCCGTTTTCGCGAGACCGAGCCCCGCTATGGCCATCCGCAATACCCGGTCTGCATAGTGCAGGGCGGCAGCGATCCCGGGCTGCGACGCCAAAGTGTCGAGGAGCTGTTGGAACTCGATACACCGGTCTACGCGGTGGGCGGGCTGGCGGTGGGTGAGCCCCGGGAAGAACTGTTCGCCACCCTGGACCTGTTGGACCAGCTCTTGCCCCGCGACCGGCCCCGTTACCTCATGGGGGTGGGCACTCCCTCGGACCTGGTGCGGTCAGTGGCCCGCGGCATGGACATGTTCGACTGCGTCCTGCCCACCCGTAACGCCCGTAACGGCCAGTTGTTTACCGCCCGAGGGACCATCAATATCCGCAACGCCCGCTATCGGGATGACCTGGACCCGGTCATGGAGGACTGTGATTGTCTGCTGTGCACCCACTTCAGCCGAGCCTACCTGCGGCACCTGTTCAATACCGGGGAGGTGCTGGGCCTGCGGCTGGCCACCTTGCACAACTTGAAGTTCTACTTCCAGCTGATGGCTGCCATGCGGGCCGCCATCGCCGATGGACGTTTCCCGGCCTGGTCACGAGAATACCTTCAGACTTACGAAGAGCGGACCGATGAATGAGGTGCGGGTGTTTGATCTGCACCTCATGCGCTGGGTGGATGGAACGCCGCAATATCTTCTGCTGCAGCGCTCCGCCGGGCAGTTGTACGAGGGTCTGTGGCAGGGTGTCACTGGGAAGATCCGGCCGGGGGAGCGGGCCTGGGAGGCGGCTATCCGGGAGCTGTGGGAAGAGGCCGGCCTGCGTCCGCTGAAAATGTGGACGGTGGATCACGTGAACTTCTACTACGAGGCGGCCCATGACCGGATGAACAGCATCCCCGTTTTCGGGATGGAGCTGGCCCCGGGTGAGGTGACCCTCTCACCAGAGCACCAGGCCTATCGCTGGTGTCCGCTGGAGGAGGCCGCCGGGCTGCTCCTGTGGGACCAGCAGCGCCAGGGCCTGTTGACCTTCCATGACATGCTCACCAACACCACGGAAAAATTGCGTTGGCTGGAGATCGAGATTCCGGCAGGCTCCTAGCCCCTGGTCCCCAGCCCTTAGTTCCTAGTTTCGGGTTTCTAGTTTCTGGTTCAAGAAATAGGTAACTATCCTCTTGACTGCCACTGCTACTGCTACTGCTACTGCTCCACTGGCCTCATTTTTCCCGTGGCCCCACTGTATACCGATGAGAAAAGTGGGGATATATACCAAAAAATCAGGGTAAATCCAGCATAAACTGATTTGATAAGCTTGGATGCAGACGAGCTGCCGGGAAACAACTACTATGAGGAACCACGGCGCTGTTAGCGCTATTGTATTGACCTTAAGCTAATTTATACTTATATTAGCGCCGGTACAACAGCTCTAATAAGCAACGTTAAGGTGTTAACGCTGCTATAGTAGTCTAATATTGGAGAAACGATGAAATCCATAGACAGCAATGAGATGATCGACAGACTTTTGCTTGATAATCCCTGGTGGGAGGAGGGGACAGCTTTAATTCCCTTCGGTGACCTAGAGCCCAGGGATTACCTGTCGCCCTTCAGTGAACTGGTAATGCAGCATCAACCTCGGCGGTCGGTGGTATTGATGGGACCCAGGCGGGTAGGCAAAACGGTGCTTATCCACCATCTAATAGCGCAATTGATCGGGACCGCTGGAGTACCGGCCAATAACATTTTATATGCATCCGTTGACACACCGGTGTATACCGGAATGTCTTTGGATAGCTTCGTGACACCTAGACTGTGGTTCGCAGATGTTGATCCGGATCAGCCCTGCTACTTCTTCTTTGACGAGATACAGTATCTTAAAGCTTGGGAAACACAGTTGAAGACTCTAGTGGATACGTATCCCAACTTCAAGTTTATTGTATCCGGCTCGGCGGCGGCCGCCTTGAGGCTTAAAAGTACCGAATCGGGTGCTGGGAGATTTACCGATTTTCTGCTGCCTCCTCTAACTTTTGCCGAATTCCTGAAGTTCCGGGAAGTGGAAGATGAATTGATTGAGGAAATAACGCCGGATATATATGCTTATAGATGCACCGACATAAACCGGTTGAATGAGAATTTTATTGATTATATAAATTATGGCGGTTATCCCGAGACGGTCTTTTCGGAAGAGATCAGGGCGAATCCAGCCAGATTCATCAAAGGGGATATTATTGACAAGGTGCTATTGAGGGATTTACCGAGCCTGTACGGGATCAGAGATATCCAGGAATTGAACCGGCTGTTTACGACTCTGGCCTATAATACCGGCGAGGAAGTGAGTATAGGGGGATTAACACAGTCCTCAGGCGTGAATAAGGAAACGGTCAGGCGGTATCTCGATTACCTGGAGGCTGCCTTCCTTATAAAGCGAATCAGGCGTATCGATAGAACGGGCAAACACTTCCAGCGGGATATGCAGTTTAAGGTTTATCTCACGAACCCTTCTATTCGTACAGCCCTGTTTGGACCCATAACCGGCGACCACGAGGACATGGGGCATTTGACCGAGACAGCCATATTCGCGCAGTGGTTTCACAATCAATATTTGACCGACAACATCAGCTACGCCCGCTGGAAAGGCGGAGAAGTGGATTTTGTCGGCCGGATATACAGTTCTCTGCAGATGCAGTGGGCCGTTGAGGTAAAGTGGAGCGATCGACCTTATTCCCACCCGGATACAGTAAAGGGTATAATAGATTTTGCCCGTACGAACAATTTGGAAGGGCGGCCGATAATCACAACCAGGACAAAGTCAGGTCATCGTACGATCAAAGGTTCACTCGTCGAATACATCCCGAGTAGTCTTTATTGTTATACCATGGGGAAAAATATCACGAGGAATCTGGTTGTTTTCTAGGGAATTGGGCGGTTGCAGTCCAAGCATCCATCGTGGAATCTATATTATCCTTTATGTCCATTCCCGTGGTCGCGCACCAGGCGAACGACAGCACCCCCTAATACCCCCTACCTTCCCGCGCTCTTTGAAAGGCGAGCAAGAACCAAGTCCCATTTTGCATTTTACACTTTTCATTTTGTATTTCCCCCCCGGGCGCACCTCCCCCGTCGAGAAGGGTGGGCTGCACCCCGCAACGGCCGGCATCAAGTCTTTCGACAGGGCTGCCAATCCCACTGGCGGCGAAGCGCTGAGGAGGGCCGGCTCATTAAAAATCATGTTGAACCCGGACCCGATCAGGGGTAGTTTCGCTCTTCAATCTGATAAGTAAATAATCCCGATTCCCTGCCGTGTCACGATTTAGTACCAGTATCGGCATCATACCGGGGAATGGGGACCCGAGACTCAGACCGGACATCGCAAAGTTGCATGAAGGAGGTTTGGTGTTATGAAATTTTCCAGAGCGATCCTGTTGATACCCGCCTGCTTGGGCTGTCTGCTTTCGCTGACCCAGGCCCAGACTATCACCCTTGACCGGTTCGTCGAGCTGGTAAAGACCAACCACCCGCTTTTTGCCAGGGAAGCGCTGGCCCCCAAGATAGAAGCCCATGGCAGAGATATTTACTTGGGAAGCAAGGACTGGACGATTTCATCGGGTCCCTCCTTCGCCCGCCAAAGGCCCATACCGCCGGGAGCTTTTACACCGACACAGGTTGATTATACCCGTTTCGATGCTGGCCTGCAGCGAACCTTCTGGACGACGGGTGGCCGGATAACCCTCGGTTGGCAATCCGATTTGACCGATCAGAATCTGGACGAGGAGCTGGCAGCAACCTTTGACATCCCCTTAAAATACTACCAGAACAATGCCTATATCACCTACTCCCAACCTTTGCTGCAGAACTTCCGCGGCGAGCTCGACCGTCTAGGCTACGAGATAAGCCAGTACTCAGTGGCTGTCGCTGACGTACAGGCGTTAGAGAACCAGGAAGACTTTCTACTGCGGATGGGGCTGCAATATCTGGACTGGGCACTACTCGTTGAGCAAGCGGCTATCGCCACCGAACGGCTGCACTTGGCGGAGCAGCAGCTCGAGCAGGCCCGGAAGAAACGCAAGGCGAATCTGGTGGATGCAGTGGATGTGTTGCGCGCCGAAGACGCTGTGCGGATCGCTGAGCAGGGCGTGGTCCTAATCAATGCCCAGCAGAAAGGCAAGCAGGCCGAACTGGCGGTACTCTCACGGTTTTCGGAACTCAGCCAGCTCTCGCCTGAGTTCGATCTCTATCAGCGTGTCGAGGTCCCCGGCCTGGAGGAAGCCGGCGCCCGGCTGCGGCAGGATGCCCGCGTGTTAACGGTACTGGCCCAACAGCAGGCCCTGTTGGAGCGCCAGCTGCAGGGGTTCGATGAAATGACCAGGCCGCAGCTCTACCTGAACACCCAACTTACCCTGAAAAGCGGTGCCAGCCAGTTCGGCGATGCCGTTGGCCTTGATCAGAGCGACGTGGGGGTATCGCTCCAGTTCAGTTACCCGCTGGGCAACCGCTCCGCCCGGAACCGGGTCACGAAAACCGCCTTGCAGGTGCGGCAGATCCAGTTGGCGGAAGAAGAAGTGGCCTTAAGCTTGGAGGCGGGGTTGCAGAACTTGTTGATCCAACTCACGGAATTCGAAAAGGCGCTGGACCTGAATGAGAAACAGATCGAAACAGCCCGGCAGAAGACCAATGAAGAGCTCAAACGCTACAACCAGGGTCGCAGTGATTTGACCTTCGTTATCCAGAGCCAGGACGGTGAGGAACGGGCCCGTTTAACCTATGCCCAGAATGCGGCCACTTACCAAGGGCTCAACCTGCGGCTGGAAGCACTTCTGGATGAACTGCTGGTGGACTGATATGCACTCTTGACCTTGTACGGAGACCGTTAAATGAAATCTTTCTTTCGCTTCTTCGCCCAGCGCCATATACTAGCCAACCTCATCACCATCATGATTATCCTGCTGGGCCTCAGCACCATGATGGAGATCAAGCGGGATATCTATCCCCACGTGGAATTCGGGATCATGTCTGAGATTCGGGAAGCGGTCACCCGAGTGACCGATTTCCCCGAGGAAGTCACCTAATCACCCCCGCTGGTCGCTGAATGCTGGCCGCTTCTTAATCCTGTTTTTCCGTGCCTTTGGCGCCTTGGCGGTTAATCTGTTCTTCCGCGCACCAGGCGAACGACAGGGCCCCTTATAAACCCTTACCTTCCAGCACTATGGAAGGGATGAACAAACAGTTCCGGTATCTGCAAATGGGTTCCGGTATCAAATGGAGGTTAACCTCCTCATTCTTAATGCCTTATGTTCTCTTGAGTGTCATCATGTTTATTTCTGAAAAAGCAAAAGGCTCACCTCCCCGTCGGTGAGGGTGAACAACCTATCGCGAACCTTTTGCGGACCTTTTGTTAGCCTATTGTGGGTTCAAATAGGTCTTGGGGCGGACCCTTTTGGGAGCCGGATACCGGGGGCCTTCATACCGGTTCCGATGGTCGCCCCGCCGTCGTTAAATTACGGCATGCTTCTCAGCTGCCACCTGATCCCAGTGCCCACCCCGGTGGCCGAAAATCGATCCCCAGTCGGGGAATCGCGGTACCGGGAGACCCGCCGATGAAGGACGAACTGGCGCCCCTGCTCAAGGAACGATCGGCTGCCGCCGGAGATGGTACGGACGACCCCATGACAGTGGTCGGGGCCGGTTCCGTGGGGACCCAGCTGGCTCAGACCATCGCCGGCCATGGCCACGACGTGATCCTGGTGGAGATCAATCCAAGCCTGGTGGACGGCGTTCGCCAGGCGCTGGAGCAGAACCTGGACCGTGAAATCCGCCGCTGGGGCCTGACCGCGTCGGAGAAGCGCGCCATTCTGGCCCGCATCTCCATCAGCAGCGACCTGGAATCTGCCGCCCGGTCCCATTTCGTGCTGGAAGCGATCCCCGAATCGCTGGAGGCCAAGCAACAGTTGTACTCGAAGCTGGATGCCGGTTGTCCCCCGGAGACGATATTTATCTCCAACACCTCGATTCTCTCGCTCACCGAAATCGCCGGTGTCCTGCCTCGTCATCGACAGGAGCGGGTTATCGGTCTGCATTTCCTGCGGCCGGTGCCCAAGATCCCACTGGTGGAGATCGTCCGTGGCTGGCGCACCAGCGATGATACCTTCCGTGAGGTGCGGGACTTTGCCCGCAGCCTGGGGAAGACACCGATAGAGGTGTTTGAGTACCCCGGCTACGTGACCACCAGGATCATCCTGCCGCTGTTAAACGAGGCCATGCATGTGCTCATGGAAGGGGTGGCTTCGGCTGAGGACATCGATACCGCCATGCGGCTGGGCTTCGACTTCCCCATCGGTCCCCTGGCCATGGCGGACCAGTTCGGCTTGGACGACGTGCTGAAGCGGCTGCAGGTGCTGTTCCACGAACTGGGCGACCTGAAATATCGCCCCTGTCCCATCCTGAAAAAGTACGTCCGGGCCGGGCGGTTGGGGATCAAGACCGGACGAGGGTTTTTCGACTATCGCGAAAAAGACGCGCCCGAGTGATGAAGATTCTGGTCCTCAACTCGGGCAGCAGCAGCATCAAGTACCAGCTGTATGATATGCAATCCGGTGCAGCACTGGTCCGGGGGATGGTGGAACGCATCGGCTTAAGGGGTTCACTGCTGACACAGCAGCTCCATGATGGACGAAAGGTCTCGCTATCCGGTGAGATCCTCGATCACCAGCAGGCCATCGAGTACCTCCTGGCGCTGCTCACCGATTCCGAGCGGGGGGCGTTGAAGGATCGAAAGGAAATAGCTGCCATTGGCCACCGGGTGGTGCACGGCGGCGAGCGTTACACCGTCTCGGTCCAGGTGGACGATGAAGTGCTCAATAGACTACATCAACACACCGACCTGGCGCCACTGCACAACCCCAACAACTTAAAAGGCATCGAGGCTTGCCGCCGGTTGATGCCGGACGCCCCCAATGTGGCCGTTTTCGATACCGCCTTTCACTATACCTTGCCCCCCCACGCCTACATCTACGGTCTGCCCTATGTGCTTTATAAACGGCATGGCATCCGGCGCTACGGCTTCCATGGCCTGAGCCACCGCTTCGTCAGTGGGCGGTTCAGTGAGTTGACCGGCAGCCGGCACCAGCCCCTGCGCATGATCACTATCCATTTGGGCAACGGCAGCAGCATGACCGCCATCCGGGACGGTGAGAGCATCGACACCACCATGGGATTCACACCCGTGGAGGGGCTGCTCATGGGTACCCGTAGCGGCGACCTGGACCCGGCGGTGATCCTGCGCATCATGGGCCGGGAGGAGATCAGCCGCCGGGAAGCCATTTCTCTGCTAAACAAGCACAGCGGCCTGTTGGGCATCTCCGGCGTGAGCAGCGACATGCGGGAGGTGCTGGAAGAGATGGACGCCGGCAACTCCCGGGCGCAGTTGGCGGTGGAGGTCTTCACCTATCGCATCAAAAAGTACCTGGGCGCATTTGCCGCGGTCCTGGGGGGCCTGGACGGCGTGGTCTTCGCCGGTGGCATCGGTGAGAACGCGCCCAAGGTAAGGACAATGGCGCTCGAAGGGCTGGAGTTCCTGGGATTGACCCTGGACCCCGACCGTAACGGGCCGGGCGAAGGCGAACGACTTATTTCCACCGATAACAGCGCCGTCGAGATTTGGGTGATCCCTACAAACGAGGAGTGGATCATTGCCCAGGACACTTACCGCATCGCCTCAGGTGGCGAACCTGAATGACCGGCGCCGACCGGCCCAAACGCTATCACCGCCAGAAGCTACTGCTTTCACTAACTAGCACCGCCCTGGGCTGGGGCTACCTGCTGTGGTTGGTACTCACTCCGGCGGCCGCCCGACTGGTTGAAACCACCGCCTACAGCCCCAACCCCTACCTGCATTTCCTGCTGTTCGGCCTGGTGTTGGGACTGATCGCGCAGGTATACGCCTTACCCATATCCTTTACCAGCGGGTACCTGCTGGAGCACAAGTATAGCCTCTCAAATCAGACCATAGTTGCCTGGGCCTGGGAGCGGCTGAAGGGGTCGCTGGTGGGGAGTGTCATCGGCCTGCAGTTGGCGTTGGTGTTCTATTACTGCCTGCGGACCTTCGGCGCCGGCTGGTGGCTGCCGGTGGGGGTTGTGCTGTTCCTGTTCTCGGTGGTGCTGGGGCGGCTGGCACCGGTACTGATCTTTCCCCTATTCTACAAGTTCGAGCCGTTGGATGAAGGGGTATCCTTATCAGCAGGCATCCAGGAGCTGGCCCGCTCGGTGGGACTTAATGTCCAGGGTGTGTTCCGCTTTAACCTGAGCAAGACCACCAAAAAGGCCAACGCCGCCTTCACCGGGCTGGGGCACTCCAAGCGAGTGCTGCTGGCCGACACCCTGCTGGACAACTTCACCGACGATGAAATCCTGGCTGTGGTGGCCCACGAGCTGGGGCATTTCCGCTTGCGGCACATCTGGAAGGGGTTGGCTGAAGGCACGGCCATCACCTTCGTGGGATTGTTCATCGTGGCCCGCCTGCACGCCGGACTGTCGGGTGACGAAGTGGCATCCCTGGCGGCCCTGCCCTGGCTGGGGCTGCTATTGGGCGTTTACGGCTTTGTGACCGGGCCCATCAGCAACAACATCTCACGCCGTAGGGAGTTTGCCGCTGACGGGTTTGCTAGGGAGCTTATGGGCTCAGGGAAAGCGTTGGCCTCCGGCCTGGAGCGCTTGGCCGACCTGAACCTGGCCGACCGCGATCCCCACCCGGCCGTGGAGTTCCTGTTCCACGGGCACCCCTCTATCAAGCGGAGGGTGGCGGCGCTGGGGGAGCGGGAGTAGCAGTGGCAGGCCTCGGCGTAGCCTACGGCGAGCCTGGCAGTAGCAGTCGTGGTCAGTTGTCAGTTGTCCGTGGTCCGTGGTCCGTGGTCTACATCCAGCACGGATCAGCGAGTAGCCAGTATCCAATATCCAATATCCAAAATCCAACATAGCGCAGGGTAGCACTGAGAAGGAGGGAAGTATGCCTAATGATAAGACCAATATCAGCCGCGTTTCCCGTTCTAAAGAGGAGGCCAAGGCCTGCTACGACCGGCTGAGCCGGTGGTATGACCTGCTAGCGGATCACTCCGAGCGCCGGCACCGGGAAGCATGTCTGGAAAAGCTTGGTGCAAGCGCGGGAGAAACCGTCCTTGAGATCGGTTTCGGCACCGGCCACGCCTTGCTGGCCCTGGCTCGGGAAGTAGGCCCTGAGGGCAAAGTCTGCGGGATCGATATATCCGATGGTATGCGCGCGGTGGCCCTGGCCAGATTGAAAGCAGCCCGGCTGTCCGGCGGGGTGAGGCTGGAGTGCGGGGATGCCACCCGGCTGTCCTATGCCGACGACTCCTTCGACGCCGTTTTCATGAGCTTCACACTGGAGTTGTTCGACACCCCGGAAATCCCGGTGGTGCTGGGTGAGTGCCGGCGGGTGCTGCGGTCAGGCGGACGCCTGGGGGTGGTGGCCATGGCCAAGGGCGAGCCACCGGGGGTCATGGAACGACTCTACGAGTGGGCCCACTGCAAATGGCCCCGGTACGTGGATTGCCGGCCCATTTATCCTGCCCGCGCCCTAGAGGAAGCCGGATTCCGTATCCTGGATGCCACCCCGCTGTCCATGTGGGGCCTGCCGGGAGAGATTGTACTGGGGGAGCGGGAG
>SDBT01002372.1_pt1 | contig 33283 bp, 48 predicted proteins | sample 2277101 | NCBI WGS metagenome assembly SDBT01 (sample SAMN10404973, study PRJNA504765) | marine sediment metagenome | isolation source: marine sediment core GS10_PC15, 103 cmbsf | place: Arctic Ocean: Southern Knipovich Ridge | collected 2010
TCATTACAGATGATAAAATATCATATTTTGCAGAATACCCAGAAGAAGGTGGAGTTTCACTAACAGACACAGCACAGGCAATGCCAACATCAAAGGAGTTAAAAGATGAGTGCTGATTATTTGCAAATAAAAGATGCCGACCTTTCGGGTATGACGAAAGAAATGAATGACCACAGCTTGAAGAATAAAAAAAAGAAAAGGAAGCGGAGTAAAAATTATTCAAATATTAATACAGAAAAAGAGAGGTTGGAATATCTTCATTTCCGGGATGATATTATGTCACGGACAATTGTAATAAGATAATAACTAATGCTAAATGAAAATAAAACGAAAGCATAAATTAGTTTCGCAAAGAAAAACAAAACAGCGAAAATTTACAGACGGAGAAATAAGCATGAACGCTCACGCTTGGAGAAGGTGGGCAGCGGAGAGGGGTTTGGTGCTTATAAGAGGGTACCGGGGGAAATACTATGAAATAGTTGAGACAACGGGAGTGAAAATACTTATGCCCGTTCCTTATCGGGTACGTGTTGGGAGGATTGTTAAAGAAAGAAACAAAAAAATATTTAAGAAATACTTAGTCCTGAAAAAGAAAGGTTTTGGTGCAGGGAAGATATATGAATTGCTTTCAGAACAATTATGGTATTGTGGTAAAACCAGGGGCACACTTACCGCAGATTCAATTAAGCGGATTATCTATAAGCAGAAATATGCGAAGGGAGAAAAGAAGCGTAAGTATGTGTGGAGGGATAAAAAAACGCCCTATGCCTCTCCCTGAGTTCGTGTCTTACAAGCAATCTGTGTGCAGAAAATTATTCCCTTTACTCTCAGTTGTGTTTTTGCTTTAATGTATTATGAGTTTTTAAGAAATAATTATGGCTGAATTAAGTGAAAAACGAAAAGCTTTTGCTGATGCATTATTGCAGGACCCAAAGCGGGACAGAATTAAAGCGTACCGAAAGGTTTATAAGGTTAAAACCGATAAAGCTGCAGAAGCAAACGCATCAAGATTGCTAAGTAATGATAAGGTTCAGGCATATATCGCTGAGATTGAAAACAAGACCACCGAAAAGGTTGAGTTGTCTGTCCAGTGGGTTAAGGATAAGCTTAAACGGTTCAGCGAAGCCAAGATTACAGATTACTTTGAAATTAGGGATGGCGGTGTTTATCTAAAGGATTTACACGATCTACCGCCGGAGATAGTTGATTGCATCCAGGAGATTCACGAAACTAAGGATGGCATAAAGATTAAACTTGTTGATAAGAAAAGCTCTGTGACAGACATTGCAAGAACAATGGGGATGTTCACAGACAACATAAACGTAAATGAATTAACTTTTGCACAAGTGTTAAAAAAACGGAAAGAGGAACTTGAAAACCCTGACGGTTGAGGAAGAAGAACTTTACCAGTTATCTATCCCTGACTTAGATAAATATCTAAGTGTTGATAATCTTGAAGATACATTCAAAAAGTATTTTAAGATTAGAGACAAAAAAGGTAAGCTTGTACCGTTTATCCTGAACAAAGCGCAAAAGATACTACTCAAATTATTCCAGGCAGATTATAAAGCTGAGAAAACACTTCGATACATCATACTCAAAGCAAGGCAGAAGGGCATATCAACCTTTTGGGAGGCGGTTATGTACTGGCTTGCGACAACAAACGAATTATTTAAGGGGACTATTGTTGGTCAAGACAACGATGCGGCAGACAACCTGTTTGAAATGACAAAGCGTTACCATGAGAACTTCCCAATTACCCACAAGTTTATCGAGGACAGAAATAACCGGAAAGAACTAAGGCTAAAGGAAATGAATTCCGTAATTGAGATCCAAACTGCCGAAGGTGGTGGAAAGGTTAAGCGGTCTGATACTATCCAAGCTGCACATCTTACCGAAGTTGAATGGTGGAGAGATGCAAGGATTACTTTGCTTGCGCTACTACAAACAGTCCCGGAGGAGCCAAGAACATTAGTTGTGCTTGAGACAACGGCAAACGGCATTGGTGGTCCGTATTACAATCGCTGGCAGGTGGCTTACGGTGTTGGGCTTAGTGATGATATGAGTGAGGATGAGAAGCTTGAATATGAAGGTGCTTCTGATTATGTGCCGATATTCATTAGTTGGCTTATTGATAATGAATATACCAGGGAGTTTATCAGCGATAAAGACAGGCAGCGTTTTGTAAGCGATCTTGGGAACCCTAAGTTTAATGCATATCCAGACGAAGAAAAACTGTTGATGGCTGAACGTGGTGCGAGCTTAGAGCATCTTAACTGGCGCAGAAAGATGATTACCGACAAATGTGATGGTGATGTTCCTATGTTCCATCAGGAATATCCATCAACTCCTGAAGAAGCTTTTGTTACTTCTGGGAGACCTGTTTTCAATGTGAATATTTGCAATATTAACTTCACCTTAGCAGCAAAACTTGAGAGAAATGGTGAACAACCACTAAGAAGGGGTGATTTAGTCCCGGTTTACAAAGAAAGTGACCTAAATTATAAGAAACTTAGGAATGAAGGTGTTGATAGTTACTATGACCTGAAAAAATACATACAAAGCGTTGAATTTATAGACGATTCAAAAGGATTTATCAAGATTTACGGCGATATAAGCCATTCTGACGGTGAGTTCTATAAGTTTTGTGCCGGTGGTGATGTTGCGGAAGGGCTTGAACAGGGTGATTTTGACTGTTTGAAGGTGTTAAACAGGAAAACTAACGAGGTTTGCCTTACCTGGCACGGACACATTGACCCGGATTTACTTGCAAATGAGATGCATAAGATACAAATACTGCTCGGAAATGACATTTATTTCGCTATCGAGAGGAACAATCACGGACTAAGCACAATCATTTCAGCAGCAAAGCTCGGTGTGACGCAGTATTACGCACAGAACTTTGATACAGGATACCCGAAGGACACGGAATTCTTAGGTTTTAAGACAACGGTGGGTAGTCGTACTCCAGCAATTAACGATTTGAAGGAATGGATAAGAGAAAACGAATTCATCGATTATGAGAAAGAGATGTGGTCCGAGTGCTTAACATTCGTGAAGAACGCCAAAGGGAAAATGCAGGCACAGGGCAAAGATAAGGACCCCTCAACGAAGTGTTTTGATGACAGGGTGTTTGCATCACTTATTATGCTGCGCTGTCACCTATGGCTCCCTAACTACTACAGGAAGGAATTTTATGAGGAACCGGAGTGGATGAAGAAGCTGAAGAAGAAACAGAAGTATTCAACAACGGTAATGAGTGGTTAAGATGGCTTACATAAAGTACACTTGCGAAAACAGACATTTGTTTGATAAACCGGTTGCTGGTGATAACTTCACGCTTCTTTGCCCTTATTGTGAAAGCAAAGCGAAGAAAAGGGATGGTAAGTATCAAACTAACTTTATAATGAGAACAAAACCAGGTGAGCAGAACATCATTGATTCTTCCCCAATGGCTCACGTTAATGATGGATTGCCTGATGATTTATAATAAGGATTGAGATTAATGCACAGAGAAATGTATATCAGACATTATATGAAGATGGATATATCACATCATCCGAAAAGACTTCTTGATTTATTGAAAAGAGGCGTTGAGGATGATAACTGGTCACATAGGATGAGGAAAGAGATACGGTCTAATTTGCTTTGGTGGGCACAGGACATAATTGAGATTTGCGAGTGGAAACAAAAAGAATATGAGGAAACAATAAATCGCTTAGAAGAACAAATTAAAATTAAGAACGCGACTATTAAGACAACAGAGAGAATGTACAATAAACTTAGAAAACGATTAGACGATTTTTTAAAACATCTTGGTTTTTAATAAACAAAGGAGATTAAGCGTTATGGATGATAAAAAACCAACAGCACTGATAAATGCAACGGCTATTGATGGTTGCAATATTTTAGTGTTTGATGGAGTTGAATTTGCTAAGACCGTTGCTGAAAAATCAAAAGAACTGTTCAAATTAGATAAGGACTTAGCTATGGAATTCTTGAAAACAATGAATGGCATTTCAATGAGTATGGAGAATTGCACTGCCAGCTTCGACAATTCAAATCATTATCATTATAAAGGTGAACAAGATGAAGAAAACTGAAACACTCTTAGAACTCGTTGATAATTGCCCGGTAGTTAAGAAAACAAAGCAGGACAAAAACGGTGAAGCAAAACTGCTTAGGGTTAAAGAACTGCGGGAGATGGGCTTCACAAAGCTTGCAGATGAGCTTGAGAAGGATATGGTTGCTGTTAAGCTAAAGAAACTTGCTGATTACAGGTACATCAGAATTAGTGATGAAATGATTTCCGCTTTCCTGAAAAGGAAGGTTAAGCGGTATGATCGTGAGCATAAGAAGAAAGAGGAACCACTACCTGAAGTAGTTCAAGCACTTTACAATGGTCCAGACTTTAAAGCGTCAATGGCAGAATATAGGCAAAACCTTGTACGGCAAATGTACGAAATATCAGGTATTCCTAATGTTCCCGACAGCCCATACCGAACGCCCGACAGAACACGAATGGTCGGTGATACTCTCCTTGCTCACTACAAGCAAAACGGTTATCCTGAATTGATAAGTTTGGATTATCGGTTAGAGCATTATGATTATTCTGAAAGAACACGAGTATATATAACTGGCTATATAGATCCCCGTACTTGTCAAACACTACCCGTACCACCAGAAATAGAAACGTTTATCCTTGAACACGAGCCGATGAGTGAGCAGAGGCGCAGACAGATACCAAGCGGAGGCGTAGGTGGGGGCAGATTAAGCCAAGCGTTATCTCAAGCGGATGTGATGAGAAGCCAAATACTGGAATTATCAGGCATAGAGAGAACATTTCACGGCTCAACATCAACTCTTTCAGAAAGAACTTGCGATTATATGAGCAGCGAAGACGGGAAGATCGGACAGTATGCCTGGAAGGAAGAAAAGCTGGAAGATTATAAGGGAATACCGCCAAAGGAAGCACTTGAAGCCCTGAAAGAACATCAGGAGAGGCAGGTGTTTGATTACTTCACCATTGCAAGCGTAAAGGGGATTAAAGATCCGCTATTGCTCGGTAAAATAAACGGTGTTGAGGATAGGTTTTTTATCACACAATGGGGATCGGATGTGAATTTAGACGATATTTTATGAACCAAAAAATAAGGAGTACAGAATGCAAGAAGACATTGGAAAAACAGCAGAGAGAGACCCAGAGGTAAACGTTGCTTTAAGCAAACAACAGAAAGCAATAGACCACCTATCCGCGACAGCTGAACGGGTTTGGGACAAATTTAAGCCTGTAATAAGGGATGAACCCAGCAATATCGGAGAAGAAGAAAAAGAAATACAAAGCACAGTCCCTTTGGTGGTAGATCTGAAAGAGAAAACGAGAAGAATCCAATTAACCAACAATTGTTTGGAGAGACTGCTTGGAGTGTGTGAGCTTTAAGACTTGCGGGCTAATAGTCCGCTTGTCCATTTAACGGCATAGTTAAGCAGCATATTATGAACAAATTAAACCCACAGGATATTGCCAACGCAGAAGAAAAGCTTCAGGAAGAAGAAGCAAAGAAGATTGTCATTAGCCAGATAATAACCGAAGTGGTGAACGAGGAGATGGTAGCTAATTGCCTAAGCATTGTCCGGCACAGAAGGATTATTGATAAGCTGGTTGATATGTCTGAGGGGAAGGAAGGTGAGGAAATAACCGTGCTTGATGAACAAATAAAGAAGTATGAATTTGACATAAAGAAAAGACAGATAGAAAACGAAGACCTGAAACTAATGATGCGGTCCTCATCCACGCTTACCGATGTTATGGAGTTGTTGAAGTGAAAACATTGATTTGGTTCTCCGCAGGATGTCCAAGCGCAGTAGCGAGCAAGCTTGCAATAGCCAAGTATGGGAAAGAGAATTGCGATGTTGTTTACTGTTCTACCAATAGCGAACACCCGGATAACAATAGATTTATAAAAGATGTAGAGAAGTGGTTAGACCATCCGATAACAATAAAACATAATGGAAAGTATTCTGATGTTGATGAAGTTATTGAAAAAACACGTTACTTGGTCGGGGTAAAAGGCGCAAGGTGTTCAACCGAATTAAAAAAGAAAATACGATTTGAGATTGAATCAAAATATGATGTTCAGATATTCGGTTACACATTAGAAGAAGCCACCGAGAAAGGGCAGGATAAACTTACCAGAGTTGAAAGGTTTGAGAAGAATAATCCTGACATTAGATTTGATTGGATATTGGTTGATAAGCAATTAACCAAGCAGGATTGTTTAGCGTTGGTTGACAAGGCAGGCATTGATATACCCATCATGTACAAACTTGGATATAGAAATAATAATTGTATCGGTTGCGTTAAAGGCGGGCAGGGATATTGGAATAAAATTAGAATAGACTTTCCAGAGATATTTATGAAACGGTCTGAACAAGAAAGAGAGCTGAATGTAGCGATAAACAAAAGATATGAAGGGAAGAAAAGAATAAAAGTGTTTTTGGATGAACTTGATCCGATGGCTGGTAATTACTCAACAGAGCAAGACATATCTTGTAGCGTAATGTGTGAATTAGCTAATCAACAATTTGTTAATGGAGTGGCAGCGTGAGCAACAAACCAAGCGAAATAAACCCGATAGTTGCGGTTAAGATGGTTGACAAGATAGTTGACATTCTTTGCCTGGAAGTAAACCTATCTGAAGCCAGCGCAGAAACTATAAATAGTCTTTCCCGGAGTGAGATATCAGAGATTATTCACGAAATGCACAGGATGAGACAGGCGAGCAGGCTAATACTTAACTTCGGCAAGAACGGTGAGATTGTGCCGGAAGTGCTGCTAAAGGGAGAATCGGCAGTTAATTTTTTACTAAATAGGGATAAGTGATGAAAGAGATATTTAGACCGATTAAGGGTTACGAAGGTTTGTATGAAGTGTCTAATTCCGGGAGAGTTAAAAGCCTTGCTAAATCTTGGATATGTGGAGATTGTAACAGCAAACGTATTAAGGGAGTGACAATATTAAGCCAGATAACGAATGGACACAGGTATCTATGTGTTAATTTATCTAAAGGAGGGAGACAATCAACAACAACGATACATCTTCTCGTTTGGGATGCTTTCGGTGATATTCCAAGAAACGGCTTAACATTACAGGTCGATCACATTGACGAAGATAAAACAAATAATTGTATAGGTAATTTACAACTACTAACCAACAGGCAGAATTGTAGTAAAGGTAAATTGAAATACCCCAAAACAAGTAAATATACTGGGGTTTATTGGAACGGGGGACGTAATAAATGGCAAGCAGGGATAAACATAATGGGCAAAACACAATATATCGGCTTATTCCACAGTGAGTATGGTGCTTCTTTAGCATATCAGCAAAGGTTAAAGGAAGTTGCATGAAGAAAAGAATGATAATATATGGCACTTCATTGTCTTCTGGTAGTGGTTGGTCGAAAATGTTACAGAAAAGATTACCTGACTGGAAAGTAATAAATAATGCTAAGGGCGGAATGAATTCTTCGTGGGGTATGGATAACTTCGGGCAGAAGGTGTTAAAGTACAATCCTCACGTTGTATTGATGGAGTTTGCTGTTAACGATGCCTACATAAAAGATGATTATTACGGCACAGTTGGTCCTGACAGATCCATTCAAAACATAAAGTTTATGATAAAGAAGTTGAAGTGGTGTAAGGTTTTCTATATGACAATGAACCCGCCGTTGGATATGTTTATTCAGGGTAGGAACCCAGCAGAAGATAGACCTCGTTGGGCTGGAAAGTACGCAACGCATAGATATGTAGCGGAAAAAGCAGGCGCAGAGGTAATCAATATTACCGCGAGATGGGAAGCGTTAAGCACAAAGAAGTTTTTAGATTACTGCCCGGATGGACTTCACCCGAATGAGTTGGGAAGTAAGATGATAACAATCCCTGCAATATTAGAAAGGTTAGGGTTATGAAATATTTAATAATGTTTTTGATGATTTTGTTTCTTGTGGGTTGTAATAATGATACAGAATCGACAATAGAAGTAATAGCGAAATACGAAATAGAAATAGGTGATGCTGCTTTTAGTGTTACTTATAAGGTTAATGATTATAGAATATTGGAGACAAACGGATGGGGGGGGAGAAAACCTACCTTTATAACATTTAGACCAATAAATAGGGATGGTACGCTTGGTAACAAATTGAAAATACCGATACATAACCTTCATATTATTGAGACGTTATGATTAAAGTAAACCTTTGCGGTACAGGATTAAAGGACTTCATCAACATCGATATTTCCTGGTCTGCAGATAAGCGAGTTGATCTCGAACAGAAACGCATACCGTTAGGTCCCAAATCTGTTGACATACTTATCTGTATGAATGGGATTGGCTACTTCACGAAGGAAAGGGCACAGTTCCTCATCAATGATGTTTACCGCATACTGAAGCCGGGTGGTGTTTGCAGGTTCGGTACGCAGGACTTGGGAATAATTTGCTCTCAATACCTTGCACAACATCCAGACTTCCAATGCGACAGAATTAACGAGTGGTTCAACGGGTATGAAGCTAACAAGAAGAAGTGCAAGTATGTTTACGACCATGCAACACTTTGGAGACTATTTAATAACGCAGAATTTAAGTTCGTTATCTGTTGCGCTTATCAGAACAGTTATAACGACATAGGCGAGTGGGATAACAGACCAGAACAACAATTTTTTATTGAGGCGGTTAAATGAGATGGGAAGTTAAACAAGGAAAGCCCGAAGTATTTAAGAAATGGTTTGCGTGGCATCCGGTAAGAATAAATAATCAATGGGTTTGGCTCGAATATGTAGAGAGGTTAAAGTGGTGGGACTATAACGCCCCTCCTTCGCTGAATGGACAAAGTTATGAAAAGGAATATAGGTTGTTAAATGAAAATATTCAAAAGGATTAAACAGCTCGAAGTGGACAACAAAACACTGAAGGAAAGGCTTGATACGATTGTTGTGCCTTGGGACAAAACCGGATTTTCAAGACAGAGTTTGGTAGGTAAAGAAGATTTGGTCGAGTGTGAAAAGTGCGGGTGTTTGTTGAATAGAAGCACAGCGATAAAAGGAGTGGGGGAAATAAGAAAAAGAGAAGTTGCGTATTTCATTCGAACAAGGTGGGAAGACTTCATCTACTACCCATACTACTGTAAAATTCATAAGCCAAAGGAAGGTAAGACGGTTAAATGAAAACTACGGAAAAAATTATCAAATTTATTGGATTAACCGAAGACGAATCACGAGAGTTTAGCAAACTTGGGGAGATACCTTTTGATAAACTGAATCAACGACAAGTTAAAAGGAATTTTGAATTGGAGAAAATAACATTAAAAGCATTAGAAAAAGAATTAGATAAAAATGAAAATTCTTTTCATTAACATAAGCGATATTAAAGGCGGTGCTGCAAAGGCAATGTACCGGCTTGGAAAGACGTTAGAGCAACGACACGGAACAACAAACCTGTTTTTGGTGAGAAGTAAGTTTAGTGATGATGATAATGTAATTCAAACCCGTAGGGGTTGGCTGAGAGGAAGGATTGAATGGGCAGTTAACTTTATATTCAACATAGGTGGCTTGCAATATAAATGGCTGCCCTTCTCTCCCCGAAAGATACTGAAGGAAGCAAAACGCTTTAAGCCGGATGTTATTTCCCTTAACCAGATTGAGGGCGGTTACTTTGTTACGCGGGATATTATCAAGCTAAGTAAGATCGCTCCTATCTTCTGGACCTTTCACGATATGTGGGCTTTTACGGGTAACGCAAGTAATACCTACGGCAACGAAGCATTTAAGTTGATGCAGACGTTCAAAGGAGAGAACAAAATCTATCCGCAGACGGGTTTTAATAATGCCGAATGGTTGATGAAAAGAAAATATGATATTTACTTTCACGATGATCTTGGAATAAACAACTTTAGGACAATAACGCCCTCAAAATGGTTGGCTAAAGAAGCTGGTGATAGCGCGGTTTTATGGGACACTGCTGATGTTATCCCCAACGGAGTTGACCTTGAAAGATTCTCACCAAAACCCGTTAAGAACCTGCTATTTGTTTCAGAGAAAACAGACAAGGGTGATTTGCTTCCCGAAATACTTAGCAAGCTTGATGGAGTGCTGACAGAGAAAGTACAGCTTACGGTAGTTGGGGAAGGTGATATTCTTGGCTACTACATACCGGAGAAAGCTTACAAGAACATAATCGTTACTAACAAAGGTTACACTAGTGATGAAGACGACCTGGTTTTCTATTACAGGCAGGCGGACATATACCTTCACCCCACAAGAGCGGATAACTGTCCTCTTACACTGCTTGAGGCGTTAGCTTGCGGTACACCGGTTGTTGCTTTTAATGTTGGTGGGGTTGGGGAAATAATTCATCACGGATATGATGGGTTTTTAATTAAACCTTTCCTCACAGGGACATTCGCTGGCACAGTAGCAGGTATGATAGCTGGCAATTGTCAATTATCGGATATGAAGATAACCGCAAGAAACAGTTCAACAGAGTTCAACATCAACACAATGGCAGAAAGGTATTATGAATTATTTAAGAAGTAAGATATGAATTATACAAAACAGCGAAGGAAAATAAAATGCCGAATTTAATGGAAGGACTTATAGAAGAAGTAAACAGAAACAAAGAACTATTGAAGGAATACGAGAAAATACCAACAGGAGTATTTGGTGCTGCTATGATTAAAAAAGACATAGTTGATGCTGAAAAAGCAATGGGAAGTGGTGATGTTATTGAAATGCTGAAATGTTATGAAACATTAAAAAAGAATGAAGGATAAAGGACTAAGAAATGAGATTTATTCAAAAAATAATTGAACGGCTAAACATATCCGGCAAGGTATCACAGTCCTTTTACGGTGAGGATATACTGTTGTGGCGTTACTTCAAGGATAGAAACATACGCAACGGTTTCTTTATCGATGTTGGTGCATATCATCCCAAGTTCTGCAACAACACCTGGCGGTTGAGAAAGAAATTAGGATTCACAGGAATAAACATTGAGCCGACTGACAGGATTGAACTGTTCAGGGAATATAGAGCAAATGATATTAACCTGAAATGTGCTGTTGGTTTAACAAGCGGTGTAGTTGAACTTAACTACGTTACAAACGAGCCCGGGGTTAGTGGTAAAAACCAATCTAAAATGGTGCAGACTGCAGATAAAAAAATAAAAGTTTGGCAGATGACGCTTACGGAAATAGTAAAGGAAAACAACGTAACAAAAATAGACCTCCTTGACATCGACATCGAGGGAACGGAAATGGAAGTTCTTCGCGGTTATGACTGGTCGGTTATGCCACGGCTGATACTGATTGAGGAAGATAAAGACAAAGACCTAATGATTCATAAGTTTTTAACCATATTAGGTTATGATAAAATTGCACGAACACTAAACAATGCGCTGTATGAGTACAAATAAGAAATATCAGGTAATATATGCAGATCCGCCTTGGAGTTATAAGAACAAAAAGACAGGTGGCTCAATGGTTAGTGGCTCAATGGCAAAATATTCTACAATGTCGTTACAAGACATTTGTAATTTATCTATTCAGGATATAGCTGATAAGAACTCGGTTTTATTCTTATGGGTAACTGTCCCCTTGATAGAAGAAGGATTTGAAGTTCTAAATGCTTGGGGATTCAAATACAAAACAATGATAACGTGGCGTAAGATAATGTCTTTAGGGATGGGTTATTGGTATCGAGGACAGACAGAACACTTACTTCTCGGTGTTAAAGGCAAAGTTAAAGCCTTTAGAATCCAAAAGCCCAATTTCATCCAATGTAAGGTCGGTAAACATTCTCAAAAACCTCAAGAGTTTAGAGAGTTAATAGAAATGACAGGCTTAAATCCCAAAATAGAACTATTCGCAAGGGAAAAAACAGAGGGCTGGGACGTATGGGGTAACGAAGTTGAAACAAATATAAAGATTGCAATATGAACGAAGCAATTGAAAACATATTAGTGGTTATCATAATGATTGTGTTCTCTCCCCATACCAACGCACAGCAAATAGAAACAAATCCTATCTTGGGATTTACGAAGGGAGAAGCAGCTTATAATATAACGGAGAAGAAAATCTATTTGCATTGGCAAGACGTAGAGGCGGTTAATAAATTCCTTCACGAACTTGGACACCATATATGGTATTACGGAGGGGTAGATACAATTACCTTCAAAGAATCGGTAGAAGTATTTGAATGGACAAACGCCGAAATAATAGAACAGTTTGCCCACTACCATTGCGATTATTGGATGGGGTTAAGATGGAATTCAGAAGCAGACAGTATTTTTTATAAATTTTATAACAGATATGAACGAAGCAATTGAAAACATATTTGTAGTTGCTATTCTTTTCCTTTGCATCTTCGGTCCGTTTATTCTTCTTATAAGGCTATTCAGGAACCAGGGAAAGCAAAAAAAGAGAAAGAAGAAATGATGATAGCAGCTTACATATTAGCAGGAATTGGTGTACTTGCAATTTTAAGTATTGGTGTATTCTTAGCTCTGGCTTTGCGGGCTAAAGTAAAGAATTTAGATTGGATGAATGAAGAATGAAATTAGAAAAACTCATTGACAGCCATTGGGCTTACATAGAAGCTTTATTAAGGGCACACAAGGAGAGCGAATCTACCATCAGAAAAATTAGATTTCATTATAAAACAGCCTTTAGGCACGGATGGAAACATCGGAAAGACAAGGAAGCTGGGAAATGAATGTAGCAATAGTAGGAAATAATGGATTTGAGAGTGAAGGCAAACTCAAAATTTTTTCGTAAGCTCGGTGCGGGTTGGGAATACATCAGCGTTGTCAGAACTTATTTGGCTCTGATACAATTTGTAATTATATCCGCCGGTTTTATAACATATATGGAGTACAACATTGTTGTTGTAATACTTATCTGCATTTCAACTCCATTTATACTGGTTGGATTAGTTTTCTTTCACGTTAGATACATTCTTCCAAATCATATAAGGTATTTGAATGAACGTAACCCGGCGACAATGCAATTATTAAAAAACACAGGAGATGGAAAAATTGACTACTGAAATGAACAGGGTAAATAAAACATCAACTTGTTTTGAGGAGTTAAGTGATAAAATTTAATTTCAAACGTGGTTCAGCTACAAAAAAAGGCGTGGTGGGCACAAGGCGGCTGATAACAAAAGACCATAATGTCTATAAGTATTTATTTGATTCACTTGGGAGAAGGCGCTCAAAGGAAGAAACAAAAGAATTGATTGATAAGGATCGTTCAAAGTTATGATACCAATTGACGAATGCATAGAATATTTGAAACACAATGTTGATAAACAGACACATTTGTATTGGTGCAAATATTATTTAGAACAACTAAGGGGTAACAAAAAAGGAGAAATTTGGAGAGACATTAAGAACTATGAGGGGCATTACCAAGTATCAAATTTTGGCAGGGTAAGAAGTTTAGATAGGGTGATACTCAAAAAGAATGGGCATCGACAATATACTAAAGGGGTATTATTAAGACCGTCTGTGAGCCGGACTGGTTATTACCATATTGTTGTCCGAAAGAATTGTAAGCAGAAAGGCAATTGTGTCCATCAATTGGTTTGGGACGCCTTTGGGGATAAACCGAGGAACGGCAAATGGCTGCAGGTTGACCATATTGATAATATTAAAGCAAATAATGGAATAGATAATTTACAACTTTTAACCCCAAGACAAAACAGTGGGAAAAACAGAGAAATGAAAGGGGTGGTTTGGGTTGGGTGGAGAAAGAGATATGTGGCTAAAATAAGTTATATGGGCAAAATAAAGTGCTTAGGATATTTTAAAAAATATGATGATGCACACAAAACATATTTAGAGGCAAAAGAAAAAGCCGAAAGCGAGGTGCTATGTCAACCCCAGTTGTAATTACTGTGTACAATCGGCTCTCCACACTTAAAAAGACTTTGGATAGTTTGTTTGAGTGTGATGGGATTGAAGATAGACACATATATTTTTATGAAGACGGGGATGAAAGCTGGAACGAAGATATAGATAATGTAAGAATATACATAGGTGGTATTAGTATGAATCACCCCTGCCAAATAGTTGGACATGATTGGAATTTAGGATTAAGAAAGAACGCATTATACGCGATTGAAGATGCGCTTGCTATTTACGACAAAATAATCTTCATCCAGGATGATCAGGAATTCAGCAAAGACTTTCTAACGTATATGGATTGGGCACTCACCGAGTTTGAGGACAGGCAGGATATTATGTTTGTTAGCGGGTATTCCCACATTGATTATCCGAGCTGTTACCTATCTCCACTTATAGCTGACGGGTTGGGGATATGGAAGGATAAGTTCCCTCACGATATTGGGACTACTGTCGAATATTTAAGAAGAAATGAACGGTATTTGGATTATGATGCGTTTGCTAAAGATACAACACATTCTTTTGCCTCTTACTTAAAAGATATTGTCAACAGTAAAAGCGATGCCTTTATGGCTTTATTGTGTTTCCGGATGCACTTGCGTAAAGCCCGCTGCTTACACCCCGGAAGAAACAAACTAAGATATTTAGTTAGCGATTCAACTAACAGCAAGAAGAAAGACAGTAAAAATTATAACAACACTCTTTACGAAGGGTTTAACAAACAGTTAGATGAGAGCAATGACGCTTACAACACCATTAAAGAAACGAAGTGTTACAAATGGAGCAAACTAAAAAGGTTTACAAGATGGCTGCGTACACTATGACTAATAGAAAACCATTAAATAGAAAATCTTACGGTAGCATAGCGCATCTGCCAAATTCAAGACTAGGAAAGGGCGACCATAAATGTAGTGAGGGGCAAGCAAGAATCGCAACCGAAAAGAAAAGAGATAAACACGACTGTATAATAGTGCAGGAAAAGGTTGATGGTTCAAATGTCGGTATTGCAAAACTTAACGGCGTAATATTACCCATAACAAGGGCTGGTTATTTGGCGAATACATCTCCGTATGAAATGCACCACAGATTTTATGATTGGGTATTAAAACAAAAGAAAAGATTCGGGTGGATACTTAAAGAAGGGGAAAGATTATGCGGTGAATGGATGCTTGTAGCACACGGAACAAAATATAAATTACCCCACGAACCTTTTATAGCGTTTGATATTATGGTAGGAGCAGAAAGATTAATATTTGATGAGTTTGTGGAGCGGACAGAACCCTATGATATTATCCATCCCCAAACCGTAAGTGTTGGCAATCCTTTAAGCATCCAAGACGCAATGAAAGCGGTAAGTCATTCAGGACACGGTGCAATAGACCCTGTAGAGGGATGTGTTTGGAGAGTTGAAAGAAACGCTATCGTGGACAAACAAACAGGCGAAAGAAAATGGGTAGTAGATTATTTAGTTAAATATGTGAGACCAGATAAGGTGGATGGGTTATACTTATCCAAAACAGAAGAAATTTATAATGAAATATTAGTGCCCGTTAAATGATAGCAACCGTTGAAGATGAAATATACAACAAGCTTAAAACGAATGTTGGTTTTGACAGGAGTGAAGATCATCTTAATTTTATAAGACAGTTTGGAATACCTCATCACATTTTCGGCAGCTATACAGGAATAAAAACAAGCGACTATGCTACTATACCCGTTACACCAAAACAGCACGAAGAAGCGGAAAAAGATAAAAGCGGTTTTGCAATAAAGAATTTATATAGGTTAATTGAAATACTAATTTTAAGAATTAAATATTTGGAAGAAGAATTAAAATGAATTGGAATAAGATAAAAGAGCAGTACCCGAAGGCATTCAAGAAATTTCAAGATTGGTGCATAAGAAGTAAAGACGCTTTCAATATAGAGTTTTCTACGGACAATGATGATTTGAGGGATGGTTTTATGTTTGAATGGACAGTTGAAAAACGTGGCAAATTTGCCCGACAAAAAACAAGTTTATTTATGCAAGAAGATATAAGAACTCTCTACGACTTCTTTGATGAGCAGGGTATAATAATAGAAATAGGGCTGGATTCAGAATTTACAGATGAGAATGGAGAGGTAACGATACCCGAATGTTTTTATTACCAATTATATCATAATGTAAGAGACGCAACAGAAGATTTATCTCCTGCTGGATATAATGCTGGATATAAAACCCGCACCGAAGCAGAAACGGCAGCATTTGAAAAAGCATTTGAAATACTTGAAACTAAATTAGGAGAATTAAAATGAAACTATTTTTTATTACCCTGATGTTTTTTGCTGTAAATCTTTTCGCGCAGGAAGATTACACGGAGAGCTGGTTTGTCTTCACAGGCGAAGATAATATTTCCGTTGTTCATAAGGTTGAGGTAGATTACTCCGGCACTACCGTTGTCTGGTTTAACAGCGTTAATTCAGGAGGGACTAATTACGAAGGAGTTAATTGCTATGAGCTGCCTTTGTATCATCAAATTATTTTAAGTGAGCGAAAGAGTGAAGGGATTAATTACTATATCATTGCTGGTGATGTCCCTGAACCGGAATATTATGTTTATCCTATCTTGCCGTTTGAGGAGGAGTGGATAGTAAATTAAATTATTCCCTTTACTCTGATTAAGGAAAATATTATTCTTATGTAAGTTATTAAAATTATGTGGATTGGGTAGTCCTGATTAGGAACCCCTGTGCCGATAGTTAATCTCTATCTCGGTGCGGGGGTTTTTTATTTTTAAACTGAAATGAAAATGGAAGAAAAAGAACTAACAACAGAAAAAATTCAGGCAATGGTTGACCTTGCCAGTAAGTACGCACAGGAACCGACAGTATGTAGTGCTTGCGGGCAGGAGTTTTATGTTTTCTTCACAGATAACCCACCCAAACACTTTGAACGCTGCACACAGCATATAATTCTTTCTTTATCAATAGAAACGAACTGATATGAAAAAAGTTAAATATGCTTGTAAGGGTTATTTCAAACACAAACACTGGTTTGCTTTTATTGCAACTCTTTGCGGGTTTGTTCAGGACTTAATCAATATGAACAATATTTACTTTTTCTGGTTATGGATGTTCGACCATGATAAACTTAAAAAAATACTAAAGAGTATGGAGGGCAGCAACAAACGTGCTGCTTTACGCAGAATTAGAAACGGGAGGTCTGCTATATGATACAGAATGATCTTCAGATGAACACAAAATTTGAACGCATAGACAAGGTTGCGGATGTTGCTAATGCGGAATGGCAGACATCTCAACACTTTAGAAACTGGTTCCAGGAGATGATCCAGAATTACAAAAGAGTTGCTGGGTACATTTATTCTGCTGCCGATCTTAATAAACTAAACCTTGAAGAAAGACCAAAATTCATTTATAACCTGCTTTTACCTATCATTTTACAACTTTCCGGCAATTTCATTAACAATCAATCAAAAGTAGAGAGCATCCCCAGAACTGCGGGAGATTTTAAGATGAACATTATTATGAGCGATTTGCTTGATTATGCTCATTATACTGCAAATACCTTAAAAAGAGAGCTTGCAATGGCTTTTGTTCACGCAATTATCGGCAGGGTTGGTTGGGTTGCCCAGGATTGGAGCCACCAAACAGATCCGGAGGGAATGGTTGATATTGCCTGTTGGGACCCGTTCAGGGTGATGTGGGAACTTGGCTTTACACGCCGGAATATGAAGGATTGCAACTATATCATCAACAGGGGATGGTATTCTCCCGAAGAAATACGCAATATGTACGCTCTTAACGATGACGATATGTGGAATGAGATAACGGAAAAGGCAAAAATGTATATGGGGACAGAAAGAAAATCACAAGATAAGCTGATTTCCTACATTGAGAGGACTTTCGGACCGCATCTTGACGCTTACAAGGGCAAAGAGCAGGGATATGATGAAGTTACGGTGCTTTTAGATGGTATGCTTTACAACAATGGCAATTATTTTGATGGAAATGCAGGGATTTTTAAGGTTATTGAATTCCACGAAAGAAGACAGGATAAATTCTGGACACTTTACGACACTAATTCGGGCAGAAAATACGATATTACGAAGGCGATTGATGCCAAAGATGACGGGAAAACGTATGATAAGGATAAATTAGCACACGTTAGAGAGAAGTTTATTCAAAGAGGTGGTGAACCTCACGTTAGTAAGGAAGTAATTAACCAAATCTATCAAACTGCTGTCTGTCCTGCTTTCAATATGGTGCTTTATGAAGCTCCCTACGAAGTGCAGAACGGCAACTTTAAGCTAACACCTATTTTTTGTTTTGATTTTGGAACAGATTCTATGGATTGGAAAAGCTATGTCGATCATCTTATCGACCCGGTAAGTGCGTATAACCTACGAATTAACACAATGCAGACCTATTTGATGAAAACCGCACACGGAGAAATCTGGGCGGAAGATGATGCTCTTGGTGATCATGAAGATGATTTTCTTCAAAATAAGATTGGTGCATTAAAATACGTTAATCCGGGGAAACTTGATAAGGTAAAGATAATTACTCCCGATAAGCTTCCAACCGGCTTACTGCAGGACAGCCAGATACAGAAAGATATGATAAAGGAAATATCCGGAGTGAGGGATAATGCGCTTGGAACTAAAGAAAGCACAAATGAATCCGGTAAGCTTTATAATGCAAGAGTTCAGCAATCTAACATTGTTCAGGAATATATTCAGGATAATGCTATTCAGCAGTTGAAAAATATTGGTGAAAATACTAAAGACTATTTGCTGCATTATATGGAACCAGGCAGAGCGATCAGGATAACGCAGGATGAAACAAATCCTTATTGGGTTGAGATAAATGAAGATGCGATTAAAAAATTATTTGTTGATGATAAGGGTGAAGTTGATAACATTGAATACGTTCAGGGTAGCTTTTTAGAAGGTAAGTACGATATAATTATATCCAAAGCCCCGTTTGGTGAAGAAGCAAAAGAGAAAGAGCGTCAGGAAATAATGATGTACACCGAGATCGGAATGAAGCTCAATCCTGCTTTAGTGAAGTTTGAATATCTTATTAAGAATAGCAATCTAAAGATTAAAGAAGAATGGTTGCAGCATATTAAAAAGGTGGATGAGGGCGCAACAGAACTTGAGCAGCAAGCTATGGCGGAGGAAGTTAAAGCAAAGCAGCTTGAATCAGCTAAAACAGAAGTGGAAATTCAGGATAAGGCGTTGGACGTTCAGGAAAAAAAGGGAGAGCTTGAAGCAGAGGGGTTTCTTAAAGAAGCAGTAATGCGGGGTATGACGTAATTAAAATTTAGCCAGACAGACAGACAGAAAAACAGGCATACAGCCAGAAAGAGAGAAAGAAAATGATAGTTAAGCTTTGGGATGATGGTAAAAAATGTTGGACTTTTTTGGGTAGTTTCAAAAAGGTTAGCCATTGGAAAACAGAAAAAGATGAAATTAAATTCATCAACTTATTGTGTCACTATAAAGATGAAAAAGAAATGCCTTTATCTATTGAAATAGATATTACTAAAGAAGAATTAGTAAACTCTATTTATATTCTTGACGAAGGCAAAACAATAGAACGAATTAACTAAACAAAAAGTCTGTCTGGCTAATGAAATTATTCCCTTTACTCTGTTGTGCTTATGTTATATACTATCGCTAGTTCTTAGAAAAGTTTATTAAACATCCCCTGTCTTAAATGGGCAGGACCGCCTGCGGACTTGGAAACTTGCCGCAGGCAAATATTAAAAGGTTCTTTGAAATTTTGGGTTAATGAACAGTCGTAAGAGATTGTACCGGTTTTGAATTATTAAAGTGAAATAGTTAAAAGCATATCATACGAACTTTCCTTATTAAATGTTCATTGTTTGTCCCCTTAAAAAATCGGCAGATGCGTTAACCCAAAAATTTTATTAATACATTTTGTAAAGGCTAGGTTTAACGACAGCCCCACATTCTACAAAGAGTGTGGGGTTTTTTTTGTTTAAAACAAATAGAAAGAGGAAAATTCAATGAAAAAGATTTTCGCAGTTCTGATGTTATCGCTGTTATTTGCGGTTCCATCATTAGCACAGTTCGATTCCGGATATCCCCAGTTAGTAAGAAGTAACGGATACCTTGAGATTAGAATAGAAGCTATGCTTGATTCGGCATCTTCGGGTTATGATTCCATTGCAACTACAACTTTAATTGGTTGGGTAGATATTAGCGATTTTGATAATCCCCTCCAACATGCACAGCTTTTTTGGGATGTTGATTTAATTGAAACAGGTCCCGGAGATACTTCAGGTGTGCTTATAGAAGTATGGGGCAGCGAAACGGCAAGCTGGACGGATGCCGTGAGTATAACACAAATAGTTGATACATCGGGTGCGAGTGCTGGTACTGCCGATTATTATGTTTCCACAACTTCAATTGTTCCGACCTATGTAGCAAGCACGTTAAGCAATAAAAGACCGAAGTACATAACGATTGTGTTTGAGAACCGTTCTAAGACGGGCAATCTACATACTTTTGACGATAGCCTGGATGTTTCGGCTGTTTTTAGACTCCCGGTTAAAGAAGCAAAAATTCAAGACGAATAATTAAAACCAAATCAGACAATCCCTCGTGGATCTGAAAGGAGAAAAAAATGTTATTTAATGATAAAATATTCAAATTTTTTGATGCTCCCGCAGACAAAGGCGGAGAAAGCCCCAAAAAAGAGGAAGACGTAATCGTTGAAGATATCATAAATACATCTACCGAAATCGATGAACTTGAAGCAGAGATCGATAAGGCAGAAGAAGAAGATTTTGAACTAAACGAATTCCCCAAAGCAGAGGAAGACAGCCCGCCAAAAAAAACCCCCGATGAACCGAAAGATAAATCGGACAAGGTTGTTGAGAGCGATAAGCCGGAAGACACTGCTAAAGAGGAAATCAAAGCTGAAGAAGACAAAAAGAAAGAAGAAACGCCCCCTGAAATAGTCCCCCCGGTAGAGGACAAGGACAAAGATCAACAGGATAAGGATGAGTTAATTCTTGATGACGAACTTATCAGCAAACTAAATGTGGATGAAGATACACGGGAATTTTTAAGTAAAAGCGTCTTCAAGGGTAAACCTCTTGCAGAAGCACTTAAAAGTTACGTGAACGCTTCAAAACTGGTCGGTAAAAAGAAGGAAGAACTTCTTAAAACGATTCAGCCCCCGAAAACAGAGTTAGACAATATCCCACCTAAACCGAAAACTGAAACAGAAGTGGAATCGGCTAAGGAAGACTTGATGTTTAACGAGTTATCGAAAGAATTTAAAGACTTACCGAAGGATCCGGCGGACAGGAAAAAGTGGTTGAATGATCTAGGTTACGATGATTATAAAGCCGCGAACAAATTTGTTCGGCGAGAAGCTGAGATTGAGAAGGACATAGGGCAGATTTGGGATTATACTGAAAAGTTGACCGCAAGTGCCCCTCAAATCAATCAGAAAATAATGGGATCTGAAATAGAAACCATTTCAAACTACTTCGCTGAAAAATTCCAAATTGATCCGAAGTTGTTAGGGTACGATTTAACCGTAGATGCAGAAGGTAACAACCCGGTTCTTGACAGTCTGCTCGCTTCAGAGGATAACCCGAATGAGTTTGATCCTGAGTTGATACAGAATGTTAACGGTGTAAAGATTCTGAAACAAGGTGAACTCGCAAAAAAATTCTTTACAAGGGAACTCCCAAAAATTATTGAAGAGGTAAAATCTCAAACCAGGCGGGAAACTATTGAATCGTTAAAGAAGAAAGCAACAGATACTCCTTCATTTTCAACTCAGGTTGGCAAAGGTAAACAAACTAAAGAGTTGGAAACCGATCAAATTAAACAAATTACTGATGTTGATCAGCTTGACACACTTCTCGATGAGGAGGATGACAAGCATTTTAAGTAAGGAGAATAAAAAAACAATGAAAACAATTAGAATAATTCTCGGTTTGTTCAGTATCCTGTTAACGGTGTTGCTCTTGGGCAATCCGTCTGACGGTGTTGTTACACTGGCTTTCGTAGCCGGTATGTACACAACGGGGATGCAGACTTACCGAAGACTGTTAGAACAAAGGATGCAAACCGTGGCTTGGAACATAAGTTTCTGGCAGGCATTTCTTGGATTTGTAGGCGGTAAAAAATCGATGTTCGATGAGGTTATTCCTCACGGCGTTAAAAAACCACAACACGCAACCGGTAAACCGATTGAAGTTCTTCAGGACTTCTCTCACGCGGGTGGAATAAATATGGATATTCCAATGTTTTATCCCCTAACCGGTAAGGGTGTTTCCGGCGCAGTAACACTTCAGGGCAAGGGTGAAAGACCCAAACTTGCTGTGTTGCAGGTGTCAATTAACCAACAGAGACACGCTTTCTTACAGCAGGATAACAAGATGAGCAAGCAGGTCTTACAATCCCCCGGAATGATTAAACAGTTGTTCAGACGGGCAAACGAATATCTCGGTGATTGGTTCCAGCGTTGGCAGGCATATCAGCCGTACCTTGCTTTTCTGCAAGGGTATTCAGAAAACTTAACCAAAACAGCCATAAACGGCGGTTTGGCTTTAGGTAAAGCTTCGCACATGAACATCTACGTTGGCGGAAGCGGTAGAGTATCATTCTCAAATACCAAAGCAACTTATGAAGCTGCGGTGAAGGCTGCTATTAACGGCTTAACCAACACTTCTTCAGATTGGTTTGATACGCAGTTTATTGAAAATATGGTTTATGTGGCTTCGCATAATCATAGAATTGCGCCTATAAAGGTTGGCGGTATGAACTTATACCCGATGGTTATTTCTGATGCTGCTGCAAAGCAGTTACAGAATGATACCAAATGGAATGACAGAATGAAATATGCTGCTGAAAGATCACTTGAAGGGAATCCGTTGTTCCAGGGTAAGATTGCCGGTATTTACGGTGGTGCTTTACTCATTATCGATGAAACTGTTCCCTCTGTTTATACAAGTGCTGACAGCGAATACAGCAATGCTCGCTCAACAACGAGTGATGCTAACGGTGTTTGCTACGGTACTGAAGATTCGGCTGGCGACCATGACTTTATGGCAACTCCGGTAGATCCCGGTGCAAAGAAAGCATCAATCTTATTTGGTAAATCTGCCCTCTGTATGGGTGTTGCCAATGATCTTTCTTTCGAGGAGGAAACCTATGATTTCAAACAGAAAATCGAAATCGGTGCAGATATGATTTGCGGTATGCAGAGGTCTGACATTCTTGATAAGGACAGTTATTTCGGTATTAGCGGTGATACAAGATACGAGAACATTAGTTCCGTTGAGGGATTCAGTTACTCGCCTGCCGATGCAAGCTGGACTTAATAGATAAATAACTATTTAATTAATCGTAAATGATGAAGGAAAAATATCATGGCAACTGGATCAAAAGCCAATAATGCGATTTCCCACGAAACTCAGACCTCCTGGGAAGACCTTTACCAGATTGATGCTGGTGGTTTAACCAATGCTACGAGGGCAAACTTCTTTGTAGAGTTGAAAGGTAACGACCAATATAGTTGGGTTGAAGTTCTTTACATAGGCACAGGCGCGCTCACTAACTCTGAGTTCAACAACTTCCCAATTGGAAGTACGATTCGTCAACCTGCTATTACAACGGCAGTATTGCTGTTGAAAACAGGTGCGGCTACGTGGAAATATCAAGCAATTGATACGTAATAGCAATAGTTCTTAATTGGCTAAAATAATATAGGTGGCTTGCTTACGGGCAAGCTGCCTTTTAATAAAAATAAAATGGAGTAAAACTAGTAATGGCAAAGTTAATTAGTTCAATAGACATTGAATTGTCGAAAAAGTTCAGAGACAACGGAGCGGACGGATTAAGAGAATTCAACTTTACAGCCGGAGAGCCGTTAGATGTTCCTGACGAGTATGCCGCATCATTAGCAGCTACATACCCTGAAAGGTTTTTCACACCTAATGATTGGAAAAACCGGGAAGGTTTTCTGAAACAGAACACAAACGAGGCAAATAAACTTGCAGGCGGAAGCGAAGACGATGACGGGGAAGTTGGAACCCCAACATTAGAGCAGTTAATAGCTACCGATGCCGGTGAACTCAGAGCAATTGCTGATAACCTGAAGGTTCGTTATAGTCCACAAATAGGACATAAAACTTTAGCTCAAAGGGTATTTGAATTTTTGGAATCAGTTTCAAAAACAGATGACCCAACACCAGTTGAGGAAACTACCGAAGATAACGACTAACTTAAAATAGAACCTATGGAGTTAAATTATGGCAGATGCACGGGTTTTGGATATAGCCTCCCAGGTTCGGCTTAACCTTAAACAGATTGGCGTAGAGAATCTTCAGAACGAGGAGATATACCGAAAAGGCAAAAGGATAGTTAGGGATTTATTACGGGAATTAAAACCGGTAGAAAAAGAATTTATTATTGTAACGGTTGAAGATCAGGAAGCATACGACTTTGCTGATGAGAAAACTCTTGATATATTTCTTCTGCAGGTTTCCTGGACTGACTATGACATTATAGTAGTTGATAGAAATTGGTTTTTTGAGAACGTAGCAACTACCGGGGCAACTTATCCAAGATACATAACCTTTTTTAACAACAAGGCATATTTACGCCCCTACCCCAGTAACGATGATGATATAATAACAGTTTGGGCTTTCCAGACCGATGCGATACTGGATATTGCCGATAACACTCCTCCCGAAACTCCCGAATATCTTGACGAAGCAATAATACTTGGGATCTGCTCACAGTACAATAAAAATGAATTTATGGATGATTACCTGATAGAAAAAAATAAATGGAAAGGGCATGTCCACAAAAAACATTCTTTACCCAAAATAAAACATAATAATTGGTAAGATATGGCAACACCTAAATTTGACAAAATATCAGTAGAAGTTTCAAGGCGCGTTGGTGATCCGGTAGTTTCTGCTCCAACAGCCGGGACATTTATGACTGCTGCTGAAAGAAATGCTTATGTAAGTAAAGCGTTAATGAAACTATTTAATGAGGTGTGGGCTTCAGTAGGTGGCAACAATAGTGCTTTTATAGAATTATTCCCGGAATTGATGAGGGATGATACTATCACAACAACCCCAGGAGGAGAATACACTCCAAGCGCGGGGAATGGTGACGCTTATTTTTTTAAGATTATTGACGGGGCAAAGAGCAGCACTTACATAAAGGCACTGGATAAAGTTCTTTACAGAACGGTTAAGCTTGGGGTAAGCGATTTGTACACACCGAGTTCAACAAATCTCTTTGTTTTTGAAATAGAGGGAGTATTAAAATTTCTGCCCGCATCATCGTTTAACGCACAATCGGTTGATATATCATTTATAAGGCAGCCAATTCAATCGGATGGAAATTTTATAGTACAATCATCGGGTGAAGATTCTCCGTTTTATGATCAGTGGAATTCAAAAATAGCAGAAATAGCAGAGCTATTAATTAAAACTGACAGACAATACAAATAAAAGGAATAAGAAAATGGCACTATCAAAAAATTATACACATAAGAATATCAGTTCATTAGTTAGGGATTTAGCTAATGAAGTTGCGCCGGATAAAATCCAGCCCGACACAATAACGGCTATTATCAATAAGAACACACTTGATATAGCAGAACAGCTTAACGGGGCTTCTGCGCCTGATTATGGTACGACAGGGACAATAACTGACGCCGCCTCAAGTGTCCTGGCAAGCTATGTAACCGGCGCAAGCTATACAAGCGGTACAAAAAACATACTTAAAACAACACACACATTAACGAGCGCGGATGTAGGGAAAAGAGTTGCTTATTGGATAGCATCTTCAAAAATCTGCGTTACCGAGATTGTTAGCATTGTTGATGCGAATAATTTTACAGTGTTGCACGACTTAGCCGTGACCGGTTCGGGTACAATTAACTACGCTGTTTTTTCTGCACATTCAACAACTAACGTAGATGTTTCGGGTTTGAAGATAGACAAAATAATTAAGATAAAAGATAGCATTAGCGGGCTTGTATCAGAGAGAAAGGATCTGGAATTTGAGAATTTATCTACTATTGACACTTTCGAGAATTCAGTCTTTTTCAATCATTTTGGTGAAACGCTGTTTTTATTTAAGGGATCGGGCGTAACAATTTGGGGGACATTAACACTTTATTATTACAGACTGCCCACCGCGGTGAGTGCCGATGGTGATTATATTGATATGAGAGACAAGTATATTCCGCTTTTAATTGATAAGTGTAAATTGGAAGTTTATGAAAGAGGCTCATTTGCTCCACCGAAAGAACTATCGTTGAGTGTTGAAAACAGAGTACAAGCTATTCGGAAAGCTAATACTGAAAAATCTGCGACAATTATGCAGAGAAAAGAGGACTAACCTTGCCAAAATTCAAAGAGTTTGAAATAAAGAATTTTATGGGGATGAAGACTTCTACAAGAAATCCTCCGTTAAATGCCTCTTCTTATATTTCAAATTTTGATCTCCGTGGTGTTACCGGTGATTTGGAATTAAGAGATGGATATGACCTGCTTTATGCTGCATTTACCCATACTTACTTAACAAGTTTAACTTTTTGGGAGTTTGAAAGTTTATATGTGCCTGAAACCGAAACAGAGGATTTTATAGTAGTTGGGGAGGGAACAACCGTTGCAAGAACCGATACTTTGGTTTTCACTCCTTTTGCAATGCTGATTATTCTTAGCAGAACTGCTGCGGGTTGGACCTGGATTAATGACACAATACATACAGGAATATTTAGTATTGATCCTGATACAGTTGGTACTTGGGAAATAGAACTAGATTTTACTGATGGTGATGCCGATTATGACGGATGGACTGTTGTTAATATAAGCGATACTCCTGCAACTTTTGCAAAGGTTATTAAAACGAGCGCATCGGGTGGCGGAAGGGTAAAGCTTGAATTATCTTCAGAAGCACACGGATGGATTGCTAACAAAGAATTGCTGTTGATGAAAAATTATATCCCTTATATTGATCTTCAACAAATAGCAGTAAATGTAACAGGTAAGGATGTTTCGTTTCACAGGGTATTAAACGATTTACGAATAGGATTTGGCGGGCAGGTTGACAGAATAGGTTTAGCTGTTGGTTACAGAAACTATCATCTTCAGGTGAATAATTGTGATCATAATACCTTTTCTGATGGTGAGATGGACACTTTTGCAGAATATGACGGATTGATGGTTACACCGCATAGTGCTTTAACTGAAGAAGCAAAATTTGATTTGAGCGCAGTGGGAGGCGGTTCATTGTCTGCCGGAAAATATTATTTTAGAATGACCGCAGTTTTAGATGACCTTTCAGAAATATTATTAAATGCCGATACTGCTATTCTTATAAATGATAACGAAGATATAGGATATGTAGCAAAGATCAGGCTTGGTACGGAAAATTTAAGAATAACCAAAATAAAGATTTACTTTGCAGATTCAGACCTTGTTTATGAACTGATACACGAAGAAGTTATAAGGGATAGATCTCTAAGGAATAAAAGATTTAACATTGATATTGATGGTTATCTTGTACTTGATGCGGTAGTTTCTGAGAAGCATGATCCTGGTGAAACTCAAAATGCTGCTAATCTTGATACTGCAACAGATCCTATCACAACAACCGGCTGGACACCTTCTTTCTACACACAACTTACCGGAACGGCTGATGTTGGTGCCGGAAGTATAAACACAATTAAAATGGGCAGGGGTACTGCACTGGGGACTTTACCTTTATTCTGTAAATATACTTTTGCAGAAAGTATTATACCGGGAGTTTATAATATATCAATCTGGATGAAAGCATTTGCTCCTACTGCTGCGGAAGTTGCTTTTAATTTCAGATATACAACAGGAACTTTGCAGATAGGACCGAAAACAACAATTACTATTGATAATACCTACACAGAATATACATTTACAGTTGAAACTCCTGCTTGGGGCGCAACTCAATTTTGGATTGAAGTTATACACGGCACTACCGGAAATTCACAGGATATAAGATTTGACCAATTATCAATTACAGGCAAAAGTTTTTATGCCGTAACTCTTACTACACCAGAAAGAGGTTCTGAAATCTCCGCAGAAATGGGCTACACTCCCGACTTAAACCAAATTAGAAGTTGGGATAAAGGTATAGTAACATTGGGGAGGAGTTTTCTGTTGGGCGTATATATTGACAAAAGATATATCAACAAAGTATTTTTCTCTCAAATAAGCGGTGCTGCCGCAAATATGTATGATGCTTATAATGCAGATCCTATTTCACTTTATGACCTTGAAAACTTTGACGGGCAGGAACTAATTGATATTGAAGTATTATCTAATCTTGATTTTTTAGGCATAAGAAGCAACGGCAACCAAAGAATTGATTCACAAACCGGGAGAAGTACGGACATCGAATATGGTTCCGGGATACTTACAAGAAAAGGTGCTGTTAATATGGGTAAGCACGTTATCTATCCTGGTGAAAATGATATTATTATGGCAAATGGAGTCCAGAGTATTTACGCAAGCGATGGATCTGTAAGGGAGGCATACAGAGCTTTGACTACTGGTTATAAGGCGGCTATTATCGCAACGAGAGAAGAAAAAGATAATGCTTACAGAATGTTCTCAGGAGACACAACAAATAAGTGGGAGTATATTCTTACTAAGAGGGGATGGGTTTATGCACAAAGGTCAAATTATCCGGAGGCTTATACAATCGCAAGAGATGGTAATGTTTGTTTTATGAACACAGGGATAATTTATAAAGATTCAACCAACAAATTAGATAATGATGGTATAACAAGTTTGGCAAGATGGCACTCGGTTGATATTGACGCTGACCTTTTGGGGATGCAGGTTGATATTGACGAAGTAATGGTTTTGCAGGGCGTTTATGTTTTTTATACATCGTCTGTTCCGCTAACCCTATATGTTAGCATCAATAACTTAGCCGCAATTCACGATACACTTGTACTACCATTAGGTGATAAAGTAAGAAGCGGCAGACCGCTAAAGACACTTGCAAACTGTAAGGCATTTCTTTTACAATTAACTGCTACATATACGAACAATGCAGATTATTGCAGTATTCATTCGGTAATGTTTGATGTTGATAAGATAAAAAGAAAAAGGAACGTGCAAAATGCTACAAGCTAAAACTATTAGAAGACCGCCGGATAGATTTCTTAAAGAAGAAAAATTTGATCCTGAAAAAACCGAAAGGCAGATTGAGGACCTTGTTAAACAAACAAATAATGTTTCAAGCGGGAAAGAAAATGTAGCCAGTAAAGACACCGATGTTGCTTTGTCTGCTAATTCAGATATTAAATATCCTTCACAAAAAGCAGTTAAAACTTATGTTGATACAAAAACCCTTGCATTATTAAGCACGATAAACGTACCGTTAAACTCAAACGGACAAACTACTATCTATACTGTACCGGCAGGCAAAAGATGTGTTTTACATAGCGCGTTGCTTGTTATTGATGCTGATGCGGGAACAAGTGATTTGAGTATAGGGCAGAAAGGAGCGACAACAGATTTCTTACCAGTACAGAATTTAGATAATCTGGATGCACAGTATGATGTGGGGTTATTGATGCCGGTTCCAAGTGCTACCCCTGCATTGCCGCAAAAGTCTTATGCAGGAGGTACGATAATAGAGGCAGACGTATCTAATCAAGCTGGTGGAGTAACAAATAAACTTTTTTTATTTGGAGTTTTATATTAATGAATTATAGACTGTATAAAAAAGAAGATTACAACAAAGTGGATGATTTATGCAAAAAATATAATCTGCCGTTTCCGAATGATAACCAGTTCTTATTAGTCGCTGAAAACAACCAGGAAGAAATAGTTGCAATATGCGGATTAAAACCGGAGTGGAAGATTGAGCCAATGATCGGTGAAAATCCATTAGCGGTTAACAGATTATTTCATTGGATTGAAGGTGTTGCAATAGGACAAGGAATAAGAATATTAAAAGCAGAAATTCCTAAAGATAATCTAAGGCATATTAACCATGCTGAAAAAGAAGGTTTTATAATAGTTTCAAATGATAGAATTATAATGGAGAAGAATTACAATGGGTGAATCAGATCGAGCCAAAGCCGGAAGGGAAACATACGGAGATATTAGGGGTATAGATGCAAATATACCGAACTTATTTGAAGGTTATGAAGATCCGCACAGTGTGAAGGACATACTTGCAGAACTTGATAAATACTTCGACACTTCCGTAGGCAACATAAGGAAAAATACTGCTACCGATATTAACAGAACAGGGAACCAGGTCGGAAGCCGACTTGCAGGGAGTGGTATTACAAGCGGCGCATTAAAAGAAGGTGCGTTATCACGCACAACCAACGATGTAAGAAAGGTTGGTGCGGGTAGTATCGATAAGCTGAACGAAGGCAGATTATCATTGACCCCCGGAGTATTAGAAAGAGGGAACGAAAGTGCTTTCAGAAATAAATCAGCAGAGTCAGAAGGAAATTATAAACAATTTATGGCATTGTTGCAAAAATTTGGTTTACAATCCGGTTCTTTGGGTGGGTTGGACGATACAACTTTTTTGGATGATATTTTTGCAGGACTGAATACAGTTTCAGGTTTTGTTAACCCGGTGAAAGATTTGTTAAGTCCACCTAAAACGGCGGGAGGAGGGTAAGGTCATCGGAGAATTATATAAATCGCTTACTCGCAATATGAATCTATTGCCTGTCGTACAGATGGTGAAAGATTTAGCACAGAAGAAAAAGGATGAGGAAAAGTTAAACAACTTCCTTGGGGCAATGGAAAAATTTCGGGATAAGGCTAACACTATTTACAATCCAACCGGGGTTAATAACGCAACCTGGGAACAGGGCAATAACATTTTACCGAAGTTATCACAATTAACCGGACCGCCGGAAGTGAAACAAGATATGGGTGGTGATCCGGCAGACAGCAACCTTGCACAGCAGTTAATAAAAGAGCAGGGGTTAACTCCTACCGGACCTAAACCTCCTGATGTTCAGATGAATGAGCAACCCTCTGATATGATTTTGGGTGATGTTAAAACTGGTGAACCCGAACAAACAGCGCAGATGAATAAGGATGCTCAAAAAGAAATGTTTAATACTTTGCTGCAAATGATTGAGCAGGGAACTGATCCCTCACGGATTCAGCAGGGCGGAGGATTACTAAGCCAGCTTATTAAGAGTGAGCAGCCACCTCCACAGAAGAAACCAGATATTTACAACCTTAGTCCGGGACAAAAAAGATTTAGCACTAAGGATGGTGAAACTGAATTGGTCGCTGAAAATATTAAGCAGAAAGACGAAAAACCTGTTGAGCAACTAATTTTTGAAGATGGTAATGAACGGGTTTATGGTTATGAATCTGAAAAGGGAACCAGAGAATATAACGGTAAAAAATATGTTGTAACAAAAGAAACGGATAAGAAAAAAGATAAACCGGAAAAAGAAGAAGAAGAACCGGACGTTGCCCGAACCGTTGGCAACATCAGGATGAATCTTGCGAAGATTAAAAAAGGAAAGTTGAGTGAGGAAGAATCAAACGAATTGATGGACTATGTGATTGGAGATACAGATGAGCTTATTGATAAGTACGGGCTTATAAATGAAGTAAACTGGATATGGCGCAAATTAGAAGGCGGTAAAATCCCAAGTTCAGAAGTGGTTAAACGGCTTGGGGAATATCTGAAAGAGAAAGGGCAGGATCCTCTAACGGTAAGAGAGAAAAATTACATTGAACTTTATTTCAAGGCAAGAAAATTCAAAAAACCTGAGAAAGAAAAAGTAAGTGAGTAAATCTAAGAAACCAAGAAATATAGATTGGGCTGATGTAGATAATTGGTATGCTGATAAATACGGGCAAACTGATGAGGTTGATGTATTAGAACCCACTAACGGTAAAGATGAAGAAATTAATGTATCAGAAGATCCCAGAGGTGTTGAAGGGATAGATTTTGACCCGCCTGAAAAGATACCGCAGATTGATAAAAGCAAAATAGTTGACTTGCGTGAAGGGCATATTGAGGAAACGAAAAAGAATTTTCCTGATATGTTTGACGAAGTTAAAGGGCAGACTGTTAAAGAGGAGCCGGTACAATTAAGTGATTTAACCAGAGATAAGAAACCAAAGTTTGATGAATTGCTTCAACCGCAAACTACTATTCAAGAGAGTACAAAGGAAAGTGTTCCCAAATATGGAACAGCATTAGATGTTATTGATGAAATGGTTAACCGGAATCTTGAAACACCGGCAATTTGGAAAGATATACCACCGGAAATTAGGGCTAGATTAGAGAAAAAGGGTTATGAGTCAGGGATTCACGAAAAACCAGCCACAAAGACCTTTGACCCGGCAGTACAAAAGGTGCTTGATTATGTAGGTGCGCCAATAAAATCAAGTGTTCAGGGTATGGAAGGTGGTATAGATAAAATAGCACAAGGCATAGATTTAATTGATAAAGCCGCTACTATCACTCCTGGGTCAGGGGTAGCTCCGGCAGGTGGCTATGGTGATATTGCAGGAGGAACATTGGCAATAATCAATGGGCTTATTAGTTTCGGGTTTGGAGCAGCAACGCCTTTCGTCCCTGTCCTCGCAGGATTTTCTATCGCAAATAAATTTGCCGAAGATGCGGGATTAACAGAAGAATTTGAAACGGTTATGTCCCCCTTCTCTAAAACATTTGAAGACCAGGTAGAACAAGAAAAACAGAGATTAAAAAGAGAGGGAAAAACACCGGAAGAAATTAGCAAGCTGTTGGGGATGTCGTTAACTGAAGCTAAGGAGGGGAAATCTATAATTGGAAGTGAGGCTGCTCTATTAGCAGACTTAGTATATAATTTGGCAATATTCCACAAATTTCATAAGGGTTATAAGCGAACTAAAGCGATAATAGACGTAAAAAAGAATAAGGACAAATATAAAAAGATATTATTTGATCCGGAAACTCCGCCACAAGTACAAGCTATGATAGAGGCACTGTTCGATAAAGCAGGTATTAAGCCGGATATACCATTCAAAAGCCCCAAAACAAAAAAGACCGAACTACCTCAACAGGCAGGAGAGTTTGAACAAGGTTCTGTAACACCGGATGGCAAGGTAGTTTATCCTGGACAAAAGCCCAAAACTCCGAAGGATGTAAAAGAAAAATTAACCGTTGAAGATGTTGGATTAGATAAGCTCACTGATTTAGAACCAACAGGTGAGCCAACAGTTATTTCAGCAGATCCACGTTCACGGTTTATTGTTAACCAATTGGAGAATTGGGTA
>SDBT01002373.1_pt1 | contig 33282 bp, 22 predicted proteins | sample 2277101 | NCBI WGS metagenome assembly SDBT01 (sample SAMN10404973, study PRJNA504765) | marine sediment metagenome | isolation source: marine sediment core GS10_PC15, 103 cmbsf | place: Arctic Ocean: Southern Knipovich Ridge | collected 2010
TGAAGACTTCTCCTCTTAGTTGATTGTTTAATGCATTGCGTTTTTCGGGTCTATTTAGGGTAATGCGATTTATATATTTATCGGGTTTATCAACTATAATAAATTTATAAGTATCCATAATTCATTTCCATTAATTTAATTATTTTGAAATAAGTAAAAACTAATAAAAAATTTTATTTTTTGAACCTTTAAGACATAGATTCTAATAATAGTTCTACTAGATCTACCATTTTCATGTTAGAACCAGTTGAGTCTATCGCGTCTTTAAGATTTCTCCAACAAAAGGGACATGTGCTTACCAGATATTCTGCTCCTGTTTCTTCAGCCTCTTTAAGTCTGTTTTTAGCCATCTCCATAGATAATTCCGGAAATCCTTTTCTCACACCAGCTCCCGCTCCACAACACATTGCTCCCACTCTATTGGTTTTCATCTCAGTTAAGTTTGCTATCTTTGTTAATAGAGTTCTCGGAGCTTCATATAATCCCATATGCCTTCCAATATGACAAGGATCATGGTATGTAGTTTTAATGTCCAACTTTTTTAATTCAACATCACTATTGGCGATAATTTCGTTTAAAAATTCGATGGAATGCAAAACCTCAATTTCTTCCAATTTATCCCCATAATCCTTTTTAAACGTTCTATAACAACCTGCACAGCTTGTAACAATCCTCTTTATTCCCCTTTCTTTAAAGATTTTAACATTTTCTTCTGCGATTTTAGTAAAGGATTTTTTCTCTCCTGTTCTCATAGCTACACTTCCGCAACATACTTCATGTTCCCCGAGTACAGAAAAATCTATACCTAATTTATTGAATATTTTCGCGGTGGCTATTGCAACATGTTGAATTTGAGGAGTTAATGCTGAGGTACATCCTACAAAATAGAGTGTTTCAGCATCCTCTTTATTGGCATCTTTAATTTTGAAGTCTAATTCTTTGGTCCAATCAAGCTTTTCTTTGTTATCTCGCTCGTAGGGGTTTAACAATTCGACTAACGCTTTATTCATCGGTACTTGGGATTCTATTGGAAATCCTGCTTCAACCAAGTCAGCTCTTAGAGCTTCATATACATTAACATGGTCCATAATTCCATGCATAGTAAATTCAAAGTTTTCATTTTGAGAGTTAAAGCAAACTTCACCACAGAGTCCACAGAGCGTACACTGAAATATGACATCACTTATTGCCTGACTTAATTTTAAATCACCCCGAAAAAGGCCTTTTAAGATAACGTTTTTACCTCGTGCAAAGTAAGGTTCAAACTTTGGCACAATATCTGTTTTATATACAGGACAACTATAAAATATTCCTTTTGATGGCCAATTCGCCACTCGGCATTGTCCGCATGCAGCGCAAGCTCTTGCTGCGTCTTCATATTCACTTAAATTCTTTAATGTTTTTTTCATCTCAGTCATATTTGCCACCTCTTAATAATTATCCGCTAAATAAAATTTACCGGGACTCAATATTTTGTTTGGATCAAGAGCCTTCTTTATTGTTATCATGAAATTATAATATTCTTCTGTTAATGCGCCTGAATCAACTAAGCTTCTTCCGATAATTTCACCCATCCAATAATGTATCCCTCCTAAAGTCTTTATCTGTGTAATTAAGAAATCCTTCCATAATTCATATTGGATATCTCTATGCGTTGGATCGCTTACGACACCCGCTCCACCAGCGATATCAATATAATTTGGATTAACTCCAAACGCAATAAATTCTGCTCCACCGCCGGCTCCGATTTCTGTCATTTTTGCAAAATTTCTTTGTGTCCAATCATCATACATCTTACGGTATTCTGGTAATTGATGCGTAGGACATTTTAAACATGCTCCCATACCGAATAAATAATGTCCCATCCAACTATGATTAGACCATTGCCATCTTCCATCCTCTTCATAAAACCACTTTCCTATGTTACCTTCTTCTATTGTATCGCCTAATTTTTTAAATTCTGCTTCTTGAGCAATGTTCTCTATTCTCTCTATATTATAATCTAATTGCTTTTGAGTATCTGCAACAGTTATGTAGTATAAAATTGCTCCCCGAACTTTTGCATTGATTAAATTCTTAGCAGTTTTTGATCCTTTTAATGACATAACAGTAGATGGAGGATAATAAAAGAAATCGTGCAATGGCAATCTTTGATGTTGCCACTTTATCATTACATCTGACGCTCGTTTTGGGGGAGACTTTTCTTTAGTTTTTTTAACTACAAACGTTGCATATCCCCTATATTCTGGAAGTGGGTATATATTTAAAGAAGCTTTTGTCTTTACCCCATGAATTCCGACATCCCCTAAAAATAAGCCAGAATAATCCGCTCCTAATCCAAACCTAGTAAAAGGTTTATCACGAAAAGAATTAGCCTTAGCTCCTGTAAAAATTATCTCTCCTGTAGGTAAAACAAGCTCCAGTCCAACGCACTGCTCTGTCACAGCACCATACATCGCTGCGCCCCCTCCTCCGACTGTGTTATTTGAAAGACCTCCTCCAATAGTCGCAGAAAATCCAGAAGCAGGACCTGTCGAACCTGTATAATAACCAATTCCTACGTTACTTAATTGCTCACATAACTCGCTCCATGAGATTCCAACTTCTACTGTAACAATTCGATTTTCCTCATCTATATCCAAAATTTTATTCATACGAGTTACATCCATAACAATCCCCCCGTCTCCTATTGGTTTTGCCCCCCCTGTTAAATCTGCTCCATTTCCTCGCGGGATAACTTTAATTACATTTTTATTTGCCACTTTTAAGATTTCAGATATCTCCTCAGGACTTCCTGGCTTCACCACAATATCTGGGATGCCTTGTAGCGTAAAATCACAATTCATTGAATAGGAATAACAAATTGGCTCTGAATCGGAAACAAACTTCGTGCCTACTATATTTTCTATTTCTTCAAATACATTCTGAATTTCAGTCATAATTTCACACATTACGATTTATTTTTATAAATAATTTGAATTTTTAATTTACGATTTCGATTGATTTCTAAGATTCGAAAAACGTAAATATGTTTTAATAAATTCTTCGGTAAGCATATTATTTAAACATAATTGTAAACTAAGATAATGAAAATTGTCTAAAATTTTAGAAAAAAAAGTTCAAATATTTTTGAAAATATAATAATAATAAAAAGATAAGAAAACTAATTTTATCTATACATCTAAATTTTAATAAGACTAAATGGTGGGAAATATGGATAATGATGTTTATATTTATGGAGTGGGAATGACTAAATTCGGTAAATTTCTTGATAAACGTATAAAAGATTTAACTGGAGAAGCTCTAAAATCCCTCAAGAATGACGTAGATCAAAATGGGATAGATTTTGGTGAATTAGAGGCTGCATGGTTTGCTAATTCCGCGTGGGGAATGTATGAATTTCAGCATAGCATTCGGGGACAAGTAGCACTCACATTCAACAATATTGATAAAATACCCATTATAAATGTAGAAAATGCATGCGCCGGTGGAAGCACGGCATTCTTTAGCGCTTGGATGGCAATAAAATCGGGTTATGATTGCGTTTTGGCTATCGGTGCGGAAAAAATCTATCAAGAAGATCGTAAAAAGATGATGGAAGGGTTCATAACATATACGGATGTTGAACAAACGCGCAAGTTTATTGAACAACTGAAAAAAAGGGCAGAAAAAGAAAAAGCAAAGAAAGCTAAAGAACAAGGAACTAACGAACCAAAAAAAAAGGAGGGTGGTCATTCTGCCTTTATGGATATTTATGCTATGGCAGCTCGTACGCATATGAAAAGGTATGGAACTACTAAACGCCATTTTGCCCTTGTAGCAGCAAAGAATCATAGTAATTCAACCTTAAATCCTCTTGCTCAGTATACTTTTCCTATGACCGTTGATGAAGTAATGGATGATTATGAAGTCGCCTATCCCTTAACAAGGGCAATGTGTGCCCCTGTTGGAGATGGCGCAGCAGCAGCAATCCTTTGTTCTGAAAAATTCTTAAAAGAACACCCAAATCCAAGAGCAATAAAAGTCCGGGCTTCAGTTTTAAGATCTGGCTCACTGAAAAAAGATAATGTAGGTGATCGTGCGTCCTCAGCTGCATATGAAATGGCTGGAATTGGTCCGGAACAAATAAATGTTGCGGAGGTACATGATGCTACATCTTACGGGGAAATTGCTACAATAGAACAGATGAAATTCTGTCCTGTTGGACAAGGAGGACCATTTACAGAAAGTGGAGCTACTCAACTTGATGGAAAGATTCCTGTTAATCCGAGTGGTGGTTTACTTTCCCGTGGGCATCCTATTGGTGCCTCAGGCCTTGCACAGATTTATGAATTAGTGACACAATTACGTGGAGAAGCAGGGGAAAGACAAGTTAAAAACCCAAGATTTGCGTTAGCAGAAAATGGTGGTGGAACTATTGGTTTTGGAGAAGCTGCCATGTGTGTACATATTTTCGAAAGAGTTTAAAACTTTTTTATATATCCATATCTTTTTTTTAATTATTTCTTCTTTACAATACCAAACATATTGTGAAAGATGAAGAATAAGAATTAATATTAAATAATCACGTGTATAAATTTACTCATAATTCAATTTTTAAATTGAATATTAAATGTGAAATACCATGTCAAAAGTTCAAGAAGCATATAAGGAAATTGAAAGCGCTATTGGTGCTGACTATATAACTGATAAGGATTTTATGAAAGCAGCTTATAGCAGAAATGTCGATCCTGCATTTCCCGATCGATGGGCAGATATTATCGTAAGACCAGAAACTAAAGAAGAGGTCTCAGAAATAGTCAAAATTGCAAACAAATATAAAATCCGCATGGTTCCCAGAGGTGGAGGGGCGGATTTAGTTGGCGGATCCGTTACTGAGGAAGGTATACTTTTAGATCTTACCCGAATGAATAAAATTATAGAAATTAACGAAGAGGATTATTATTGTGAAGTCGAATGTGGAATTACGTGGGGTGCTTTAGTTTCTGAATTACATAGTAGAGGTTACACGACTGGAGTTTTAGGTCCAGGTTCTGGCTTTAGTGCGACCATTGGTGGAGGGCTCTCGAATTCTACCGCAGGATTTGGCTCAACCAAGTTTGGATTGGTTCCAGATATTTGTCTCGGAGTTGAAGTTGTCCTTCCTAATCCTGAAGGGACAATTATTAGGACAGGGTCAGCAGCAAATAAATATGCTCAACCCTTTTGTAGATATGGGGTTGCTCCTGACTTTACTGGACTTTTTATGGGTGATGTGGGGACTATGGGCATTAAAACAAAAGCGTTTCTCAGATTATTTCCTTTAGGGCCATATCAATCTCATCGATTTTACATGCTTAAAAAAAATGACTATCAAAAAGTATATGAATTGGGGCATGAGTTACGAAAAAGAGTTGGGGATGCTATATTGGACCTGGTTGTATATCCCCTTGTAGTAGTACAACTCGCAGCAGGCTCTGTTGAACAAAAGTTTAAACCTGAGAAAAGACCAAAATTAAAAGGACCGTTATTTTCAATTCGATTTGAGGCATTTGATCAACGTATAATGGATGTATATATTGAATTAATAGATGAGATTATGACAAAAGACGATTTTGCCCGACCTTTCGAATGGCAAGAAGTTAATTTAGAGACAGAACTATCAAAAGATTGGAAATTTACCCTAAAATACAATTTTAATTTTTTTCATATGGCTATATCCCCAGCGCCACCTAAAATATCTCTAACCACATGTCATAAAATTCCAATCTCAACATTACCAGAAGTTGCGGCAAAGAACACAGAATTTTTCAAAAACAATAGTAAGGATTATCCTCCTGGATCCGTAGATTTATTAGGAATGATCTTAATGTTTCTACCGAATGGAAATTTAGTAGTAGTTGGTGGAATCCACTCCGATAATGTTGATGATCAGCGTGAAGTTGCAATGAAGATATGGCATAAAAAACTAAGACATCAAGTGAAATATGGAGCGGCACATTATTGGCTTGGGGAATCAATTTCACAATCAGTTGTGGAAGCCGGTGCGTATGAACCCGAATTTATGCAATTTTTTAAAGATATTAAAAAAACAGTAGATCCTAATTTCCTACTTTCGCCTAACAAGTTCCATTTGAATAGTTATGATGATGACTACACAAAATATTTAGTTAGAGATGAATAAGAATTAATATTAAATAATTATAAATATACTTTTAATCAGAATTCAACAAATATGTAAAGTGAAATACTATGTCAAAAGTTCAAGAAGCATACAGGGAAATTGAAAATGCCATAGGCTCAGATTACATTACAGACAAAGATTTCATGAAAGCAGCGTATAGCAGAAATGTAGATCCTGCTTTTCCCGATAGATGGGCTGATATGATTGTAAGACCAGAATCTGCTGAAGAAGTATCAGATATCGTGAAAATTGCGAATAAATATAAAATCCATATGGTTCCTCGAGGCGGAGGAGCTGATTTAGTTGGAGGCTCTGTGACAGAGGGAGGAATTCTTTTGGATCTTACAAGGATGAACAAGATTCTGGAAGTCAATGAAGATGATTACTATTGTGTCGTTGAATGTGGAGTTACATGGGGGGCATTACTCTCAGAATTGATTCCTAAAGGATATACAACGGGAGTCACTGGCCCAGGAAGTGGATACTCCGCAACCATCGGAGGGGGCCTTTCAAATAGCACTGCAGGAGGAGGGTCTGCTAAATATGGTTTGGTTCCAGATATCTGTTTAGGTGTTGAGGTTGTCCTTCCTAATCTACAAGGATCAATAATAAGAACAGGAGCCGCGGCTAATAAATATGCTGCACCATTCTGCAGATATGGTGTCGCACCAGATTTTACCGGGTTATTTATGGGTGATGTGGGAACCTTAGGTATTAAGACCAAAGCATTCTTAAAATTATTCCCGGATCCTCCTTTTAAGAAAAATCTGATGTATATTCTTAATAAAAATGACTTCCAAAAAGTGTTTGAATTATCGCATGAGGTTCGGAAATGGGTTAATGATGGATTACTTGGTATGTCGTTTGTCCCATTATTATTAGTTCAAATGATGGCAGCTCAAGTAAAAGAAAAACCTGCGAAACGACCAAGAATAAAAGGTCCACTGTGTGCAATAACGGTGGAAGCAACGGATGAACGAATTATAGATGTTTACGTTGAAAAAGTCAATGAAATCATGACTAAGGATAATGTTGCCCGTCCTTTTGATCTCCGAGAAATTAATCCTACTTTAGAGGTACCTGAAAAGTGGACGTTTAAAATGAAGAATCTCTTTAACTATTTTCACCCCTTAATATCGGTTGCTCCAGCTAAAGTTACTTGCACTACGTGTCATAAGATTCCGTTTTCTTCAATGGAAGAGATATCTAGAGTTGCTCCGGCATTTGATATTAAACATAAAGATGAATTTCAACCGGGAAGCCTTTCTTTATGGGCGGGAGTCATCGCGGTTTTACCGAACGGAAATTTTGTAGTTGTAGGTGGTTTTAATGCAGATAATGTTGAGGAACAACGTGAAAATTCGATGAAATTATGGCATAAAAAATTGCATCATCAAGTTCGATATGGAGGAGCACACTACTGGTTAGGAGAGTCTATTTCGCAATCAATTGTAGAAGCTGGCGCGTATACTCCCGATTTCATGCAATTTTTCAAGGATATTAAGAAAACCGTTGATCCAAATTTCTTATTAAGTCCCAACAAGTTCCATTTACACGCGTATGATGATGACTACACAAAATATTTAGTTAAAGAGGAAGAATAATTAAAAATGATCTATTTTTTAAAAATATAAGAAAAGAAAATTAATATAATAAAATTGAGTTGGTGTGAAAAAAATTACAGAATTTGAACCTAAAGAAAAATATAAACACCTCGCCAAATTAGGTGATAAGGTGTTACAATGTATTGCCTGTGGAGATTGTAGAGAGCAAACAGATTATACCGCGGAAAACCCAAAATGGGGGGTTTGTGTAGCAAGAGAAAATACCCCCGGTTTTGAACCCTATTTTGCAAGAGGAAAAATGCAAATCATTCGTTCTCTTTGGCAAGGTAAATTAGAATTGAGTAAAGAAATGGCCGAGGTTATTTACCAATGTCCTACTTGCAATGCTTGTGCAGACGCATGTGCATATGATATGGATAACGCCGCATTCTATGAAGCCTTAAGAGCAGAATTAGTTGACGCTAATTGTGGCTTAGAAGCGCATATACCAATGAATAAAGCAATGGTGGAGCTATTAAATCCCTACGAGCGCGATAATAAGTTAAAAAAAGACTGGGTTGAAAAACTTGATTTTAAAGTGAAGGATGCTAATACCGAGACAGCAGATGTCTTATATTTCGTTGGATGTACTGCCGCTCTGACTCCAGAAATTCAATCAGTAGCTATAAATACCGCAAAAATTCTTAATAAATTAGGGCTTGATTTCTCTGTTTTTGGAGAGCGTGAAGTATGTTGTGGAAGCGTAGGAAAGAGAACGGGAGATCTAAGTGCTTTCAATTCGATAGCCACTAAAAATTATGATTTATTTAAGAAAAGTGGAGTAAAAACGATCATTACTAGTTGTGCGGGTTGCTATAGAACCTTAAAAGCGGATTATGCTGATTATAATGAAGAGCTAGGGATAGAAGTACTTCATTCCGTAGAATTAATACTTAAAATTGTAAATGAAAAAAACATTCAATTAAACCATTTAGGAGTCACTGCTACTTATCATGATCCTTGCCATACAGGAAGAAATTCAGGAATGTTTGCAGGAGTTACCCCTCTTTATGAAGAACCTCGAATTCTTTTGAAGAAAATCGCAAATCTTGTCGAAATGAAGACGATTAAAGAAAGTACTAAATGCTGTGGTGCTGGAGGAGGTATAAAGAAGGGATTTCCTGAATTAGCATTAAAGATTGCTAAAGCGAGGGTTCAAGAGGCAGAAGAAACAGGAGCAGAATATTTAGTTAGTATCTGTCCTTTTTGCAATAGAAATTTGTCTGACGCGATAACAGATTTAAACTCTGAGATTAAGATGATTGATCTAATGGAATTATTAGATCGATCACTAAATTAATAATTTTTTTTTTTTCTATGAATTTATAGTAAAACTTAAAAACAAATTTGGGTGAAAATTATAAAATGGCAAAATTAAGTGATCCAATAACAATTAGAGGGATGGAAGTTAAAAATAGAATTGGATATCCTCCCATGCTGTCAATGTCATCTAGAAAAGGAAGTCCTGGTAAAAAAAATTTTAAACTCCATGAATTAAAAGCTCAAGGTGGTGTAGGCTTAATAACATTTGAAAGCACTTCAATGGAACCCCCAGAGACTTTTGTTGATATTGGCTTATCAAATCTAGGACGCGACGAGCAAATACCAGAATTTAAAGAATTAACTGATATGGTACATCAATATAATACTAAAATCGGAATGCAATTAGGCGATGGTGCCATAATCGGTTTTGCTTTATTTAATTCTATGACACAATTTAAAATAAAAGGTCTGAATCCAATAGGACCATCGAAAGCGGATTTAGGTCATGCAACTTCCGCATATCAAGTTTTAATGCCAAATTGGGATGAAAATATAAAGAAAAACAATTATGAAATAGAGGTATTAACTAAAGACCAAATCCTTGCTATAGAAAATAAATATGCTTTAGGGGCAAAACGAGTGATTGAATCTGGATTTGATTTTGTTGAAATTCATTCAGGTCATGGAACACTATTCGCTTCCTTTTTGTCACCTTGGTTAAATAAAAGGACAGACGAGTATGGAGGATCTATAGAAAATAAATGCCGTTTTGCGGTCGAAACGATTAAAAAAATTAGAGAAAATATAGGAGATAAACCTCCTATCTTTATACGATTTTCTGCTGATGAACTTGTAGGGGATGGAAATAGGATTGAGCAGGGAATTGAGATAGCTAAGGAATTTGAAAAAGGAGGAGTGGATTGCCTTGATGTTACACAAGGTATTATATATCGAAGTCCGTTTGGCATACAAATCCCTTCCTATTGTAAGCAGGGGTGCTATATTCATTTATCGGAAGCAATTAAGAAAGAGGTTGACATTCCTGTAATTGGAGTTGGTCGTATCATTGACCCTCGAATGGCAGATGATTTTATCCAACAAGGTAAAGCAGATATAATATACATGGGACGACAGATAATTTGCGATCCAGAGACACCTAATAAGTATTTTAGTGGAAGAGCCGATGAAATTAGGTTTTGTATGGGATGTTCACAAGATTGTATGAATGGCTGCATACAAGACGCGTTTGGTAATCAACGCTTTAGGGAGCTTACTCAATCAGCAGAACTGAAAAAAATAGTGATATTAGGAGCTGGGATCGCTGGAATGGAAACTGCTCTAGAAGCAAAACTCCGGGGTCATGAGGTTGAAATATATGAAAAGTCCGAAAAAATAGGTGGTTTATTGCCAATTGTAGCAGCAGAATATAAGAAAACTGATTTCATGAATTCTGTTAACTATTTGGAATTTCAGTTAAAAAAATTAGGTGTTCCCATCCATTTAAATAAGGAAGTAACAAAAGAAGAAATTTCTACTTTAAATCCCGATATATTAGTTCTCGCGGTAGGTACAGAAGCTGTATTACCCGTCAAGCTAAAAGAAAAAGCTAACGTTCTAACTCAAGACGAGGCAATTTTAAAGAGTAAACCAATAGGAAAAAATGTAGTAGTTTGGGGATTGGATACATATTGGAGGGGAGGAGCAGAAACAGCTATTACCCTAAATGAGCAAGGATATAATGTTAAAGCTCTTATTGGTCCAGAAACAAAAATAGCAAATGCAATTTCCCATAATGGAGGAAGACATTTTTTCATAGTAAATTATTTTAGGAGGAATCGTCTTCCCGTTTACTATAATGCAGAACTCATAGATGTAACCGAAAATGCCGTTAAATTTTTGGATGAAAACAAGGTAGAACAATCCATTGAAGCAGATACGTTTGTTTTTTGTGGATCTCGTATTTCAAACGGGAAGAAATTAAAACAAATGTATGAAGGAGTTGCTCCTGAAATAGTTCTTCTTGGGGATGCTAAAAAACCTCGAGATATAGGAGAAGCATTTAAAGATGCTCAAAAATACGTTAGAAAATTGAAATGAAAAAAAAATAACTATTGAAAAAAATGTCGCAACTAGATATTACAACATATTTAAATATGGTCAAGAAAAAGGAAGGAATAACACCATCAACCGCTATTGGTGATGTTATAAAGCGGAAAGCAGAAAAAATAGGAAAGAAGGTTTTTCTGACCTATATAAGAGATTTTGATAAGGGCATTGAGGAAAAATACACTTATAAAGATATGCATATACAATCCAATCGAGTTGCAAATGGCCTAGCAAAACTTGGATTGAAAAAAGGAGATGGAATTTCTGTATTTGAAATCAATAGTCCTGAATATCTTTTTTCATTATTCGCTGTCTGGAAATTAGGTTGTTATGTAGTGTTAGTTAACACAGGATTAAGAGGTGATGGCTTACAATATATCATTGATCACAGTGATAGTAAAGCATTTCTGCTACATTGGACTTTAATAGATGCGTATTTAAATATTAAAGACAACCTGCCAAATATCAAACATGTTATAGTAGATATTAATGAGGCACCTCCTGATTTTAAATTGCCTGATGGTACAATATCTCTCCAAAGTGTAATGGAAGCAACTGATGAAGATATAGAAGTCGAAATTGATCCAAGTGCTATAGCTTACCTCATATATACATCCGGAACAACAGGGCGTCCAAAAGCAACTAGCTTTTTTTATGGAAAAACCTTAATGGGAGATGCTCTTGCTTTTATGGGATTATTAGCTTTCGCGATGGGGCGTCCAGGGGATGTTTTCTTTACGTGCTTACCGCTATTTCATGGAAATGCTCTTGCATTGACTACTATGCCAGGATATATGATGGAATGGCCTGTAGTAATTTCAAAGAGATTCTCTGCTTCAAGATTTTGGGACATAATTCGTAAATATAAGGTTACAAATTTTAATTTGCTAGGATCGATGCCACAATATTTGTTAAAGCAACCTCCGAGAGATAACGACAAGGATAATAAAGTATGGCGTGTAAACTCTGCGGCTTGTCCCAAAGAACTAATTAGAGATTTTGAAGAGAGATTTGATCTGAAAGTTTATGAAGGGTATGGTGCGGTCGATGGTGGTGGTTTTTTCCTCGGAACTTATGGTCGAGATGCAGAAAATCCTCCCGTGGGTACCATGGGAAAACCCGCAGCAAATATGATTGCAGAAATAATGGATGATGAGGATAAGAATTTTACAGAGCCCGATAATGTGGGAGAATTAGTCTTCTTAGTAAAAGAAGAAGAAAAAGCACAGAGACAGGTCAAATATTATAAGGATGAGGCAGCTTCCAAAAGTTTAGTTCAGAAAGGAGCAGATGGCCAACTTTGGTTTCATACAGGAGACCTTGCAACAAAAGATAAGGATGGATGGTTCTTTTTCGTAGACCGGAAAAAAGATTCAATTAGAAGACGTGGAGAAAACATAGCCGCGTGGAGCATCGAAAGAGTGATCAACGGGCATGAAAAGGTCTTAGAATCTGCTGCGTATGGTATTAAATCATCTCAAGTCGGTGAAGATTATGCAGAAGATGAAGTAATGGTCGCTGTTGTTCTAAAACCCGGTGAAACGATAGCTCCTGACGAATTACTTAAATTTTGTGAAGGTAAACTTGCAACATTCCAGATCCCTCGATTTCTTGAGTTTGTTGATAAGCTTCCTAAAAGCGAGGTACATCGAATAATGAAGCGTTATCTTAAGGATCAAGGAGTATCAGAAAAAACATACGATCGGGAAGCGGGGAATTTTTTTAAGAAAGGATAAAAATCTATTATTATTTTAATAAAACATTTTTTCATTTTCTCATTATAATTAAATAAAAATTTAAGAAGGTAAAAAGTAATGTCAACAACAAAAAAAAAATTTAGAATAACAGGACGAACGTTATTAAGAGATGTTATAAAAAATAAAGCAGAAACAGTTCCAGACAAAGTTTATATGACGTATGTTCGAGATTTTGACAAAGGAATCGATGAGCAATATACATTTAAAGATATGCATTCATTATCGAATCGTTTGGGAAATGGACTTCTTAAACTGGGCTTAAAAAGAGGGGATGGAGTTGCCCTTATGGAAATTAATTCCCCCGAGTTCTTACTAACTGTCTTTGCTACTTTTAAAACTGGTATGTATTCAGTTATGGTTAATATTGCGCTTAGAGGAGATGGTCTTCGGTTTATCATAGATCATTCTGATGCATCAGCGGTGATACTCCATTGGACTTTTTTAGATGCCATCTTAAAAATTAAAGATCAATTACCTAAAGTCAAGCATATTATAGTCGATATTAATGAAACTCCAGATGGATATAAATTACCCGAAGGAATTTTATCGTTACAGGAAGTCATGGAAGCGTCTGATGATGAAATTGAAATAGAAATCGAGAAAACAGACCTTGTTATGTTAATGTATACTGCTGGTACCACTGGCCTTCCTAAAGCAGTGATGTTCTGGCAGGGAAAATTAATAGGGGGTATGTCGCTACAATCACTTAATGGGTTAGTGAAGATGATGGCAGCAGGAGATGATACTTTATTTACTTGTCTTCCGTTAGGCCATTCGAATGCTTTATATTTAACAAGCTTACCCGCTTATTTGGCTGAACGCCCTTTAATTTTATCTAAGAGATTTAGCGCTAGCCGACATTGGGATATCTGCCGTAAATATGGAGTCACTACTTTTAATGCTCTTGGAGCAATGATACCTATCTTAATGAAACAACCAGAAAAAACAAATGATAAAGATCATAAAGTACGACAAATTAGTTCTGCGGCATGTCCGAAAGAGTTATGGCTTGCTTTTCAAGAAAGATTTGGTGTTAAATTGTCGGAAGGGTATGGCGCAACCGATGGAGGAGGTTTTATGCTCACCACTGGAGGAGCAGAAGATGTTCCTCCGGGAACTATGGGGAAGCCTTTACCTGGTATGGTTGGGGAGATCTTAGATGATGATGGAACAATTTTTACAGAGCCAGATAAAGTTGGAGAGCTTGTATTCCTAGTTAAAGAGAGGGAAGTTGAACAGAGAAAAGTGAAGTATTACAAAGATGAAGACTCTTCAAAAAGATTGATAACGGAAGCTAAAGATGGTCAAAAATGGTTTCATACTGGTGATTTAGCTTTTAAGGATAGCGAAGGATGGTTTTACTTTGTAGATCGAAAAAAGGAATCAATCAGAAGACGCGGGGAAAACATCGCACCATATAGCATTGAAAGAGTCATAAATTTGAATAATAAAATTTTAGAATCTGCCGCCTTTGGAGTAAAATCAGAACTAGGGGAAGATGAAGTAATGGTTTCAGTAGTATTACAACCAGGGGAACAAATGACTCCCGAGGAACTATTAGATTTCTGTCAAGGGAAAATGGCATATTTTATGATACCTCGATATATTGATTTTGTAGAAAAGCTTCCAAAAAGTGAAGTCCATAGAATTATGAAGCGTTTCCTTAAGGAACGAGGAGTAACAGCAACCACTTATGATAGAGAAAAAACAGGATATACTGTAAAACGAGATTAAAATGACAATAAATCTTTCAGAATTGGCTCATATAAAAGTAGTTATCCCTAATGCTGAAGAGGCTTATCAAATTCTTCGTAATATATTTGGTGCTGAAAAAATAAAAGAAGATTTTGCAAACTCTTATGTCAAAGTTGTCTATGTTGGAATTGGAGATTTCATTTTACAATACATAGAACCTATAGCAGAAATAGGTCCTTGGTATGACCATCTACAGACTAAAGGTCCGGGAGTTTACAGCTTGGCTTATTGTGTTGAAAATATTAATGAAGCTATTGAAGAGCTTGAAAAAGAGGGGAATATTATCCCTCTCATAGAAATGGATGAAGAAGAGGAGAAATTCCCTTCTGAATTCTTAAATCCTAAGATAAAGACTCAATATATTATGAATACAATGGAAAAGATTGGTTTCCATATGGAACTCGGTGAAAAACCTTTAGAATCGGATTTAACCTCACCTAAAACTCAATATGTAACAGGGCGAGATAATCTAATTGGTGATGCATCAACCATGCTCCATATTGAATTAGTTACTCATAACGGAGAGAAGACTTTTGAATTCCTACATAAGATTTTTGGTTCAAAAATAGTAGAAAAAGAGTTTTGTAGCTTAATAAATAGTGAAGTTATGCCTATTGTTCATGTGAACCTAAGCAACGTTGTTTTGCAATATTGTCAACCTTCACCCCAAATGGGAACATGGGAAGAAATTTTACAAAAGAATGGTTCATATGTACACAATCTCAATTTTCTCGTTGATGATATTGAGGAAACAGTTGAAAAGTATAAGAAAGAGAAAATCCGTAGAATTTTCAAACAAAAACTGCCGGATGCTGAGACACATTTTTATATGATGAAGTCCCTCAATAAACTTGGTTTTCATTTGGAACATGGAGAGACACCAGCAGGACCTCTACCTCCGGGATTTTTTTTCACAGATTACAAAAAAGAATCAAAAAAATAAAATTAAAAAAAAATTAAAGTGCGGAGTGAAAATTTACTTCGTTTTGATAAGCAAGCTTGAGTATTTCCATCCATCTTTCCATAGGAATAGGCAAATCATCGGAAAGATCACCAAGTTTAATCTTCCCCGCTTTTAGGATATATTTAAGATATTGAGCTAAATCCTCATGCTCGTCAATGTAGAAAATTCTAAATCTATCTTTCTTTTTTCGATTAGTAAAGTAATCTTTTAATTCTGCTACAGCACAGGGTCCATTTACTATAAAAGGACCGGGATATTTATCTAACTCTTTAAGATTATGTCCTTTACCAAAAACTATGGCATATGGTTTAGATTCAACGCCTTCGCTCCCCAAACCAGCAATATTGGAGTAACCACATCCTGTTTTACAAGCTTTCTCCTTTCCTTTGAATAATGTAATATGATCGGCACGTTCAAGTGGAATCTTACTAGTATCATGTTCTAATTGTACGAAATAACGATCAATTAGATCTTTCGAGGGAATAACATTAATTTCATCAATATTATTAGTTCCAAGACCTTTCTCAGCAGCCATTGCGATGTGCTTCGCATCATCAATACCAATAATCATACTTCCGACGGTATCAACAGCAACAGGATCTTTACCACTTAAGAGGAGACCCATTGGTATTTTAAAATCCTCATGCATGAGCGTTGGTCCAAAATTTATGACGGTTGTTGCATCTACGATATTAAAATCAGGTTTAAACTTACTTGTAATTTCTACTATTTTTTCATTAATTAGATGATGATGATAAATTTTTTCAGCATCATATACCAGTCCATGGGAATTTTTAATACAAATAGTTACCCCACATTGCACATGTGATTTCAATTTCGGTATGTTGATATAAGTATTTTTACCTTTGTTTTTTACTAAATCTTCATATAAAATTTTAGGAACGGGAATCGGTTTATCAAAGGCAACTCCGTTGAATTCTATTTCGATAGATTTTTCTTCATCCAAATATAACGCATTTGCTCCTAACTCTTCAATTTTTTTTGCTAGATCATCAATCTCAAAAGAAAGCCTAGCACAAAAGCCTACAGCAGAATTTTCCATAACATAAATATTTTCAGGATTAATTTCTTCCTTTACAACTTTTACCGTTGATAAAATAACCTCTGTATCAGTCATTATTTCGGGTATCGGACCAGTACCGTTGAATTTTATATATACGTTTCCTTTGCAAATTGACCCAACACCACCGAACTCATCAAAACAATCACGAACGCAGTCAGTTAGGTCATCATTTTCAATTGGTCTAATAAAAACTTTGGAATTCATTTCGTTTTCCTCCTTGGTTTTTCAATTGGAATTCATTTATTAAAAAAAAATCGATAAAAATGTAAAACGTATTATAAAAGATTATAGTTATCTATAAAGTTTATGTTAGTCTAATTCATATTTACTTTTTGCAATTTGCTCGTTAACATTACGATATACATCTTCTATACTTCCAAGACCCATTTTATTTAAAAAATCCCCAAATTGCTCATAATTTTCTTCCATGAGACCTTTCCAAATTAAGGCCCCATCAACAACTAAAGCGTGTCCTGAAACAAAGGAGGAATCATCACTTGCTAGCCATATTGCCGTTTTTGCAATGTCCTCTGGAATACCCGCATGTTTAATTGGCTGCATATCTTTTAAAGCGAGTTTTACTAATTGAGCAAATCGTTCTGCCTGCATTTGTGGCAAGCCAAGACCTCTGCCAAAAATCGCAGTTGAAATACCTCCCGGACAAATACAATTTACTCTAATCCCAAATTCACCTAATTCGGCAGCTGTCGTGTGAGTCAGTTGAATTATGGCTGCTTTACAAGCGCTATATAAATGTGGACCCATTCCAGTTCTTAAGCCTGCTACACTGGCACTGCTTATAATGCTTCCAGATTTTTGTTGCTTCATTATAGGTACTGCAAGTTTAATACCGAGAAAAACACTCCTTAACAAAACTTCAATTGTAACATCAAACGCATCTGCGGGAATTTCCTCAATAGGACCAGCAGCACCACCAAAACCCGCATTATTAAACATGATATCTAAACGACCAAACTCTTTAACAGCAAGATCAATTAAAGCCTTTATATCTGACTCTTTCCTTACATTAGTGTGTAGATATAATGCATTTGGCCCAAGCTCATCCGCGAGTGCTATACCTAAATCATCTTGAATATCACCAAATACGACACGTGCACCTTCTTCAACAAAAAGTTTAACAGTACCCTTGCCGATTCCACTGGCTCCACCAGTGATTACAGCAATTTTATTATCAAGTCTACCCATATTATCACATCATTTAATCTGATATTATAGAGTTAAACCTAATAATATTTAATAGTTTCTTTTAAATTATTGCTGAGTACTATTCAGAATTATTATATTTTTGAAAATTCTTACTTTTTACTTTTCCATTCCTTAAATTCCTCAAGTAGACCAGATTCATCAAGCTCCTTTTCGCGAGTTTGACCCTCTCTTTGAAGAAACCAGTTCATTCTCTCTTTAGCTGCAGGTAAAGCACAAGCTTGTAAAAATAGATAAGATTCTTCAAGCAAACCTTCAAATACGGGCTCCTTCAAAGCAGTTAAGACAGCGTGTTTTGCTATGGCTATAGATTCTGCGGGAAATGACGCAATTCGATAAGCAAGATCCTCTACATAAGGTGTTAGCTCATCTGGGGGAAAAGCTCGATTAATATATCCATATTTTTCAGCTAATTCAGCCGGAAAATCTATTCCACCAAGTATAGCTTCCATCGCACGCGCTCGTCCCATCAAACGAGGGAGGCGCTGTGTACCACCTCCACCAGGAATAATACCTAGGATGATTTCAGGCTGAGCTACAATTGCCTTGCCTATTGCTCCGAATCTCATATCAAGTGCAAGCACAAATTCGCTTCCACCTCCACGTGCTATCCCCTCTAGCTTAGCAATTGATACTTTTGGCATGGTCCGAAATGCTTCGCAAACAGGATGCATACCGGTAAGGACATCGGGTTTTTGGGGAGCTTCATCTGGCAATACCGCTAAAAAAGAAACATCAAAATGAGCTATAAAAAAATCAGGATCAGCACTATCAAATACTACAACCCGTACATCATCATCTTTAGCAATCTTTCTTTGGAGACTACTAAACTCTCCAATTAATTGCATATTTAATAGGTTCATAGGGGGATTATCAATTGTGCAAAATGCAACCCCTTGATCAATGCGAACTTTTAGAAATTTAAAACGATCATATTTCATTTTAATTACCCTCCTTTAAAATTTAAAGCTAAGTATTCTTTAGTTTGCTGGAAATATAAATATATTTAATATATCATATTGGATTTTATAAAAAAATGGATAGTTTTCATTAAATTGAAAAAAAAAGATTAATTAAACTAGGAAGTTTTTCTTTTAAGAAAATTCATCTTTTACCGATTTCAGACTCGCGTGATTGAGCATCCATTTTAAGTGCAAACTTCATTCTTTGTTTTGCTGCTGGTAAAGCTATGGCTTGGTTAAATAGATTAGCTTCTTCAAGTAAGCCTTCAACAATAGGGAGTTCCTCAGCCGCTAATACTGCCTTTTTTGCTAGAGCTATTGTTTCTGCGGGGAGAGAAGCAATACGTAACGCAAGATTTCTAACGAACTTTTTCAGTTCTTTAGGTGGTAATGCACGATTGATATACCCGTATCGTTCAGCCAATTCTGCAGATACATCACCCCCACTTAGAACAACTTCCAAGGCTCGGGAACGTCCCATCAAACGGGGAAGTCGTTGTGTCCCACCTCCGCCAGGAATAATACCTACTAAAACTTCTGGCTGGCCTAGAATGGCCTTACCTATTGCCCCGAATCTCATATCAAGTGCAAGTAAGAATTCACTTCCCCCTCCTCGTGCTATGCCTTCGATCATACCAATCGATACTTTTGGCATAGTCCTATATGCTTCCCCCATCTTATTCATTTCATGAAGTTCTGTGGGCTTAGGCGGTGCTTCATCTGGTAATTCGGACAGAACTGAAACATCAAAATGTGCAAGGAAAATATCAGGGTCTGCACTCTTAAAAACAATCACCCTAACATTATCGTCTCTCTCAACTTGGTAGGTAAATCTCATAAGCTCTGCAACTAATTCAATGGTAATAAGATTAACTGGAGGATTATCAATTGTACAATTAGCAACTCCACTATTCACGCGAATCTTGAGAAGTTTATAATTTTTATATTCCGTCATTTCATATCTCCTTTATTTTATATAAATGAAATAAATTATGCTATTTTATAAAAATCTGTATTTATTTGGACATTTTTTCAATACGGCAAAGTAAACCTTTTAGAGGTAATGATGCTGTTACCGGGTCTGTGGTCTGATTGTCAGTAAGTATATTAATGTTTAATCTCTTCCATCCGTCTTCCACTCCATACCAGTATCCATGTGGTGAATGAACTACCTTAGGATGGGTACCTTCGAAATATTTGAGTCTAATTTCGACCCGTCCTCTTGGACTTGACAAATAGACCCACTCTCCATTACTCATTCCGAGCTCTTTTGCAGTGTCAGGATGAATCTGTAGTTCTGGATCTGGAGCACGTTTATATAGTGATGGGATATTACGAAGGGCGGAATGATAAAAAGGAAGAATTCGGTTACCCGTAGTGAGGATTAAAGGATATTCTTTCCATAGTTCAGGAGTACTTATGGGACTTTCTGGCGGTTCTTTATGATCGGGTAATGGTGCTACACCCAGTAGGTTCAAATGATTTCCATAAAGCATAATTTTCTTTGTTGGTGTTGAAAATCCCCCTTCTTCTTCATATCTCTTATATTTAATGGGAGCAGACATATTTCCAAGTTTCTTGAGTTCCTCAAAGGTAACCCCTGCAAGTTCAAGTCGATAGTCTAAAGATTCTTGTATTGTTTTATAATAATCATTAAGACCCATCCTTTTAGCAAGATCGATAAAAATCTGCTTTTCACTTCTGCATTCTGGAATTGGTTCCAATGCTTTTGGTTGGCAAAAAATATAGTTGTTCATGCCTAAATCCTCTACATCATCCCTCTCAGTCCAATGGGCAGGAGGAAGAACAATATCTGCCATTTTAGTAGTAGGTGTATGAAAATAGTCTGCTATAAAAAGAAAATCTAAAGCTTCGAGACTCTTTTTAATATATTGTGAGTTTCCAAGCGCGCACATAGGATTATGTGCAAACAATCCAAGAGCCTTAACAGGATATGGATCCTCTTCCAGGATTGCCCTGTAAATAGTCTCTGACGGAATTAGATCCATAAATTGAAAGAAGGGATAACGTTTCGATCCCAATTTTTTTCTTAGTTGTCTAGGTTTCAAATTTTGTAGTACACCAAAGTCGCTTCCATAGCAATGTCTTGTTGCACCAGTAGGAGCTACCTTGGTTACATGTCCTCCTGGAACCTCAAAATTACCTGTAATAGCGATAAGGATCGCAATAGATCGTGCTAGATCAAAGGAATTTGTAGAATGACAAGCGCCCCCTATTCCAGGCATTATACATGCCGGTTTTATTTTACCAAAAGTAAGTGCTGCTTTTTCGATTTGATCTGCAGGAATCCAGGTAATCTCGGAGCAATAATCAGGAGTATATTTGGAAACATGCTCACGTAATTGTTCAAAACCAGAAGTCCATTTCTCGACAAAATCTTTATCATATAACTCGTTTTTAATAATAACATTTATGAAACATAAAAGTAAGGCGACATCTGTGCCTGGTCTAACTTGTAACCAATAATCTGCTTTTTTGGCAAGAGGAATTCCTCTAGGATCGACCACTATAAGTTTTGCACTTGATTTTAACCCTTCTCTTATTTCCTGCATCATAAGTCCTGGAAAGCTTTGCTCAGGATTATGACCCCATAATACAATACATTTACTTAGAGCTGGATCAGCCATAGCAACAGATCCAGATACAGCCATGAGTCCCATCAAAATGGGACCTAAAGAATAATTCACGGTGGGAGAAAAATTGGGGGACCCAAATTGGGATACAAATGGTCCGATCCAGGGGGGCATCCCTCGTGTAGTTCCACCAGCAATAGCTACCGATTCAGCGCCAAATTGATCCCGATATTCTAATAGGCGTTTTGAAATCGTATCAAGTGCCTCATCCCAGGAAATTCTCTCAAATTTTCCTTCTCCTTTTTTACCAATCCGTCTTAGAGGATATCGAATCCGATCAGGATGATTTATAACCTCATCTGCAGCCAAAGCTTTCATACAAATATGACCACGACTGATAGGATGTTCTTTATCGCCTTTGATACTCACTATCTTATTATCTTCTACTTCGATAATTACACCACATCGAGAGTGGCAATCAAAACAAATAGTTTTTATAGTATTTCTACTCATTAATTTCACCCTTTTTTAATTTTTTTGATATTAATCTTAATTTATGTTTTAAGAAAATATCTATTTTTATTTTAATATACTTTTACCCAAAAATAATTTGCATCCAATCAAGGCTTTATTAAAACTTTTACAGACTCGTTTACCTTACATTGAGTTTCAAATGCTTCCTTAGCTTGATCCAATGGGAATTCGTGACTAATTATTTTTGTCCTGTCTATCTTTTTTGATTGCATTAATTCCAGCGCCTGTTTTAGCTCTGAAGGGAAAGCAGCAAATGATCCAATTATATTGATCTGTTTACCAACTAGAGGCAAAAGATCTAATTTCACATTCTTTTCAAATAATCCATGAACTATGACTCGACCTTTAAACTCTCTTACAATATTAATGGCATGTTGAATGACTGGTGTTCCAGGTTGGTCCTTCACATATCCTACACAATCATATACAATGTCAACTGCGGGAATTTTTATGGTAGGGTCAATAGTTAATGAAGTAGAGCCAACTAGTTCTAAACATTTCTCAAATGGATCATCTACACTAGCATTGATAACCTCATCAGCACCCAGTTGCTTTGCTACTTCGAGGCGATGGTCCGATAGATCCACCATAATTATTTTATTCAAATCCACTTCAAGGGCTTTAAGACATTGAATGATGCCCAATCCAATTGTTCCTGCCCCAAAAATGACGGCATTCTCACCCTTGGAGGGATTAGCCCTCGACATGGCATGAATAGAATTTGCAAGAGGTTCTAATGTAGCTGCTTCCTCATAGCTAACTTCAGGAGGTAACACATGTACAGTAAGACCCTTAATCACAGGGACAGGAATATACTCCGCCATACCACCATTATAAAGACCAGAAACGCGGTCTCCTTCATTTATCCTTCTAACTTTTCTCCCCACTTTTGCAACTTCACCACTAAATTCATGACCAGGTATTCCACCATTTTTTACAGGCCTACAAAGTGTATCACTAAAAAGCCCGAGTTTGTACATATGTAAATCTGAGCCACAAATTCCGCAAACCTTAACTTTTATGAGAATTTCATTATCCTCAATACTGGGCATTTCCACTTCTTCAGTTCTCACATCCCGAGGTCCATAATAAACAGCCGCTTTCATCAGCAATCTCTCACTTTATTTGTAATATAGGGTAATTTATTTTTAGTTTATAATATTATTAATTTGATTAAAACCTATTTGCTAATCTTTTTTATTTATTCTGAATTTTCGATAGCAGAATCAGATATATAAATTTTAAATATAAAAATAATCAAACTTCGGATTACTATTAGGTTTTGGGTGTAAAAAAATATGGAAGAAAAAAAGACAATAAAGAAAATAAATGGTGGAGACGTACTAGTAAAATGTCTTCTTAAGGAAGATGTAAAGTATTTGTTTGGTATTGTTGGTGGGCAATTATTAAAAATGTTTGATGCTGTTTATCGTTGGGGTAGAGAACAAGGCATTCAAACAGTCATGTTTCGCCATGAACAAGCAGCAGCTCACGCAGCTGATGCTTACTCCAGAGTGACTAATAAACCAGGTGTCTGTTTTGGCACAGTGGGTCCTGGAGCAACTCATCTTGTACCAGGCGTAGGAGCTGCATGGAGCGATAATATCCCTCTTATAACAATTGTACCGCAAGTTCTTAGCAGATATGAAGATTCGTTTTTCTTACAAGGAGGTCTAGACCAAATTACTTTGTTCAAACCAATAACAAAATATCAAAAGAGTGTTCGCAAACTAGCAGATATTCCCGATGCCGTTCAAAAATGCTTTCGGGAAGCCACAGGAGGACGACCACGACCAGTTTTATTAGAAATCTACGAAGATGCATTCCTTGAAGAAGCGGAAGAAGATAAGATCAGTATTATTGGGACAGATCAATATAGGGCATACGGAAAGCCTGCTGTTGATAGAGAATCTGTTAAAAACGCATTAGATCTTTTATTAAAAGCCGAAAAACCGTTGATAGTTTCTGGTGGTGGGGTATCACGAGCAGAAGCATGGAATGAACTACAAGAATTTGCTGAATACTTACAAATTCCCGTAATAACAAGTATCATGGGAATGGGGACTATTTCAAATGAATCAAAATGTCATTTAGGAGTATCTGCGATGGCCGCCGGTGGTAAGGCTGCCAAGCAAACCGATGTGATATTAGCACTTGGATGTAAATTTTCGTTTATAATGGCTTTAGGTGCGGAGCCAATTTGGAATAATTCACAAAAGATGATTCAAGTGGATATTGATCCGACTATCATAGGGAGAGCCAAACCAATTACTTTAGGTATTGTAAGTGATTGCAAATTATTTTTAAAACAAATCCTTGAGGAAGTTAAGAAGACTGAGAGAGTTGAAAAAAGGGATTGGTTGGAAACTCTTGCTGAAACTGTAGAAAAGAATAAGAGTTCTCTGATAAGAAAGTCTTCAAAAGATAAAATACCGATTGTAGCTGATAGGATGGTTAAGGACGTTTTAGAATTCATGGATGAAGATGCGATATTAGTCGTAGACGGAGGAAATATTGCAGGTTCTGCATTAGCGCAAGCTAATTTTTATAAAGCACGCCCCCCACTTTCAACTCTTATAGCCATTGGTATGGGGCACTTAGGCACTTCTGTACCTTATGGTATTGGAGTAAAATTAGCAAAACCAGATAAGCAAGTAATATCAATATCTGGTGACGGAAGTTTCATGATGAACTTCCAAGACCTAGAAACTGCTGTAAGATTGGGTTTAAAAAACTTGATATATGTTATCGGAAACAACTCCGCTTGGGGTATGATTAAAACAGCTCAACATTATCTTTACAAGAAACGTTACTTAGATACTGAACTCTCCGACTTTGACTATGGAAAAGCTGCTAAGGGATTTGGCTGCTACGGCGAGAAAGTCACAGATCCCAACGAGATTAAGCCAGCACTCGAACGAGCAAAAAGCTCAGGGAAACCAGCGGTAATTGACGTCAAAATAAAATATGAAAGTAGAGTGTAAGAATTTTTTTTTCTTTTTTTTTCTATTTGAGATTGCCAAATAATTTTTAAGCATGTAGAAAATAATTTATATCTATCAGATAAGTTATTGGCGATATGAAAATTAAGAGAAATATTGCTCTAAAGTGATCATTTTCGAATATTTACATTGAAAAATAAAAATATAAATATATTGAGTGAAAGTTATGAGTGACCTTATTGAAAATGAAGAATCTGAATGGGATATAGCATCTACAAAAAAAATGTTATCATACGCTGTGGGTTTTCTTATTTCTGGTAGCGCCGGATCAGGTTTTACAATCCTTGTTTTTTATTATTTTGAAGTCGAGATCGGCTTGCCTGTGGCTCTATTAGCTATTGGTTTGATAATTTTTGCAATATGGAATATGTTTAACGATCCGCTTTTGGGGTACTTGACGGATAAGCCGTTCAAGTGGACAAGAAAATGGGGTATGAGGTTTCCCTGGATCCTATTAGGTGTAATTCCAATGTCAATTTTTGGATTTCTTCTTTTTTTATCACCTAATGCAGATCCATCTAATCCATGGCCTGTATTTTGGTATTTTGTGATTATCACATGCCTATCGGACACATTTTTTTCTCTATATACAATCCATTTAAATGCTGGATATACAACTCATTTCCGTAGTGACGCCGAGCGTAGAAGATCAAGTGCATTCAATAATATTGTTCCTGCTGTACTAGGTTTGCCTATAGGTTTTATAGGCCCATTAGTTATAGTGTACGGGAACAAAGAGACCTTTATTCTGGCTGCAACGATTACTCTTATAGTTCGTTTTATATTAATACTACTACTTATCCCAGGGATTCGTGAATCTGAACAATTAAAAGAACGTTTTCTCCGTGGATATGAAATCGTAGAAAGCAAAGAAAATTACTCTTATTGGAAGACCATGAAAGTGGCGTTTAAACGGAGAAATTTCGCATCAACTTTCCTTGTTTTTCTGCTGCTTTCATTAGGGGGCACTTTATATGCAGCATCAGGTATCTATTTCATGAAAGACATTTTAAGAATACCCTTATATAACACAATTTATATTGCAATCGGGGGTTTTATTGGTTTTATAATTTTTGTACCTTTTTGGACTAATGCTGTCAGAAAATATGGAGCGGCAAGAGTAATGAAACTAAGTCTACTATTAGGGGCCATTGCGTATCTTCCCACCTTATGGATAACCACTCTTGTAGAAGCAATCATTTTTAGCTTCACTGGCGGTATGGCTCTTGGAGCTTATACAATCTCTTTAGGTCCTGTTGCTGCGGATGTTTATGACGAATGTACCATTACGGATGGGAAGCATCAGGAGGCGTTGTATGAGGGAATTAGAACTTTTTTCTTTCGATTTGCTATTATCTTTCAAGCTATTATCTTTACAGTTGTGCACATTGCTACAAACTATAATCCTGATCCTAATGCAATACAGACTCCTTTGGCAATATGGGGGTTACGTATTCACATGGGATTGATTCCTTCTATTTTGTCCTTCATAGCATTTCTTGTTATGATAAAATGGTATGACTTAGAAGGGGAGAAAAGACTCGCAGTTAAAGAAAAACTAATGAAAATGGGACTCTAAGAGTGAAATTTCCATAGAAATTTCAGAAATTGCTATAAAACAATAAAAATGGATTAAATTTTTTCTTTTTAACTTATGGAATTCCTTGACAAAGATTTTTATAGAACTTAGTAGCTATTATAAACTTAATACGAATGTTCCAACAAAATCAATTTTTTCGAATGATTCTACGAAAAATGAAAAAAAATAAAAATTTAGTGTTCAGCTTATGACTGAGGAACTCGAAATCGATCTATCTGAATGGGAATTAGTTTCTACAAAGAAAATGTTGTCTTACTCTCTGGGCTACGTCGTTTCCGGTAGTTTCGGAACTGGCATATTATTTTATTATTTTGAAGTCGAGATTGGCTTGCCTGTTGCGCTGTTAGGGATCGCTTTCATCATATTTGCGATTTGGAATATGATCAACGACCCGCTTGCTGGATATTTAACTGATAGACCATTCAAATGGACGAAAAAATGGGGATGGAGATTTCCTTGGATCATAATAGGTATAATACCAGCGATAATTTTTAGGTACATTATTTGGTTATCACCCGATGCGGACCCAGCTAATCCTTGGCCCGTTTTTTGGTATTTTATTATTATAACATGCCTATTAGACACGTTTTATTCTATTTTTACAACACATTTAAATGCTGGATATACTAACCATTTCCGTAGTGATGCTGAACGTAAAAGATCAAGTGCCGTTAATAATATTATAGGGGGTTTCCTAGGACTATTCTGGGGTTTTATAGGACCACTAATTATTGTGTATGGGAAGAAAGAAACATTCATTTTATCAGCATTAATTTCTCTCTTTATTCGATTTGTATTAGTAATCTTTCTTATTCCAGGCATTCATGAATCCGATGAATTGAAAGAGCGTTTTCTTCGTGGATATGATAACAATGAAAATAAAGAAATGGTATCCTATTGGAAGACTATGAAAAAAGCGTTTAAACGGAAAAATTTCACGTCAACATTCTTTGTATATATGATGCTGTCATTATCAGTAACCTTATATTTAGCTTCTGGAATCTATTTTATGAAGGATGTGTTAAGACTACCCTTATATAATTCAATCTATACAGCATTGGCAATGTTTCTTGGTTTTATACTATTTATACCTTTTTGGGTTAATCGTATGAATAAATATGGTGCTCATAATGTAATGAAAGCAAGTCTTATAATACTTTCAATTGCGGTTTTTCCCATTTTATGGATAACCACTATTGAAGAAGCCGTCTTTTTTGCATTTACGGGCGGTATTGCCATTGGCGCTTTTACACTCGCTTTAGCTCCTGTTTCTGCAGATGTATATGACGAGTGTACCGTTACGGACGGGAAGCATCAAGAGGCGATGTATGAAGGAATTAGAACCTTTTTCTTCAGGTTTGCCCTTATCTTCCAAGCAGTCATCTTTACTGTAGTGCATCTCCTTACATCCTACAATCCTGATCCTGATGCAATACAAACCCCTTTGGCTATTTTTGGAATACGCATTCACATGGGGTTGATTCCTGCTCTTTTAAATTTAACCGCATTTTTTATATTGGTTAAATGGTACGACTTAGAAGGAGAGAAAAAGCTCGCAGTTCAAAAGAAATTAAGGGAATTGGGGCTCTAAGATGAAGAAATTCAAAAATAAAAATTGTCCCAAAGAGCAAAACAAAATATAGTTTCAAACTTTATTTGAAATTATAATTCATAAATTATTGTTAATTTTTGGCTTGAAATTTGTTTAAAGTAGATTTAAAATCGGAAATTAGTGAAATAGATAACAATGTAATCAGATTCAAAATTGATTTTCCCCCGTTCGAAGGGCTTACATTTGTATGCATGTACTTATTAAAGATTAGTAACTCGTATATACTCATTGACGCGGGATTGAACTTCATGGATTGGAAAAAAAAGTTTTTTACAAGTCTCAAAAAATGTGGATTGACTATAAAAGACATTGATTATTGCATTATCACTCATGAGCACATTGACCATATTGGCCTAATTAAAACTCTTAAGCATAAAAATCCTAATATGCAAATTCTAATGCATAAAATCACCCATGAGCTTATAAAATGGGATACAGAAGTTAAAAATGAGGCGGAAGTTAAAAGAATTGCTGTAGAAATTGCAGATCGAATGAAGGAATATGGTATGAGTGAAGAACAAGGAGAAAAAATTGTGCATTTTTATACAAATTGGCGTAAAATGACACCTTATCATAAACCTGATCGAATTTTACATGATAATGATGAAATTTTATTCGATTCGAATAAACTAAAGATTATTTGGACTCCTGGTCACGCTGCCGGGCATATTTGTATTTTTGATGTAAACAATAGATATTTATTCTCAGGAGATCATATTCTTTCACGAATAACTCCTCATATTGGAAGTTTCATGTTAAATCCACTGCTTAAAAAGGAATATGATTTAACTAATATTCTAGATTATTACTTAAACTCCTTAGATAAAATTGATAGATTGAATTCAAAAATAATTTTTCCGGCGCATCAAGAAGTTATTTATAATCCACATGAAAGAATATTAGAAATAAAAAAGCATCATGATACTAGACTGTATGAAATCTCAAGTATTATCAAGAATAATCCACTAACACCGTTTAGAATTTCTCAACTCCACTTCGGAGAGGAACTAAGTGGTATAAACACATTACTCGGGATAAGCGAAGTTATCAGCCATCTCATCTATTTAGAATCACAAGGTAAAGTAAAACGATTAGAGAAGAATGGTAAAATTTATTTCCTTAGTTAAGTAAAAAACTTTCTTTTTTCCTATAGAAAAATATAAACTTTTTATAATCTCAAGATAATTTTTTCTTATGATATCAAAAAATGAGGATGAGAGTTAAAAGAATTAAATAAATCATTGAATAATATTTATACATAATAAAAAAAAGTGAAAACAAATGGTTATTGAAACAGAAATTACCAAGATGTTGGGGATAAAACACCCCATTATTAGTGCCCCCATGGGCCCATTTTATACCACTGAATTGACGATTGCCCTCTCTAATGCTGGTGGCTTAGGGGTGCTGTCCCATACTAATCTAGGCTTGCAGAGTTCTGTGTTTGCTATGAAACAAAACATGAAGCAAGTTGTTGAATACACGGATAAGCCTTTCGGCTTTAACATAAGAACTTCTCGAATGCAACCTGATGCTCCCAATCTTTGCTCAAAAATTCCTAAATTTATAATGAATGATCCTAAAATAAAGGAACAGTGCCGGTATATTATAACCAGCGCAGGAACTCCAAGGATGATTCGAGAAAATAAGTCCTTTATAAAGTTAATAGAGAGTGGTTCGGAGATTAAGCATTTTCATGTAGCACCTGCTCTATGGCTGACTGATAAATGTGTTGCTGCGGGAGTTGATGGACTAGTTGTAACAGGCTTTGAAGGAGGCGGTCATCAATCTTATGAAAAAGTAAGTACTTTAGTTCTAATGCAGCAGGTCGTACAAAAATATCCAAATGTACCTGCAGTAGCTTGTGGAGGTATTGCTACTGGTCAAGGTTTAGCAGCCGCCCTATCTTTGGGTGCGGGAGCTGTTGCTATGGGATCGAGGTTTATTGCATCGAAAGAGAGTGAATTCCATGAAAATTTCAAAAATATTGTACCCCCCGCTAAAGCCCAGGATACTATTTATGTCACGGGTGTCTTAGCACCAATCAGGCTATGGAGAAACGAATATTCATTACATCACGGTCTAGTAGCAAGCAAAGAAGAGAAAATGGCAATGGAAAAAGGCTTAACATTAGAACAGGTAGTTGAAATCAATAAAGCTTATGAAATCGCGTATGATGGAGATATTGTAGATGGAGCTGTACCTCTAGGTCAATGTATTGGAGTGATAAATAGCATAGAAAAGGTTCCAGATATTGTTGATACAATAATTACTGACGCTGAAAAATATCTAAAGAAGGCTGTTAGTAGCATAAAATAATCTGTTAAATTAAGAAAAATTTTTTTAAATCCCTTTTTTTCTATTATAATTTATTTATAAAATTAAGTTTAAAATGTGTATAAGCTGAAAGCTTATAATATTCTAATTATGCATGAGTACTAACGCAAAAAAAGCTAGCCATGTACCTCCAAAAAATTTTACAGATTTATATCAATATATTGTGAAGAGTAAAGCCCTCCTCAAAGAAAAAAGAAAAGAAGATATAATTTAAAGAAGAATTAAAAGTATTAAATAAATCGATAAATAATATTTATACATAATAAAAAAAGTGAATTCAAATGGTTATTGAAACAGAAATTACTAAAATGTTGGGGATAACTCATCCCTTAATTAGTGCCCCCATGGGCCCGTTTTACACCACTGAGTTGACAATTGCCCTCTCTAATGCTGGTGGCTTGGGGGTATTGTCGCATACTAATCTAGGTATGCAGAGTTCTATCTCTGCGATGAAAAAAAACATGGAACAAGTGGTTGAATACACAGATAAGCCTTTCGGCTTTAACATAAGAACTTCACGAATGCAACCTGATGCTCCACGTCTGTGCACAAAGATTCCTAAATTCATAATGAATAATCCTAAAATAAAGGAACAATGCCGTTATATTATAACTAGTGCTGGAACTCCAAGAATGATTCGAGAAAATAAGTCCTTTATAAAGTTAGTAGAGAGTAGTTCAGAGATTAAACATTTTCATGTAGCACCTGCTCTTTGGCTTACTGATAAATGTGTTTCTGCTGGTGTGGATGGATTGGTAGTCACGGGCTTTGAAGGAGGTGGACATCAATCTTACGAACAAGTATCCACTTTAGTTTTAATGCAACAAGTCATACAAAAATATCCAAATGTACCTATAGTAGCTTGTGGAGGTATTGCTACTGGTCAAGGCTTAGCAGCCGCTTTATCTTTGGGTGCTGGAGCTGTTGCTATGGGATCAAGATTTATTGCATCGAAAGAGAGCGAATTCCACGAAAATTTTAAAAACATTGTGCCCACCGCAAAAGCTCAAGACACAATATATGTCACGGGTGTATTAGCACCAATTAGACTCTGGAGAAACAAATATTCATTACATCATGGACTTGTAGCAAGTAAGGAAGAAAAAAAGGCAGAGGAGAAAGATTTGACATTGGAAGATATGTTTAAAATCAATATTGCCTACGAAATCGCGTATGATGGAGATATTGTCGATGGAGCCGTGCCATTAGGTCAATGTATTGGAGTAATTAATAGCATAGAAAAGGTTCCAGATATTGTTGATTCAATAATTACTGACGCTGAGAAATACCTAAAAAAAGCTGTTAGTAGCATAAAATAATTTTTAAAAATTTTTGTTTTAGTTTAAATAATTTATAAATTCTTTATTGAGAGTAATAAAGTGATAAAAAATGGTTATTGAAACAAATGTGACGAAACTTTTAGGGATTAAACATCCTATTATTGGAGCTCCTATGGCTCCTTATTACACTACTGAATTAACTATTGCAGTTTCTGAAGCTGGTGGACTTGGCGTGCTTTCTCATACCAGCATGATTGGAAAGAGTGCAATAGAAGAAATGAAAAGCAATATGGAATACGTAGTCGAGCATACGGACAAGAATTTTGGTTTTAATATAAAAACAACAAGAATGCAGTTCGATGCTCGCTCACTTTGTCGTGAGATCCCAGAATTTATAATGAAAAATCCCAAGATAAGAGAACAAGTGGTCTATGCATTAACGAGTGCGGGAACTTCACGAACACTTCCTCAATCGAAAAATTTTCAAAAATTAAGAGAAAGTGGATCAAATGTAAAACATTTTCATGTTGCTCCAGCATTGTGGCTTGCCGATAAATGTGTTGCTACTGGTGTGGATGGAATGGTAATCACTGGTACTGAAGGCGCAGGACATCAATCTTACGAAAAAGTTAGTACCTTAGTTCTTTTACAACAAGTCAGAAGAAAATATCCTGATATCCCTATAGTTGGCTGTGGAGGTTTTGCCAGTGGTGAGGGTTTAGCTGCGGCTTTGGCTATGGGTGCTGGAGCCGTTGCGATGGGCTCTCGATTCATTGCATCAAAAGAAAGTGAATTTCATGATAATTACAAGAATATTGTACCTCCAGCTAAGGCTGGAGATACGACATTAGTCACTGGTTTTGCAGCACCAATAAGACTCTGGAAAAATAAATATTCTGCTAGCCATCATCTTGTAAGAGATAAAAGTGAAAAAATGGCCGAAGAACAAAACATAACTACTGAAGAACTCATCGAGATGGGAAAAAATTATGAGGGACCGATACTAAATGGAGATATTATTAATGGAGCTGTGCCTTTAGGACAAAGTATTGGAGTAATTAATAGCATAGAAAAGGTTTCAGACATTATTGATACTATTGTTAAGAGTGCTGAAAACAATATTAAAAATGCTGTTAACAGCATTAAATAATCTATTAAATTAAGATGAAGTTAAACTCTTAATTTTATTTACTTTTTTATATGTAATCCATAAACGCCAAATAATTATTCCAAACTATTTCTAGAAATATTTATATAGAACTCATATACAATAGTTGAATTAATCTAACTAAAAATTCAAATATAATAAATAGTTTTAAAGAGGAATTTCAAATGAGTTCAGAAGAAAAAGCATCTCGTAAGAAAATGGTGTCTTATTCTATGGGATGGTTTATTGATAATCTAGTAATAGCAAGTTATGGAGTCCTTATTTTCTATTATT
>SDBT01002374.1_pt1 | contig 33277 bp, 17 predicted proteins | sample 2277101 | NCBI WGS metagenome assembly SDBT01 (sample SAMN10404973, study PRJNA504765) | marine sediment metagenome | isolation source: marine sediment core GS10_PC15, 103 cmbsf | place: Arctic Ocean: Southern Knipovich Ridge | collected 2010
GTACTTATACCCCATCCTCAGTATTGGGGAAACCTTACTGAAGAGCCGTATGCGGGAAATCCGCAAGTACGGTTCTGTGAGGGGCATTAAACCAAAAGGAGGTTAAGATGTCTACTCGACAATTAATATCAAAGCGATCTGGTATCAGTAAATCTGGGATTGTAATTGGTTGCTTATTGTTCCTTTTTTTGTGGACTTTTTCTTACCCGCCAGTTCAGAAGCAGGATGCCTGGCTTTCAAGTATTTTTGAAGAAGGAAGGAAAGTTTTTTACCGGACTATCGCAGACGAAATAGCCCAGCATCCTGAGCGGCATCAGCTAACTGCCCAGGAGATTGAAAAAATAGAAACTGCTGAAAAGGGTTATCCCAGGTTGTACGGAATCTTGATCAATCTCTATTATCAAAAAGATGAACCGGTTTTCAGAACTTTAATTGAACATGGGAGTGAGCAATCCAGGCTGAGGTTCCGCTCGGAGTTTCTCGACCTGGCTCGTTTTGCTGGACACAATTTCGTGGAATGTTTCTTCCATCAAAGTCCCAATTCGGAATTTATCAGAGAATTGCTTCCTGCATTTAAAGGCAAAGACAGGGTTGATCTTATTATAAGGTCTGTTGGATACTTTGCCAAACTGGACATTCCTGAGCAGAAAAAGATTTCTAAACGTTTAAATCCTGAATTTGACAGACAGTGGGGGCTGGATGCTGGGAGATTCCGGGCAGCTCATAGAATAACCAAAGGGGAAGGAGTGAAAGTGGCTATATTGGATTCTGGCATAGATATGACCCATCCAATTTTCAGGAAAACTCGATGGGGCAAACATTTCAGCCTAATTGGCCGGATGGGAAAACCCTGGGCCACAGATGCACCGCTTGTGGACTGGGGCTCGCATGGTACTAATGTAAGTTCTGTTGCAGCCAGGTATTCGCCTGAAGCTCAGATTACCATGTACAAACGCTCGGATGCCGATACCCAGAATAATGCACCATTTTCCTTGTTATTAAGCAGTTTTGAGGCAGCGGCCATCTACAGAGCTGTTCATGATGGAAATGACGTGATTAATATCAGTGCAGGATCTAATGTTGAAAGAGGCTATTTGAAAGAAGCCTGCCAATATGCTTATGATAACAATGTTATAATCGTTGCCGCGAGTCCCTATTACCTTGGTAAGTATTTAGGGAGTAATAAAAATTTTCCAGGACAATATGATACAACAATTTCTGTTACTGCCATAGAGAGACAAGGTGACGAATATGGATACTGGGAAGTAGTTGCACCAGAAGTGTCCAACACTGTTAGCGCTCCCAACGGTACCTTTTGCGCTGCTCCTTATTATGTCAACGAGAAAGATGAATATGGCCCTTCAACTTCTCTTGCGTCACCTGTTGTTGCATCTCTTGTTGCTCTGGTAATTTCCGTATATCCCAGATTGGGTACTGAGAAGCCTGGGGAGTATTTTGAGACCATAAAAGAATTACTGACAGACAATGCAAACCCAGAAGCCGTTGGCTTCCGGGGGTTTTCCCCCGAATGCGGATACGGTCTCATTGATGCGGAAAAAACCATTAAAGCTGCTAATCGTCTTCATGCAAAACGCATGACCATTTCAGGCCAAACATGAAAGCAAACCATCAACAAAAAAAAAGAGAGGAATAAATGAAAATGAGAGTAAAAAAGAAGTCTTATATAGGAATAACTCTCATCATAAGTATTCTTTTTTTTGGAATCTCATGTCAAAAAAAGACAGAAGATTCATCCTGGTTGGATTCCCTGCATGAGCAGGGGAGAGGAATATTTTATCAGACAATCATTGATGAAATAACCGCTCATCCCGGACCCAGGCTCACTGATACTGAAATTACAAAGATCATGGAGGCTGAGATAAGGTATGAAAGGTTATATGAGCTTCTGATCAACGTTTTTTATCAAAAAGATGAACCAATTTTTAGAAGTTTATTAGAACAAAGAGACAATGAATCAAAATCTCGTTTTATTCATAAGTATTTAGAGCTTGCTCGCTTCTCCGCACATAATTTTGTGGAATGTTTCTTTTTAACCGACGCTTCAACAGAATATACCCGGAAAAATATTCCTAAATACAAAGATATGGATGCTGTTGACCTTGTTATTAGATCTATTGGCTATCATGCTAAGCTTGACATTCCGGAAAGACAGATGTTCACAAATCCTTTGAGTCCTGAATTCGAAAAACAAGGAGCGCTTGCTGCAGCCAAATTCCGGGAAGCTCATAAAATGACAAAAGGCAAAGGAGCAAAGATTGCGATATTGGATACCGGAATCGATGAGAGCCATTCTATCTTTAAAAAAACCAAATTGGGTAAACATTTCAGTCTGGTTGGCAGGGTTGGAAAGCCCTGGGCCGCCAATGCTCCTATCATTGACTGGGGTTCTCATGGGACGCTCATATCTTCAATTGCCGCTCGCTACGCACCGGAAGCGCTAATTACCATGTATAAGTTCGGAGACGGCGATACTCAGAATGATCCCCCTTACCTGCTTCTTGTACAATGCATCATTGCGGCTTCAATATATAAAGCTGTCCACGATGGCAATGATATCATCAGCATAAGTGCTTCAGGAGCATCACTCGATGCTGATTATCTGAGAGAAGCCTGTCAATACGCCTATGACAGCAACAGGATTGTTATCAGTGGAACTTTGTACAGTCGCTGGTTCAAGAAAGGAAATGTTCTCAATTTTCCCGCCCAGTATGAGACGGTTATTTCCGTGACCGCAGCTGAAAGGCGTGATGACGGCACATATGGATACTGGGACGTTTGTGCTCCCGATGAGACTACAACTGTAGCAGCACCGAATGATATCTTCGGAGCATTTCCGACATACATTGATGAGGAAGATACATATATTCCAAGCATTTCAGCTGCGATTCCCGTCGTGGCAGCGCTTTTTGCATTGACTATCTCCGAATATCCTTGTCTAAGCTCAGAGGTCCATGGGGAATATGCTAAAACGGTTATGAATTTAGTTATTGAAAATGCCAATCCCGAAATCTTAGGCTTTGAGGGATTTTCATCTGAATGTGGATATGGTTTGATTGACGCTGAGAGAACAGTTAAAAGTGCCGCACTTTTGAATAAAAAACGTAGGGAGCATTTAAAAAAATAAATAAAGGGAGCCTGTACGAATGAGAAAGATAAGAAAAAAAAGATCAGTCCTTTTGCTCGTTGTGATTTTCCATGTGGCATTTGGTTCAATTGCAGCAGATTTATATGGAGAAAAAGATTTGCCCAAACTTGATGATATCTTTCAAGAGGGGAAAAGGGTATTCTTTAGTGAATTGAAACTTGCTTTTGGTCTACATCCTTTGAAATACAGGCTTGTTCCCACGGATATTCATAGGATTTATCACGCCGAAGAAGAGATACCTTATCTTTATGAAAATCTCATCAACATCATGTATCTAAAGGATAGTCCTCGTTTTGAGCTCTTGATCAAAAAAGGAGATAAGGAATCGTTAAGAATATTTCGGGAGAAATTCATCAAACTTGCTCAGGAAACAGCAGATCGTTTCGTTAAATCAATCTTTCAGAAACAAGCAGGTAATAAAACAAATCTTAGGGAAGCCATTTACAAAGGAAAAACCTGCCTGGATCTGGTTCTCGACTCCCTTCCTCTTGACGGCGCTATCAATGAGACCGAGAAAAAAGAACTTTTAGTAGAACTCAATGCAAACAATTTCAGCAATCAATGGGGATTGGAAATTGCAAAGTTCAGAAAAGCACACAAATTCACAAAAGGAAAAGGTATCAAAATTGCTATTATAGATTCAGGAATCGATTTGAAAAATGAAATTATTGAAGATGCCAATATTAATCACAATGTTTCTTTTTGTTTGATTAATCGAAGAAAAGCGCCTTGGGATAATGAAAGGATTCCGGTCATTGATGAAAATGGTCATGGAACTATTATTGCTTCTATTGTTTCTGCAACGGCACCTGAGTCAGAAATTCACATATATAAGATCGGATATGGTCAAAATCCTCTTTCTCCTTACTGGCCCGCCTACCAGGTTGCCCAGGCAATCTATAAAGCTGTTTATGACCAAGCTGATGTAATTCTTGTGAATTCAGTTTTTGACAGGGATTTTAAGTTTTTAAAGGAGGCCTGCCAGTTTGCCTATGAGAATAATGTGGTCATCGTTAGCCCAAACGGCACTTTTTATAAGCCAAACCCGGCTAAAGCATATCAGTTCCCCGCCCATTACAATTCCACCATTGCGGTTGCCGGTGTTGTTCCTGGCGCAATGAACAAGCCTGTGTTCTGGGAGAAATCCGGCGCTTCCCATTATACGTCAGTATCTGCTCCCGCGATTGCAGGAGAGCTCAAAGGGCAGATGACATCTAATGTGAAAACAAGTTTATCGCCTAATAATTCCCGGGCTGTAGCTTTTTGTGGAGGACTCGTGGCTCTCATCTCATCCAGGATTCCCAAGACCGAGAAGGAACTTCATGGGCAGTATTTTCAGAGAATTTATGAAATCCTCACTAAATCCGCCGTGCCTTTGGTGCTGGGCTACAAAAGCTTTAACCCTAGGATAGGATATGGATTGATCAACGCAGAGAGGTCCGTGCATGAGGGGCTGGAGGCTTATCTAGAAAAAATGAGGAAAATAGAGGAGAATTTTAAAAAGCGATTGGAGCAAATAAAAAAGCAAGAAGAGGAAAAAAGAAAAAAAGAATCTAAGAAAAAGAAAGAATGAGAGAATATTTATTCTTTTTGGATAAATATAAGAGCTTATTTTCTGTTTGCTTTTTTTCAGTTTATTAAAGGAGAGGATTATGAGGAAGAAATTTTTCGCTCTAATGTGTTTGACAGCTTTTTTATGTGCATTCTCTGTTATTCAAGCAGAAGCAGAGAAAAGCCCTTTATCCATTAAGGAAATGATCGGGCTCAAATCAATCGGAAATGTTGCTATTTCTCCATGCGGCAGAATGGTTGCTTTTGAAGTCACTTCCGCCGATTGGGAGAATAATACATTCACTAAAGATCTCTGGCTCGCTTATACGGATGGCAGCCGTTGTTTTCCTGTAACCCATGGAAAAGACATGAACATGTCACCGACCTGGTCTCCAGACGGCAAGTCTATCGCTTTTATTTCGACTCGCCTGGCAAAGCCTCAGGTCTTTATCTATAAGCCAGGATTTGGCGAATCTGAAATGCTCTTCCAAGCGAAAAATGGCATTCGGAAATTTGCCTGGTCACCTGATGGGAAGTCCGTTGCCTTTCTCACTTCAGAAGACACGGATGAAGAGAAAATGAAGAGGAAGAAGCAGGGGTTTGATGCTGTGGAGATCGATGAATCGCCCCCCAGGTCTCAGCTCTATTTGTATGAAATAGCTGAAAAGGAAATCAAGCCTCTTGTCACAGCAGGGGACTTTCATATCATAGGATTTTCGTGGGCTCCGGATAACTCTAAACTGGCCTTTGTCACCTCGCCTAAGAACATCGAATATATCACCTGGATTGATCAGAAGATGCGGGTGGTGAATCGAGATGGTAGCGGAATGAAATCCCTTGATTACAAATATTATGGCTTTCTTTCCCGGCACGGTGCAGCCGTCTGGAGTCCTGACGGCCGCTATCTTGCTCTTGAAGTGGGAGATTTAAACAAACCAGTGCTTTATAATCCAATTATACAAGTTTACGATTTTCAAACCGGGAAAAGCTTTAATGCCTCGGGTGCTAATGACCACTTTATGCAGAATTGCCGCTGGTCTTCTGACGGCAGATATATTTATTATGTGGCTTACAGTCTCCAGAACAGGCAGATCTTTAAACTTGATTTTATGAAGAAAAAGCTCGGGCAGATTTCCCATTTTCCTAAAATCGACATAAACAGTTTCTCCGTTGCCAACGATGGATGTGCCTTTGTCTTTTCTGCCAGCACACCATCCTGGCCTACGGAACTTTATGCGGGGGATATCAATAATCCTGATAAAGCTAGGCGAATAACAAATATTCATCCTGATTTGAAAAATACCCTAATCTGTGAGACCGAGGAGATAACCTGGAGAGGGGAAGATGGCTTGACGATTTACGGCAATATCGTTTACCCGGCCGGCTATGAAAAAGGAAAGAGTTATCCCACCGTAACCCTTATTCATGGCGGGCCGGCAGGAAACTATAATAATTCTTTTGCAGCGAACTTCTATTGTCCTGCCCAGTATTATGCGGGGCAAGGCTATCTAGTGTACCTTCCCAATATCAGAGGCAGTATCGGATGGGGTTCTGAATTCATGCGAAAAAACATCAGAGATTGGGGTGGGGCGGATTATAGAGACCTGATGGCCGGGCTGGATTATCTTATAAAGAGAGAATTAGCAGATGAAGAAAAACTGGTGGTCTGGGGTGGAAGTTACGGCGGATACATGACTAACTGGATCGTGACCCAAACAGACCGTTTTAAAGCTGCTCACAGCGAAGTAAACATTTCAAACCTTGTTAGCATGTGGGGCATTTCTCCCATCGGAAGATTTTTAAGCCAGCTCTATTTTGAAAAAACGCCTCAAGAGGATCCGGAAATCTACCGCAGGCTTTCCCCGATCACTTATGCAAAAAATGTAAAGACACCCTTGCTTCTAACACAGAATGAAAAAGACCAGAGAGTCGCCCCAAGCCAAGCTTTGGAATTCTATCGTGCGGTTGAGCTTACAGGAACGCCCGTGAAGCTATATATGTATCCGGGTGAGCCTCATCCGACAGTCAAACCCAATCATCAACTGGATAAATTGCAGAAAGGGTCAGAATGGTTTGCAAAATATTTGAAATAAGGGGATGAAAATGAGGATACATAAGAATTTTTATGTTGGATTTATTTCGGCCGTATTGTTGCTATTTACATTAAATTTGTTACAAGCCAACTCAACAAAAAAGCTTCGTCCTGCTACTATCGATGATCTCATGAAGATCAAAAATATTCATGAGGTTCAAATCGCACCAGATGGATCGCGGGTTCTATATGTAATTTCTGAAGTGAACATAAAAGGAAACTTCTATAATAGTGATATCTGGATTATAGACACCCAAGGTGGAACCCCATTTAAGCTAACAAATGGACCCAAACGGGATGACACGCCGCGCTGGTCTCCGGACGGAAAAAGGATTGCGTTCATCTCCGATCGAGATGAGAAAAATCAAATATGGTTGATCAACCCTGCGGGAGGGGAAGCTTGGAAGTTAACCAATACAGAGCATGGAGTTGGCTCCTTTTTTTGGTCGCCAGATGGAATAAAGATTGCTTTCCTTTTGCCTGAACCGGAAACAGAAGAAGAAAAGAAAAAGCGGAAAGAGCAGGGAGATATTATCCTCGTTGATCAAAATATAAAAATGATCCATATACATGTTATCGAGGTCGCCACAAAAAAAACCACGCAAATAACACGAGGGAATTTTTCGGTAGACAGTCTCTCCTGGTCTCCTGATGGAGAAAAGATTGTCTTTTCAGCCCGGCCCACCCCAAAAATACCGGATTTGTTCAATACGGATATTCATATAGTATCCATTGACACAGGAGACATTCAAAAGATTGTAGAAAGGGAAGGAGCGGATACCTGGCCGAAATGGTCGCCTGACGGGAAAATAATTGCTTTTGCCTCAAATGACGGCAGGAATGAATGGATTGCCAACTGGCATGTTTGTGTTGTGCCGGCAGCAGGAGGTGTTTCACGAAACATCAGCAAGAACTTTGATGAATTCGTCTTCTCCTGTATATGGTCCTCTGACAGTCGGAAAATTTATTTCCAGGCCAGTCAGGAGGTGACAAAGCAGTTATATGAAGTCTCTGCTGAAACAGGAGAGATCAAACAAATTAGCTCAGGCAAACGTGTATATAGAAATTTTAGTTTTTCTGAGGATTCGAGCAAGATGTCCTTTCTGGTTTCTGATTCAACTACCCCAAATGAAGTTTATTTCTCATCTGTGAATCATTTTAAACCATCAAGATTGACACGGACCAATCCTAATCTTGAGGAGATAGCCCTTGGAAAAACCGAAGTGATCCGCTGGAAAAGCTATGATGGATTGGAAATCGAGGGTCTGCTCATCAAGCCTGTCGGGTATGAAAAGGGAAAACAATATCCCTTGCTCACGTATGTTCACGGCGGCCCCTCAGGAAAATTCGGCATTTCTTTTTCTCCCCAGATCGGAGGCTCTTCCCCCATTCAAGGAGAGAGTTACCCTCTTCATGTTTTAGCCGGGCAGGGCTTTGCCATCCTTTTACCTAATCCGCGAGGCAGTTATGGTTATGGTGAAAAGTTCAGAAGGGCAAATGTTAGAGATTTGGGCGGCGGTGATTATAAAGACATAATGTCAGGTATTGATTATTTAATCAACAAGGGAATAGCTGATCCGGATAAACTTGGGATCATGGGCCGAAGTTATGGAGGCTACATGACCTCCTGGATAATCACACAAACAGATAGGTTTAAAGCGGCTTCTTTGGGGGCTGGGATGTCGAATCTCATAAGTTTTTACGGGCAGACAGATATTCCAGGATACCTGGAATTTTATTTGTCTGGTGATCCCTGGACAGCCAAGGAAGAATATGAGAAGCGATCGCCTATAACTTATGCCATGAATGTTAAAACACCCACCTTGATCCAGCAGGGGGAAAAGGACCCGAGGGTTCCGCTGCCGCAGGCCCAGGAATTTTACCGGGCCTTAAAGAAAAACCATATTCCTGTTGAGTTTGTCATCTATCCGCGACAGGGGCATTCCAGTCGGGAGCCTAAGTTTCAGTTGGAAGAGATGCGCCGCAATCTGGATTGGTTCATACGCTGGCTCAAAAGCACTCCAATCCAAAAATCTTCATAATCTTCCTTTTCTTTGAGGATGATTATTGAACCTTACGTATCTCGACAACACCGGCTTTTTCAAGAACCCGCAGATATTCTTCAACCATCTTTAGGCTTATATTGGCAGGGCTGAACTCGGCGCTAAGGGCATTTCTGATTTCAAGGATGCTCCGTTTTCCGTCAGCAAAATTCAAAGCTTCCCAGGGAATATTCCGTTCAGTTTGGTAAATTCTGAGTTTCTTTTTGATATCTTTATCATCGAGAGCCTTTTCAAGATAGCGGAAGTCAGTTGTGTACTCGAGCCCTATGAGTCGTTTGGGTACCAACCGGCTTAGCCTTCGCTCTTCTGAAGACAGGGAAGGTTTCATCTCTTTTATCTTCATTAATCCACATAGATAGGAATAATAATTTTCAATAACAGAAAAAGAATGCATGTTTTTCTTAGGTAAAAGTTTTTTCAATCGGGCTTTTTCTCCTGCAGAAACTCTGATGTAATCTCCGATGGATGCAAGTGCCCTTTCCTCTTGTTTATATCTTTGATGAAGAATATTGAGGGCCTCCTTGTAATTTTTATGAATATTCTTCTCATCACTGCTGGAGAGGAGCGCGAGCGCTTTCTGTGTATCTTTTGCTGTACGTTCTGCATTGCCTGCAAGTACTAGAGAACCCATTTTAGAAATTTCTTGAGAGTTAAAATTGGCCAAGTAAAGAGCAGCCGTAGCACCCAGGAAGGCTGCTCTTTTGAGCTGTGTAGGGTCGCATTTATCCGGACGGTCTTCACTGGAATGATAAAAGGGATCTGGGCCACAGTTAAAGAGAAAATGCGGGATGGAAAGCCAGTTTTCATTATACATGCGGGGATTCGACATTGTGATGTCGTAATAAAAGGGATCTTTTGATCCTGAAGGACTGGCGATTAATTCTGAGAATGATTGGGTCGTGATACGCTGCTTGAATCCGCTCTTCGAGGCAATGTATTCAGTAAAATGTTTCAATACTTCATTTGAAAAATGAGGAAGAGAATCAGGTGTGCCTAACACTCTGAAGATTGCACCGCATTTCTTATGGCTTTCTCCGACCATGTCCATATCGATAACAGCTTTGATTTTTGAAGTAACCTCAGGATATTTAGCAAGATAGGCAAAAGTGCCGAATCCTTCAGGTTCCCAGAAAAATCGGATCGTCCTTCGAGGCGGGGGAATTTCCCCCTCCTGAATAAGTTTATTCAGAGTCCGGGCTATTTCCAAAATCGCCGCGCTTCCGCTCTTATTATCATTGGCCCCCTGTTTATAATAATATTCAAATAGATGGGCCATGAGTAGAATTTCTTCCTCAGGAAGTTCGTGCCCCGGAATTACTGCCTGGACAACATCAAGTTTGCCGGGATGGAGTTGGGCTTTAATATGGGCTTTGACCACAACTTTTTTATGCTGTTTTATGAGCCGCTTTAGCTGATGCCCCTGTCTGGGGGAAATCATGAATCCGAACGTATATTTTTCTTTACTTCCCATGAGAGGATGTAAAAAGGCACCCCAGCTGACCATGTCAGGGTAATCGTCTGGGTAAAAAGAACGATAACTGATGATGCCGAGAGCCCCTCTGAGATGTACGGCCTGAGTATTGACAAAGCCTTCATTTCCATTACAAAGGACGATCTTTCCAGAAACATCTTTGCCTTCATAGTCCTGGGAAGAGGTTCCCTCACCCACATCCACAACTTCTGCTGTGATATCTGTGCTTTTGCTTTCTTGCATCACACACAGATGGACAAGATCTAACCCAGTCAATTTTCTTCTTTCAGGTTCAATCAACCACAATTCAGCAGTAATGGGATCCCAGTTCTGATACTTCCAGGGAAAGTATTCAATGTGGGTTTTTCCCAGTCCGTATTCCTTGACTTTTTCAAGAACATATTTGGCTTCATAGAATGTCCTTTTATACTCCTCTTCTGTTCTGTTTTTGGGCCATCCCGACAGAGTGACAACGTGTTTGAATGCTTGTTCACCGGATATCTCATTGGCTATTAACTCCAATAAATCTTTGGGAATTAGAGGCTGTTCCTGACAGAAGATGATACCCGCAGAAAATAGGAGAAAAATTAAACCAATAATGAAACTATTTCTTTCTATCCTAGTCATTATATGAACCTCCTCAGATTAAAACTCGTAGTGATTATTTAAATGAAACCAAGCCTATTTTTTCCAGCATTTTTAGATAAGCAAGGACATCAGCGAGTTTAACCGCCCCGCATTCTGCGCTCACAGCATTTCGGATATCCAGGACACTTCTTTTGCCGTTGATAAACGCTCCTATCTCATAGAGCTGAAGCCTGGTGAAAAGGTTAAGATAATTTAATTTTTCCTCTTGAAGCTTTTCTGCCACATAATCACTCGAGATCGGGCCGGGGAAAGCGGGATTCCTGACAGGAATCATCTGGTTTGCAGATTTTTCTTCTTTTGTGATAATGATGAAGCTGATTTTTTTCCCTTTACTTTTGCAGAGACTGGCATAATAATCCTGAACGATTTTTTTTGAAGACTGAAAGTGACGTCTAATTTTTTTATTGTAATTATTTATGATTAACAGTATATTCTTGTCACCCGGCATCAGTTCTGAAACGGACCGAAGAGTTTCTTGTTCCCGTAAGGCAGTCCAATGGAGAATATTCAGGGCTTCTTTGAGGTCATTTCCGGTAAGCTTGCTTTCACGGGTAAGTCTCATGGCTTTGTCGACAGCCTGATCCATACGCTCAACGCATCTGGGGAATATTAAATTCAGGAGCTCGGTTCCTGATTGTGTATTTAAATTCATAATTGATGATCCCACCATTGTTCCGTAGGCGACGGCTCTCTTTAACTGAGTGGAATCGGACTTGTCGGGAGTGTCGCCGCTTGAGTGATAAAAATAATCGGGCCAGCTTCCAAACATTGTGGCTGGAATGTTGATGACTCCCCCCATAAAAACAAAATGGTCGCTTCCTCCGCTGTAAGGGATAATTTTTGCGTTCCAATTCTCACGGGTTCCCAACGGAGATAGGATTGCAAAAGGATCAGTTAATTCTTTTCCTGGCTGATGGTTGTGGGAAAGGATGAAATCCAAATTCAGCTCAAGCAAGTCGTTGAGAAAAGAGGGGGCTGAGTCCGGAGTGCGGGTAACACGGAAGACAGAACCGCAGAGTTTCTGATTTTCTCCCACCATATCCATGTTGATGACTGTGATAGCTCGTCGAGTCTCATCGAGATGATTTGTGATATAGGCATAGGTTCCGTTGATCTCCGGCACCCAGAAGAAACGTAATGTTCGCCTGGGTTTGGGAAGGAGTCCCTTTCTGATCAACTTGATAAATGTGCGTGCCGTCTCAAGGATGGCTGCGCTGCCACTTGCATTGTCGTTCGCAGAAGGCTGGCAGTGATCCAGATGAGCGATAAACCAGATTTCCTGCTTGGCGAGATCCGATCCGGGAATATGTCCGGTGACGATTTCATAATATCCAGGAGAGATGTCTGCATCTACCCTGGCATGAAGTACGACTTTCTTTCTCTGCCGGAGAAGGCGCTGCAGCTCCCAGCCCATTCTTTTGGAAATACAGAAGCCAAAGGTAGAGAGCGTACCATTCAGTTCGTGCGTCCATATATGATCCCAGGTGATAAGGTCGGGGAAGTCGTCGAGATAGTAGCTTCTGTATGAAATTACACCTGCGGCTCCCCTTTCCAGAACTGCCAGACGATGGACAAGTTCGATCCGGCCCTCTTGCTGGGGGGAAGAGGCAAGAACAAGCTTTCCTTTCACATCCTTGCCCTCGTAATCTAAGGGATTTGTTCCTTTTCCCACATCCACAAGTTCCGCTGTGATGTCAGCCGTTCGGCTGTAGCTTGCCAGAGTGATGGGATTCTCTGCCCAGGAGACAAGAAGCTTCTTTTCAGGAAAGATAAGACTCAGTTCGGCTGATCTTACTGTCCATTTAGGAAGGCTTCTTTGTGTGGAATAAAAAATCTTGCCATCTGAAGGAAATTTTTCAATTCCCACAGCTTTCAGGCCGATTTCCCTGGCCATTTTTTGGATGTAAAGAGCAGCCTCATGGTATCCGTCTGAGACAAACCAACGGTGATGCAGGGTTAGGCGTCGGATGTGGTTCAAGGCTCTTTCTCCTGAGGCTGTATCGATGATGTCTTTTATCTGTTTTAAATTCAGACCGGGTAGAGGAATGTTTGATTGAGGAAGCGTACCGCTAGATAAGGCTAAATGTACTAAGAAAAGGATCGATATTAGAAAAACTTTTTTCTTCATTCAAGCCTCCTTTTTTATTCCATGAATAACAAAGTTAGCACAATTTTTCCTCAAATCAAATTAATCTTTCATGTGTTTTTTAAAGCAGTGTTTTGTTTTTGGCTTTTCTCAAAATATCAATGTGCTCACCAGTACTGAATTGGAAGAAACATTGATACAGAACTTGGCCAATGCCATGAATAATGTGGCAAGTGTGGTTGTTGAAACAGTTGGTTGAAATACTCAGCTCAGTACCTGCATCCATATCGGTTGCTATGGAGATGCAGTCATAAGGAAACTGGCGGATGGAGTGAACATAGGCCAAAAGAATGAAATATCATTTTATATTATTTTTCAGACTTCTTCAAACTTTGACATCAAATTTATTTTCTGCTATAAGTTTTCTGAATAAGAATCAGAGAAGAAAGATTGGAAATTACGAAAATTTCTTATCATCAAAAGAACTCACATTCTATACCCATAATATAATAATTTTAATTATTTCCACAGGAGGAAATTTCAATGAAGCAAAAAATATTAGGGAAATTACCTGTAATGATACCTCTTTTCATCATCATTCTGGTTTTTATGAGCACTTGTCGGTCAAATAATAATAAACGAGCCTATAAACTCCGTTTTGGCGTTTCCTTCACGGAGGAGCTTGATAAAGGGCCTCTTGATGGTCGGATGCTTTTGATGATTTCCAATGATGAAAGCCGCGAACCCAGGTTTCAGATTAGTTCTCGCAGTCCGAATGCGCAATTAATTTTCGGTATTGATGTCGATGGCTTAAATCCTGAAGATCTCGTAATTTTCGACTCAAATGTTTTTGGTTATCCCTTGAAAAGCATTTCTGAGATTCCTGCAGGGGAATACTCGGTGCAGGCACTTCTTCATAAGTATGAAACTTTTCATCGGGCTGATGGTCATGTTGTAAAGCTTCCTATGGATAGAGGCGAGGGGCAAAGATGGAATAGGGCGCCCGGTAACCTCTACAGTACTCCGGAGAAAATAAGGATCGATCCTCAAAAAAATGAGATAATCAACATTACTCTTGACCAAAAAATTCCCACGTTTCCGGAGCAAAAAGACACAAAATATATCAAACATCTTAGAATTCAGAGTAAGCTTCTCACCGAATTCTGGGGCCGCCCCATGTACCTGGGAGCGATTATTCTCCTGCCTGAAGGCTTCGAGGAGCATCCAGAAGCACGCTACCCGCTGATGATTTACCAGGGACACCACAATCGCATATTTGAGACCCTTGTTGGATTTCGTGAGAATCCTCCTGATCCAGATGAAAAACATGAATACTCAGGAGTTTCAGGAGTTTGGGGAGAATATTATAACAATTATAATAGATACAGCTATAAGTTCTATAAAGATTGGACAGGGCCCAACTTTCCGCGAATGATACTTGTAACCATCCAGCATGCAAATCCTTATTTTGATGATTCTTATGCAGTGAATTCAGAAAATGTTGGACCCTATGGAGATGCAATCACCTATGAGCTTATCCCTTATATTGAGAAAAAATTTAGGGGTATCGGAGAAGGCTGGGCGCGAACTCTTTACGGCGGTTCTACCGGAGGCTGGGAATCCCTCGCCGTGCAGATTTTTTATCCTGACGAGTATAATGGGACCTGGACTTTCTGTCCAGATCCGATTGATTTTCGTGCTTATATGCTTGTTGATATCTATGAACATAGTAATGCCTATTACGTTGACAGCCAGTGGAAACGCACTCCAATACCAGGATTCCGGAATTATCTCGGAGAAGTTCTCGCCACCAATGAAGAAGCGAATCACCTGGAACTGGTTATTGGAACAAACTCCCGCTCCGGTGGCCAGTACGATATCTGGCAGGCAGTGTTTGGGCCTGTTGGTGAAGATGGTTATCCGAAGCCTATCTGGGATAAGCAAATTGGCAAGATTGATCATTCAGTTGCTGAGTATTGGCGTGAAAATTATGACCTTCGCTATATTCTCGAACGCGACTGGAAGACGCTCGGCCCCAAATTAAAAGGAAAAATTCATATCTATACAGGGGATATGGACAACTGGTATCTGAACAATGCAGTATACCTGATGGAAGAATTTCTCGAAAGCACGAAAGACCCCTATTATGCCGGAACTGTGGAATACGGGGACCGCCATCCGCACTGCTGGTGCGGTGACTATGAGAACCCACTTTCAATTTCTATGCTGACAGTAAACCAGCGCTTCGCCCCCATAATGGTCAAGCACATTCTCAACACAGCACCTCCCGGCGCAGACACCACAAGCTGGCGGTATTAATTAAACGAAGCCAAGGACCAGATTCATACTAAAAACCGATCAAATATGTTTGATGCTGCGTTAAAAGTACTATTCCATTATAGAAAACGAGAAGAGATGCATCCATTCTTCATGCTCGGAAGCCATATTTTTTACCAAAACAATTTCCAGTTTTTGAAGGGAGATTTTTTATTATTATAAATTTCTGCGCCAGAAATTGAGCATCAAGGTGTGAAGATGTAATTGGGCATCATCAGGAAAAAAGCCAATTCCATGTTTTCTCCATGGATAGATCATGAGTTCAAACTGGATATTGTTTTTAACTAATACATCAATAAATGCCTCTGTATTTTGGGGATGGCAATTGTCATCATACGAGCCATGAACGAGGAGTAACCGACCTTTAAGGTTTGCTGCAGCGAGGACAGATGAAGTGTCTTTGTAGCCTTTTGGATTGTTTTGAGGTGTGTTTAGGTAGCGTTCCGTATAGATAGTATCGTAGAAGTGCCAGTCGGAAACAGGATAAAGAGAAATTCCGGCTTTAAAAACATCCGAGTGGGTCATGGTGTAGAGAGTGGTGCATCCTCCTCCACTAGCACCCCATATGCCCAGCCGTTTTGAATCGATATAAGGGAATTGTTTCAAGCACTTCACGCCGGCCAGAATATCTTTAACATTCTGCATTCCATAAGCTTGTTCGTAAACAGAAGTTTCAAGAGTCTTGCTTTTGCCCATTCCAGCCCTCACTTCCAAAACGAAAACAAAGTAACCTGCTTGTGTGAATACATTTTGGAATACAACCCGGCGCGTGCGCCAGACATCTACTACCTGTTGAAATTGAGGGCCACCATAGACATAGATAACAGCAGGATACTTTTTGAGCGCGTCAAAATTTGCAGGTTTAACCATCATGGCAGGAAGTTCGAGGCCATCATCAGCTCTGGATGTGTAAAATTCTGGGAAGGTGAGATTCAGAGGGGCCAGGAAGTCCTTTGCAGACTGAGAAACAATTGAAATTTTTTCTCCACTGGCCTTGTGAAGTGTAAGTTCAGGTGGACTGGATGCGTTGGAGTAATTATCGAAATAGTAATTCATATCTGGAGAAAATCCAATCACGTGAACACCGGCTTCCATGCTTATCTTTGTAAGCCCTTTCCCGTTCATTTTTACCTTGTGGAGGTGCTTTTCCCTTAAAGATTGCTGGTTTGAAGTGAAATAAATTAAACCTTTTTTTTCATCAACACCGACTAAGCAACCATAATACTGGTCCAAAAATCGGCCCCCTGAAGAGACCACCATGAAGTCTCCCTTGGTTAATTGAGTGATGAGCTGGCCGTCGAGTCTATAGAGATAAAGATACTGATAGCCGTCTCGCTCTGATGCCCAGATAAATTTCTTTCCGTCTTTTAGAAAATAGAGAGAATAATTGAGATTAATCCAAGCAGGCTGTCTATCAATAAGAATTTCCCTGGATTTTCCTGTTGCTCTATCCGCAAACATCAGTTTAAGCTCAGACTGCCTCCGGTTTAAAGTCTGGACTGCGATTTCCTTGCTATTGGGAAGCCATTTGAAGCGGGCAAGATATTCATACTCTCCGCAATCAACCCAGGTAGTTTTTGCTGAAGAAAGTTCAACAATGCCTAGACGTACTTTTGGATTGGCCTGGCCTGCCTTTGGATAGCGCTGACGGATGGCTTTCTGAGTTGCAGGTTTAAAATGAACAAAGATGGAGATCGAAACAGGAGAATCATCCGTTTGCAGGTAAGCGATTGCCGTTGAATCTGGAGACCACTTATAAGGGACCGGAGTATGACTGTAAATTTCTTCCCAATAAACCCATGAAAGCGGGCCGTTGAGAAGTGTTTCAGTCGCACCGGTAGTCAACCTCTTCATAATGTTGGTTTTCCAGTCTATGGCGTAAAGATCATTGTCTTTTATAAAACTGACCCAATTCCCATCAGGAGAAAAAGTTGCGGAAGTTTCAGATGATGTGGTCTTGGTTAAGCGTGTCACAGAGGAACTTTTAAATTCTACAAAAAACAAATCTCCGGCTAGAATATAGACAGCTTTTTCCCCGTTCCGGTCCATAGCATCAGGCCATCGAATAAACTGAATGGCATCTTCACCACAGAATTTTTTTAGAGATGTGAGTATTTTCGCAGGATCAAAAGCGGGAATTCTTTTCCCTGTTTGAGGGTTATAAAATTCAAGAGTCCGATTCCTTTCCTCTGCACGGGAATCGAAGAGCATCACTTTACCATTAGATAACCACTGGTATTGTGGGGTATCGAGTTTAATCAGGAGTTTCTTACTATACATGGATTGGATGGTCTTTTTTTCCTGGGGATTATCAGAAGTGAAGGAAAAAACACTAAGGCCTATCACGATAACTATTACAAGAAAACTCAATTTTTTACTCATCCTGACCTCCTTTAGTAAAGAATAATTTTTAAAATATTTTAATAATCAAGATTTTTTCTTTTTTTTATGGTTATAATCTTGGCTGCTTCCAGCATCCGCATGTAATTCTTAACCTCTGTCAATGTGATATCATGCATGGGTGGATATTCCTCACTCCAGAGTTCTGCCGCTGTCGCCTGATATATTTCAAGGATACTGCGTTTTCCTTCGATAAAATTATGTGCTTCGATATATCCTACCAGCCCATAGGAAAAATTGGGTTTAAGTTTGAATGATGCGAGCCTTTCTTTGCCCAACACCTTCTCATAGTAATCACCAAAATAAGAAGATGTTCCTATTATGCCAGGGACAGGAATGGGGATAAGTTGATTGAGTTCCTTTTCCTCTTCCGTTAAAGGTATTTCCACGGGTTTACAGCCGAGATATTTGCAGTGTCTTTTAAAATCTCTCTGGAGTTCATTTCTGAGTTGCTGTACAAAGTGATTAATCTGCTGATTTCTATACACAATCTCTTGATACTGCACTGATTCCTCTGGAATGAGAGTTTTAATGGAAGCAAGCATCCCTTGCTCCCTCTCCCCTCCGTACTTGAGAAGGAGTTGTCCCTTCTTATGCATTACTGCTATTTCAGATTTTCCAGCCATCAAAAGAGCCTTCTGTGTCTTGTTGAACTCTTGGATGAGATGCAGTCGACCGCGTGCAAAAACTTCATCGATGACTTGTCCTACATTATCGGTATCAGTCCACCCAAACACCATTGCCAGGGATGCGCCTAAATAGGCAACACGATGAAGACCTGTTGGGTCCACATAGCTTAAAAAATTAACCTGGCTATGCCTTGGCGGGACGGGAACCGAACCGAATGCGATTGTGGGAATGCCCACAGTGTTGTTATTCGTCTGCATCTCATCTCCATACGAGTTAAAGGGGAGGAGCCGGATGTTGAACTGATCCCGGCTTCCTTCAGGTGAATAAAGATTGTCCAGGTTTCGGTAATCGAGAAGATCTCGATTGGTTCGATAACCAAGATGCTCAACAAGACTCTCAAGTACGGCTGTCCAGTAGGATGGTAAAGAATGTGAGGGCTTACAGGGAGCGAAATAACTTGAAAAAATCGATTGGTCGATACCTACGCTGTCTAGCGAAAGCCCCCCTCTGATTTTCCCCATTTTTTCAGGATGTTGAGAAAGATACATGTTGAGGCCCGTGACATGGGGCAGCCAGAGAAAGCGAATTGTCCTCTTTGGTTTTGAGATCAATTCATTATCGATCAGTGCTTGAAGAGTACGCGCTATTTCAAGGATTACGGCACAGCCGCTACCGTTATCCACAGCGCCCGGTAGTGAATGATCGATATGGGCCCAAATCAGAAACTCTTCATCAGGATATTCGGTGCCTATGATGGAAGCATCCAGAGTTTCAAAGACTGCTTCCTCGCCCTTCTTGAGTTCTGTATCGATTTTGATTTTGACAACAACCTCCTCACCGCTGTCCAGAAGTCCTTTTAAAAATCTGAACTGGTTATTGGAAAGAGAGATTCCAAAGGTTGATTCTTCGCCGTTTTTGCTCCAGGGCGACCAGTGTATATTGAGATTGGCATCATCGTTATCACCACTGTTGTGAGGAAGGGTAAAAAAGAATAGAACGCCAGCAGCTCTGTATTTGTGAATGGCCATTTCTTTAACATCTTCTGGCAAAGCATTGCCCACCAGAGCAATTTTCCCTTTGATGTCTTTGCTTTTGTAATTCTTAGGGTCAGCGCCGTTTCCAATATACACAACTGGAGCGGTCAAATCGGTAGCACGGCTTCCCTGGATAAGGCAACTTGGCGCGCTTTCTGTGGTGGTGATCAATTTGGGAAAGGGCTTCACAAGTCGGACTTCAGCCCTTTGAGTTCTTGTTGGCACCTGGCCGTCGAAATGCTGAAGCCAGAAATATTCATAGCCAGTTTCCACAGGCACCCGATGGATCTTTACATTTTTTATTCCATAAAGTTCACATTTTTTTTTCAGACGTTCTAGAAGTTCGCTGACCTGGTCTGAGCCGAGCGTGCGGTGATAGGTCGCAATGATGCGCAAGTTATTAAAAGCCGCATAACCATTGACTTCATTGGAAATCAGCTTCAGGAGGGATTCCTGTAATATTGTTGGGCGGCGGATTTCATATTGGGCGTTTAATACAGAAACATTTGGGAGAAATAAAAACCCGACCACTAAAGAACCAATAAAGATCTTTTTCATTTGACCTCCAGAAAATAAAAGAATTTTCATATAAAAAGACGAGAATTCATGAGATATCTTACCATAATAGTCAAATAAATTTATTAAATTCTGCCCTATCCAGCTTTCAAATTCCTGAAAATAAAAAAAATCTTTAAAAAAAGGCACAAATATGATATTCTTGCCGTCATAAGTAGAGAAAATATGCATCTTTAGAGGAGGTTTGCATGAGAAAATTCACTAGAGCTTTTCCATTTTTTTTCTTTTTGGTCTTTTTCTTGTTTGCTTCATCCCTAGCATGGGCTCAATCAGGAGGGGCCTTAAAGGGAACAGTCATCGATCAAGATGGAAAATTCCCCGTGCCCACTGTAAGGATATCTGTAACCGGGATAAAAAAATTTGACTCAACGATTGAAGATGGAACCTATGTCATTGAAAATATCCCTGCCGGTGTTTACAAGGTGACTTTTGAACTTGCTGGTTATTTAACTGAAATAATTAAAGAAGTCACGATAAGTGAAGGCCAGACTACCGAGCTAGATGTATCATTAAAAATGGGATTTGCCCATGAAGTATCTGTAACTGCCCGCCGCGAGAAGCTCGTACTTCAAAGACTTCCCCAGAATATCGAAGTCATCACTGCAAAAGAATTAGAGGAACAGCCACTTATCGATATCGTCCATGCCTTGAATAATGTGATTGGAGTCGATGTGGAAACTGGCAGCGGCCTTACTACAGTGGGAACGTTCATATCCATCAATGGTTATGATGACATCTATATCAAAAAAATGGTGGATGGTGTGGATGTCGGAGAGGTCGTTTCCAACTGGAGCATGCTGAATGCATATGATGAAGAGATGATCGAGCAGATTGAAGTGGTTAAAGGAGGTTCTTCATCTGTCTGGGGTGCTAACATGGGAGGGATCATCAATCTTGTCACCAAGCGCCCCAGAGATCTGGAAAGACCTGTGATTACCTTGAAGTCGAAATTTTCTGTATTCGGCGATATGGATTATGAGCATGGAAATGCATTTCCTAACCCGGGGACTAATTATTTGCAAAAGTATTCTGTCAATGTGATGGGAAATTTAGATAATTTAAGCTATATGATTGGTTACAGCCGCGATATTTTTGATGGTTTTACCGACTATTCGAAAGAGAGAAACTACAGTATTTTCACCAAATTCGGGTACAACTTCAGTGATACTACTTACCTGGATTTTCTTTACAGCTATAACAAGGTTGGAACTCAGTCACATATGTTTATCACCAGTGATGCACCGCCTGGATCAAAATACCTCTGGCATAACTATGCAGACGCTGACGCCAACACACAGGTGGCTTCCCTTAAATTTTCAAGTTATATAGTGCCTGCAATCAACGTTGAAGCTCAGCTTAAATTTACGAAATGGAATTATGATGGCACTTGGACCTATCTCGAAGACGCTGCTCCCTGGGAGCCCCCTGCAGGTACGATAGTGCCGCAAAAGTTTACAGATCAGAAATGGGGTTTCACAGTAAAGTCATCTTACAGACCAGGCGAAAATGTATCCCTCGTAGGAGGGGTAGATTATTACCGAATAAAAGCCGATTTTAGCTTTATCGACTTTCAGCCCATAATCTATGTCAATGAGTGGGCTCCTTTCATAAATATGGAGTACCGGATAGGAACTATTGGTCTTCACGCCGGCGCCAGATATGATTACAACAGCTCCTTCGGAGAGCAGATCAGCCCTTCTTTTGGGGCGAATTTTAATTTTTTGAAATCAACCTTACTTCGTGTAAACATTGCCAGAACCTTCAAAGTCCCTGATCTCTGGTATACCCTCGGAGAATCCTACTACGACATGATACTTCCCAATCCAGATCTGATACCGGAGAGAGCCTGGAATTACAGTGTCGGATTTGAATCTCAAGAACTCAAATATATTTGGGTTAAGCTTTCCTTGTTTTATCATAAAATGACCGACGGCATTGTCCAGGTTCCTCATGCACTTCCAGGCAGGTTCACCTGGGGAAATACCGATGATTTTATCCGGAAAGGTTATGAGGCAGAGATTGGTTTCACTACAGATTTTGGATTGAGCGGCTATTTCGGAACAAACTTTAACAAACATGAAAATATTAGCCAAGATGTGGTATCTTCGTGGGTACCAACCCGGTCCTATAAGCCCCGGCTCAAATATAAAAACAGCAAGCTGGATCTTATGATAAACCTGCAGGGAAGGTGGCTCTGGTGGAACGAAGAAGACAGTGCCTGGGCCTATGATTTTTTTCTCCCTGAAGACAAAAAATGGATTTTTGATTTGCGAATCTCGAAAGGCTTCAATATTACGGAGAACACTCGCCTGACACCGTTTATCGATATTTTCAATTTAACCAATCAACTCTACTGGGATCGCCTCGATGCTCCAAATCCCAGAAGATGGGTTACTTTTGGCTTTGAGGTGAAGTTCCAATAAGTTATCTTGGTTGAAAAAGGGAGGTTTCTCCAAGAAGTCTACCTTTTTTTTTAATCCATTATTTGTTGTCGGGAATAATTTCTTGGTTTAGTCCTTAATGAATTTCCTTTGGAGATCAAAATGGACAGAAAATTTGGAGAATTAAAGTGAGGAAGTTAAATTTTCTATCCGTGCTGATTTTTGTGTGGTCACTTTTCGTCATAAGTGAAGCAAGAATGCTGGGAGAGGTTTTTCTACCACTGACCCGTGTTTCGGTGAATGCCGAGATGCCTTCTCAGGTGGATGACCGGCTTAACCAAATTTTTTATGAGGCCAAAGGGGAGTTTTTCACAACGATCAACAAAATTCTGGAGAAACATTTTCTTAAGTCTGAACTGAGTCAGGAAGATCTGAACAGGATAGAAAATGGTCAAAACAAGATTCCGTGGCTTTTCGAAAGGATAATGATCATTGCTTATCAGAAGGACGAACCGCTGTTTTCCAAATGGATTCAAATAGGCGATAAAGACTCCTTGGATAAGTTCCGCAATAAGTTTATTGCCCGGGCAAAGGATTATGCGGCGCGCTTTGTCGGCTCGCTTTTCCGCAAGTCTCCGTTTGCGGAATTTTCGATGAAACTGCCGCATAACAAGGGCAAATCCACCCTGGACCTTGTGCTTCAAACCCTGGGCTACAATGTCAATAACAGCTTACCGGATATTCCGCGTATAGAATGGTTTAAGAACGAAATTGAACCCGATTTCAATTCACAATGGGGGATAGATGCCGTCAATGCCCGTAAGTGTTGGCCGCTGACAAAAGGGTCTGGCGTCATCGTTGCAATAATCGATTCCGGAATCGATCCTTATAATTCCCTTTTCAAAGATAAGGTTGTTCCTGGATTTAACTTTCTGGAGAGAACCACCCCTCCCTGGAGTGATGAAAGCCCGCCCATGATTGACTATGGGCTGCACGGGACCGGGGTATCTTCGGTTCTCATGGCTATTGCTCCGGAGTGCCGAATTATGCCTGTCCGGATCGGAGATTCTGACACTATGAATGATCCTCCTTATGATTACTGGTTAGTAGAGTGGGCAGCAGCAGGGATATATTATGCAGTTAACCACGGTGCCCATATCATTTCCAAAAGCGCGCGCTTGCTTCCAGCGGAGCCTGTAACGGCTGAAGCTGTCCGGTATGCATATGAACACAATGTCATTATCTGCAGCTCGGCCGGCAACATGCCGAGGGTTCACCTGGGCTTAAGACCGGAAGAGATGCTTTACAGGGCATTCGATAAGGAAGTGCTTCTAATAGGAGGAGTGGAAAAAAGGGGGGAGCAAATCCGACCCTGGCCCCATTCGGTTCCAGGTACTTTTGTAGATATTGCAGCTCCCTCAAAAGATGTTTTTGTTTTTGTTCCTGTTTATATGAAAGGTCAAAAAAATTCGTATGTAGCCGGGACATCTCTTTCTGCGCCGATTGCTGCTGGTGTTGCCGCGCTGATGCGAAGTGTTGCCCCGCCCTCTGATGCGATTCTCAAGAATCCAGGGGCTTATGTCCGTCTGGTTTCACGTAGTCTTAAAGAAACGACACGCCTTGAAATTCTGGGTATGGCTGAGCCGAATGAAGCAGTCGGATATGGCTTGATCGATGCTTATGAAGCGGTAAAAAAGATTCAAGACCTGATAAAATAAAAAGGAATTAACTAATGCAAACGCATAAAATTTTTTTACATTGTCATTGCAAGCCCGAAGGGCACGGCAATCTCTTTTTCTTTTTGAGATTGCTTCGTTTCACTCGCAATAACATTTAATCTATTGCGTTTGTATTAATAAAAAAAAATTAGGGAGAAGGCCATGACTAAAAAAATCGGACGAAGAGATTTTTTAAAAAAAAGTGCCTGCATAGGTATCACTTCCGCAGTTGGTGGGAGTGTTATCTCTCAGCTTTTTGAGGGACCTTTTTTACATGCCTCAGAAATGCCGGAGATTTCTGTTGTTACGGGTTCTGATTTCCTGGAGAGCACCCTCAAAGCCGTTGATCTTCTGGGCGGAATAGAAAAGTTTGTTCCAAAAAATTCAACTGTAGCCATCCTGCCAAATACTCAGAGTAAACATCCAGGAACATACACGAATCCTGATATTGTCCGTGCGGTTATAAGAATGTGCAAAAAGGCAGGAGCAAAAGAGATCAATTGTCTTAGTTGGTTACCAAGAAAATTTTGGGAAGCAACGGGTTTGGCTGGGTCTTTGAAAGAGGAAGGGGCAGGGCTAAAGATTGTTGACTTAAAAGATGAATCCCTTTTCAAGACTATCTCAATTTCCAAAGGCACAATTCTTAAAGAAACTAAAATTATGAAAGAAATTTTTAATCATGACGTATTCATCAATATACCCATCACCAAAGATCATGCGGGGAACAAATTTACGGGGACTATGAAAAACTTGATGGCCTTGAACTTCCCAAAGGTGAACAGATTTTTCCATACGGGAGATTTCAAGACTCGCCCAGATGATATCGCTCACCTTGACCAGTGCATAGCTGACTTGAATACGATTATAAAACCAGATTTATGTGTTGTGGATGCGACCAAATTTATCACAACAAACGGCCCTTTTGGTCCTGGCAAGCTATTAAAACCACAAAAGGTTGTAGCTGGTGTTGATAGGGTGGCCATCGACGCTTACTGTACAACTCTGTGGGGCATGAAAGGAGAGGATATCATCATGATTAAGCAGGGATTCGAGCACGGGTTAGGGCAGATTAATCTAAAGAAAATTATAATAAAAGAAATAGAAGCTTAAAAATTAAAAAAAGGTTAAGAGCAATTTGAATTGCTTTTCAGTCTAAATAAAATTTAAAATAAAGAACGTCTTTCAGCATTAGATAAATTAGCTTTCAGAAAATAGAATTCTCAGTTTGGAAAAACAAAAAAAGTGAATTGTTGAAAATGTTTAATCTATTAAAAGAAATGCGTAATGATTATCTCTTTTTAGTATTATCATTTATTTTGATTATCATCAGCTTTTTGTTTGTCTTTGATTCATGCCAAGAACAAGCAACCCGAGAGATTAGTCTCCATAAATACCTGCCTGGAGAAGAGATCGGAGAATGGAAGAGGCAGGATGCTCCTCAGGAGTATGAGAGAGAGGATTTGTTTTTGTACATTAACGGCGGAGCAGAAATTTATCATGAATATGGATTTAAGAGGGTAATAGAACAGAATTACTTTAATGAGAATGGAAAATCACTTTCGCTTGAGATCTTTGAGATGTCAAGCCCGGAAAGTGCCTTCGGAATATATACATTTAAAACCAGTCCCCACGGGAAGAAACTGGCAGTGGGCAAACTGGGACGTCTTGAAGATTATTATTTGAATTTCTGGAAAGGAAATTTTTTGGTCACGATTACAGGATTTGATGAGGATGAGGAGACGATCCGGGGATTAGAAGACCTTGCCCATGCAGTTGATGCCAAGCTTAATAACGCCGGCATTATACCATCCCTTGTTGCTTTGCTTCCTGATAAAAATTTGGTGGAACCGAGCGTCAAGTACTTTAAGGGTAATCTTGGTTTATTTAACAGTTATCCATTTTTCCATGAGAATGTTTTTTCATTGAAGCAAGGGATCAGAGGTGATTACAGAACCGGGTACAGCATTTTTATCATCAAATATGAAAGCAGTGAGAAATGCCTCGGGATATTCAATAAAGTGAAGGAAGATTTCAGAGAGAGTTCTCGTTACAGAAATTATAAGGTTATTAATGAGATGGGCATTCAGGTTGTGGATAGTAAAGAAAAGTTGATTTCTATCAGCGCTTTTCGGCGATATATCCTGATTGTTATTAGTATAAGTTCCTTCCGAAGAGTGGAAGAAGCCATGAATCTGATTCGGGCAAAAATCAAAGATTGAAAGCGTATAAAACAAGTATTGCGCCCTAAAAGTTTCTCATTGATACTTAAAATAACGCAGTAAATGCTGTTATGCAGTCGTTGCGAACGACCATCGGGAACGAAGCAATCTCACCATATTAAGACGAGATTGCTTCCTCACTTCATTCTTCGCAATGACACTTCACTTAATGTGTTTTTATTAGTTAATACTTTTTTATATTTCAAATGTGATTTTCTAGTCGATATTGGCAAATTGTGATTTCAGGCAAGATTTATTGTAATTAAGCGCTGCATATGTTATGGAAAAAGTATTGGCAGAAACCGTAGAGCAGATATGTATTCTTTGCGGAAATAATTTGCAAGGGAGGAAGGTAGAATGAATGGGAAAAAATATTTAACATTTACTGTCTTTGTATTTTGTATTTTATTTGTTTTTTCTTATGTAAGGCTATATGCGGGAGAAACTTTACTAATCAAAGCGAAAAAGATTTATACAGTGACCCATGGAGTCATTGAAAATGGAATGATTCTTGTTAAAGATGGAAAGATTTTTCGGGTTGGAAAGGATTTTACAATTCCGGAAGGAGTAAAAGAACTCCAGGCAAACATTGTTATTCCGGGACTTGTAGACATTCATTCTCACGTTGGCGTTTTCACTCTCCCTTTAGGACCGGAGAACATGGATGGAAATGAAAGCACCAATCCTATCACACCAGAGGTCCGGGCGCTGGATTCCTTCAATTTTGGAGATCCGGGTGTTAGAGCAGGCCTGGCCGGCGGGGTTACCACAATTGTTTCGCGTCCAGGCAGCGCAAATGTCATCGGCGGGACTAGTGTGGCCTTAAAATTGAAAGATGGACCGCCTGAACAGATGATTTTGAAGGAAATTTGTGACCTGAAAATGACCATTGCGTATAATCCGGTTAGATTTTATGGAGAGAAAAAACAGATGCCTTCAAGCCTTATGGCCGTCTTTTTTCTTGCACGCAAAGCCTTTATCGAAGCTCAGGATTATATGAAAAGCTGGGAAAAATATGAGGATGATAAAAAGGCAGGAAAGAAAGTCACCCCTCCTAAAAGGGATTTGGGCAAAGATGCTCTGGTTATGGCCTTAAAAAGAGAAATTCCAGTTCATGTTCATGCTATTACGGCTTCTGAAATTATGAGCACAATCAGGCTGGCTGATGAATTCAACCTTAAGCTATGCCTCGCCCATATCCCCTGTGCTTATTTGATTGTAGATGAACTAGCGGAAAGAAAGGATGTTCATTTCAATGTCGGCTGCACGCCGCTTTTTACATACTATCAGAATAACCTTAAACTCAAAAATGTTGCAGCCATACTCGCCAATGCAGGACTTCTTGTTTCTTTTCAGGCCGATACAATAGGAGAATGGCAGCACAATCTTCTTTATCTGGCTTCAATGTGTGTCCGTTATGGCATGAAGGAAGAAGATGCGCTAAAGGCCATAACGATTCGTGGAGCCGGAGCGGTCAATTTAGACCACAGGATCGGAAGCATTGATGAGGGAAAAGATGCAGACCTGGTATTCCTTAATGGAAATCCCTTTGAAATGACAACATCTGTGGAAAAAGTAATCATCGACGGCAAGATCGAATTCCAGAATGAGCAGGACGGAACTATTGGTTTTGAAACGTCTATTCCGGATGCTCACGAAGAATTGGTACTTCCTTTTGGTATTGAAAGCCCAAAAAAATTTGCAATAAAAGGAGGTACAATTTTTACAATGGCTGGTCCTCCTTTGAAAAAAGGCATTATTTTGATAAAGAATGGAAAGATCGAAAAGATCGGAAAAAATATTCGCATACCGAAAGATTGGCCGGTAATCGATGCCGGGCAATTTGTGGTGATGCCTGGATTGGTTAATCCCAGGTCTTATGTTGGCATTGGTTTAAACTGGAGGAGGCAGCGTTCTATGGATGAGATATCAAAACCTGTCATACCGGAGATGGAAGTGAAGCATGCTATTGACCCTCAAGCCCCTGATTTTACTTATGCCCGGCAACTCGGGATAACAACGGCGATGGTAACACCTGGAGACAAGAATGTCATAGGTGGCCAGGGAGTCATAATAAAGACAACAGGATCTGTGGTTGATCAGATGATAGTCAGGGATAAATCGGTCATGGTTTTTGGCCTGGGTAATTCTGCCAAGCGGAAGAATCAGATGCCTACAACGCGAATGGGCATTGTTTCTCTCTTAAGGGAAACACTGACCAAGGCTCAGGAATACAGAGAGAAGAAAAAAATACAGAAAAAAGAGAGAAATGGAGTGAATTCCGTAGGTGATTTTTCCATGGAAGCTCTGCTTCCCCTTTTAAAAGGAGAAATCCCGGTTATGATTCACTGTGAAAGAAAGGATGATATTTTAACAGCCATAAGGATTGCCGATGAGTTCAATTTGAAATTGATTCTGACCGGGGCAACCGATGCTTATAAAGTGGCCAAAGAGATTAAAAAAAGAGATATTCCGGTTGTTTTGGAAAGGGTATACCGTAGAAAAACGAGAACAGATGATAAAGATTTCAATCCTAAGAATCCTTATATATTAGCTGAGGCCGGAATCAGGATTGCTTTTAAACCTGAAGAAGGAGGATTGTGGACTAGTCCCGCAGTGACATGGGGCGGTGGAGATCTATTGGAAATTGCAGCGCTTACAGTAAAATACGGAATGCCTGAAGAAGCTGCGCTCCGGGCGATTACAATTGATGCAGCCAGAATCATAGGGATGGACAAAACAGTCGGCAGTCTGAAACCGGGAAAGGATGCCGATATCCTGATCTTGAAAGGGCATCCCTTGCGCGTCCGATCACTTCCCCAGGCTGTTTTTATTGGCGGCAAGCTTGTCTATCAAAAAGAAGAAGGAGAGCATACAAGATGAAAAGAATAAAAACAAATGGTTCAGTGCTTCTCATTGTAAGTGTAATCATAATTTTCTGTATAGTCGATCTGTTCTCACAAAATAGAACGCTTGTTATTCGTGGGGGCAAATTTATAACCATATCGCATGGAGTTATTGAAGATGGAATCCTTATTATCCGGGACGGAAAAATCTCAGCCATCGGGAAAAATATTTCCATTCCCCAAAAGGTAAAAATCATCGATGCTGTCAACTACACAATTGTCCCCGGTTTTATCGATGCCTTCACTAATCTGGGAACAGTTGAGATCGAGTCGCTTGATCAAGATTATGATGAAGCAACTTCTCCCCTAACGCCTCAATTGAGAATTATTGACGCTATAAACCCCGAAAATCCGTTTATTTCTTTGGCCAGGAAAAGAGGGATAACCTCTATTCTTTGTGCTCCAGGAGAGGGAAATCTGCTTTCAGGCCAGAGTGCCTTGATACATCTTGCAGGCGGAACTTTGGAGGAAATGGTCATCAGATTTCCAGTGGGAGCCCATGGAAGTTTAGGTGAAGCTCCCAAATTGAGATATGGGCAAAAGGGAAAATCTCCAGCAACGCGAATGGGAGAAATCGCTCTTCTCAGGAAAACGCTCATCGAAACCCAGGAATATTTGGACAAACTTCTTAATTATGAAGAAGAACTTGAATCATTCAGGAAAAAAGAAAGAAAAGGTAAAGCTGAGTCAGAGGAAAAACCTCTTTATCCTCCCACAAATTTTAAACTGCAATCTCTTGTTCCTGTAATAAAAGGAAAGCTGCCTCTCATTATCCGGGCCAACAGGATGGATGATATCCTCTCGGCTTTAAGAATAGCAGAGGAATTTCATATAAAGATCGTTATAAATCATGGAGCTGAAGCCTATAGAGTGGCAGATAGACTAGCCTCCCTGAATATTCCTGTCCTTGTGGGACCATTCGCTGAAAATCATCAGAGATTGGAAACAAGAAAGGCGCTTTATGAAAATGCCTATCTACTTCATAAAGCAGGAGTCAAGATCGCCTTCCAAACCGGTTCACATAAGCACTGCGCAGAGCTCTTATATCAAGCAGAGCTGGCTGTTTCATATGGCCTTCCTTATGAAGAGGCACTCAAGGCCTTGACCTACTATCCGGCTCAGATTTTTGGTGTTGAGGATAAAATAGGAACTCTAGAAAAGGGAAAAATAGCTGACATTGTCATCTTCGATGGGGAACCCCTTCGTTCTCTTTCCCGAGTAAAAATGGTCATTATTGAAGGGAATATTGTCGAAAATGTATTTTAATAATGAGTCTCATATGAGAATAAAAATTAATATTCATAGGGAGTAAAAAATGATTAATAAAAAAAGACATGCCGTGTTGGTGATTTTTCTGATTTTTTCTTTATTGCCGGGGATTCTTATTGGAAGTGAGTCATATGTTATAAAAGCGAAGAAGATTTACACAGTTTCTCACGGAATCATTGAAAATGGGATAATCCTCATCAAGGACGGAAAGATTCTGCAGGTAGGGAAAAATTTCCATGTCCCAAAGGAGGCTAAAGAGATCAAAGCAAACATCGTCATTCCAGGGCTGATTGACATCCATTCTCACTTGGGAGTGTACAGTGTACCTGGTGTTAAAGAGAACCAAGATGGGAATGAAATGACTGATCCAATCACTCCTCAAGTCAGAGCTCTTGATTCTTTTAATTTTGAAGATCCAGCCATAGAAGCAGGCCTTGCTGGTGGTGTAACCACCATTGTTTCACGCCCTGGCAGTGGAAATGTCATTGGGGGGACAAGTGTAGCGGTGAAATTGAAAAATGCGCCACCTGATCAGATGATTCTTAAGGAAATCTGTGATCTCAAGATGACCATTGAAGGCAATCCCGTGGCTTTTCATGGAAGGCATGGCCGGATGCCTACTTCCTTGATGGCAGTATATTTCCTCGCCCGCAAAGCCTTTATAGAAGCTCAGGCATATATGGAGAGGTGGGAAAAATACGAGAAAGAAAAAGAAGCCCGGAAAGAGGCAACACCTCCTCAAAGGGATTTGGGCAAGGATGCTATAGTCATGGCTTTAAAAAGAGAAATTCCTATTCATGTTCATGTTGCTACTGCCTCTGAGATCATGAGTGCTATCCGCTTAGCTGATGAGTTTAATCTCAAGCTAACACTGGCCCACTGTCAATGGGCCTATCTGATCAAGGATGAGTTGGCAAAGAGAAAGGATGTCCATTTCAATGTCGGACCTGCCATGTTTTTCAGTTATTATGATAACGCCCTCCAATTTAAGAATTGTCCAGCTATTCTGGCGAACGCTGGGGCGAAGGTCTCCCTTCAGATAGATGCTGTGCAGGGACGCCAGCCGGGTCAGCAACATCTTCTTCATACAGCGACCCTCTGTGTCCGTTACGGGATGAAAGAAGAAGATGCCTTGAAATCCATCACTATTCGCGGAGCAGAGGCAATTGGCTTAGAAAAGAGGATCGGGAGCATAGAAAAAGGAAAAGATGCAGACCTGGTTTTTCTGGATGGAGAACCCTTTGAATTTCTTACCTCTGTAGAGAAAGTAATGATCGATGGGAAGATTGAATACCAGAAGGAATCAAAGGGAAGGATCATATTTCACACAGCTATTCCCCAGGCAAAAGGAAAGTTATTAATACCATCACAAATCCAGGAATTCAATAGTTTTGCCTTACGCAGCGGTACCATATTTACTATGGTCGGCCCCTCTATCAAAGATGGGATAATCCTCGTTAAAGATGGAAAAATTGAAAACATTGGAAAGGAAATCTCCATTCCTCAAGACTGGCCAGTTATTGATGCTCAAGAGTTTGTCGTCATGCCAGGTCTTATTTCTGCAAGGTCACAAGTAGGGATTTCAACAAACTGGACTTATCAGAGTTCTACGGATGAATTATCTAAACCGGTTGTTCCTGAACTGGAGGTAAAACATGCCATTGAGCCACAGGATCCGCTTTTTACCTCGGCTCGGAAACTCGGTGTAACGACGATCCAGGTGACTCCTGGAAATAGAAATGTTATCGGTGGGCAGGGGATTGTAATAAAGACCTCGGGTTCAGTGATTGACAAGATGATTGTAAAAGATAAGTCCGTAATGATTGTTGGCCTTGGGTCTTCGGCCAAAAGGGAAAACCAGATGCCTTCCACTCGAATGGGTATAGTGGCCCTAATAAGACAAACTCTCATCAAAGCTCAGGAATATGCGGATAAAATTGAGAGATATCGAAAAGAAAAAAATGGAGCAATCCTGCCCAGAGATTTATCGCTTGAAGCCCTGGTTCCCGTGATTAAAGGGGAAATGCCAGTTATGTTCCACTGTGAAAGAAAAGATGACATTTTAACCGCCTTAAGAATTGCAGACGAATTTAATTTGAAAATAGTGTTAACCGGAGCCGCGGATGCCCATAAAGTTGTTGATGAGATAAAAAAGAGAGATGTCCCTGTTATATTGGAAAGCATATTCAGGGGTGGAGGAAACATAGAGGATAAGGACTTCAATGATAAAAATGCGGTTATTTTAAGTCAGGCGGGAATTAGATTAAGCTTCACTTTTGGTGATTATTTGATATGGTATATTCCGCTGGGTTTGATGGGAGCTGATCCCTTAGAAGTTGCCGCTTTCGCTTACAAGAATGGAATGTCTGAAGAAGCAGCGCTTCGAGCTGTAACCATAGATGCAGCCAGAATAATAGGGTGCGAGAACAGAATTGGAAGCCTGGAGGCCGGCAAAGATGCAGATATTCTTATTCTTAGAGGGCATCCTTTTTTGACCCAATCAGTGCCTGAAGCGGTTTTTATTGATGGAAAATTAGTCTATCAGAGAAAACCAGGAGAACACTTATAATTATTTAAGGGACGTTCCCAACGGGGACACCCTTTCCGATAAATTAGGAAGAGTTCCTTTGAGGAACATCACCTTTTTATTGTTGGAGATAATTTCCCGGCAACCATAACAAAGAGGAAACACCCGTTCCCATTCCGAACACGGAAGTTAAGCTCTTTTGT
>SDBT01002375.1_pt1 | contig 33272 bp, 24 predicted proteins | sample 2277101 | NCBI WGS metagenome assembly SDBT01 (sample SAMN10404973, study PRJNA504765) | marine sediment metagenome | isolation source: marine sediment core GS10_PC15, 103 cmbsf | place: Arctic Ocean: Southern Knipovich Ridge | collected 2010
CACGCGGCGTCGCTCCGTCAGGCTTTCGCCCATTGCGGAATATTCGTTACTGCAGCCTCCCGTAGGAGTCTGGGCAGTGTCTCAGTCCCAATGCGCCGGGTCAACCTCTCAGTCCCGGTACCCGTCGTAGCCTTGGTGAGCTGTTACCTCACCAACAAGCTGATAGGGCATGGGCCGCTCCCAGGCCGACAGGTCCCGAAGGATCCCCATCCTTTGACCGCTGTGCCATATGACACCGTGGTCTCATTGAGTATTACCTGCAGTTTCCCACAGCTATCCTCATGCCCAGGGTACGTTACCCATGTATTCCTCGCCCTTACGCCACTCTAATAGCTCCCCGAAGGGAACGTTCGCGTTCGACTTGCATGTTTTAGCCACGCCGCCAGCGTTCGATCTGAGCCAGGATCAAACTCTTCAGTTATTTATCGCTTCCAGCCCGCCCCGAAGGACGGGAATAGGATTCGACAGTTTGAAGCTGGTGGCCGGGACATTATGGGGGCGCCCCGGCCCGGTCGTTGATGACAGTACACATATGCCACCATAGACCAAACTCAAAATCCTTTTAAGGGCTGTCACAAGGATCTTGAGCGGACCAGGCGCTCGCAAGAGGGGCCGGTCCTATCACTTTTTCCCGAATGCCGAGATCATGACATATCTCCACACACAGGCCACATCCTCGTGACGGCAACATCACTGTTCACTTTTCAAATAACAAATGCCTCAACGACCGGGCCTCATCGCTCAGCCGCATACTGCAGCGCCATATTATATCGGTCAGCCGCCATGGATTAAGTTAATAGCGGCGGGTTTTTCACGTTTCAACAAACCGAGGTACGGGTATACAGTTAACCCACCTCGATTTTTCCAGAACCAAGTATAGACCCCACCAACCGGCGCGTCAAGCAGCCTTTCTGAATTTTTTTTGCCCCCTCGCGCCGAAGACCGCCGCCAAATCGACTTGACCAGCGAGCTCGCGACTGATACCATCACCTTGCTTCAGGATCCCCGCGGCAGTGCGGGCTGGGCCAAGAAGCAGCAGAGAACTAGCACCATTCGCCCCCATCGTCTAGTGGCCTAGGATATCAGGTTCTCATCCTGGAGACAGGGGTTCGACTCCCCTTGGGGGTAGTGATGCGACGGGCCGGGCGGTTCAGCCGCCCGGCCCTTTGATTTTCCGCAGCCTGCGCGAACTATCCTGCCCGCGAGAGGTCCGCTCAGCCCTCGGCCTTGAGCGTGTTGTAGAGCTCGAAGGCCTGCTGGGGCTTGGCGCCTTCGTGGACGATGGTCTTCACCGCCTTGACCATGGCCAGAGGGTTGTCGGCCAGGAAGATGTTCCTGCCCATGTCCACGCCACAAGCGCCCTGGTCTATTGCGTTGTAGGCCATGGTGAGGGCGTCCAGCTCGGGGATCTTTTTCCCGCCGGCCATGACGATCGGAACCGGGCAGCCGGATGTTACCTTCTCGAAGCCCTCGTCACAGTAGTAGGTCTTCACGAAGTTTGCGCCGAGTTCCGCGCAGATGCGAGTTGCAAGGCTTAGATACCGCCAGTCTCTGACCATTTCCTTTCCGACGGCGGTGACGGCAAGGGTGGGGATGCCGATGGCGTTGCCGGTGTCGATGAGTTCAATCAGGTTGCCGATTGACTCGTGCTCATGCTCTCCGCCGATGAACACTTGGCAGGTTATTGCGGCTACGTTGAGGCGGATGGCATCGTCGATGGCAACGCCGACAAGCTCGTTGCTCATCTCCTTGAGGATACTCGCCCCGGCGCTGGACCGCAGAACGACCGGCTTGCTGGTAGTGGGGGGGATGCAGGTCCGCAGCGCGCCTCGCGTGCACATCAGTGCGTCAACTTCTTCGGCCAGGGGGACTATGCTCAGGTCTATCCGCTCCAGGCCGGTGGTCGGGCCCATGAAGTACCCATGGTCGAAAGCCAGCATCACGGTGTGGCCCGACTTGGGGTTGAAGATGCGCGAGAGGCGATTCTTCATGCCCCAGTCGAGGGCGTTGGAACCCTTCAGGAAGAATCCTTCGGTCTTGACGGGAACGTCAACGTGGAAATCCTTTGCGTCTTTCTTGCCTTCTGTGTCAGCCATGTCGGTGGCTCCTTGTTGCTGGGGTGTGGCGGAAACAGTAACGGGGTATTGTACCGTCCCGGCGATGGTATGCAACATTTGTGGGATGCCCAGCCTGTGCTGCCGGGGTGCGCCGGGTGCTTACATCTGCTCCAGCGTTTCGATGCCGAGCAGACCCAGGCCGGTGTGGATTGTGCGCGCGGTCAGGTCGCAGAGCAGCAGGCGGCTTGTGCGGGCCGGTTCGCTCGCTATCAGGACCGGGCAGGATTCGTAGAAGCTCATGAACGCACCGGCCACGTCGAACAGGTACGCGCACAGGAGGTTCGGCAGGCACTCGTCGGCCACGGTCTGGATCGTTTCCGGAAACTGTGCGAGCTTCACGCCGAGGGTTCGCTCGGCCGCCTCGGTCAGGAGCATTTCGCCGGTTATCGCGCCGGCCTCTTCCTCGCCCTTACGGAAAATGCTGCGGATGCGGGCATAGGCGTACTGCATGTACGGTGCGGTGTTGCCTTCGAGGCTGAGCATCTTGCTCCAGTTGAATACGTAATCGCTCGTGCGGTTCTGCGCCAGGTCCGCATACTTGACTGCCCCGATTCCAACGGTGCGGGCGACATTGGCTTTTTCGTCGTCGGTGAGGTCGGGGTTCTTCTCAGCGACGATTTGGGCGGCCCGCTTCTCGGCCTCGTTGAGGAGATCGATGAGCTTTACCACGCCGCCCTCGCGCGTCTTGAGCGGCTGGCGGTTGTCGCCGAGCATCATGCCGAAGGCCACGTGCTCGAGCGAGGTGCCTTCGCCGACGAATCCGGCCTTGCGGGCGACCGCAAACACCTGCCTGAAGTGGAGCGTCTGGCGAGCATCGACGACGTACAGGATGCGGTCGGCGTGCAGTTCTTGCGAGCGGTGCCTCAGACCGGCCAGGTCGGTTGTCGCGTAGAGGTACGCGCCGTCGGTCTTCTGCACGATAACGGGCAGGATTTCGCCGTCCTTAGTTTTGAACTCTTCCAGGAATACGCACCTGGCGCCTTCTGATTCTTTCAGCAGGCCTTTCTTGTCCAGCTCTGCCGCGATGCCGGGGAGTTGATCGTTGTAATCGCTCTCGCCGTAGACGTCCTTGCTTGTCAGGGCGACGCCGAGGCGCGAGTACACCGCCTCGCAGTGGCGAAGGGACACCTCGCGGTAGCGGCTCCACATGTCACGCGTTTGCGGGTCCCCCGATTGGAGGTTCACCACCTCCTCCCGAGATGCGTCCGCAAAGGCCGGCTCGTCGTCGAAACGTTCCTTCGCCTTGCGGTAAAAGTCCTCCAGGTCCGAAAGCTCCGAGTCGGCATGGTTTCCGGTTGAGTCAGAAAGCAGAAGCTGCTTCAGGTAGGCGAGAAGCATTCCAAACTGCGTTCCCCAATCGCCAACGTGGTTCTGGCGGATGACCTTGTGGCCGAGGAACTCCAGGACACGGGCGATCGAATCGCCGATGATCGTGCTGCGCAGATGACCGACGTGCATCTCCTTGGCAAGGTTCGGCGAGGAATAGTCCACGACCACCGTTTGCGGCTCGGCCGGACGGTCCGCGCCCAGATGGTCGTCCGCCATCGCCTGGGCCAGGCGCCCGGCCAGGAAGTCACTTTTCAGCGTGATATTGATGAAGCCCGCACCGGCCACTTCCGCCTTTTCGGCAATGTCCGACAGGTCCGCGGCGGCCAGCACCTTCTCGGCGAGATCGCGGGGATTTGCCTTGAGCTTCTTGGCCGCGGGCATGACGCCGTTGGCCTGGTAGTCGCCGAACTGGGGCTTGGCCCCCTGGGCCACGAGCGCGGGCGCGCCCTCGGCCGCACCTGCCGCGGCGAGGGCTTTGGAGATTCTCACGTCCAGTTCGCGTCTGATGTTCACGCTGGGGCGCCTCTTAAGAGGCCATCATAAATTGGCAATTGCCAATTGGAAATTGGAAATCGTCACTGCCATTTTACGCGTGGGGCTTCGCCCCAGATCAGCTCGAGGTCGTAGTAGGTCCGGTGTTCCTGGTCGAACAGGTGGACCACAACGTCGACGAAGTCCATGGCGATCCACTGTCCCTGCTGGGCCCCGGCCACCCGCCAGACTTTCTGGCCGATCTCTTTGCCGTGTTTGGCGATGTCATCGGCCACGCTCTTCAGTTGCCTGTCGGACGTGCCCGTACAGATCACGAAGTAATCGGTTACGGGGCTTATTCCGCGCAGATCGAGAACAATGATGTCCTCGCAGTTGTCGTTGCGAGCGATACGGGCGGATGCAACGGCCAGTTCGCATGCAGCGGTGGTCTTCTGTGACAGCTTGGCCATCACCGCACCATCATCTCATGCCCAGGAATTCGGCGATCTGCGGAGCGTACTTCACGATCAGCCCGGCGAACACTATCGAGACAATGCTTATCAACTTGATCAGGATGTTCAAACTCGGCCCGGAAGTATCCTTGAACGGATCGCCAATAGTGTCGCCCACAACGGCGGCTTTGTGGCTATCGCTGCCCTTGCCGCCCATCTTGCCGGTCTCGATGTACTTCTTGGCGTTGTCCCAGGCTCCCCCGGCGTTGGCCATGAAGATCGCCATGCCGAAGCCGCACGTCAGCCCGCCCGCGATCAGGCCCATCACGCCGGCCACGCCCAGCAGCAGGCCGACCGCCACCGGAGCCACCAGCGCAAGCAGCGACGGAACAACCATCGACTTCTGCGCGCCGATCGTTGCAATGTCAACGCAGCGGGCGTAATCCGGCTTGCCCTTGCCGGTCATTATGCCCTTGATCTCGCGGAACTGCCGTCGGACCTCCTTAACCATGGCGTTGGCGGTGCGGCCCACGGCTTTCATCGTCATCGCGCTGAAGACAAACACCAGCATCACACCGGCGAACAGACCGCACAGGACCTTCGGGTTCATCAGGACGACGTCGTAGAATCTCATGTACTGGGTCAGGGATGCCCGGCGACTTGCCACCATCTCGACGGCGGCGCTGCCGCCGACGCCGTACATCAGCGTGCCGCGCCGCACGTTGTCGTCATCGGCAGCTGTCAGATCCGAAAAAACGATCCTGCTTCCCGATTCGATATCCGTGATCTTCTTCGAAAGAAGCATGTATGAGACGGGTTCCACACGGCCGGCGACGTTCCTCTCGGCCAGGACAAGCTTTCCGGCCCTGATGTAGGCGGCACTGCCGGCCTTGTACTGCGGGCCCACGTGCGTGACGAAGGCTGCTTGGGCCTCGTGTATCTGGGCGACACGAACCTGGTCAATGTAGGAGGCCAGAAGCGCCAGGGCCGTCAGGGTCGCCGAGCCAATTGCAAAGCCCTTGCCTATGGCGGCGGTGGTGTTGCCGAGCGAATCCAGCGCGTCGGTTCGCTTGCGGACCGTTGCGCCCTGTCCGGTCATCTCGGCGTTGCCGCCGGCGTTGTCGGCTATCGGGCCGTACGCGTCCGTTGCAAGGGTTATGCCCAGTGTCGCCAACATTCCCACTGCCGCGATGCCCACCCCGTAAAGGCCCATGGGTATGCTGGTATACCCACCGGCGAGGCAGTAAGCCGCCATCACGGCCACTATCACCGTCAGCAGAGCCATCCACGTGCTCTTCATCCCTTCGGCGATGCCCGTGATGACCACCGTGCCGGCCCCAGTCTCGGCGCTCTTTGCTATCTCGCGGGTCGGCCGGTAGTCGTAGCTGGTGGAGTACTCCACGCCCTTGCCGATGACGACTCCCGCCACCAACCCAGCCACAATCGAGCCCCACACGCCAAGCCAGCTTATGCCGACGGCGGTAAATTCATCGCCGCCCAGCAGCCAGTAGCAAATCCCAAAGGCGAAAACCAGTATGGCGACGCTCGCACCGTTGACTCCGCGCGAAAGGGCGCCCATCAACTGCTTCATCGTGGCATCTTCCCTCGTGCGGACCGCGTAGATGCCGGCGATGCTCAGGATGATGCCAACCCCGGCCAACGCCATCGGCGCCGCCAGGAAGTTGACCGCCAGCTTGCCGATGCCCAGCGACCACGCGGCTGCAACGCCCAACGCAGCGGCCGCCAGGATCGAGCCGCAGTAGCTCTCGAACAGGTCGGCACCCATGCCGGCTACGTCGCCCACGTTGTCGCCGACGTTGTCGGCGATGGTGGCGGGATTTCGCGGGTCGTCTTCGGGGATTCCGGCCTCGACCTTTCCGACCAGGTCGGCCCCGACGTCAGCGGCCTTGGTGAATATGCCGCCGCCAACCCGGGCGAACAGCGCCTGGCTGCTGGCCCCCATGGCGAAGGTGAGCATGACGACGGTGATCTCGACCAGTGACATTTCGTAGCCGAAGGCGGGCGCGATCTTGTAGAGGATCAGGAACCACAGGGAGATGTAGAAGAGAGCGAATCCGACGACGACGAGGCCCATGACGGCCCCGGCGCGGAAGGCGATGGTCAGGCCGCGGTTGAGCCCCTCCTTGGCGCCCTGCGCGGTGCGATTGGAGGCCATCGTGGCGGTCTTCATGCCCAGAAAGCCACAAACAGCCGACAGAACCCCGCCGGTAAGAAAGGCAAACCACACGATCTTGTGCTGGAGGCCCATACTCGCCAGGACGTAGAGCAGGGCGGCGACGATAATGAAGAATATCGCCACCACCTTGTACTGTCGCTTGAGGTACGTGTAGGCGCCCGTGGTGACATACCCGGCGATTTCCTGCATCTTCTTGGTGCCGGGGTTGGCCTGCTTTACCTGCCTGTAGAGAATGTACGCAAACACAAGGGCAAGAACAGCACCGATAGGCGCGGTGTACCATAGTAGGGGGATGTTGGCTTTGGCGATCCGTGCACCGCCGCCGGCCACGTCAGAGGCAGCCGGCCGGCCTGCTGTATCCAGTTGGTCCCCGCTTTCGGAAACTTCGAGCTCGTCGCACCCTCCGATGATGAACATAGCCGCGATGATGACGCCGATCGCCAGGCCTAGGCGTCTGGGACGTGCACCGGACAACGAGTTCATTTCCGGCTCCTTGGCCGCGGGCTAGGATGATCCTTTGGTCAACGCCAGGCAGCGCCTGATATTCTTGCGCATGCGGCGCCGCCGGCGATCGGAGGGCTTTTCGTAATAACTGTTGCGCTTGATGTCCTTAACTAGGCCCTCCTTCTCGCATATCTTCTTGAAGCGCTTGATCATCTGGTGGATGGACTCGTTGCTCCTGGTCTTGACCTTAATCATGCTCCGATCACTTTTCCTTTCTACTGTTTCCGTTGCCCGCCCCGGCCGTTAGCCTCGGGCCGGTCCAGATCGCCATTGTCCAGGTATCCTAAGCATTTACCGGGCGGATTCAACCCCTTTTTTGGCCTCGGTTTGGGAATTTCGACGTGGTGCTTGCGACCGTGGGACGGAGTCTTGCCCCGCGGTCCAGCGGATGGCCCGGATGATGAAACCATGCAGACCGTCGGTCTGTTCGGGGTGGGGGCCGAAGACGATCACCCGTCCCTTGCCGAACTGACCCGTAACAATGGCAGGCGTGCCGATCATGGTCTTGGGGTCCGCGCCATTTTCGCCGATGCCGGTTCTGTACCACCCAAGCACGGTGTAGGGGGGCAGTGCCTCCTTTTCGGCGGGCGCGAGGATCGGCCCCTGGGCGAAGCGGATCTTCAGCAAGGCCGCGTCGCGGATGGCGAAGAGCTTGCGGCCCCTGCCAGTGAGTTCGATGGAGACCTGCCCGTTGCCCCGCCGCCAATGTTTGCGGTCTATGCTGTCGGCGTTGAGTATGCCCAACGACCAGGAGTAGTTGCTGGTTGCCAGATACGCCCCGGCGCAGACGCCGACGTAACCGCCGCCATTGCGGATGAACTTCTTCATGGCTTCGCGGCCGGATTCGGCCAGACCCTTGGCCTGTCCGCTGCCGCTGCCGCCCGGCAGGATCACGGTGTCGAACTGGTCGAGCGCGCCGTCGCGAATGTCTTGAGGGCCCACACGACGCACGACGATGTTCGTTTTAGGGGTGAGGATCTTCTCGAACCGCGGCGGGGTCTTTGTGGACTTGCCCCCGGGGCCGTCGTAGATCGCGGCGTAGATCGTCGTTGGTGTGTGGCGGGTCGTGGGCACCATGCGATTCTTGTCCGCAGTGGTCATGCCGAGCTTCTTCAGCAGGGCGTGGACCATGATGCGGTGCTGGCGGGTTCGCAGGGCAAGTGGTTGGTCCTTGAAGGTCGTTTCGAGCATGAACGCCCGTGAGCCGAGCCTCTCGCTGCAGGCGCGGGCGAGCGAGCCGTCGGCTGCTCCGCGGAGCCTGGCGAACTTCTTCTGGGCCTCGCTGATGGTCGCGTTGACCGCCTCGAGCATCAGCGACTGCAGCTTGGCGGGGTCCTCCTGCCCGGCGCGGATGACGCTGGAGCCTACGCTCTTGGAGCCCGCGGCCCGGAAACCATAACCTTCATGGAGGTCGAGTGTGTAGTCGCCCTTGTGTTTCCGGATGAATGCCCACAGACCCTCTGCTGCCGGGCCTCGAGCGGTATTGGCCTTGCCGTTCAGCGGGAAATTCCGGTTGAGGTCGGAGGTTTCCTTCGGTTCGTCGGGCGCCCTGCGGGTGCCGGCATCGAGGGCGGGGGCGTTACAGCGGGGGATGACGATGAGTTTACCTTTGGCGAGCGGCCAGTGGCGGATCTGCTCGGCCGCGCGGGCACCCGCCGGCTCGTCGCCATGCATGCCCGCGGTAATCAGGACCGTCGCCCCTGCGGTGCCGCTGTCGATGATGTAATACGGCGTCTGCCACTTGGTGCCTTTGGCGATGAGTCCGCTGGAGGATGCCCCTTCGGCCGAAAGGCCCGCGGGAATCGCCAGCGCCAGCAGCAATGCCGTTATCACAGAGGGTCGTCTCATCCAGCTTCAATTCTAACCTCCGCAGGGATCAGAAGGAATCCCTTCGCCGCGCTGTGCGGAAGAGCCTTGCGTGAGTGATGTGGGCCTTAGTGCTTGACGTAACCACCCGGCGCCCTAGAATTCATCTGGGCTATGCTGATACGTCCATGCTTTTATCGTATGAATCACATATGAGGACAGAGCCATGACCAGCAGACATAGAAGACTGATTGGGACTTTTCTGGGCGTGCTTATCGTTGCGGCTGCGACCGCGGTATGGGCACAGAAGGTCGACATCAAGCTCACCTGGCCGGACGCAAAATGGGTGACCGTGACCGAGATGGCTGCGGGCACCACGCCGAAGGCGAAGGATCAGGCGGTGGCGGCGGCCCTTCGCAAGGCTGTCGAGCAGACGTGCGGGGTATTCATCCGCGCCCAGTCGAAGAGCAAGAACTACAAGGCCGTATACGACAAGGTCATCGCGAACACTCCGGGTTACGTTCTGGAGTATGAAGTTGTCAAGGTCCACATCAAGGACGGCATCACGTTCGCCAAGGTCAACGCGCTGGTCTCAAAGAAGAAGTTCTCCCAAGACTGGGTTCGGATCGCCCATACCGTCCACCAGGAGGGCAATCCGCGGGTGATCATCGTGATCGGCGAGACTGCTTACGAAGCGATCAACACGCTGGCGGAGGAGACGGAACGTTCGGATATTGAGACGGCCGTTATCGCCGTCGAGTCGCACCGCAGGGCTGGGGGGGTCACTCAGGTGGATGCCACCCGCGTTGGCGCGGCCGGCGTCGTAGGTGGGCGGTTCAACTGGTGGGGTCGCCCCCGGCCTCGGTGGTATGTGTCATCCGCCAACTGGGGTAGGCTTACGGCCGAGCAGCGAGTCACCGCATATGAAGACTATGCCGCAACCCTCAAGGCCACCGTTGCCAAGAAGAGCAGCGAGACCAGGAAGATCTGGAAGAACATCGCGACCAAGCTGGAAGAGAAGGGGGCAGTTCAGACCCGCATCGAGGAATTTTTCCTGGAAAAGGGCATCAACCTGGTGGACCGGACGCAGGCGGGCAAGGTGAACAAGCGGGACCTGATGCTCGCTTCGGCCAAGGACGATCTGGGTGAGTTGGCGGCCATCGGTGCGCGGCTCAAGGCGGACGTGGTCATTCTGGGCACGGCGGCGGCCAAGCCGGGCAACGAGATCAAGGTGGGCAGCGTCAAGATGTACCAGTACGCAACCAAGCTGATGGTGCGGGCCATCCGGACCGACTCGGGCAAGTTGATGGTCGCAAAAGTTTTCACCGCCACGAAGACGTCGACCCTCAGGAGCGGCGGCGAGGCCAAAGCCCTGGACAAACTGGCGGCGGAGGCTGCCCCCAAGCTGCTCGAGGCAATCGTCGAGGCCTGGCGAAAGCAGGTGAACGTCACGAGGAACATCGAGATGGCCATATCCGGCATGGACTACGCGGCCTGGAAGCTCTTCCAGGCGGAGGTCCAGGAACTCCGCGGCACGCAGGCCGTCAGAAGGCGGGAAATAACCAATAACGTCGCCACTATCTCCGTGGAGTACGACTACAGCACGGAGAACCTGGCGGATGAGCTGATCAAGCTCAAGAGCGTGAAGCTGAAGATAACGGAAATAACCGCCACCCGGATGAAGCTGGAGGTCGTGAAAAAGTAGCCCGCCCGGGCGGTAAACGGTCATGACGTAGCGAGGCGGAACGGGTCTTGGAATCGTAAATTGGAAACCACATCTCCACCGACATCCTGTGAGATAGAGATCCGCGTCCGGTACGCCGAAGTGGACAAGATGGGTGTGGTCCATCACAGCCGCTTCTGGGAATACTTTGAAATGGGCCGGACGGAGCTGCTGCGACTCGGCGGGGTCACGTATCGCGACATGGAGGATGACGGCATCCTGCTGATGGTCGTTGCATGCTCGGCCAAGTTCAGCGCCCCGGCCCGCTACGACGACCTCCTCGTGCTCACCACCCGCGTGGAGGAGGTCGGCAGGGTGAAGATCCAGCACGGCTACGAGCTGAAGCGCAAAGCCGACGGCGCGCTGGTAGCCCGCGGCACGACCACGCTCGGCTGCATCAGCGCCGAGGGCAAGATTATCCCTCTGCCGCCATCCATAACCGGCGCCGGCACCTAGAGGTGGTTTTTTGCCGTCACGCCGCGCCGCAGCCTACCCTTCTTGCTGCACGTCGATGATGACCTTTATGTTCTCGCCTGACGCAGCGGCGGCCAGGGCGTCAAGGCCGCGTTGCAGAGGGAAGCGCGCGGTTATCAGGTCGGATACCTCGATCTGTCCGGCGGCGAGCGCTGCGATAGCCTCGGGGAACGGCCCGCAGCGGGAGCCGACCACCGTCACCTCGTTTATCACCAGCGGTGCGAGATTCATCGCGGCTGAGCGCGCAAAAGTGCTCTTGAGAACAATGGTGCCCGTCGGCTTGACCATGCGCATGGCCAGATCGAAGCCGCGCGCTTTGCCGGTGGTGTCTATCACCACGTCGCTTGCCGCGGAAGGGCTGAGCTTCTCGGCCTTCACGGTTTCAATGCCCTGCTTCCGGGCCAGGTTCAGCTTTCCGTCATGGCGGCCGACCATGAGCAGCCGGTCCGACCGGCCTTTAAGGACGCGGGTGACGAGCTGACCGAGCCGGCCGTCCCCGAGGACAACGACGCGGTCGGATTGCCGGATCTCCACCTGGTGGGTGATCTGGAAGGCCGCGGCCAGGGGCTCCACGAAAACCGCCTGGTCGTCGCTTACGCTGTCGGGCAGTTCGTGGAGGTTGGCTGCGGGCACGGTGACGTATTCGGCGAAGACCCCGTTGCGTCCGTCAATGCCCAGGACCGTGCGGTTCGGGCAGTGCTTGCGCAGCCCGCGCCGGCACGTCTCGCACCGCCCGCACGCGCAGTTTATCTCAGCCACCACGCGCTTGGACGTCCAGTCTTCCGGCCCGCCGGCTACGGTGGCGACGAACTCATGGCCCATTACGCCGCGAAAGCCCTCGCCGGGTCCCTCGCCGGACATGTAGCCGGCCATGATTTGTAGGTCGGTACTGCAGATTCCGGCTTTGCGCACGGCAAGCAGGGTGTGGCCCTCAGCCGAGCTCGGCTGGGGATAGTCGTTCCGCAGAACAGGCTTTCCGTCGAATACCAGTGCGAGCATAAACGGCCCCATTATTGGTGCTTCAGGATGCAACACCGCTGGCTAGGGCGCGGGTTGTGTGGTCGCCGGTGGCGGCTTGGACTTCGGGCGCGTCACGCCCATGAGATCCCACCATGGTTTTGCCCTCTCACGCGGCGTGAGAAAGAGCGGCTGCTCGACGACGGCTCTCCAATCGCGGCTTTCCATGCCCATGTCGATACCAACTATCTCTACCAGTGATGCGTGGGCGCTGAACTGCACGGGGATGCTCTGGTCGTCCATGCATTTGACGAGCGTTTGGATCACCTCACGCGACTGGTAGTGACTGAGCGTCTGCGCGCATGCGGAGCGAACGTCGGGGGACAAGTCATTGAGGGCGCACTGTATAAGCGGCTCTTCCGCGGATGGGCCCCTCACGTCCGCCAGTGCCAGGGCCGCGTCCCAGCGTACCGCGGCCGAGTCGTCGTCCAGGGTCTGGATTACCTCGTCGAGGTACTTCACGTTGCCGGCCTTGCCGAGCGCCCGCACGGCCGCGCAGCGAACGGTGGCGTCATGGTCGCTGCGGAGTATCCTTGCGTAACCTTTCAGGTGCGGCTCGCGAAGGCCCCATTTCCTCTTGGAAAGCGCCAGTATTCCCTCGCGGCGTTTGTCGGGGTCTTCAACGTCAAAGGCCATCGCGATCATCTTGGCGGGCGGCGGGCCGAAGAGACGCTCCATCGTGAAGGGCTTGCCGTTGTTGCAGCCGCCGCCGCAGGCCGCCAGAAATACCAACGCGACTAGTAGTGTTCCCGCCAGGGGTCTCATCTGTCGTCCGCCGTCTTGCGGTGATGGGCCTCCAGATCGTCGGTCGCCACGTATTGAACGCTGTCGATGTCGCGTCCGGCAAAGCGGCGTCCGAGCTCGGCGAAGCGCCCTGGATTGTCGGTGGTGAAGCACCGCAGGCCGCCCGTGCCGGCCCCGGCCAGACACCCCTTTTCGCCAAGTAGATCCTTCACCCGGCGGGCAGTCGCGCGGGCTGAATCCACGATTATTACGTCCGGGCCCATGAGCTTGGCAATTGCACCGGCCAGCAGGGGATAGTGGGTGCAGCCGAGGATGAGCGCGCCGGGCCTGAGGCGCTGGAGGTCTCGCAGGTAATCGCCCAGAACGTGCAGGACTATCGGATCGTCCTCGCCGCGCCCCTCTTCGACGATCGGCACCAGCAGCGGACAGGCCACCGAATGGACCTCGCGGTCGGGGTCAATCGCGGCGATGGCCCGCTCGTATGCGCCGGAAGATACGGTAGCCTCCGTGCCAATGACTCCGATGGGGCCGTCCGAGCGGGCGAGCGCGTCGGCTGCGCCGGGGCGGATCACGTCAACCACGTCAACAGGGCATAGCGACTCCAGTGCATCGATTGCCGCCGCCGAGGCGGTGTTGCACGCCGCGACCACCAACTTTGGCCCGAAACCCAGCAGAAAACGCGAATCTTCAATGGCGAACTTGCGAACCGTCTCGAGAGACTTGATGCCGTACGGAACCCGGGCGCTGTCGCCGAGATAGACTATGGACTCTGCGGGGATGGCCGCGGCGATCTCGCGGACGACCGTCAGCCCGCCCAGGCCGGAGTCAAACACGCCGATCGGGGCGGCGGCGAGGTTTTCTGCTTCCCGGTTACCCACCTAAGACAGCATAACCAAGGGGCCGGGTCGAAGCAAGACGCCAGCGCCCCTTCGGCGGGGCCCAAGCACGGGGCCCCTTTGCCACTTGCCTTTTGGTGGACCACCGGGCAAGATACTCAGGCAGCCCGGGCGAAAGGGGCAGGGATGAGCGAGCAGAAGCGGCAGCATACTCCGGAAGAGTTCCTGGCGGAACTCAGCGTACTGCGCGCAAAGCTGGACAGCCTGGAGCACAACATTCTCCGAATGTGGGCTGCCGAGCGCGAACGCGAGGGGCGTCGGGTTGTTCCGCCCCCACCTCCGGTTCGGCTCTCTGCGGTGCCGGTGCAAGCTCAGCCGCCTCCGATTGCTCCAGAGGAGCCTTCAGAGGCGCTTGCAGAGAAGCTTGCCAAATTGCAGCCGGCAGCTCCCCCGGCAGAAAAGCCGGCGCCCGAAGCGGCTCCCTCTGTGGCCGCTGCGGCCAAGCCGGAAAGGCCAAGTCTCGAGCAGCGAATCGGCACGCGATGGATGCTCTATGCGGGGGTAACCGTCACCTTGATAGGTGCGGTACTGTTCTTCATGTACGCAATCGAGAAAGAGTGGATCACCAAGCCGATGCGATGCATTATCGGAGCGGTCGCGGGGCTGATTGCAATCGGCGTGGGGGAGTGGACCCTTCGCCAGAGGATGCGCCTCTTTGCCGCGGGGCTGTTCGGGATCGGTGTGGTCTGCTTCTACCTCAGCGTGTACGTGGCCAGTCCGGGCGGGCTGTACACAGCGTACGACTTGATCAGCACGAAAGTCGCCTTTGGTCTGATGTGCGTGGTAACGCTGGTCGCTGTGGGTCTTTCTCTGCGGAGCGGCATGCTCGCCGGCGGTATCATCGCACTGGTCGGCGCGATCGCAACCCCCGTTATGCTCACCACAGGCAAGGACCACCAGGTTGTTCTCATGTGCTATCTACTGGTGGTCAATGCGGGCTTCCTGACGCTGAGCCTTATGAAACGCTGGCAGGCGCTTGCCCCGATTGCCCTGGCTGGAACTGTTCTTCTCACCGCGGGCTGGGCCTTCAAGCACTATAACGCCGCCAAGCTGGCCTCCACCACCGCCTTTGCCTGGGCGTATCTGGCGCTCTTCTGGACATACGTTGCCGCAGGCGTCCACAGGCGCCGCGCCCACGAAGCCCTCGCCGGGACCGTGCTCCTAATCGCCAACGTCGCGGTGGTAGTCCTGGCGGCGGCGATCTGCGAATCCGCCGCGGACACACACACCTTTGCGATTCAGATGCTGGTGATGCTCGCCGGCACGCTAGCCTACGCGCTTTGGCGCAAATGGGACCTGCTGATGGTGTGGGGCGCGGGCTTGGGCGGGATGGTCATATGGGGTTGGTCCGCCTGCCGCTACGACCCAAGTGCGATAGCGGCAATGTGCGGCTACGCGTGGGTTTATCTGGCGGTAGTGCTTGCGGCCATCGTGTTGGCTGCACCGTATCGATGGCGGATCCAGAGCATCGGCGTCGTGCTTGCCGCTTCGCTGATGATGATCGGCGGATGGCTCGCCATGGGCGGCGACCTGCAGCCGAACGCCTTTGCCCTGCAACTGCTGCTTCTCAATGCCATCGTCCTGGTGTTTGCTCGCTGGCGTGAGTGGGGTGAGATGGGCGTTAGCGTTGTGGTCTGGACCGTCGCCGCACTGACGGCCAAGTACATCATGTGGGACAATCCCGGCGTGGAGGCTGCGGACTTTATCACGCTTCGGATGTGGCCGCTGTTCGCGCTGATCGTTTTGGACGTACTGGCCTACCGCCGCCGCCAGTGGCAGGATCTGAAGGCGGTCCAGTTGGCGGGGGCCGCCGTGGCCATGGTCGCGGGCTGGCTGGTAATGAATCAGGGCCTTACGTGGTCGGCGCCGCACCTGGTGATGATGTGGCAGCTTCTGACGCTGAACGTGATCGTTCTTGGCATCTGCATGTGTCGCGGGTGGAACTGGCTGCGGGGGGGTGTGGTTGGCTGGACGGTCGTCGCCATGGCCGTTCTGCACTTGCAGTGGTGTGACACGGTGGACATGACGGTTTTCACCTCGCAGTGGGCGTGGGTGATGTTTGGGCTTATCTCACTGGACGTACTGCTGCGCGTGTGGTGGAAGCGGCTGCGAACCATCGAATGGCTGGACGCGGTGATGGCGACAGTTTCGATGGGCGTGATGTTCGGCGCGACGTACGGCCTGCTTCGCGCGGATTACCAGCGATGGATGGGCACGTACACGGCATCGCTGGCGGTCGGGGCCATCGCGCTGGCGATAGTGATTCGCCGCCTGTCCAATTGCCGGCGGCTGGCCTACGCATACCTCGGCCAGGGCCTGGTGTTTGCGGCGCTGGCCGTGCCGATAGAGTTCGATAAGTCCACGGTTGCCCTGGCGTGGTGCATCCTGGGCACGGTGGCTATCTTCCTCGCGAAACGCCTGCACAACAGGATACTGCTGCTAAAGGGGGTGGTGGTGCTGGGGCTGGCCGTCATTCACTTTGTCGCCATGGACATGCCGGGCGATCCCCGCATCAGAGAAGTGTTCCTCCAGGCGGGCAGCGTGGGCATCTCTTACGCGGTGGTGTTGGCGATTGGTTTGAGTGCGGCGCTGCTCGGCTCGGCCGCGATGCTGCGACTCGGTGCGGCCATATGCGATGAGCTGGGCGAAACGATTCTGGCCTACATAATGGTCGTCAGCGGGTTGGCCCTGTTCTACGGAATAACGGCAATTGAGCTGCCTGTTCTGGCCTCAACGTGGTGGTGGCTGGTGGCGGCAGGGGGCGTTGCCGCCGTTGCCGTCTGGCGAAACGCCGACAGACTGGTCGTGGTGGGCGCGGTCGCGCTGCTTGCGGTGGTGCTGAAGTGGGCGTGGTTCGATACGCTTACCCGCCGGCTGTGGGTAGGGGCTGATGTCTCCGGCCTGCTCGTGCTGAACTGGCAGTTCACGGCGGGGGTGGTGATGGCCGCGGCGATTCTGATCTGGCTGTGGGAAATGAGGTACTGGGACATTTCCGCCGGCAAGGCCCTGATGCCCTGGGGGAACGTGCTGGCGGGGCTGCTGGTCATTTGGGCGGGCAGCTTTGAAGTGGACCGATACTTTCAAACCGAGGCGGCCGCGATCTTCAGCAACCGCGTCCAGATGATGCACATGGCGTATTCGCTGTGGTGGGGGATAGGGGCGCTGATGCTACTGGCGGCCGGATTCATCTGGTCACGCCGAGAGGTGAGGTACCTGGCCCTCTGCATCCTCGCGGTTACGGTGGTGAAGGTGTTCGTTAAGGACATGCGCGCGCTCCATGCGGTGTATCACATCCTGTCGGCCGTCGGCGTGGGCCTGCTCCTGCTGGTCGGCGCGTTTGTCTACACCCGGGTATTTCGCCCCAAAAAGACCTGAGGTGGGGGGGGAGGGGGGGCGGCGCGGGAGATCACCGCTTGCGCCGGCCCTTGCCCTTGTCCTTGGCTGCATGCGGCCGAAGGCCGATTTCCTTGGCGAAGTCTTCCATGAGATTGATCGCCTCACGCGGATCGAGCCGCCCATTGTCGTTCGCGTCAACTTTCTTGACCCGGCGCATTATCTCTTCTTGCGCACCGGCTATGAGGGACTCCCGCTCCTTCTGGTTGAGCCGCCCGTCACCGTCCTGGTCAAATTTCTCTGAAAACCTGTCGATCCATTTGATGGTGCCGCTTTGCGTGCGCCTTTCGAGGCTCTGCCTCTCCTCGGGCGTTATCTGACCGTCGCCGTTTGCGTCCATGTACTGGAAGCGCTTCGTCATCGCGATGAACGCTACATCCTTCCACTCATTCGCGAGCGCCTGCTTTTCTTCGTCGCTGACCTCACCGTCGCCGTCGAGGTCTGTCATGCGAAGCGCTATCCCCTTCATCATTTCGCCGAATTTCTTGCTGTAAGCCTCGACCGCGGCTTTCTCCTCCTCGTCGATCTCCCCGTCGTCATTAACGTCGAAATCGCGAAGGTGCCACTTGCGAATTGCCTTCTTCCACGGGCCGGCCCTGTCGGCGACGAGGGCGGCTCGTTCTTCCTCGTTCAGCTCACCGTCGCCGTCCGCGTCGTACCTTTCGACCGTGGCCAGACGCTCCTGCTCGGCCATCGCCTTCATGATCTCGGCCTTTTCCTCATCCGAGATCTGCCCATCCTTGTTATTGTCGAACCTGGCCAGCATTGCCGGGCCCGTCGTGGGGATAGCCACCCTTTTGATGGGTTTGCTTCTGGCGGGGGCCGCGGGGACTTTGCCGGCCGCCAGGGCAAGGCTTGCCTTTTCGCGTTCCTTGCCCGTGAGCTTCTTGTCCTTATTCTCATCAAAGGCCGCCAGGACGCGCTTGCGGAGCTGCCGGCGATATCGATCGGCTTCAAACCAGTCAACCGTACCGTTACGATCGGCGTCGAATGCTGACATAGTCTTCCAGCTTTCAAAGCTGCGGACGAAGGGCTTCTTCTTCGATTTGTTTGCCGCGCACTCCTTTTTGGACAGTTCGCCGTCCACGCCGGCTGCCTTGAAGAATCGATCCCGCTCGGCGCCGCTTTCGTACGGGTCGACCGCGCCTTTACACAGATCGCCGACCTTGGCGGGCGCTTTCGACTTGGGCTCCGCACCGGGCGCAGTTGCGCCGGTGACCGCAAGGAGCATCGCTATCAGTAGTGTCGTACGCATCGCAGTCTCCATTCCTCGTCGTTTTTACTTATTATCCGTGGGGCCCCTCATTTCCCCTTGGATCATCTTTACGCGTTCTTCAGTGCTGAGGTTCCCGTCGCCGTCGGCGTCATACTTCTTGGTCAGCTTGTTCCAGTATTCCCTGCCTTCTTCGCGAGAGACCTCGCCGTCGCCGTCCAGGTCCATGTTCTTTCGATGACCCTCCATGCCTGTGCGTATCTGGGTCCGCATTGCATCCCGTTCCTTCTCGTTCAGCTGCCCGTCGCCGTCGGTGTCCCAGACCTTCGTAAACGCCGCGCGGCGTGCTTCGCCTTCGACCCGGTAAGACGCGCGCATCGCGTCCCGCTCCTTTTCCGAGAGCTCCCCGTCACCGTCCTTGTCCCACCGCTTCATGAAGTCCTGGCGCCGCTGCGCGTCGCGGGCCTGGCGCTCCTCGTTGTATTTCTCCATGGCCGCGGTCTCTTTGTCGTCCAGCTTGCCGTCCTTGTTGGCGTCGAATCGGTCCTTGAGCATGCTCTGGCGTCTTTCCTCCCACTGCCTGCGCCCTGCCTCGCGGGCCGCCTCACGCTCCTTGTCGGAAACTTCGCCGTCCTTGTCCGTGTCGTACCTCTCCACCATTCTCTTGCGATACTCTTCCCGCCTGGCCGCGTCGTACGCGGTGCGCTCCTCGGAAGAAAGCTTGCCGTCGCCGTTCTTGTCGTACTTCTTGACAGCCTCGGGATCGGGCTGTCGGGAGAACCCGCCTCGGCCGCGCCTACTGCGCCCGGATGAGACGCGCACCTGGCCTGTGTAAAGCGCGGCGTTGGCCTTCTTGCGCTCGTCGCCCGTGAGCTTGCCGTTCTTGTCCGCGTCGAAGGTGGCCAGCACCAGCTTGCGGAGGGCCTGACGGTAGGCATCGGCCTCGAACCAGTCGATAGTCTTGTTGCCGTCCTTGTCGAAGGCGACCAGGCGGTCCCATCGGTCGAACTTGCGCACAAAGCCTTTCTTGCCGATGAGGGCCTTGAACTCCTTCTCGGTGAGCTCCCCGTCCACTCCTGCGGACGCCAGGAAAAGCTGCCGCTCCGCGGACTGGTTGTAGGGATCCACCGCCCCCTTGCAGAGGTCCGGCAGGACCTTCGGCAGGGGTGTTTTGGTTGGCGGCTTGGGCTTGGGCTTGGCTTCCTGGGCCAGAGCCGAGCCGCCGAGAATCGCGAGCACTACTGCCAACGTAACGATTGCTTTCATGGTCGTGTTCCTTTCGTGGGAGCCCCTTATCGGCCGCTATTACTATAATGACACCAACGCAGGTATGCACGATTTGTTGCGATTATGTAGAACATAATAGCGGGCGAGGCGTTAATCTCTGTAACGCCCGGAACCGGCGCCCAGGAGGGGCCTTTGCACCGAGCGCAGTTGCGCCCGTGGCTGCCAGGAGCATCGCTATCAGGACTCTGTTCGTGCGTATCGCAGCTCCATTACTCAGCGTCGTCCTCGTCCTGATGATCCTCGCCTTGATGATCCTCCGCGCCCACTCGAACTTCCTTCCTGGCGGATCATCTTCGTGCGTTCTTCGGTGCTGAGGTTGCCGTCGCCGTCGGCGTCATACTTCTTGCGGAGCTTGTCCCAGTATTCCCTGTCTTCTTCGCGAGAGACGTCGCCGTCGCCGTTCAGGTCCATCTTCTTTCGATGGGCCTCCATGCTCGTGCGCATCTTGCTCTGCATTGCATCTCGTTCCTTCTCGTTCAGCTCACCGTCGCCGTCAGTGTCCCAGGCCTTCGTAAACGACGCGCGGCGCGATTCGGATTCGGCCCGGTAAGACGCGCGCATGGCGTCCCGCTCCTTTTCCGAGATCTTGCCGTCACCGTCCTTGTCCCACCGCTTGGTGAACTCCGCGCGCCGCTGTTCGTCGCGCGCCCGGCGATCGGCGTTGGATTTCTCCATGGCCGCGGTCTCTTCCTTGTCCAGCTTGCCGTCCTTGTTTGCGTCAAATCGGTTCCTGGTCCACCTCTCGCGTATTTCGCTGAACCGGCTGCGCATTGCCTCGCGGGCCGCCTCACGCTCCTTGTCGGAAACCTCGCCGTCCTTGTCCGTGTCGTACCTCTCCACCATTCTCTTGCGATACTCTTCCCGCCTGGCGGTGTAGTACGCGCCGCGCTCCTCGGAAGAAAGCTTACCGTCGCCGTCCTTGTCGTATTTCTTGAGAGTCTCGGCGTCCGGCTGTCGGGAGAACCCACCTCGTCCCCGATCGCCGCCCCGATCACTGCCGCCCCGGCCGCGGCTGCGCCCGGATGAGAGGCGGACCCGGCCTGCGTTAAGTGCAGCATTGGCCTTCTTGCGCTCGTCGCCCTTGAGGTTGCCGTTCTTGTCGGCGTCGAAGGTGGCCAGCACCTGCTTGCGGAAGGCCTGGCGGTAGGCGTCGGCCTCGAACCAGTCGATTGTCTTGTTGCCGTCCTTGTCGAAGGCGATCAGGCGGTCCCATCGGTCGAACTTGCGCACGAAGCCTTTCTTGCCGATGAGGGCCTTGAACTCCTTTTCTGTGAGCTCCCCATCCGCTCCTGCGGAGGCCAGGAAGAGCTGCCGCTCGGCGGACTGGTCGTAGGGATCCACCGCCCCCTTGCAGAGGTCCGGCAGGACCTTGGGCAGGGGTGTTTTGGCTGGCGGCTTGGTCTCGCCTTCCTGGGCAAAGGCGGTTCCACCGAGAATCGCGAGCACTACTGCTAACGTAACGGTTGCTTTCATGATCTGGTTCCTTTCATGTGGGCCCCTTGGTAGGCCGATACCGTCAGATACCGTCATGGTGGCATTAACGCAGGCATGCACGATTTGTTGCAATTAGGTAGAATATATTACTTAGCGGGGCGTTAATCTCTGTAACGCCCGGAACTGGTGGCGAGGGGTGGGGTTGTAGCTATATAGCATGAGCATAGCTGAGATATTGCTTGAGAAGGGGCTGATAACGCCCGAGCATCTTTCGGAGGCGATGCGTTTGCGGAAGGTGGACGGTACCCGTCTGGACCGCGCGCTGGTGAAGGTCGGCTGCGTTAGCGAAACCGACCTGCTGGAGGTTATGGGCGAGCAGTTGGGCATGGCCCTGGTAGACCTTGCCGACGTGGAAATAGGCGAGGAGGTGCTGCGGCTTCTGCCGGCCAAGCTGGTCTATCGCAAGCAGATGGTTCCGGTGTCGCAGACCGACGGCAAGCTGACCGTGGCGACGTCGGACCCGTACGACTTGTACGGCTTCGATGAGCTTCGCCTGCTGACCGGGCTGGAGATCGTGCCCGTACTGGCCACGCAGGAGGAAATCGCCAAGGTTATCAAGGTCCACTACGGCGTGGGGGGCGACACGCTCGACGAGATGATGAGCACCGACGAGCTGGAGGTGGTCAGCGAGATATCCGCGGAAAGCGAAGATCTTCTTGAGATGGCCCAGGAGGCCAGCGTCATCAAGCTGGTGAACGAGATCTTCCTTGAGGCCCTCAACGAGCGGGCAAGCGACATACACATCGAGCCGTACGAAAGCCAGTTGTGCATCCGCTACCGGATCGACGGGGTGCTGCAGGATGCGTCCGTTCCAGCCCAGATCAACCGTTTTCAGGCGGCCATCATCAGCCGCATTAAGATCATGTCGAGCCTGAACATCGCGGAGAAGCGCCTTCCCCAGGACGGCAGGATAAAGTTCCAGGTTGGCGGCCGCCAGATAGACGTGCGCGTCAGCGTCATACCGATGCTGTTTGGCGAGGGCATCGTCATGCGGCTGCTCGACAAGGCAACGGTGCTGTTCACGCTGCCGGAGCTGGGCATGGCGGAGGATACGTTCGGCGTGTTCAACTCCATGATAAGCCACCCTCACGGGGTCATTCTGGTGACGGGTCCGACTGGCAGCGGCAAGACCACCACGCTGTACGCGGCCCTTCAGGCGATCGTCCGGCCGGAGATAAAGGTGCTTACGGTTGAGGACCCGGTGGAGTATCACCTGGACGGCATCAATCAGATACAGGTCGCGCCCAAGATCGGCATGACCTTCGCGCGGGGGCTCAGGGCGATCCTGCGTCACGATCCGGACGTGGTGATGATCGGCGAGATTCGCGACATCGAGACGGCGGAGGCCGCGGTCCAGGCCTCGCTGACCGGGCACCTGGTGTTTTCCACGCTGCACACGAACGATGCGTGCTCCGCGGCGACGCGCCTTCTGGACATGGGCATTGAGCCGTTCCTGCTTACCTCGACGGTGGCGGCGGCGATGGCTCAGCGGCTGGTGCGGACAATCTGCGTGGAGTGCAAAGAGCCGTATGAGGTGGACGCCAAGGATCTGCCGCCGGACTTTCAGATTGAGAAGGGGCAGGTCCTGTACCACGGGGCCGGCTGTCGAAAGTGCCGCAATACCGGCTACCGCGGCAGAACCGGACTGTTCGAGCTGATGGTGGTCAGCGAGGGTATCCGCGAAAAGATCATGGCCAGGGCATCGTCGAACGCGATCCTGAGGACGGCCACTCAGGGCGGCATGAGGCTCCTGCGGCAGGACGGCTGGATGAAGGTCCGAGACGGCATCACCACCATCGACGAAGTGATCCGAAGTACGAAAATCTAGCGATTGCCGATTTTCGATCGGGCAACGGGAACCCGCATCCATATGGCCACGTTCGAATACATCGCGAAGAGTTCCTCCGGCGACGAAGTAACCGGTGTAATGCGTGGTGACAGCGAGCAGGCGGTCGTCAACACACTGAACGAGCGTTCGCTGTTCCCGGTTCGAATCAAGCAGGCGGAGGAGGTACATTACGGGCGCCGCGGGCGAATCCGACCGCGTGACGTCGGCGTGATGTTTGGGCAGTTGGGGGATCTGCTTCGCGCGGGCGTGGCAATGTTGCGCGCCCTGGAAACGCTGGCCCGGGCAGGGATAGGAGGGCGGCTTGTCCAGGTGGTGCTGAAGATGCGGGACGATGTATCCGGCGGCATGGCCCTTGCCGATGCGATGGATGAGCACGGCGAGGTGTTCAAACCCGTCCACGTGGGGATGGTCCGCGCCGGCGAGCGGGCAGGGTTTCTCGAAGACGTCCTCACCAACCTCTCGCAATTCATCGAGCGGCAGGACGATCTTCGATCGCGGGTCCGCGGAGCCTTGATATACCCCATGGTCCTGGTGGTGATCGGGACGACGCTGCTGCTGGGCATCCTCGTGTTCCTGGTGCCCCAATTCAAGGAATTCATCCCTGCTGAGAGCAGGCCGGCGCCGACGGCCGTCCTGTTTGCCATCAGCGACCTTATCGTCACGAGGCAATGGCTGTTGCTCATCCTGATGGTCCTGAGTGTCCTGGGCGTGCGATCACTGCTGAAAAGCCGGTTCGGGGAGGCATGGTGGAGCCGCTGGAAGCTGAAGATTCCTTTCGCCGGCAGGATCGTTCGAATGGTCGGCATCACCCGGTTTTGCCGGATCCTCGGCATGATGTTGGCCAACGGTGTGCCTATCCTTCAGGCGCTGACGATCAGCAAAGAGGCGGCGGGATCGCAGATTCTGTCCGACGCGATAGACGAGGCCACCGAGAGCGTTCGTGCGGGCGAGCCTCTGGCCCAGCCGCTGAAGGCCAGCGGGTTTTTCCCTGCGGAGATCATCGAGATGATCGCGGTGGGTGAAGAGTCCAACCAATTGGAGAAGGTGCTTGTGCAGGTCGCCGAGACGTTCGACCGGCGTACGGGCAGGCAAGTGGACCAGGCGGTCAGGCTGGTCGAGCCTGGCATCCTCGTGCTGATGGCCATAGGAATAGGCTTTGTGGTGGTGGGACTTATGTATCCACTCTTTACGTTGGGTAAGGCATTGAGGTAAGCTGTTTGGGACGAGGCAATCCAGGGTGAGACAGATCCCGCCCGGCAGGCCGGGGCGGAGACGAAAAAACGTAAACGACAAGACAGGGAGACAAACATGACCAGACGTAATCGCGGGCACGCGCGTGGCTTTACCCTTATCGAGTTGATGTTGGTAGTCGGCATCCTGCTGGTGCTCAGCACCGTGGGGGTAATCGCGTACAGGAACATCAAACGCGGCATGGATATTGATACCGCCGAGCTCCTTGCCAATAGAACGGCAGCGGCCGTCGATACCTACCAGATGCGCATGAGCAAATACCCCGACGATCAAGAGGGCCTCCAGGCGCTGCTCGAGGTCCCCGACGATCCAGATGAGGCTGAGACGTGGAAGAAGTACGGGCCTTTCATCGAGGGCGGCAAGATCCCCAAGGACGCATGGGGAACGGAGCTGAAGTACATGAAGGTGGACAGCGACGACCCTTCGCAGCCGCAGTTTCGGATCTATTCGTTCGGTCCCAACAGGACCGACGACAACGGTGGCGATGATGACATCCCGAAGTGGGCTGAGAGATAGGCCCAATGGCAACGCCACGGGCACAAGAAGGGGCCTGACACTGCTGGAGGTAGTGTTGGTGATGGCCCTTCTGGCGTTGTTGGCGGGTGCTGTTGCGTGGAAAGTCAGCCGGTGGCGAACGGGCGATCGCCTGGAAGAGGGTACGGAGCGCTTCCAGACGGTCCTGCGCATGGCCCGGGCGGAAGCGGCCACCACAGGCCGGAGGCTCAGACTTACTTTTGAGGAAGAAACGGGGAAATGCTCGGTCCTTTGGGAGCCCGAGCCGCTGTCGGAGCCGGAGCAGTTCACGGACTACGCCCGCTGCTCGTGGAAGTCGCACATCCCCACGGAGATGGTGCGGGTTCTGCGCAGCGAGCTGACCGGCTCGAGCGCCTACCGGACGCTTCGGGCGCAGATGGGTCGGGAAGAGTCGGAAGAGAATTCGCTGGAGTCGGTGACGTTCTATCCTGACGGATCGAGCGACTCGGCCGTCTTTAAGCTTGTCGATGCGGAAGGATCGGAATCGTACCTTGCCATAATCGAGCTCGATGGCGTTAACGGCGTGATGACCGCGCGGATACTGTCCGCCGAGCAATACGAGCAGGAGCAGCAGGACGAGGCCGACGGAGCGAGCAGGGAGAACAAGCGTGGCTGAGCAGGCACCTGCATCCCTACTGGAGAAGCGTCCGGACCGCGCCACGCCGCCCGCAGCGGCCCGCCCAAGAGCGACGGTGCTTCTGGAGGTGGTCCTGTCCATGTCGATCTTCGTGACGATGGGGGCTGTGATCCTGGCAGGCATACGGAGCGGGGTGGTGGCGACAGGCCGTCTTCGCTTCGAGGCACGGGCGCGGAACCTTGCGATTACGGCGCTGTCTGAGCTGCAGATGGGGCAGTTGGCTCTTCGAGACGACGGCCCCAACAGCTATGAAGATGAATCACTGGACGGGTGGACCTGGCAGGTTGTGGTCTCGGACCCGCAGCTTGGCTGGCAGGGCCCCCCGCTGAAGCAGGTGGAGATCGTCATCGCGAACACGGATATGGATTACATCTATCGGCTGGGCCAGCTGGTGCAGGATGACCAGGAGCAGGAGCAGGAGCAAGCCGACGCGAGCGAGGAGGAAGCCCCCGAATGAGACGCTCGGGCAGAAACACGGCCTTCACCCTGGTGGAGGTGGTCCTCGCTGTGACGCTGGCCATTGGCCTTGCCGGCGGTGTGCTGGCGTTCTACCGGCACATATCCGATGTTCGCACGCGGGTGCGGGCACAGGGGCAGGATCTGGCGGCCGAGCGGCTCGTCATGGATCGGATCACCGCCGAGGTTCGCGCCGCGATGGGCTTTCCGATCCGGTTGCAGGGCGCGCCTCATTCGGTAACTTTCATCAGCGCGACGTTGCCCGGCGCGGCGGCCTGGGCGGTGCGCAAGAGCACCGAGGAGCCGATTCCTCCCGAGCACGACCTGCAGCTGGTGGGCTACCGCCTGGGGAAGGCAGAGGATGAGGACGGCAACGTGTTCATCACGGGCCTGGAGCGAACGTGCCAGAAGATAGTGGCCGCGCCGGAGGTCGAGGAAGGCGATGAGATATCCGTCGCCCTGCTGACCGGCCGGATCAAGTTTCTGTACTTGCGATACTGGCAAGGCAGCACGTGGGTGGAAACGTGGACCGAAAGCGCCCTGCCTCTTGCCGTGGAGATCAACATCGGGTTCGAACCTCTGGCGGAAGACACCGAGCCGGCCGAGTATGAGCATGAAGTTTTCAGGCGTGTCGTGCACGTTCCGGGTGGCAAGAAGGCCGGTGGCGGGGGCACTCGCATCATCGGCGGGCCCGGTGGAGGGAGGCGGCGATGAAGCGCAGCGGCACGCTAATCGTGATGGTGTTGGTGGTAATGGCGATGGCGACTGTCATCGCGGCCAGCGTTATGTTCGTGGTGCGGGCAGAGGTAGGCGCCTGCAACGCGGTGACCAAGGGCGAGCAGGCGTACGCCGCGGCGGTCAGTGGGCTGCAGCAGGCGATGGCCGTCCTGACCGAATCCGGCGGCGACAGCAGCATATGGGTTAGCAATCCGGATACCTTCAGGAATCAACTGGTCTACGACGATGGCGTGAACCGCTGGTACTTCACCATCTACGCGCACGACCGCAACGACGATACGACCGTGCGGAACGGGCTTACCGACCAATCAGGTAAGATCAACATCAACGTCGCCCCGCCCGAGGTGCTGCTCCAGCTGCCCAATATGACCGAAGAGCTGGTGGACTGCCTTGTGGATTTCAGGGATCGGGACAGCGAGCCCCGCCAGAACGGCGCCGAGCAGGAGTACTACAGCAGCCTGGCGTTTCCATACAAGGCGAGCAACGGCATGCTGCTGACGCTGGAACAGCTGCTCCTGGTCAAGGGCTTCAACGCCTCGGTTGTCTACGGCGAGGATGCCAACCTCAACGGCGTGCTTGATCCCAACGAGGACGACGGGCAGGAAAGCTTCCCACCCGACGACGAAGACGGGCGGCTCGACACCGGTCTGATGAACGTGGCCACCGCTGTCTCCTATGGGCGAGACGAGACTCATGCGGGCGAGCCCCGCATCAATCTCAACGGCGACGTGAAGGCCCTGGAAGGGGCCGACTTGCCGGATCAGACCCGCGAGTTCATCCAGCTCTATCGCGATGAGGGAGGCAGGTTCGCGTCCCCGGGCCAGCTTCTCAACATGCGATACAAGCTCAAGAGGGACCACAACGGCGGCGGGGGGACGAGCAGAGGCAGGGGCCGAAGTAGGGGCAGGAGCAGGGGGGGAGGGAGCAACGCCAAGTGGAAAAAGGACCAGGTGATCGAATCCGGCATCGGCGCCGAGCAGCTTGCCGCCGTCATGGACCAGCTGACCACGGGTGGGTCTACATTCGGCCTGGTAAACGTCAATACGGCCCCGCCCGCGGTGCTGGCGGCCCTGCCCGACATAGACAGCAATACGGCCTTGCAAATTGTCGCTACCCGAGGCCAGCTCAATGCCCAGACCCGGCAGACCACCGCGTGGCTGTTCTCCGAGGGCGCGGTCAGCGCGGAGACTTTCGTGAAGATTTCGCGCATGCTGACCGCCCGCGGGTATCAGTTCCACGTGCGGTGCATCGGCTTCGGCTGGCCGTGCCAGAGGTTCCGGATAATCGAGGCTGTCATCAATATGGCTGACGGCACGCCGCAAATCATCTACCAGAGGGAAATAACCCGCCTCGGCATGCCGCTGTCCATTGACATGGACAAAGAGGAGCTGAGCAGATAATGCCTTCACTTGCGGACAGACTGAAGGCTGTACTGTCGCGGGGGCGAAGGAAGTCTCCGGTGGCGGTGGATTTCGACAGCCGGCAGTTGCGGATTGTCCAGAGCCAACAGGTCGGCGGGGAAACTCAAATTGCGAAGCTCAGGTCGGTTGCCATGCCGGAGGGCCTGGACGTCGGCAATGCTGAGGCGCTGGGCCAGTTCCTCCGGGAGGTTCTTGGGGAAATGTCTCTGGCCGGCGCGAACGTAGTAATGAACGTTCCTCGCGGCCAGGGCGTGCTTAAGCCGCTGACGCTTCCTCCGGGGACCAGTTCCGCTGAGCTTGCGGGGATGGTCCGCTTCCAGACCGAGAACGAACTGCCCTTCCGCCCCGAGGAGGCGGTGATCGACTTCACGATCGGGGCTCACTGCGGCACGCCCGAGACGCCGGAGGAGGAACCTCAGGGCGTTGACGTTTTGGTAGGGGCCGTGCCCGTAACCGTTATCGAGCATTACAGGCAGATAGCAATTACCGCTGACGTCACACTTGGGAGGCTGGGGTTCAGGCCATATGCCAACTTCTGCTGCGTTGATGCCTGCACGAAGCGCGGTGACCAGGAGGTTGTGGCCCTGGTGCACATAACGTCGGACGAGACGGAGATTGACGTTCTGTCGGGTGGGAGCCTTGTGTTCAGCCGTTCGGCGGTGGTGTCGGTGCCGCTTACCGGCCGCGAGACCGGGGGCGACGCCGAGCAGGGTGCGCGGGAGGTGGTGGCAGAGGTCGTGCGGACGCTTCAGAGCTACCACGCCCTGGAAAGCGGGATGAACATCGCGTCGTTGCTGGTTGCGGGCGGGACGGGCGTCGAGCCGGTGGTGGTCAAGGAACTGGCCCGGGGGCTGGAGGTGCCCTGCGAGGTATTTGACGCGGGGGCCGCACTGGGCCTGGACCACGGAGAGGGAGGCACGTCGGAGTTCATCTCGGCGGTGGGATTGGCCCTGGGCCGGGATATCCGCGGCGAACTTCCTTTCGATTTCCTGAATCCGAAGCGCCCGGAGGTCGTTCGTAACGTGAAGAAACAGCGGCTTATGGCGATGGGCTTGGCGGCTGTGGTCGCGGTGCTGCTGGCAATCGGCGGGGGATGGGCGTATCTACACGCGAAAGAAAGTACGGTGCGGGAGATCAACACGGAGCTGGCTAAGCTCAAGAAAAAGGAAGAGGTCGTGAAGGCCCTTTCGGATCGGGTATCCGCCGTTAAGGAGTGGGCCGAGCAGCGGAGGCACTGGCTGGCCCATCTTGCAAGCATCACCGGGCTGTTCCCCCCCTGTAAAGATGCGTACATCACTACGCTGAGGACCAGCCGCAACACGGGGACGATCGCCCGGCGCGGCAAGAAGTCACGGGAGGTCGGCGTGATAGCCGTGAGCATACGGGCCCGCAACAGGGAGGTCATAAAGCAACTGAACAGGAACCTGACCGAAGCGGGTTACAGGTTCACGACAAAGAGAGTCGCAACCGTCGAGGACCCGTTCGGATATATCTATAGCGTTGATGCGAGCATTACCTTTGATGCGCGGATGGCCGTGGATGTCTCACAGATCAAGGCGCCGGCCAGGCCCAGCGACGACGACTCAGCCAAGGCGCTGATCGAACGCAGATCCTACAGGTCGAGCGGCTCCGGCAGGCCGAGTGGGTCCTACAGCTCGAGCGGCTCCGGCAGGTCGAGTGGGTCCGACAGGTCGAGTGGATCCGGCAAGCCTAGCAGCTCCAGCAGGCCGAGTGGGTCCGACAGGTCGAGCAGGTTCGGTCGCGGGTCGAGCGAGAGGCGAAGGTAATGAAATCCACCGAAAGGACATTGACGATCGCCGTTGGTTCAGTGGCGGCGTTGCTTATCGGCTACATTGTCCTGGACAATGTGCTGCTTTCTCCGGCGGCCCAACTCGATGCCGCCGCCCGCGACGGGCGCGAGCAAATCAGGAAGCTCAAGGCGTACAACGCACAAGAGGCCACGTATCGCGACCAGCTGAAGAAACTCAGCGATAGCTCGTTCGGCACCGATCTGGTTCAGGCCGGCGAGCTGGTCCGCGACCGCCTGATGACTATTCTTGCCGCCAGCGGACTGGCCAGCGAAGACCACGCCCTCCATCCCACCGGCGAGACAGGCGGGCGAAAGCCGTACAGGGAAATCGGGCGGAGCATCAGCGCCCGCGGCGCACTCAAGCATGTGGTCAACTTCCTCTACCTGGTAAGCGCGGATAAGTACATACATCGGCTGGAGAACCTGACGATGAAGCCGGAGCTGAAAAAGGGGGAGGTCTCGCTGCAGGTCAGGTACACCACCCTCGCCATTGACAAGGCAGAGAGCCCCATGCCGACGACTGCCCCAACAGACGCACCTGTCGCTACGCTCGACACCAAACTGCGGCGGGCTTACGCCGTGATCACTGAGAGGGATGTCTTCCGGCCTTACGTCAAGCGCCGCCCGCCCCCGCCCAGGCGGATAGTTACCCCTCGACCTCCCCGCACGGTATCGCGGCCTAAGCCTCCTCCTCCTCCGGATTCGTTCAGCGTTGTGGGCCTGCCGAGGTGGCCGGCCGGCGAGGAGATATACCTTCGCAACAACCGCAGCGGCAAGACACGTGTGTACCATGTCGGGGATTCGTTGCTCGAGGGGGAGATCGTGATGATTGACTATCGGCTGCTTCCGAAGCCGGACAAGCCGGAACTTCTATCAAGCAGCCGTCTTATCGTGAAGATCGGGCAAGACTACTGGGCCGTGGACCTCGGCCAGACCCTTAAGAAAAAACGCCGTCTGGAAGGCGAAGTCCTGCCACCGCAGCTGCGGGACAAAAAGAACCAATAGCCCTACGGTACGTGCGTTAGTTGAGATATAATCCGGATTAAGTTCAGGCGATGTGGAATCACCCCTAGGAGAAGTGCGCGATGAGAGTCACATATATCACCACCGCGATCGTCACAATATGCCTATCCGGCGGACAGTTGCCGGGGGCCGAGACGGCTAGTGCACCGGCCACGGCGGCTGAGAAGGCTAGTGCACCGGCGACGGCGCCCGCGACAAAGGCCCGGACGGAACCATCGGCCAAACCCGCGACGAAACCGGTAACAAAGCCCAAGACGAAACCGGTAACAAAACCCACGACGAAACTGGCCGCCAAGCCTGTGACCAAGCCCACGACCAGGGCAGGCGCTACCATTCTGTTCCAGTTTGAGGACATCGACTACACGGACGTCGTCCGCCGGTTTGCACAAGTGGCGAAGAAGCCGCTGATAGGCGACCTGAACATCGAGGGCAAGCTCACCTTCTTCGACAGCGAGCCGTACACCTACGAGGAGGCCCTGGACACCCTGAACATCATCCTGGCAATGCGGGGGTACGTCCTGAGGGAAAGGGGAAGGTTCCTCGAGATGATGCAGGTCAGCAAGATCACGCAGGACCCCAGCCTTAAGATCTTCCGAGGGCTCGATCCACCCCCGAACGTCCGCCCCGGCGAAGTCGTGACCGTTGTCCTGCCGCTGAAGTACATCGACGCCACCATCGCCAGCAAGGCCGTCCTCAGGATGATCTCCAGCTTCGGGGCCATCTCCCCCCTGGAAAAGGGAAAGGGCCTGGTCATCACCGACCGCCTCGACAACATCCAGCGAATCAGCAAGCTGCTGGCCGCGGTGGACATCGAGTCGCTTGTGGAGCGCCAACTGAAGACGTACCAGCTCAAGCGCGCCTCAGCCCGGAACGTGGCGAACATTCTTGACAAGCTGTTCGGGGCCGGGAGCACGCCGAGCCGCATGGTGTACAGCTCGTCGGACAGGAGATACGTGCGTGTCAGCTCCACCCCCGCCAACGTCCTGAGTATCTCGTACGACGAGCCCACCAATATGGTCATCATCACCGGCACCGGCGAGAAGGTCGCCCTGGCCGAGCAGATGATCACCAAGCTGGACGCCGTGGAGGGGACCGTCTCCGGTGAGGTGCGGCTGTTCAAGCTGAAGAACGCGCGGGCCGAAGAGGTCGCCGCCACCATCACCAAGGTCTTCGGCCAGACCAGCTCGAGTTATCGCAGCCCTTACTCCAGCCGCTCTAGGAGCCCCGTGACGAGCACCACGCCGGTGCGGGTCATCGCGCACGCGGCGACGAATCAGATTCTGGTTTCCGCACGCGTCGACCAGATGACCAACATCGAAAAGCTCATCAACGATCTGGATCAGGCCAGCACCGAGTCCGGCGGCTTCAAGATCTTTCCCCTGAAGGTCGCCGATGCCCAGCAGCTTGCCGACGTGGTCAAGGGCGCCGTCACCAAGCGCGACTCACGAGGCAACATGGCCCCGACGTTGACTGTCTCGGTTGACCCGCGAACGAACAGCCTGATAGTCTCCGGCCCGGCGGGGGACATCCAGGTGGCCTCAGGCCTTATCGACCAGCTCGACGGCAAGACCGAGAAGTCTCCCATCGAGATACACGTTGTGAAGCTCAAGGCCGGCGACGCCGGAGAGCTGGCCGGGGCGCTCATGCGGGTGTTCAGCAAGCAGCAGAGCAGCTACAGAGGCAGCAGCAGCTACAGAGGCAGCAGCAGCTACAGAGGCAGCTACAGCAGCAGAAGCACAGGAAGTACCAGCAGCCTACGAGTTGAGGCAGACCGCGCCACGAACAGTCTGATCATAGCCGCGGCGCCGGGCGACTGGCCGATAATCAAGAAGATCCTCGACGATCTGGAGGCCGCCGCCGAGGAGGGCATCACGGCCGTCACGCGCGTCGTGCCCCTGAAGGCCGCGAAGGCCGAAGATCTCGCCTCCACGCTCAGCCGCATGTACCCCGACCGCCAACAACGCGGCACCGTGCCCGTCATTATCGCCCCTTCAAAGCGCAGCAACTCGCTGCTGATATCCGCCTGCCAGGAGGATCAAGACGCAATTGGCACGCTGATAAAGTCGATGGACGTGGCCGCCACTGCCAAGCTCGACCCGGTTGTGATGGTGCGACTCGAATCCGCCGATCCGACGAAGCTCACCGAAGCGGTAAAGTCGATGATGCCCGCGCCCTCGCGCGACGAGCCTCAGGATGTGTTCATCACTGCGGACGCGGCCAGCAAGTCGGTCCTTATCCGCGCCCCCGAGAACAAACGCAAGATGCTGGAGGACATGATCGCCAAGCTCGACAAGGCTTCGGTGACGGGCGCCCGCGAGACGCGAATAATCAACCTGAAGTTTGTGTCGGCCGCTGCGATGGCTTCGATGATCTCCCAGTTGTATTCCGGCCAGGGGGCAACGAGCAGTTCCAGCCGGTCCAGCCGGTACAGTGGGT
>SDBT01002376.1_pt1 | contig 33266 bp, 28 predicted proteins | sample 2277101 | NCBI WGS metagenome assembly SDBT01 (sample SAMN10404973, study PRJNA504765) | marine sediment metagenome | isolation source: marine sediment core GS10_PC15, 103 cmbsf | place: Arctic Ocean: Southern Knipovich Ridge | collected 2010
AGTAGTTTATTAAGACATTTTTTATGTCCGTAAATGCTTCTTCCCGGCGTATCGCGCTCACTCCCCGGGTGATAGCCTTTATAGCTGATTTCTCATCGGGCATGGGAAGAGTAGTTCTGCATAACCCGGCGGATGATCCCATGACCGCGATCCATCCCCATTCTGTATCAAAGCAGGCAAAACTCAGTGGCATCTGTTGCGATTTCACGTTTCTTCTTCCTTTCCGTAATGTTTTTCTCTTACGTATATCCGAATATTTTCCAGATTATCCTCAAGATCACGGAGCCACATTACATAAGCATCCTCGCCTGTATCGGAGTAAAATTCCCTCCGAATAGCAGCTATCTCAAATCCTAATCTATAATACAGATTCTGCGCAGGTATATTTGAGACTCGAACTTCGAGAGTAGCCTTCTCAGCGCCAAGGCTTACTGCCAGGTTCAGAGCTGATGCTATAAGTATTCCACCAATGCCCCTACGCCGAAAATCGCTTCGGACGGCGATGGTTACAATGTGCGCTTCATCCTCTAACAGCCAGAAACCAATGTAACCCATGAGTTTGGCTCCACTTCTCACTACCAAAAAATGGGAATTATCTTTGTATGACAATTCCCTCTCGAACATCCATCTGCTCCACGGCATACTGAAGGCCATTTCTTCGATCTCCATGACATCATCCAGATCGGTCATCTTCATTTTGTCGATTTCCAGATCGATCATATCAGCTTTATCACCGACATCATACGTCCTGTGCGTCCGCCTTCCGCTCTGTGAGAATAGAACAGAGCCAGATTACAGGCAGTGCAAGCGGGCACAGCACGTCTCGCCTCCATAGATGAGATATTGTGTTTTTCTACACCAGCATCAATAAGCTGTATTTCCAATGCTCGACTCAGATCAAGTTTGTTCTTCGCAATACATGGTTCCGGGCCAAATGTATAATGAAACTGAGAAATAATATCTTTACCTACTGTATAGCAGCATGAGCAAATGGATGGCCCAAAAGCTATCAGGCAATGGGCTGGCTTTGTGCCAAAGGTGTCCCGCATTTTGAGAATGGTTTTGGCGGCAATCAGACTAAGCGTTCCCCGCCACCCCGCGTGCACAACACCAATAGCCTTCCCGACAGGATCGATTATCAATACTGGAACGCAATCAGCCGTGAGCACAGCCAGAGCTACAGAGCGTGATGTAGTAATCATAGCGTCCATGCCAGGGATTGCATCTTCATGACTGTGAGCGCCGCAACCTGCTTGCGAACTGTCCACTACTACTATACTGCTGCCATGTACTTGCTGAGTTACTACAAGGGAATTTATATCAACCCCCAGAGCATTGCAGAAACTTCGTCTATTCTCTGTGACCGCTTTGGGCGCGTCGCCTACGTGATAAGCCAGGTTAAGCGCGCGATACGGCGGCAGGCTGACACCACCTATCCGCGTACTGGTAGCCGCAGTAACAGACTGAATTTTCTGGAAAGCTGGGATAAACAGGTAGGAAGAAGGCAGGGATTGTGCCGATTTACTCATCTTACATCAGCTTTCACAAGTGATCTAGCGGTTGCCATGTTGAAATCCTTGATCGCTTTGAACAGGGCTTCGGCGGCACTCTGTTGAAAAGACGCGCTCTGGAGCTTCTTTCGATCCGAGTAATTGGATATAAATCCAAGCTCCACTAGAACGGCTGGCATTTTTGTGCCTGCAAGGACGAAGAACGGTGCTCGCTTGACGCCACGATTTCTCAACTTGAGGCCTTTGGCAAGCGAGGTCTGTGCCTTTTGAGCCACACCCAAACTATAGGGTTCAGTGCCAACATGGTAGCAGTGGTTCAGGATGTATTCTAAGTCCATGTTCTCTCCGGCATTCTCTCTTTTTGCCAACGCGGCTGCCGCGGCATCAGTTGCTTCCATGTTGAACACGAAAGTTTCCAATCCGCGTGCTGACGAACTGCGATCAGAATTGCAGTGTATACTGATGAAGAGCGTACTGTCGGGTAGGTATTGGTTTGCTATCTCCGTTCTACGTCGCAGAGCAATAAACTTGTCGGAATTACGCGTTAATACGGCTTCCCAATTCGATCTGGATTCTATCAGCTTCTTCAGACGCTTCGCAATGTCGAGAACTATCTGCTTCTCCCTGGCGCCGCTCTTGACGGCTCCGGGATCATAGCCACCGTGTCCGGGATCAATGACAATTGTTCTAAGCTCAAAGTTCCCAGTTCCATTTCTTTCTCTCTTCGCCTCGATTGTAGCTGTCGCTTTATCCCATGACATGTTCATGGAAGGTAGCAGCTCTGACAGAATGGAAGCTATATCCTGCGGTGGAAGGGCAACAGCACCATGCAAAATGATCGGAGGTTCCGACAGCGCCAGAAGTTTGCCGCCGTTTACTAATACGTGCTGGTTTCCCAATACTAATCTGGCTTCTGCACCACCTTTTGAAAGCACCATCCGTCCCTGCGCGGAGTTCCACTGAAAGTCAATCCCATAATAATGGGCGGTCGCGTGTAGTGGTGGGAGCAGAATAGCAGGATTGTCGGCAAGGGATTCCATGCTTATTGAACTGTTCTCGAATTTCAGCAATATGGAACCAGCTACCGGAGTTGAGGCGACCGCCCAAGAATTAAATATTATAATAGCAAGTGCAATACTAAGAGCTAGATGCTGAATGCTTGATACTGGATTCTGGTTTAGTTTGTGCATGTTGATAACCTTATTGGCTGTCAATACTAATTCAGTTGGAGCAACAATATCTTGGTAGCAACATGAAAATAATTCTGTCCAGGTACTTAGTGGTTCAATCGACAAATCTGTGTTGTTATTCGTAGGGGCACAATGCTTGTGCCCGGGCACGCGCAGCGTGCCCCTACGGGTATTTTGGCGATACGAACTTACCGATTAAACCACTTAGTTGCTGATGGCCAAAAATTGCTCTGCCAGTCGCGCTTTGGGAACTCCGAGGTTCAGATGATCCCACGGAAACAATTCGTCGAGTTGTCTCTGGCGCTGCAAATAGAAGCTTTGACTGAGACCATTCTCCCTGAGTGCCTGATTCCATGATATGGATTTCTCACCAATATCATGCAACACATCAACCAATCTCCTGTCGCCTCTGGAAAGGACGCCCTGAACTGCTGATAATCGTGCACTGCTGGTGGGAACTCTAATCCCGCCGATTTTCCCCAATTCTTTCCTCAAAAATTGAAGTTTCTGCGATAGTGTTTTCACATCCTCCATTTGACACCATTGGAACGGTGTGTGCGGCTTAGGAACGAAAGGCGATATGGAAACAATAAGGCCCGGAGCTCTGGAAACGCGGGGACGCGGAGAATCAAGCATCAGCCGTCTCACACGTTTCGCCACCGTGACAATACTGTCCACATCATCCTGAGTTTCAGTGGGTAATCCAACCATGAAATACAGCTTTATATTGGCTATGCCTCTCTTTAAGGCAGATCTGATAACCTGAAAGATCGCTTCCAGAGATATGTTTTTTCCTATAACTTCCCTCAGACGTGCGGATGCGGCTTCTGGAGCCAGGGTTATGGTTTCCTGACCACCGGCTGCCAGAGCATCCAGGAGCGCATCACTGACTGAATCGGCCCTCATAGAAGCAATAGAGATCTTCTTTCCCATATCCACCAGAGATGAGGCTATCTTATCTATCTTCGGATGGTCGGCAACAGAAGAGCCTACCAATCCTATTTTTTCAGCTCTCCGTGCCAATTTGCTTTGAGCCAGTTTGATAACCACATCCTCAGATTTGATTCTGCACCCTTGCGAATAACTTACCACGCAAAATCTACATCTGTGAGCACAACCTCTTGCGATTTCCACGAGAAACGATCGAGCAAATTCTGTATTCGGTGTCAGAATCTTTGATGTCGTATCAAACCTATCCAGTTCGCTTACACTGGAGCGCTCTATTCTGGATTTGACACCGGTTTTCGGGGAAATCTCTGATAATCTCCCGTCTCCCCTGTAGGAGATTCTATACAAACTGGGAATATATATTCCCTTGATTTTGGATAACCTGTAAAATAGGCTTTGCCTGTCATCCTGAGTCTGTCGCCAGTTCTGGTATTCAGATATAAGACCATGCACCACCTCTTCCCCATCACCGACGACAAAGACATCCACGAATCCTGACAGCGGCTCAGGGTTGAAGGAGGAGCATATCCCTCCGGCGATGACAAGGGGATCTCGAAGACCCCGATCTTCTGCCCTGAGCGGTATCTTTGCCGCATGGAGAATTCTGACAACATTAAGGTAATCCAACTCGAAGGAGATCGAAAAACCAACTATATCGAACTCCGATAGCAGCTCTTGAGTCTCAAACGACTTCGGTATCACATCAGGGCCTTGATAAAACACCCGTTCGCAAGAAGCGCCTGGATGTCGGTTGATCTCATCCACTATCACCTGGAATCCCAGGCTGGACATCCCCAAATAGTATGAATTGGGGAAAACAAGCGCCGCTCTTATATTTCCTCTCTGCTTATAGAGATTACCATATTCTTCCCGGAGCAACTGTTTTGTATGCTTTTCTCGCATCAAAGAGTGCCACCCCTGAACATAAAGTAAGGAGCAGTTTCCAAGAGACCTCCATACGATAGCGCCTGCACCAAGCCCCTAAGCTTCATTCCTTCTTGCGCGCAGAAATGTTGGTATATCCAACTCGTCCTCCAGAGCATTGTGCGGTGAGTTGTTGCCCATCCTACCTCTTGTAAGTGGACGTCTTTTCCGCAGGAAAGTTGGCTTATCAAAATTTCTGCTCAAGATGGTATCCAGATCCAGCGCCTTGTTACCCAGCATTGTATCTTTGTCCCGCCTTGTGGCATCAAAGCCAGTAGCTATGACAGTCACCTTTATCTTTTCATCAAGGCTATCATCAATAACTACACCGAAGACCACATTGGCATCGGGATCTACAGAATCGTTGATAGGCGTCATTGCGTCATTGACTTCTTGCATGCCCAGGCTCTGGCTGCCTGCAATATTGACGAGTACGCCTCTTGCGCCTTCTATAGACGCTTCTTCCAGAAGTGGACTGGATATAGCCTTCTCAGTAGCTCTTTCGGCTCTGTTTTCTCCTTCATCTATACCGATTCCCATAAGGGCGCTACCTGTCTCAGACATAACAGCCTGCACATCAGCAAAGTCAACATTGATGAATCCCACGCCCGTTATTAAATCGGATATGCTCTGTACTCCTTGACGAAGAACGTCGTTGGCTTTATCAAAGGCAGCCATCAGAGACATATCTCTACCCGCGACATCCAGCAGCTTCTGGTTGGGAATTGTAATCAGAGCATCCACTACGTTCTTTAGCTCTTTTATCCCATCCTCAGCCTGTGCAGCACGAATTCTGCGCTCAAATTCAAAGGGCTTGGTCACCACAGCCACCGTTAATGCCCCTGAGCTTTTTGCCAATTCAGCGATCACAGGTGAAGCGCCTGTTCCCGTTCCACCACCAAGTCCAGCGGCGATGAAAACCATATTTGCGCCTTCGACTATTTCCTGTAATTTCTCTCTATCTTCATTAGCAGACTGCTGGCCCACCTGCGGGTTAGAACCTGCACCTCGTCCGCCGGTAGTAGATATTCCAATCTGGATCTTCTCAGGCGCTTTACATTTGTCGAGATCCTGAATATCCGTGTTGATTGCGATAAACTCAACGCCACTCAAACCTGCATCTATCATTGTGTTAATAGCGTTTCCACCTGCTCCGCCCACGCCGATAACTCTTATGATAGCAGGTCCTCGTCTTCCCTCTTCAAATTCTATCATGTATGTTCCCGGATGTAGCAGAAGCTGAGAGACTATCCCTCTACCTCCGCTAATATCTTCCGGCTCCCCCCTTCCATTAAAATAGGGTTAAGTTTTTATGCTCCACTTGCCTCGAAATAAGTTGATAACCAATCTTTCATTCTTCTCAATATTCTATGGAAGTGATTTCCCTTAATAAACCTCCTCGCGCCATTTCCTGATCTGCGTTCTCGAACACCATGTAATATTAAACCAACACCGGTAGCATAGATCGGGTCCTTTACCTTGTCCGCAAGACCGCTTACCTGTCGCGGATAGCCGATTCGCACGGGCATGTTAAAGATATGTTCTGCCAGATCTGAAGTTGCTGTCAGCAACGAAGCGCCACCGGTCATAACTACACCAGCAGGAGCCATGTCTCCGTATCCACTTGTCTGCACCTCCCTGTATACGAGTTCCAGCAGTTCCGCCATACGCGGTTGAATTATCTCTGCTAGAGCACGTTTCGCAATGACTCTGGACTGTCTCCCACCCACACTGGGAACCTCGATTGTTTCACCGCCGTTCACCAAGCTTGTCAGAGCGCATCCTGAGTCCCGCTTTATCTCTTCCGCGCTTGGCAATGGAGTGCGTAGTCCTATGGCAATATCATTAGTAACTTGCTCACCGCCAAGCGGGACAACCCCTGTATGCCAAATCGCCCCATTAACGTATATAACAACATCCGTTGTACCAGCCCCCATGTCAACCAGGATTACTCCCAGGTCTTTCTCGTCCTGCTCAAGAACGGCTTCACTGGAAGCCATAGGCTGAAGTACAATGTCCTCTACAGCCAGCCCTGCGCCATTGATAGCTTTAACAATATTCTGTACCGAAGTTACAGCGCCTGTTACTATGTGGATAAGTGCCTCTAACCTCGTGCCTGACATTCCCACCGGATCAAGTATACCTCTCTGATCATCAACGATAAACTCTCGCGGAAGAGCCACCAGTATCTCACGCTCTATTGGTATCTCTATAGCTTTTGCCTGGGTAATAACCCGTTTTATATCTGCTTCAGTTATGGTGCGGTTTTTTCTATTGGGAACTATTACCACTCCGTGATGGTTGATCCCTCTGATATGCCCACCAGCAATACCAGCATAAACAGACCCGACTTCCACTCCAGCCATTATCTCCGCATCAGTAACAGCTTTCTCGATTGCAGCCGTGGTGGCCTCAAGATTGACCACTACACCCTTGCGCAACCCTCTGGATGGAGCAAGCCCAACTCCTGTTACTTCCATTTTATCATCTTCGCCGATTACGCCAATAATAGCGGCAACCTTGCTAGTGCCTATATCCAACCCGGTTACGGTATCCCCTCTACTCACCTTTTTCCACCTCCCTTCACAATATATCTTCTAGCTTTTCCATTTTTTCACCACAATAGATCGCCCCAGGAAACCGCGCGTCGATGTATTCCGTCTCTTTAGCCTCTGCCATACGCTTTGTGATCACAGGCAGAGCGTTGCGCAGACCATCCTTAATTCTATCACTCGCTATTCGGATGTCCATCTCGGACATAGAGCGATTCCCTGTTGCGACAAGTGACACATTATGAGTCCTTAAGCAAAGAACTATATTATCTCGATCTCGGGCATCTACACGGGAGATCCCATTCAGCAGTTCCGGTATCACAGAGCGGGCATCCTCAAGCACATCCAAAGCCAGATTGAGCACAGGGAGCTTGTTCTGAACACCCAGCTTCAATTCCCTTATATCAACCCCGGCAATCACAGGCAAATCATCGCCGTATGAGGATTTCGGCCCGGTATAGGGATCTGTCCTCACTTTTTCCAGCGCAAATCCATGAGCATCCACGACTATGAAGTAATCAGCATCCCGGTCGATACCGACCAGCGCAACAGGTTCTCTTTCTTTAATGGTTATAGTGACCCAGCCATACATACCTTCGCTTCGTCGGATGGCAAATTTGCGTTCCACCTGCACATGCTCCAGATACCGGGACAGCGCCCTGATGCGTTTTTCCGTAGTATGAGACATGAATGAATAAATGCTATCGTCCCCAACACTCAGTTGAGAGGCATCCAGAATATCTGCTGAGCTGATTCGATAATTACCTTGTACTGAAACTCCCTTTAATGTAAAGAGAGGAGAGTTCAGAAAACTACCCCATAGCCACTCAAAGACCAATATACCAACTGATGTGATTATAACAAGAGAAACCACCATCGCCAGAATACGGGGCTTTGAGATTCCGTTCTTCTGCTTTCTATACGTGGGCTTGCTCCTGTATTTGGATTCACTCCAGGCCATAAGTGAAATTCCTCTGACAATCTTTCCTAAAGTGGAGAATCGTGTCCCAGTATTCTCAATTCCAATTCCAATTCAATGTTGGTTCGCTGCCTAACAATCGACTTTATTTTGTCAATCAAGCTCATGACGTCGATGGCTGTTGCTCCACCGGTATTTATGATGAAATTAGCGTGTTGCGTGGATACTTGAGCGCCACCTATCTGTGTCCCTTTGAGGCCACACTCGTCGATCAATTTCCCGGCTGATGCGCCCGGTGGATTTTTGAATACGCATCCCGCGCTGGCTGCTGAAAGTGGCTGTTCCGCTTTCTTCTTCTGTAAGATCTGTTTCATACGTCCCATTGTCTTTTCCGGTAAGCTCTGTTTCATACGCAGATACGCTTTCGTTACGCACGCAAATTCGCTCAAGTTGCTCCATCGATACTCGAATCTCAATTCATCTTTTTGTATCACTACCTCACTCACAGGCATGGATTCCCGTGCCACTAACACTTCTGCTGCATCTACGATATCACCTATGGACTGTGAACCTGCGCCGGCATTCATCACCAGTGCGCCGCCCAGCGAACCCGGAATGCCAAAGGCGAATTCCAAGCCGGTCAGTCCCTTTCTGGTTGTCAGTATGGACAACCGCGAAAGCGCAACTGCTGCACCGGCTGTCAGACGGCTTTCAGTTCTTCCTTGTCCATCGTCCTCCAGAGGAGAGAACTTAATCTCGGCAAAATCGCCGCAAAGTTTTGCGATGACTCCTCTTATTCCTTCATCGCTCACCAGTAGATTTGTGCCTCTGCCGATGAACATTAATGGGATCGAACGGGTTCTACAGAAAGATATAAGTTTTTTCAACTGCCATACGTGCCCGATCTCAACAAAAACATCCACCGGCCCTCCGATTCTGAACGATGTACGAGTTGAAAGCGGCTCATTCAACTTCAGATCGGTGCCGATTACACTACCCAGTTCCTCTATCCAGCATCCAGTATCCAGCATCAAGCTTCCAGCTTTTCCACAATTGCCTTCCCAACTCTCCATATATCACCCGCGCCTAGAGTTATGACCAGATCTCCTGATAGTATTATGTCGCAGGCGGCTTCCGCTATATCTTCTTTGTCGGGTATATATATCACATTCTTATGTCCATAGTTTCGTATAGCATTAGCTAACATCTCACCAGTTGCACCCTCGATAGGATCCTCCAATGCCGAGTAAGTTTCAGTCACTATCAGAATGTCAGCTTGATAGAAACAGCGAGCAAAATCGTCCGCCAGCAGGCTCACTCTTGTATAGCGATGAGGCTGGAAAATAGCGACTACCCTTCTATCATAAGTCTCCCGCGCGGTTTTGAGCGTAGCTCTGATCTCAGTTGGGTGATGGCCGTAATCGTCAATCACAAGAACATTATTGACATCCCCAAGCAACTCAAACCTGTGCTGAACGCCCGGGAACGTTTTCAGCGCCTCCGCTATCTTTCTGAATGGTATATCCAACTCCGACCCCACAGTCACCGCAGCCAGTGAATTGGTTACGTTGTGCCTGCCCGGCAATTTTATGTGTATCTCCCCCAGGCTCTGGCCGTTGCGGTTTGCTATGTAAGATGAACCTGTCCCATCAACCTGAATATCGGTCGCCGTAAAATCCGCACCGGTCTCGATTCCATAGGTCACAAATCGCTTTTCTATCTTTGGGATAAGATCCTGTACGTTTTTCTCATCAAGACATAAGATAGCAACTCCGTAAAACGGAACTCTGTTTATGAAGTTGAGAAAAGCCTCCTTGATATTGTCGAGGGTACCAAAAAAATCCAGGTGATCGTTGTCAATATTATTGACCACTGCGATTGTAGCCGACAGCTTGTTGATGGAGCCGTAGGCCTCGTCCGCCTCCACGACCATAAATTCGCTGCTTCCCAGGCGAGCATTGCTTCCCAAACCTGTGATTATCCCACCATCCGCCACAGTAGGATCGAGTCCGCCGTGCTCCAGAACAGACGCAACCATTGCGGTCGTAGTTGTTTTGCCATGCGCTCCCGCTATTGCTATGCTGTATTTCAGGCGCATTAGCTCCGCCAGCATCTCAATTCGTGGGATCACCGGGATCTTCTTCATTTTAGCAGATACGATCTCCACATTAGATAGAGGTACCGCTGTGGAAAAGACCAGAACGTCAGCGCCTTCAATGTTGATATCCGAATGCCCGATGTATATATCACATCCCAGCGACGCCAGGCGATCCGTAACATCCGTTTGCTTCAGGTCTGACCCAGAGATACGAAACCCCTGGTTGAAGAGCACCTCAGCTATGCCGCTTATTCCCACGCCACCTATCCCGGTGAAGTGAATATGTTTTGTCTTTCCAAACATCAGTTTTAATTCCCTGAAAGAATCACTATGCAAACAACAGGGCGCGTTCAGCGATCTCATGCGCTGCATCTGAACTGCCTAAGGAGCGACTATTCCTCGCCATTTCGGACAACTTTCCCTTATCTTTGATAAGCGAGATCAGAACGTCCGCCAGGCGCTCCCCGGTAAGTTGATCATTTCGTATCACCACTGCCGCGCCACTCTTTTTGAGTACCTCCGCGTTGAACGGCTGGCCTGTCCAGGCGAACGGATGTGGTATCAGAACGGCTGGTAGACCGAGTGCAGTTACCTCTGCTAACGTACTCGCGCCAGCTCGACAGACGATCAGATCGGTGGCAGAATAGACATCCTCTATAGAATGAAAATATGGCTGAACTATTGCCTCAAACGGCAAATCATCATACGTCTTTTTAATATCCTGAAAATCCTGTTCTCCGGTCTGGTGTATTATCTGTATTTGTGATGAAAATTCTGTCATGCGCTTAAAAGCTCCCACCGCAGCGGAATTTATAGAACTTGCCCCTTGACTGCCCCCAACGAATGATATAGTCAGTTTATTCTTCTCCAGCCCGAGTTTCTCCCGCCCTGACGATGCTGTGACGATCTCCGGCCGGACAGGATTGCCTGTGACCCGCGTCTTACCGGCTGGGAAGAACTTTGCGGCAGCCAGGAACGGGATATATATTTCCGCCGCCCACCGTCCCATTATGCGATTTGTAAGCCCCGGCATGGCGTTCTGCTCCTGAATCAGGATCGGAATATGAAGAAGCGAAGCTCCCAGAAGCACAGGGCCGCAAACATATCCACCTGTACCTATCACAACGCGCGGGGAGAATTTCCTGAGTATCATCAGGGATTTGATAAGCCCCATAGGCACATTCCACGCAACCTTGAACCACCGCAGGGATAAACTGCGCGGGAAGCTCTCAACGGGGACAGACACAAAGTCGAGCTTATATCTGGGCACTATCCGGGATTCGCGTCTCCCTTTACCACCGATGTAGAGTATCTTCGCTTCCGGTTCCAGTTCCAAAACCTCCCTGGCTATCGTTATAGCTGGGTATATGTGTCCTCCAGTCCCACCACCAGTGAAAACGAGCTTTTTTGCCATTGCTTTTCAAAGTCCAGAGTCCTGTTGCGCATCTTTAGATATATTCAGCAATATACCCACCGAGATCATGCTGATTAAAATTGACGTCCCGCCAAAAGACAAAAAAGGCAGAGTGAGTCCCTTAGTAGGCAGCGATCCTGTTACCACGCCAATATTTATGATCGCCTGGATGCCTATTAAAGATGCTATACCAAACGCAAGCATGCTGCCGAATCGGTTTCGCGTTGACAGCGCAATATGTATGCCTCGCCACACAATAGCCATAAAGAGCACTGTTATAAACACTGCACCAATGAGACCCAATTCCTCCCCGATGACTGCGAATATGAAGTCAGTGTGAGGTGTGGGCAAATAATGCAGCTTCTGCATTCCTGCACCCAAGCCTGTCCCCAGTATTCCCCCGCACCCCAGCGCGTAGAAAGATTGTATGATATGGTATCCTGCATCTTTGGGATCTTTCCACGGGTCTAAAAAGATCAAAAGGCGCCTTAGCCTGTATGGCTTTATCAATACTGCTACAACTGCCAGCACGACAGCTACGAGTGTTACCCATGCCATTTGATTGATCTTGGTTCCACCCACGAACAGCATTATGAATGTCACTAAAGCCATGATTACGAGTGAGCCAAAATCAGGCTGTTTGATGATCAGGGCAATGAATACTGTAAGCAACAGTAAGCCGGGTAATATACCACTCTTGAAATTCCTGATCTCATCACCCTTTCGATTGAGCAATTTAGCTATGCAGATAACCAGCGCAAGTTTGGCAAGCTCTACCGGCTGGAAAGAGAGTTTCCAGATCCTTATCCAACGGGTGCCGCCGCTGATACTTATGCCTATACCGGGAACATATACGAGCGCAAGCAGTACGCAGGATAATCCCAACAGTAGCCATGCGAGGCTCTTGTATTTCCGATAATCAAATGATGCAGCAATGGTCATTGCCAGCAAGCCTATACAGCACCACAGAACCTGCCTCTTGAGAAAATAGTAGCTATCACCGCGGGATTCGCGCGACACAGCGTTGCTGGCGCTGTATACCATCAATATCCCCGTCAGTAGCAGCAAAACAACTACTACCAAAAGTGTTCTGTCGATTTGTGATTCCTGATCCCCGTTTTGAGAATCATTTCTCCGCTTCGGCAATCTTTTTCACCGCTTCCTTGAAAATCAAGCCTCGTTCAGCATAGTCCCTGAACATATCAAATGAGGCACATGCAGGCGATAGGATCACTGTATCGCCCGGCTTTGCCAGGGAGTACCCAAGATTCACCGCATCCGCCATTGTTGTCGCCCCATGGACATTCGTGTAATTACCTATAGCTCCCTGTATTTTATCGGCGCTCTCACCTATCAGGATCAGGTGATTCACTTTATCCTGTATCAGAGATTTTACCGGGTCATAATCATTTCCCTTATCGCGCCCGCCCATTATTAAGATTACATTCTGGCTAAGACTTTCAAGAGCAGCTTTTAGAGAGACAACATTGGTGGCTTTTGAATCGTTTATGAACTTTACTCCGCGCACTTCATCCACGAACTCAATCGCGTGCTCTAATCCGGAAAAGCCCTTCAACTCCTCCCTTATCACCTGGGCTTCTACTCCATATATCAATGCTACCGCTGCCGCTGCCATAGCGTTCGACAGGTTATGCTGTCCCGGTATCCGCAGCTCATCGCACCCACAGACAACCGTCCGCGAGCCATTGAGTTCTGCCACCATCTCACCGTTTTCCACAAAGACACCTTCATCCAATTTCTGCCGGTTACTAAACAGGATAACTTTAGCCCGTATACGGGACACACAGGCCATAGTCAAAGGATCATCGGCATTGAGAACAGTATAGTTATCTCCAGTCTGATTGGCGAAAATCCTGTACTTCGCAGCAGCATAATCTTCTATACTGCCGTGGCGGTCAAAATGATCCTGCTTGATGTTGAGTATCACGCTAACTGCCGGGGCGAAGTCAACTGTAGCCTCCAGTTGGAAGCTGGAGACCTCCAGCACCAGCAGATCCCGTTCCGTCAGGTCCAGGACATATCGCGTAATCGGCCTTCCGATGTTGCCAGCGACAATAGTGTTACTGTTCCGGGATTTGCTCAATATTCGTCCCAGCAAAGTCGAGGTGGTGGACTTACCTTTTGTACCAGTTACGGCTATTATCGGCGCTCGACAAACTCTGTAGGCAAGTTCCACTTCACCGATCACTGGAATAGCTCTTTTCCTTGCACTTTCCAGCGCCGGGATATCCATTGGTACGCCCGGACTCTTGACGATGAGGTCTGCATCTTGAATGATCTCATCCGGATGACCTCCCAGATGAAATTTTATCTGTGGATGCTCATTGATAAGCCTGTCAACTGCTTCCCTCAATTGTCCTTCATCCTTCTGATCGCTCACCAGCACATGAGCGCCGAGAGCAATCAGCAAATTAGCCGCCGCCTCACCGCTTCTGGCAAATCCAAGTATCGTCACTCTTTTGTCCCGAAAAAAATCTACGTTTACCATTACAGATTTCGTATTTCCAGTAGGGGTGGGTAAATGCTTTTTGATAAAATCAAAAAGCATTTACCCACCCCTACAAAAGCGGGAACCTACCTCAACTTGAGGGTACTCAATGTAGCCAGCAACAGTATAGCTGCGATAATCCAGAACCTGACAACCACTTTGCTCTCTGACCATCCTGCAAGTATGAAGTGATGGTGCAAAGGTGTCCTTTTGAATACACGCTTGCCTCGGGTCTTGAATGATGTGACCTGTATAATAACTGAGACCACCTCTACCACGAAAATTCCGCCCACTAATATCAGAAGTATTTCATTCTTAGTAAACACAGCCACAGCGCCCAGCGTACCGCCTAATGCAAGAGCGCCAGTGTCACCCATGAACACTTGGGCAGGATGGGCGTTATACCACAAGAAACCCAATGATGCCCCGACCATTGCTGCGCAGAAAACCGCCAGTTCTCCGCTCTGCGGCAGATGGACGATATTCAGATACTGACTGACGGCGAAATGACTTGTAATATATGAAAGCACGGTATACGTCGCCGCCACAAATAGCACGCAGCCAATAGCGAGGCCATCTAATCCATCCGTGAGGTTCACAGCATTGGAAGATCCCATAACCACTATCATAGCAAACGGGATGAACAACCAGCCCAGATCCGGGCGTATATCCTTGAAAAATGGAAAGCAAAGAGCCGTATTGGGAGTTATTCCGTCAGTGGACGGGGCTGCAAATTTATACATATAATATACCACTATGAAAGCCCCCACAGCTTGAGCGGCCAACTTCTGCCATGCTCTTATACCAGCGGAACGATGCACTACTTTTACATAGTCATCAATAAATCCCAGAGTACCATACCAGAGAGCCGAGAATGCAACAACACACACAAGCGGATTATCCAGACGTGCCCAGAGGACTGTAGAGAAAAGCAGCGCAGCCAGAATCAGCAATCCGCCCATGGTCGGTGTACCAGCTTTATGATTGTGCGTATCCTTTATCTCTGAGCGAATGTTCTCGCCCAAATTCAGTGCCCCCAGCTTCCTGATCACGAACGGACCCAGAATGAGGCATATCAAGAGAGCAGTTATAGTTGCGCAAGCCGCCCGGAACGTGATATACTGGAAAACACGAAACGGCGAAAAAAAGCGCTGTAATTTTTCGAAAAATAGATAGTAAATCATTGCTTTATGCTCAAATCTCTGACTATCTCTTCCATCTTCACGCCCCGGGAGCCTTTGATCAGGACTATATCTCCTTCACTAAGGATCTCGCGGAGGTGTGCGGCCACCTGCTTATTGGTTCTGTAAATGGATACTCTGTCCTCAGTCATGCCTGCTTCTATCGCTGCTTCAGCGGATTTGGCCGCTCCATCACCCACAGTCACCAGTTCATGGATCGAACTACCTGCGATGAAGCGCCCTGCCTCTCTATGAAGCTCTTCCGATAGCTCACCCAACTCCAACATATCCCCAATCACAGCAATCTTTTTGCCATCATATTCTGCCGCTGACAGAAAATCTACAGCCGCTTTCAATGACGCAGGGTTGGAGTTATAAGTATCATCTATGACCGTAGCCTCATCCACAGATACTTTCTGCATCCTCATGGATGTTCCCTTGTATGATTCCAGCGCTTTCTTTATCTCATCCAGTTCCACATGAAAAAGAATGCCCACCGACGCGGCTGCTAAAGCGTTGTATATGTTGTGCCTGCCGAGGGATTGCAGATGTATTCTAGTCTTTCCGCCGCCAGCAACGAGGGTGAATTCCGATCTGCCCTCCCAATCCTGGCCAATATCGGCGGCCAATACGGTGTTATAGGCATCCCTGCCTGTGGTATCAGTCTTACAGGCAGGGGTGCTCATGTGAGCTACCCCGAATAGAACAGTTGTTCCGTCTACCCCATCGTGCATCGTTGCTACCCGTGGATCGTCAGCGTTTAGCACAGCCGAACTAACAGCCCGCGCCAGAACGCTTTTCTCGGCAGCCACACCATCTATGGTTCCCAGATACTCCAGATGCGTTGCCGAAACGTTAGTTACGACTGCCGTATCTGGTTGAACGATCTCCACTAATCTTGACATTTCGCCGGGAGCTCCTGTTCCCATTTCTATCACTGCTATCTCATGCGCTCTGGAAAGCCTGAATAGTGTCAGCGGCACTCCAATAAAGTTGTTGAAATTTCCTTCACTCTTGAGAACGTCATATTTCTGCGACAGAACTGAAGCTGTCATGTCCTTAGTGGTCGTCTTGCCATTACTTCCTGTGAGACCAATTACGGGGATATTGAACCTGCTTCTGTAGAACCTGGCAATATCTCCCAGAGCCTGTGTTGTATCTTCCACCAGTATGATGTTGCTAACAGGCAACTTCCCCACATCACTGGATACTATAACTCCCACAGCGCCTCGGCTGATAGCCTGAGGTATGAAGTCATGCCCGTCGAACCTCTCACCCGATAGCGCAATGAAGAGGTCTCCCCGTTTTAAAGTGCGGGAATCAGTAGAAATGCCGCCAACAACGAAGTTGGAGTCGCCTTCCACCCAATGCCCTTTTGCTGCCCTTAAAATATCGCCAATCGTGAAATTTTCCATAGACCCATAGACCTATAGACCCATAGACTCTATAATCTCCCTTGCTATTTCCCTATCGTCGAGATGAATTCTTCTATCCTTGAGTATCTGATAGTTCTCGTGCCCCTTACCGGCGATCACCACTATATCGCCCGCTTCTGCGATTTCTATTGCTCTCTGGATAGCGGAGCGCCTATCGGGGATCAGTTCATAATCCCTTCCTTCAGAACGACTGCCGTTGATCCCTGCCTGTATATGGGATATGATCTCCATAGGCTCCTCTGAGCGAGGATTATCGGAAGTTATAATGGAATAATCGCTTAACGCTGCTGCGACCTGCCCCATCAACGGCCTTTTGCCCTTATCCCTGTCACCACCGCAGCCGAATACTGTGATAAGTTTGCCATCAGTGAATTTCCCGGCAGCGCCCAGAACTCGCTCCAGTGCATCCGGTGTGTGCGCGTAGTCCACCACCACAGCGTAATCCTGGCCACATTTTACCTGCTCAAACCTGCCCGGGACGGAATCCAGATTTTCCAATCCCGTCTTAATAGCTTTCAGATCCAACCCTTGCGAGATCCCGATGGCCATAGCCGCCAGCGCATTATACAGGTTATATTCACCCAACAGTTGAAGTTTTACTTCAAGCTCCTCATCCCCGCGGACTGACGCCCGAAAGGTCAACCCGTCAACAGAAGCTCGGAAGTCAAGGATTCTCAAATCCGCTTCGCTATGAACGGCGTAGGTGATAACTTCCGCATCTGTGTGCTGAATGATATGTTCCCCAGCCGGGTCATCCACATTGACGATAGCGATACCTGGTTTGCTATACTTTCCCAGATCGCTGAAGAGCTTTGCCTTAGCCGCCAGATAGCCCGCCATATCCCTATGGAAGTCTAAGTGGTCCTGGGTAAGGTTTGTGAACGCAGCAGCATCAAACTCGATCCCTGCCGTCCGACTCAGTTCCAGAGCGTGTGAGGAAGCCTCCATCACCACACCATCAAACCCGTCCTCCACAGCATCGCTCAACATCTTCTGGAGATGGTGCGCCTCCGGGGTTGTCATACCAGCGGGTACATCGCTCCCGCCAATTCTGTGAGTGATAGTACCCAGAATAGCCGTTTTGATTCCACCGGCAGCGAGGACTGATCTGGTCAGATAGCACGTGGACGTTTTACCATTAGTTCCAGTTATTCCCACGACTATAAGCTTGCGGGAGGGATTACCATAGAACTCCGCTGCCATCTTCGCCAGCGCGCTCCGCGTATCCTGCACCTGAACGAAAGTCACCCCATCGTCGCTTCGTGCTCCTATGGGATACTGAGATACTATAGCGACAACTCCTCTTTCCATGGCATCCGGAATGTAGTCGTGCCCATCGGTACCATAAACCCAGTGAGCGTGCTGTGATTCGTAAACGGACGGCATACAGACAAGAACGTAGCCATCCTTTACTTCGCGTGAATCGGCAGTGATACCTTTGATAGAAACGTCCAGATTTCCTCTCCGGGCGAGTATGCTTATTCCGTTTAAGAGCGTTGAAAAAGCAACCATATTTTCTCAGTTAGCTGGTCTCATCCTCGCAGCATAGGATCTCTGACCAACGGTCAGATATTGCGTAACTTGCGTTCCAATCCGGCAGAAGACAGGACATGCAACGGCCCCGCCAGTGTGAGTGCCCTTTGGTTCGTCAATAACCACGATCATGGATATCATCATATTTCCTCTCCACAGAAACCCGGTGAATGAACTCACGTATTTATCCGGCATATAACCACCCTCACCTGAGGCTTTTTGCGCTGTGCCTGTCTTGCCTGCCACCTTGTAGCCGTAAACTTTGGCATTCATTCCTGTGCCATTCTCAACGGCCCTGGTCAGGATTTGCTTCATGACTCTGGCTGTTTCTCTGGATATTGGGGTTCTGCCTTCCTGTGGCGAAAACTCAATAAGCGTTTCCCGATCATCCATGATAGCCTGAACAATGTAGGGCTTCATCATAACCCCATCATTGGCAATGATATTCGCTGAACACAACGCCTGAAGTGAAGTAATGGCGATCTCATGGCCAAACGGTACAGCTACCATAGAGCGTTTTGTCCACTGCTCTAATGGTCTGACGAAGCCGCCTCTTTCGGCTAGGTCCACCCCGGTTTTCCCAGTAAGCCCAAACGCCTGTATGTAATCATATAAACGCTTGTCGCCCAACCGACTGGCTACTTTGATGATCCCGATATTACTGGATTGCTCTACTACCTCACTGAAGGTTATCCTGTTGTGTTTGCCCGCGTCATGTATAGTATAGCCATCGAACTCATATACACCGTTCTCACAGTCAATCTGCTCTTCTGGAGTCACAAGATGCTCATTTATGACTGCCGCAGCAGTGACAATCTTGAAAAAAGAGCCAGGCTCATAAAGATCCCTTATCGCTCTGTTTCTCTTATAGCTGTCATCAATAGAACTGGCTTTATTCAGGTCATAGGTCGGATAATTTGCAAGCGCAAGTATCGCCCCTGTTCCGGGGTTCATAATGACTACCGAGCCGCCTCTGGCTTTCCATCTATCACAGGCTATTCTTAGTTCTTTTTCTGCTATGTGCTGAATAACTTCGTCTATGGTCAATACCACGTCATAGCCGCTGGTGCGTTCATCGTACCCGATTCCCCGGGGAATCAGAGCGCGCCCTTTCCGATCCTTCTGGATCACAAATTCCTGGAGGTCGCCTTGCATATATGAGTCATAGGCTTTCTCAATCCCGTCGAGGCCGATGTTATCCACGCCCACAAATCCAATAATATGGGCGCCCAGCGCTCCCTTCGGATAAAACCGCTTCTCCTCTTCCCTGAACTTCAGCCCTTCAAAGCCCAGCGACCTGATTTTATCGGCAACCTGATCTGACAATTGCCTTTTCAACCAGACAAAACGAGTTTTTTCGGGATCTAGCTTCTCTAATTTTCGCAGTATTCTTTCTCTGGACATATTCAGGATTGGAGACAAAGACTCAGCCACCGATACCCGGTTCTCAAGGACGGCAGGATTAGCATAAAGGGAGGGAACACTCAAATTGATAGCAAGAGGCTCAAGATTCCTATCAAGTATATTCCCGCGTTTGGCTCCGAGACAGATCTCCGCGACATATTGAGCCTCAGCCATAGCCCTGAACTCATCTCCGCGAACACATTGCAGATAGAATAGACGGCCTATCAAGGCTACAAAACATAATTGCAGAATAATAAGCAATATTATGGTTCGCTTACGCTGACTTTTGGAGTGTTCTTTCTGTTTTTTAATATCCTGTTTGTGCGATCTCACGAAACTATCTCTCCAGGGTTACAACCTCAGCATCTGAGGCTCTGATCATTCCTAGATCCTTTGTGGCGATTATGCTAATCCTCTCAGGTGACTTAAGCCTTGCCATTTCAAGCAAAAGCTTCTTATTTCCCTCTTCCAGCGTTCTCATTTTTGCCGCCAGATGATCTACTTCAAACGCTACTTCAACGGCCTTGGATGAAAACCACACCCGAAGCAGAAGTACCCCAAAAAACAATGAGGTACAGAAAAGGATCAGGAGCGCCTTTCGTCGCTTTCTCCGCCTGATATTCGATAGCCTGTTATCAACGTTCCGCATAAGACTAAAGATTCAGAGCTTCTCTGCCACTCTCAATTTTGCGCTTCTGCTCCGTGGATTAGCTCTGATCTCCTCGACCTGTGGAGTTACCGGGCGTTTAGTAAGAATCTTGAGCGTAGGCTCGCGGCCGCACACACATACAGGAAATTTTGGCGGGCAGACACACCCGCGCTCCATAGCGCGAAATGTGTGCTTCACGATCCGATCCTCAAGCGAATGAAAAGCGATTACACAAATTTTAGCTCCAGATTTAAGAACCGGAACTGCCCGCTCCAGACCATCTTTGAGGTTCTCAAGTTCCCTGTTCTTATATATACGAAGTGCCTGAAATGTTCTCGTTGCCGGATGTATCTTTCCAGAAGATCCCTTTGGAATGGCTCTTTTTACTATTTCCGCCAACTGTGTTGTGGTTGTAATCGGTGTTCCCCTACGGGCTGCCACTATTCTGTTTGCGATCCTCTTAGCCCAACGCTCCTCCCCGAAGTTGCGTATTATCTCTGTCAGTTCAGCAGCATCCATTTTATTCAGATCGTCAAATATTGGTTGACCTGCTGTTTGATCCATTCGCATATCCAATGGACCACAATGTCTAAAGCTGAACCCTCTGCCGGGCGTGTCAAATTCTAGGCTGGAAACCCCCAGATCAGCAATCACTCCATCGACTTTGGAAACTCCCTGCTGATTCAGGATTTGATCCAGTTCAGCGAAGTTCCCGTGAATCAGGGAAACTCTATCTCCGTATGAGCTAAGATTTTCCTTCGCCAGTGCGATGGCCTGAGGATCAACGTCAATACCAATCAGTCGGCCATGAGGTGACGCCGCTTCCAGGATTTTAGCAGCATGGCCACCTGCGCCAACCGTGCAATCCAGATACACTCCTTCAGTTCCAGTTACCAAATATTCCGCTACCTCTTGCACCAAAACCGGAATGTGCCCTGGCCTCATTCTTACCTCCGTCGCAATAGCCTGGAGGCTCTATGTTGTTTCAGTTGGTTATGCTGTGGATATGCTGCAATACGAGAAAAATCTTATGTATTCTGCGGACTGACACCGGACTGAACTGATAATACACTTAATCTTTCCAATTCCGCTTGGATTTGATCCTGATTGAACTCCCAGCGAGCTGGATCCCATATTTCGATATGGGTACCTGTGCCTACGACTAGAGCATCAGAATGGATTTTGGCTTTTTCCTTCATTTCAAGTGGTATCACAATCCGGCCGGAACCATCTAGCGTGCAGGACTCGGCTTGGCCACAAAGCCGTTGAATGTTCATAACCTTAGATAAATTTCCGCCCTCTGGATCATACAGAGCTGCAAAAAGTTGATCAAATTCCTTCTCAGGATATAGACAGATAGTATTTCTTGGCATTAGAATAAGATACAGCTCTTCGGACTTGTAGACTTTTTTTATGACATCCCGCATTTTAGACGGAATGCTGACTCTTCCATCCTGACTAATGATGTGTTTAGCCCTACCAACAAACATTCTAGCACGCTCCGCGGAATTTTGCCATATTATCCCAATCTATCCCAATCTATGCCATTGCAGGTAGAATATCATAATAGGACTCCCAATGTCAAGCAGGAAATTGACTTTTTTTAGGGGGTAGGGCGGCGGCGAAAAATATATATAACCTATATAAGATATAAAAAACATAATTTATAGTAATGTCAAGTATTAAGGAAGTGCCCATCATTAGCTGATTTGCGCTAACTATCGGAAAATAGTAAGCGTATAAAAATTCTATTTTTAATTTCTTATCTTAACGCCATCATTTTTTTTTAGAATGCCGCCACAGGCTGTAACCAAAATATCTGGCATATTCTACTGCTTGACCAAATCAATTCCTATAGAGATTTCAGAAAAGACTTGCACTCTGTAGCCTAATACTCAGGCACACTAGATTCTTATAGTAGAACGAGGCTGCCAGCCCGTTGGGAAACAAGCCAGCGGCATGTTCTACGGAAAGTCACCCAGTCGTTGCCCACAAATTGAGTCAAAGCCTTGAATTTACTGCTCCGCTGATGGTATTAAGAATTAAGTTGTCAGTGCTCTAGGTACTATAGAATTTTGGCTTTAGATCTGAGGTACTGGATTTGACTCTATCTTTTGGAACTCAGGAAAATATTACACGTACTTGAGCAACAAGATTCTATATTGGTTTCCTACATCGGATTCCCAAAATGCCAACTTAGAAAGTTGGGCTACGACGGGATCGCGATCTAATGTGACAAAGTCAAGATAACATTTCTGGCATTTGTGTCTTAGTGACTTTGTGTTAGGATACCACAAGATGCACCAAAGCATATCTCAATCGCGTTTCTGCTTGACAATCTACGATCCATTGGCTATCATTCCCTGCGGGTGAATTCTCAGTGAGAAATCTACTACTTAATTAACTTTGTTAGTTAGTATAGAAAATTACAAACTATTTAATATCAGGCTTTTACGAAGATTTAATAACTTAAATTATTAGCAATTTCGATCATAATCCAGAATGATAAGTATCTATTATTCTGGTGGATCGATAGTAACTAAGGAGCCTTTAAAGTGCTTTATAATGAGGTTCCGATAGGGAGTTTATTATGCCGAAATATGTACCTGTAGAAATCAGGAATCGCGAGCCACTTGAGGTGATGGAGTTAGATTCTCAGCATGAGCCAGAAGACTCCATATTGTTTATCTACTACATAAAAACACAGGCTGATCTGGTGGAAACAGCCAAAAAAATCGCTGAGGAGGAGACCACCGGGCGCTGGATAGGTGGCGGAACGCCCACTCAGACGTATAATCTGGCGAAAGCCGATGTATGCAGAATTGACAGGTACGCTGACGGTGAAGGCGTTATATATATCCGTTCACCATTGGGAAATCTCGATCCTGAATCAGACGCGTTCTATCAAATAGCCATGCTCTCAGTAGGCGGCCCTATACTGGAATTTGTGTATTACCAGAACGTTGCCTATCTGGACTTTCAGCTTCCTCAGAAGGCGCTGGACAGGTTTCCAGGGCCCAAATTCGGCATTCAGGGTTCACGGGAGTTCATCGGTCTCGACGACAATGAGCCACTCATGGGAACCATCATAAAGCCATGCTGTGGATTGATGCCGGAGGAAGCGGCTGAGAAATGCTATCAAGCCGCGCTGGGCGGAGCGGTTCTGATAAAGGACGATGAAAAGATGATGGGGCCAGAATACTGTCCTTTTGAAAAGAAAGTGAGACTTATATCAGAAGCCCTACGAAAAGCTGAAGATCAGACAGGCAAAAAGGTGATATATGCACCGCATTTGACAGCCCGACCAGACAGAATAAAGGATATGGCAATGAAGGCCATAGAGTATGGCGCCACCGGTATCATGTTCAACGCTATACTGGCAAATAATCTGGGCACGGTGGAGATTCTGGCGGAAGATCCAGAGATAAATGTACCCATATACGTCCACAGCGGCGGTCGCTCTGCGCTATCGACTGGCCCACGGCGCATTGACGATGTTGTCACAGCGAAGCTCACACGGTTATGCGGCGGAGACTACTTCCAGATAGGTGTTATGGGACAGATGAACGTCCACGTTGCATCTCTTGATCCCGGGTTACTTCTCAGACTCGATGAAGTTTTCAAGGAACCCATCGCTGGAATAAGGGATACTGTACCAGTGACAGCCGGCGGATTAGGCGCTGCGAATGTAGGGAAGAATATCGCCGCATTTGGCTATGATGTTGCACCGCTGGCAGGCTCGAATGTACTTGACCACCCTATGGGACCGAAAGCTGGAGCCATAGCAATGAATCAGGCGGTAGAGGCATACGGTCAGGAGGAGATAACAGAGCCAGATGAATTGAAAGAATACGCAACCAGAAAGGGATATAAGGAACTGCTGGCCATTCTTTAAACCCCGAACAACGGGGCTTAAAGTAGAAGTTTAAGTATCACCTCTTATGCAGGCATCTTGCCTGCATAAGAGGTGCAGGGATAGATACTGGGTGCCCACTTTTCTGGCCCTCTGGCTTTCTGGTTTTCCGGCTTTCTTCGTATTTCCCGGGAGCGCAGGCATCCTGCCTGCATTGTTACCAAATAGAAAGGAATTTTCCCATGCGGATAATTGACAATCACGTTCACTGCGGAAACAACAGAAATAATAGACGCTCGAAGCTGTATACTTTAACTGAGATAAACAGGGATCTGGACGAGGCTGGTGCTCAGGGGGCGGTTATCTTCGCCTTCCCGGAGGATATGTATAGGGTGGAAGATTCCTCAGAATGGCGGATAAGGGCAAACGAGTATGTATTGGACGTATCCAGGCGCGCCGAGAAGAGCATCTATCCATTTTACTTTGTCTGGAACGATTATTTGATCCCGGAAAACCTGAGCGATTATGCAGGGATAAAGTGGCACAGGCATCCAGACGAGCCGAGGTACGACTATGACGATCCACGGTGCGGTGAAATGCTAAAAGCCATTAAAGACTTGAATTTGCTGGTGCTGATAGAGGAGGAATATGGCAATACTGTCAGGTTTGTCAAAGACAATCCCAAACTGAATATCATAATCCCCCACATGGGCAATCTGAACGGTGGATATGGTAAAATGGATGTGTTCTTCAATAATTCCAACGTATATTTTGGTACCAGCACAGCGAATCTGGACGCCATAGAGAGGGTTCTGGGCAGCGTGGGAGACGAAAGGGTGATATTCGGCTCGGATGTATCGGGCACAAGTTTGCCGTTTCACAACTTCCCGAAAGTGGAGTTAGCCAAAGTGCTCAAGTTGGATCTGGACGAAGACAGCAAGTCACGGATATTCTCCGGGAACGTCGAAAGCCTGATCCCTGATAAATTTCTGGAAAAATAGAGTATTAGCTCCCCCGCCTCTTCGCGACCTACTGCAATAGGAGCACGCGTTCTGTGTTCCTAATTGCAGATGTCATTACCTTTGCGGTCATCGCCAAGAAGATGTTGCTCCACCATAGCGACCTTCGCCCCAAGTCCTGCTGCGCCAGCAACGCTCACCAATCCTGCAGTAGCAGCGCCTATTACCACAAGATTATACATTGGCTCAGGATTCTTCCAGTCAGGCGGATGGACATTGGAGACAAGCTCAATATTATGGCTATCCTCTGGCAACACTTCTGGTATATCACTCATAGTTACTCCTCCAATGCCGAGATTTCTTCCTTATCCCTATCCACCTATTCCAGACAACGCTTGATCTCTTCGAAAACAATTGATAACACTATGTATTCACTTTATGCTCAACAAATATCCGCTGATTTTTCTCATCTTCTGTAATCTGAACAGGGATTTGCAGGGCGACGAATCTTATAAAGCAAACTCCTGTATCTTCCTTACAGTAGTTAAACATCAGATTTATCTTAATTCTGCCGCCTGTGGGCTTATCAGATGCGCGAAATGGGATATTTATGGGCAACTCTGGAGAAATTGTGGATTTCTTACGATCCGATTCGGCGAATTTGAGCAGTTCTTCATGGGACAACTCAATATCATACTCAAACGGTGCGCCTTCTGCAAGTTTATAGGATGGTGGGAAGCTTAAATTCAGAATCAGCGTACCCTCACTTCCTGCGCGTATTTTCCTGCCCGGATAAACAATGGTCTCCATTGGAAAGCCCGTTTCCTCTTCACCTGGCGGAGCGAGATCTTTCAGGACCAGAGTATGAACTAGCTTTGTAGAGAGATCAGCAACACGTATAGTATGGTTGTTGGTGTCAGCTATATACAGCTTATTGCCAAAAATAGCCAGGCCACTCGGTTCGTAGAATCTGGGCGATGCTCCATCGTCATCTCCTGGCGATCCCTTCCCAAGCAAAGTTTCCGCTGTCTTTTCATCAGGATCAACGATTTTAATTTTGTGGTTATACGTGTCCGCCACGTATAGCTTTCCTTCGTGAAACAGCACGCCCAGCGGATGCTGAAGCCGCACTTCTCTTCCTTTTCCATCCTTGTCCCCAAATTCAAAGAGAGCCAGCCCCACTATAGTTTCCACCTCACCAGTTTCATCCAGATCCACGGCTCGGATAGCGCTGACCTCGCTGTCGGCGAAGAAGAGTCGCTTACCGTCCGTGGTGATGCCGCTGGGTTGTGCCAGCGCGCTTTCCATGAGTGCCCCATCAACTCTCCCCTCCCGCCCACTGCCGGCGTAGGGACGAACGTAGTCCTCAGCGAAATCCATAACCCATATCTGATGATTACCAGCCATAGCGATGTAAAGCTTGTCTTTGATAGCGATTAAATCCCAGGGAGAACTCAATGGAGTTTGCAGGGCTTTTCCGCCGCTGCCGACTCCTCTCGCCTGCTGACCTGTTCCCGCGATGGTTTCCACCATCCTCGATTCCAGATCACAGCGTCTTATGAGGTGGTTTTCCGTGTCCGCGACGTACAGATATTTTCCATCCATGCTCATGCCCTGCGGTTTGTTAAAACTTGCTTCATCAAACGAGCCATCGGATGTTCCAGTCGCGCCACTGCCTATGACATCTTTAACATTTCCATCCAGGTCAGCTATCACAATCCGGTTGTGATTTGAATCAGAGATGAAGAGGCGATCAGACGACACCAGCAATTTGCCCGGAAAGGAAAGCAATGTATCAGGCTCCTTATGCCTCTCCAGAGCAAGCGCCAGCGGCGTTCTGTCAATCTTCCCTTTCCCCGAAAATTCCGTTATAAGTGCGCCTATGACCTTATCCAGCATCTCGTAATGCCCTTCTCCGGACACTGAACCGGCCACATATCCCTCAGGATTGATCAACACCAGAGTCGGCCACGATCTTACACCATAGCTGCGCCAGATGCGGAATTCAGAGTCATTCACCACAGGATGCTCTATGCCATAGCGGAGTACAGCCTGTCGGATGTTATCCGAGTCTTTCTCGTTGGTGAATTTGGCTGAATGAACGCCGATTACAACCAGTTCATCCGGGTATTTGGCCTCCAGGCGTTTGAGATCAGGGATTACGTGCATACAGTTGATGCAGCAGTAAGTCCAGAAATCCAGCAATACAATTTTGCCCTTCAGGTCTTTTATATATATCGGCCTGTCTGTATTCAGCCATCCGGTTCCGCCGATCAGTTCGGGCGCTCTTACAGTCATGACTCTCTTCCCACTTTCAGCCAGGCTGCTCCGCGCCTTCAGGCCAGTTATGATGATCAAAAATGCTATGAAATATATCAGCCATTTCATGCCAATAGTTCCTCTCTGACCTTTGCACTCTTAGCGGATCGGGCGGTTTGGGGAGCAGCAGTTGCTTTTCTATTCATCCGGCTCACATTTGCGGATCAATCCCACTATTCTTCCATCCCGGACTTCAATGGAGATAACCTCATGACCGGTATTTTGGCACCATACTGGTAATTCGGCGGCAAAATCGGCATTGCTTGCTATCACCTCCAGAACATCGCCGACCTGAAGCTCATCCATTTTCCGCTTCACCTTCGTTATAGGCCCGGGGCACCGCAACCCACAGGCGTCCAACTGGGAAATATCTTCAGGTATATCGGATTCATCGCATACTTGTTCTACCAGTTCAATGTTATGCTCGCAAAGGCACTTATACGAGCCGTATCCTCCGCTCATATTTATAACATTGAATCCCCGCTGTCTAAGCAATCGAGTGGCTATGTAGCTCAGGAGGCCAGCATTGCAGTAAACATATATGGGTTTATCCTTCGGCAGTTCATCCAGTCTATCGCGCAATTCATGTAAAGGTATATTCTTAGCTCCGAGAACCATCCCTATCCCCACTACAGCCCCTGAGCGCACATCCAGGAAGATTCCGCCTCCGGCTATTAGCTCGTCAAAATCATCCCAATGTGCTGTTGGTGCATCACCGTTGATTATGTTGGAGGCAATGTATCCGGCGTAGTTGACTACTTCCTTTGCTGAACCATACGGTGGCACATAGCCCAGTTCGAGATGTGTTAGATCCTCCACGCTCATTCCCGCTGATATAGCCGTCGCGAGCGTATCAATTCTCTTGTCCACACCTTCAGTTCCCAGAATTTGCGCCCCAAATATTTGTCCATCGTCCGGTGAAAAAAGCAGTTTTACGCTCATCTGAGTGGCGTCAGGATAGTAGGTGACATGGGAGAACGGGTAAAAGTAGCATTTTTCATACTTCATATTGAGTTGCTTTAGTGTCTTTTCATTCACCCCAACAGTTCCAACTGCTATATCAAAGACTTTCACCAGGCTTGTGCCTATAGTACCTCTGTATTTCTCTTCCCGTCCGTATATGTTATTTACAGCAATCCTGGACTGACGGCTGGCAAGTCCAGCAAGGGGCACCAGAACTGATTTTCCCGTCACCAGATTTTTGGTTTCGACAGCGTCTCCCACAGCGTAAATATCGGGGTTGGATGTCTGCATATATTCATCTACTTTGATCCCGCCGACTTCACCTATTTCCAGTCCTGCTGATTTGACCAAATCCAGGTTGGGCCTGACGCCTATGGATAGCATAACTATGTCACAGGGAATCTCGCGTTCGCTCTTTAATTGCACTATTATCTGTCCATTTCTGGACTCAAATCCTGCTACAGGATCGGAAAGAGCAAGCTCAACATCGTGCAGCATAAGCGTTTGTTGGATTACATCTGCCATCTCACGATCCAGCGGCGGCATTACCTGATCCAGCATTTCAGCTATGGTCACATCCATACCCAGATGCCTGAAGTTCTCCGCCATTTCCAGCCCTATGAACCCGCCTCCCACAACTACAGCTTTTCGAGGTTTTCGCTCGTTGATGAACTGATTGATCCTGTCGGCATCAGTCAGGTTGCGCAAAGTAAAGATACCTTCCGTATCGATACCGGGAAGCGGCGGTTTGATGGGGTTTGAGCCAGAAGAGAGAATCATCTTATCATATTGCTCCCGGTAACTATCCCCCGTGCTCAGATCCACCACCTCAATCTCCTTGGTATCAGTATTAATGCTTTTGACGAGGGAGCGGACGCGGACATCAACATTATAGCGCTGCTTAAAAATCTCCGGAGTTGCGATCAGCAGATCACTTCTGTTCTGAATTACTCCGCCGATATGATAAGGCAAGCCGCAGTGACCATAGGAAATGTGTTCACCACGCTCAAACATCACTATTTCAGCGTCTTCGTCCAGACGGCGTGCCCGTGAGGCTGAAGCTGGACCACCAGCCCCACCTCCTATGATTACCAATTTCATATTTGTTCCTTTCTTCTATATTTTCTCTACCTATTCAGTTTTGCCAGTTCATTGCTCAGGATGGTAACGTGGCCTATCTCTTCCTTAATAATTCCGTCGATCTTATCCTTTCCCAGCTTTTCTGAGACCATATCCTTCATCCCCAGGTAAAAGATGACAGAGTCCTTTTCCCGCCCGATAGCCAACTGGAAGATGTCCTCCATAGTTTCCTCACCAGTCAGGCTTTCTGAAGGATCCACTCGCGTGTCGAAGATGCGTCCATCTGCCATTGCCCGCAGGTACATACCTGCCTCACCATCAGGATCGAAGACAGGATCAATTGTCACCGCCTGCCCTTGTTTCACCATCTCTGCCCTCATACTGATAAAGGTCTTCTCGTGTGCCTCTTCCATCACAGCAAAATTGAGCAAAAGCGTACGGTTATCTGGAGATATAACCTGTTCCGCTGCTCGGCGATAGAACTTGGCCCCGTTCCTTTCGATCTGCTCTGCCATTTCAAATATCTCATCGGCATTAAAGTGATAGCCCATTCTGTTCCTCCTTACATAAGCGGATCTGTAGAGGCAAACCTATGTTTGCACCTGACGTGATAAGAGGAGCACACATAGGTGCTCCTCTACTAGCTAATTGCTACCCATCTAAATTACATCTCGCCATCATTGAAGAAAAGGTAATCGTTGTCCTTCGCTCCCTTATGGCAAGCGATACAGCCCATATCCATTCCTTTCGCCACACGTCCAGCCAGGGACATTTTTTTGTCATTTTGGGCGATGGAGCCATCGGGGTTGTATTTCACCCAGAACCAATCGTTATTATCTGAGTCGTAGCCGGCTTCTCGTTGAACCATGACGGTAACGGCAGCCAAATGTTTCTTCCCAGACCTGGTTATAGCTCTTGGGTTGAGTTCATTCCCTTCAGCGTCTTTCCCCATGAAGTTGTCCTTGATAATGACGTGATAGGGCTTTCCATCCACGCTCATCATATTGTAATACATGCGGATAAAAGCGCCGTGCGGCGTTTTTCCCGGAGTAACCCTGGATTTTATTGGCCACTTTGAGTAATCTCCCATCGCTTTCCACGCGTCTTTGGCAAACTTAACTTCTTCTTTCCCGCCAAAAGGCATCGCCATCCCTGCCATCCCTTCCTGACTCGTTACAATACGCGGGAGTATACTCAGCGTAAAAGCGATTAGAACGACAGCAGCGAGTGTTCCTAAAACTATGTTACGTTTCATGATTAACCCCTTCTCCTGATTCCCATAGCCATTTTGCAGCGATCTTCATGTTTCTCCATCATCATTTGCTCCACCTGTTTCTGCCAATAAGCCCCACCTCCTTGCCACGTGATATTACAGCGTTCGTCATAGAAGAGAAAAATTTTATCGCAGTGCGAAACGCTCGTAATGTATTTTCTTCTTTGGCACACCCAGCTTTCTCAACGTCCGCTCCACCGCGGTCATCATCACCGGCGGGCCGCAGATAAAAAACTGGCTGTCCTGAAAGTTGCTGACGTGCCTTTTCAGCTTTTCCTCGTCTATGTAGCCTTTCTCGCCTGTCCAATCATCCTGACCTGACATTACGTGCACAATTTTCAGAGAAGTCATCTCTGATGCCATTCTCTCAAGGTCTTCTTTAAAAACGACATCTTTCTCAGTTTTATTTCCCCAGATCAAAATAATATTCCTTTCCAGCTTTTTATCGTGCATATACCACAACATGCTGATAAAAGGAGTTATCCCAATGCCACCGGCAATAAACACAAGATCCCGGGCATCATGATTGAGGAAGCTGAATACACCATAGGGAGCATCTATGTATGCGGTGTCAGCAATTTTTGTATCGCCAATAGTGGAGGTGAAATCACCCGATGACTTCACGCTTATGGAGAGTCTATCCCCGGTGGGGCTTGAGGATATGGTGAAGGGATGCGGTTCTGATACCTTACCATTCCGTACCAGTTGAACGATCATGAACTGGCCGGGTTTGTAATCCCGATATTTGCCATTGAAATAGAGACTCCAGACATCGGGCGTCTCCTGTAACACCTCCGCTACACTAAATGGATGACGTCTCACATGAGACCAATTCCAGAGCCTATACAGCGAAACAATCACGTAGATGCACGCCATGACTATCCAGAATATTCTTAACGGCCAGTTGTATAGATCGCTGCCCATGAAGAAGCTATGCACAAATCCCATAGCAAATATCGCATAGCCTGCCCTATGGATATTCTTCCACGTTTCATACTTCAATCGAAGCCGCTTATATAATATAGCAGCGCCTGCAGTTACAATGATAAGCGTCAGCGTGATTATGCCAAGTATCTTCAGTGGAGGAAATGGCGGGGTGTCGCCCTTAAGTATGGACGAGGTAAAGAGCAGCACAGGATGAATAAAAATAAATATAAGCCCCAATACACCAAATTTTCGGTGAATTAAAAACAGCTTATCCAGACCGATGCCTCGCTCTATTATCCTTATCCGCGAACTCAGCACATACTGAAACAGGATAAGCACAAATCCCACAAGTGCCAAAAACCGTCCTGCGTCATAAAGGTAATTACTCAATGGCATTCCTGTCGCCAGAGTTCGCGCCCAGAATATGGCTGGAATTGCCACAAATATCGCGATGACAACGAACAGGATCAGCTTTTTCATTTTTCGCCCACCTTGATCTTCACACCTTTGCTCAGGGATGTGACATAAGCGGCGAGGGCTACAGATTCATCGCTTCCCAGTTCCAGCGGCTTCCCCTCCATGATCATGTCGATGCACATATTATCCATTTGCGACAACGTGATCACGCGTTTAGCCGGACTCTTATATTTCGGGAAAGTCGCCGCCGCTCCCTTCAGAGTTGGGATTTCCATACCCATAACCTGACCGCTGCTGGTTTCGCCGCCGGGATGGCAGCTATTGCAGCTTGTCCCTGTCTTGCCGAGCTTCGTATTGTTGAACAGGGCTTTCCCTTTCTCTATAGCTTTAGCCAGCTCTGCCTGGGGATCGGCGCCTGCCGGTTTCGACTCAGGGTCTCCGGGATGCTTCTTGGCGGCAAATTCCTGATCGTTGGTGAATCCGTCGCCATCAGAATCCAGTTTCCCCAGATTCTCTGTATACTTATCTCCGGCCTTCATGGCAACCTTTTCATAATCCTCTCCAAAGGAGGTCCTTTTGCCGCCGCCTCTGGGATTAACGTGGCATGTGCCGCACCCAAAATTCTTTCCTTTGTCCGGAAGTCTTCCCAGACGATGTGGTCTGCTCAATACGACTGAAATTACCACTAATGATAGTATCGCACAAGCGAAGATTATAGCCATATATCTGGTGAACCGTTTACTAAAGACATTTGCTTTCATTATAAGTTTACCTCCTTGACAAATTGGTTTTCAATAGTACCACAAGCTGCCAGCGTCCAGTCCAGAGCAGCGCCCACAGGCTCACTCACACCAGATAGGAACGACCATAAAAACGCCTTACCCATAGCAGTTCAAGTGGATCATCAAATCTTGATCAAACTATTGCTACGCCGCCTATTCTACCACACTCCCATTGGCATGTCAAGAATGACTTGTCATATTGCCATCTTAGTAGAGCATGGTGTACCTCCTGTAGTTTTCCTGCTTTCCAGGCAAGTGGGAGGGTGAGCCGTCCGGCGAACCGTTTGCTGTCAACGGCTCAACGGGAGCTTCGCCCCATACGCATTAAGCTAAGCGAAAAAGTGTTCTAATAACTGAATAATGTGTCTCTTGTCATTCCAGCGTAGGCTGGAATCCAGTGGCAGGATGGGCATTTCCTACATTAC
>SDBT01002377.1_pt1 | contig 33259 bp, 29 predicted proteins | sample 2277101 | NCBI WGS metagenome assembly SDBT01 (sample SAMN10404973, study PRJNA504765) | marine sediment metagenome | isolation source: marine sediment core GS10_PC15, 103 cmbsf | place: Arctic Ocean: Southern Knipovich Ridge | collected 2010
GAAAAGTGTGATGCAATTGAAGTAAAGAATAAGCCACGTGATGTACAATGTGCAAAAGCGCTGGTGCCTGATGTGTGGGTAAGTCCTGATATGGTATGTGCCATTCGGGCGGATGAGATTACCCGTTCACCCCTTCATAAAGCTGGTGCCACAGATAAGCAAAATGGCTATGCCCTTCGTTTCCCTCGCATGATAGAATATCGTGATGATAAATCACCCGCTGATGCGACGACGGTAAAGGAAGTAGAAGATCTATTTGGTATGCAGTATAAAGGCAAGAAAAAAGCGAAGAAGTAAGCCTAGGGTTGTATGCCGCGAGCTGTTTCCATCTCAGTGAACCGATTGATCACGGTTGGCCATTTAATATTTTTTATAAATGTTTCTAGATAGCCGGTCTTATCTGCAGCCTGGTGATCGACCATGTAGGCGTGCTCCCATATATCGAGTACTAGAAGTGGTACTGATGAAGCAGCATGTCCATCTTCAATGTCGCTTAAAAAGTGGTTAGTGAGTAATCCCGTATCGGAATCACCATATAAAATAACCCACCCAATTCTTGGTGTCATTGCCGTTTGAATAAAATCTCTTTGCCATGCTTCATAGGATCCAAAAGATTTTTCGATAGCGCGATAGAATCTCTCATCAGGCTGGGGAATGACATGCCCGGCCTCAAGGTTGCCAAAGTAATATTCATGGAGCAGCATGCTATTATGTTGTGAGTCATACCATTGTTTTTGATCATGGTAGTCACGGGTAGTAGTTTTCTTTTCGCTGCGAAGTTCATTTAATGTTGCATGCAGTGCATTTGTTTTGATGACATGTTGTTTATAGATTTCCCAGTGATCATCAATTTGCTTTTCGGATATGCCTTCGAGTTTTGTTGGCTTAAGAGAGTCTTTGATGGAAAATAAGCCAGTGGTCAGGACATTATCAAGATCGAGGGTAAATTCTTCAGGAACGACAGAGAGAGAGGTGCTCTCGCGATCAGCTTGACGGTGACGTAAGCGTTGGGTTTGCACCTGCATGTTACGTGCGGTGAGTTGTTCGAGGAGTGATTCTTTCATAAGAGCTGCTTCTGCTTTAGTTGAAAAGAAGTCAGTGATAAAATCTTTATACATGGTTTCTTTAGATTGCAATGAAGTATAAGCACCAATACACAGTGAAAGGATCAATAATCGCTTCATTATAAGTTCCTATTTGTTATCGTGTCCAAATTTTGAGTGATTGCAGTACCTGCATTTATGCTCATTATCAACCTTTTCATAATAAAAGTTGTCTTGAAATGAATACAATCTGCCGCAGTCACAGTTCTGTGTAAGGCATTTTGCCGACACTGAGCTCGTACATAAGCTGAAAAATATGAGCAAGAACAAAGTATATGTTTTCATGAAATATGCCTTTCTTATTTGTTATCATGTTGAAATTTTGGATGGTGACACTGGCTGCATATAAGTCCTCCGAATTTGAAGGAGTCAATAATAGAGTTTGTTTTAACTTTACGTGTTGCACTGCATTCGCAGTTCCGTATAAGGCATTTTGCGGACACTGAACTAGCAAACAAGCTGAAAAATATGAGTAAGAATAAAGTATATGTTTTCATGAGATATGCCTTTCTTAGTTGTTATCGTGTTTGAATCGTGCATGTTCACAATGGTTGCATCGTGCTCCCCCGAGTTTGAACGTATAAATATGAAAGCTTGTTCTCACATTATTTCTTACGGGGCATTTACAATTCTCCATACGGCATTTTGCCGACACGGAACCAGAAAACAAGCTGGCAAGTATTAATAAGGACAAAGCATATGTTTTCATGTGAATTCCCTTCTGTTAAAAACGTTGTGCTATTTTTCCTTCTTTAACTTCATTAAATCTACTATCTACTTTTTCCCAGTGAATATTGGTCATAAATGCATCGATGTATTTTCCCCGTCCACCAGCTTTATGATCGACCATGTATGCATGCTCCCATACATCCATCACAAGGACAGGAGAGAAGCCAGCAATATTGCCGTTTTCATGTTCAGCAATGAAGTGGTTAGTAAGTAAGCCCGTAGTAGTATCAGCATAGACGATAGCCCAGCCAATGCCGCGGGTTTTACCAGCGCGTTTAAAATCTTCTTTCCATCCATCGTATGAACCAAAGCTTGCTTCGAATGCTTTATAGAGTTCACCATTGGTGAGATCGTCATCACCATGCCTGAGGTTGCCGAAATAGTATTCGTGGAGCACCATGCCATTATATTCAAAGCCAAGGCGCCTGCGCCTATCTGCATAAGAAAGGGTGTCTGCTTGCTGTGAGGAACGTAAGGTGGAAAGTTCTTCATTGAGGGTATTTACTTGGGTGACGTACCCCTTGTAGAGGCCCCAATGATCTTCTACTTGTTCATCTGAGATACCGAGAAGCTTTTTGGGCATTAATTGATCTTGCACTTCATATTTCATAGAATTCCTTTGTATGATTTATCCTATTTTCTGGGGACAAGAATCACACAATTTTATGAAAAATGCAAAGGAGTGGCAAGGGATGGGCAAAGGGTATAGAAGGCCGTTACTTGGAAATTTTGGTATGAAAATGTTTCGCTGCTTTTGACGGATCACCAGCCTCAGTAATAGCTCGTCCCACAACAATGCCTGTAGGGCTAAGGCCGAGGACGTCTTTTAAGTTTTCTTTCGTGATATCGCCGGAGATAAATATAGGCAGTTTGGTGTTGCCTTTAGTAACTTCCCATTTATTAGGCATATCAACGGCACCTGCTTTTTCTTGAAAGAGATGGAAGATAATCATATCCACTCCACGATTTTCAGCATCGCGTGCAGATTCCCCTATGGAGTAGGAATCAAGGAGATCGAGGGCAATCTTGCCACCTTTAGCACTTGCCGTGTCTGTTGCATGGTGGAGAACTTTGTTGCCACTTCCTGCAAGCACGCTGATAGTGTGTGCACCCGCTTTGATTAAGAGGTCAACACTTTTAGTAGCATGTTTAGTAATTTGGGCGTTAACGAAGAGTGGCATACTAGGAAATGCCTCGTGAAATGCCTCGATTGCCTTTACTCCTTCTTTATAGAGCAATAGGGTGCCAATCTCAAAAGCATCGGCGTATTCGGCTGTTTGCTCAGCGATTTCGAGTGCCTTTGGTAAATCGGTAAGATCGAAAGCAATATGAAGTTTCATGGATAATCCCTCTTGGTTTTTTCTGATCTGATAAATAGGTACTTATGGTAGCGGAATTAGGGGGTAAAAGGCAATTATTTAGTTGTTCTTCATAAGTTCTTGCTCAACTTTAGGCTGTGGCTCTTTGGACATGAAGGTGATTTGTTCGAGGTACTGGTTACTATCAAGTGATTTAAGAAGCACTTTTACTTGTTGGTTGTTACCGACAACATAGATATTTCGGGGAAGGAGAAGGTGGGTGCTTTCATGGCTTTGAAAGAGTCCTTCTTCGACAACGACATTTTTGGGGTGGGTAAGCAGGGTGAGTGTAAGTGGTGATAACCGTCTATCTTGGGGGATGTCATGAGATGTCACCTTCCAAGTGGTGCGACCGTCACTATCGGTTGCGTGGGTAAGTTCATATAGTGCTGCCTTTTCAATGGCATGTGCTGGTATTTCGGTATATGCTATAGTCCGTCTACCAGCTGAAATGAGTGAAAAATCGGGAGAAATAAGGAGATAAAGTTTCTTGTCTGCGTGTCTGAGTGGAAAAGATAGATGGCCATTGAGGGTAGAATAGTCGACATAGCCGGCATACGTAGCGCAAAAGCCGCCTAAGCCGGGTATAGCACTCGCAAGTGCACCCTTAAGAAGGGTTTTAGCGAGTTTATGGGGCGTTTTATTATTAATTTTCTCTAACTTTTGTGCTTGGTAGTCAGCAGTAGCTGCATGCACCATGGCATGGGTGGGTGTTTGAAGATAGAGACTAACGGCAGGCCCTGGGTACACTGTGCTCAAGCCAATCAGGACAATGACAGCGACAGATCGCAATATTTCTGGTAGATTCATAAGATATTTCCTTTGTGCGGGGACATGAGATCCGGATGTATCACTAATAGTATTTTAACAAAACGCATAAAGACAAGTCTATATATTCACAAGTGAACATGGGAAGGGTGCCAAGGTGGCAAATGAAAAGCTTAGTCATGAGCGATTATGGAAAGCATTTGCGACGCGTGAGTCGCTCAGTGATGGCCAAATCGATCAATTTAAAAAGTATGCAGCTTTACTTATGGAGCATAGCGCCAACTATAATTTGACTGCCATTACTGCCATTCCTGCAATTATTTCGTTTCATTTTTCCGATTCTCTGGCTTTAGGTCATGAGATGGAGATGAGTGGGGTACAAACCATTATGGATGTGGGTAGTGGGGCAGGTTTTCCCGGCATACCGCTCAAGATAGTGTATCCACACCTGCGAGTGGTGCTTATGGAAGTAAACCGCAAGAAGCAGCAATTTTTAAAGCTCGTGTGTAAAGAATTAGGTATTGATGACGTAGAGATATGCGATCTTGATTATAGAACCTTTTTACGCACGACTGAGGGGGAGATCGATCTATTTCTCGCCCGTGCCTCCGTTAATCCCGTTGAGCTATGCAGGCTCTTTAAGCCATCCTGTTCATATCACGCAGCGAAATTGGTGTACTGGGCCACTTCAAACTGGGCGCCGGATGCGAAGATAGCTTCATTTATCAGCAAAGAAGTGCCATATAAGATTAAGCACAAGGAGCGAAAACTCGTCTTTTTCAAGGCGATGTAAATGGCCTCATCCATCTTCCAATCAAAATATATCAACTCTATTGATTTCATCTGAATAAATAAAATATTCTCATGTAAGCAATGCTACTCCTATTCATTGCGTGTAGTATTTTTTATATAAGGGAAATAGTGATGAATAAAAGAGTACTTTCAATACTGCTACTTACGGTTCTCAGCATATCTAATGGTCTTCGGGCAAGTGTGGCACTTGACCGTATTAGAACAGCATCGACTGGTAAACCAGCATTCAAAGCATATAAAACTCATGTAACCAAGTTAAGAAAAACAGGAAACTATCTTGCGAGCAGTAATATTTTCGAAGGGGTATACATTTATCTTGGCGTGCTTCAAAAGGATTGGCAAGCAAAGATAAAATCAGGAAAGAAGCTTTTTAAGGATAAAGATTATTTCAACAACACGGTAAATCCTCAACTGACGGAACTCAGGTCATTACTCGAGGACGGCCTCAAGCAGATGAAGAATGCTAAGCCAACTACTGATAAAGAACTTGAAGCATTTGTAGATCGTACTGGTGACTTAAGTGGAAGAGAGTTAAAAGCATATCTACAAGATAGAGCGAAAGCAAAAGCATACATCCTAAAGAATATGGCGTTTTTGGGGAGTGTAGTCTCGTCATTTAAGGAAATGCTAGAAGAAGTAGGAGATGTGGAGGTGGGTGCAGAACCGCTTGAGAAAGAATATAAAGAAGATGCTGATCAGGTCGCTGGATTAGATTATTTGGGCATTATCGATTCAGTAAGGAAAGCTTCTAATGTTGGAAAACTGGGGATAGTTATACATGAGATAGGTGCCAATATGGCTATAACAATGGCTGAGCTTGCCCTTGCAGAGTTATTCTTTGGTTATCTAAAGGGGTGGCGTGCTCAGGCAACATTCATTAATAAATTAACCGTGAAAAACTCCCTAGGAAGACCAATAGCAGCATTCAATTTTGATGCAAAAAAACGAAGTTGGATTCTACTGAAAAAAATGTTCACGATGGGAATGACTGCTCTTAAAGTGTCTATGGAAGAAGATTTATAATTGATCCATCGATTCATCGACTAAATCACAGTCACATATAAAAACAGCGGCGTTTTTATATGTGCAATAATCGCTCTTTTTATGATTCATATCCATTCTCAAAACAAAGAACCCTTTCTTTACAGGCTTTTTGCCCTCAAAAAATAAAAGTATTGTCTTAGATATACAAATATAATTACAATTAGGAATAGAAAATAGGCGAGTAGGGTGATGTGCACCCTATAGTCTATGAAGGATAGTGAGGAAAAAAGGGGGAAATCATGCGCACAAAGCTGCTTATCAGCCTCTTTTTTATCGTCGGATATGGTCATATGCTCAGGGGAAACCCCGGGGCAGATGCATTGTCATTGGATAGAGTATATGAGCTCGAGCAATGTGAGATAAAAATTCGGGATGCTCGGTTGAAGGTACTCAAAGAGCGATTAGAAAAAATTCAAGCAGCATGGAACCATATGATAGCTATGCATGAACTGCTCGAAGATGAAGATACACATGACAATAGACTTTGTTTTGAGATGGCGGAAAACAACTATAATACGGTACTAGAAAAGATGCGAAATATCATAGTTGATGAAACACCAAAGGTGAAAAAGTTAATAAAAAGGCGTAGTGAAACGCTCGAGGAAGGTGTCGATGACGCCGAAAATGATAAGAATGAGTTATTAAAACCACTATTAACCCTCAGAGAAACGGATAATTAATGGCTCGCACCCAGTGGTCTATTGAGGGAATAAAAGGAGGTATTATGCGAATAAGGTTATTTATAAGCCTCTTTTTTATTGGGGTATATGGACATATGCTCACCGGAAATCCGTATCAATGGGGTTTTGAAGAGGATGAAGAGCACATAATAGAAGAATATAAGATAAAGATTCAAGGAGCATCGTTTAAAGTCTCACTATGGAGGATTGAGAGGATTGAGTGGTATTGGCAGTCCCTGCTAGAAGCCAGTAGAACCTTAGATCACAATGTGAATGAGTACAATATAACCATGTATGAGAATGCAAAGAAAAAATATGAAGACTTAATCTTCGAAGCACATCAGTTAGTAATCGAAGGGGATCTTGAGGCAGTGGAATTTCTTGAAACATATATGAAAGTTCTTACCCTGCACAATGAGCACCAAGATATAAAAGAAGTTATTCTCGGCAGAGGCAGACAAGAGATAAAGTAGATGAGAGTGCCCTAGTATACAAATAAGGCATACTTGCTAGGTGACAAGGAAGAAAAAAATTAACATAATAGATAATATAGGTACAACATAAACGGATAAAGACATGACGATACGTGGACACATAGAACGATATAAGTGGGTTATACTCATCGGAGCAGGATTAGTTGCTGCCGGTGCGGTTACCCTCTTAGTGCTCAAAAAATATAGTGATACCGTACCGTTTCTCATGCCTGCTAAGCAATACGTACATATCCCCAAAGAATCTATAAAGAAAATAATCCTCGATAATGGTATGACCGTATTGTTGTATCAAAATCGCCATGCACCTAAAGTATTAGTTCAGATAGCCTATGATATTGGTTCTGCCGTAGAGCAATCAGGAGAAAAAGGATATGCCCATCTCGTGGAGCATATGATATTTAAAGGTACCCAAACACTCTCAGAAGGTGACATTGATGCGATTGCGCGTAAATATGGCGCCTCTTTCAATGCCTTTACCAGTCATGATGTAACGAGTTACTATTTTGAAGTTGATCGCAATAACTGGAAGCCGTTCGTGCCAATCTTAGCTGATTGCATGGTTAATGCTCGATTTGATGAGCAACATCTCGCCTCTGAGCTCAAGACGGTAGTACAAGAACTCCGGATGCGTAAGGATAAGTATTGGGGCATGATGGTTGAAAAAGCAGCCGAGCTCCTTTTTGCACCAAATCACCCGTATCATTTCCCGATCATCGGGTTTAAAGATGATATTGCCTCTGTTACCTCAGAAAAATTACGTCGATTCTATAAAAAGTATTATCACCCAAGTCATGCCACGCTCTTTGTGGTTGGTGATATTGATCCCAGGGAAGTGGAAGCACTCGCGAAAAAGCACTTTGAAGGGATTCCGTCTCCTGAGAGTAAAGCTTTTGAGCACTTTCCAGGACGCATAGACGATACCATCGTGAATACGACACGCATGTATCGCGAGGTAAACAGTGAACAGCTTGGATTCTACTTTGCCATACCTGGGCAAAAAGATCAGTCATATCTTGCCATAGAAGCGACAGCATCTCTTCTTGGCTGGGGAGAGAATAGTCGATTGAATCGTCGATTAGTAGATGAAGAAAAGGTAGCAACGAGCGTAAGTGTTCAAATAGATGGTATGCATGAATCCTCAATCTTTCTTATCTTAGTCTGTCCAAAAGAAGGAAAATCGGCAGAATGTCGAAGGTTCGTAGAAGAAGAATTAGAGGCATTAATTGATATTGGTGCAACCCGCCAGGAATTAAATAAGATTGCCAAGTCTAAAAAACGCACCTTTTTCCAAAAGACAGAAGATTTAAGTAACTTTACCTATGACTGGATAAACACCTACTTTGCACGGCGTGATGAATTTCACATCTTCGAAAAAGTAAATGCCCTTTATGATTTAACCTCACGAGATATTAGTGAATTTGCTAAACGGTATCTTAATCCGTTTATGATGAGTGAAATTGCCGTATTACCTATTCCAGAAATTCATACCTCAATTTTACGCACGGCAACAGAAAAAGAAGACGTCCTTGAGAAAAAGATTTTAGAGTCACATATCCGCACGACGCCAAAAGAAAAGCCAAAACTTGCCCCAACATTACCCGCATCAACACCAATTCATTTCTCCTTCCCAAAACCGGATAGAGAGCTGACATTACCAAATGGCCTCAAAGTTATCCTTACCGAAGCTCACCACCTGCCGTTTTTAACGGTAAAGGTACAGTTCCGTGATGCTCATTATTTGGGATCAGCAAAAGAAGGTGTATTAGTAGATGCCATGATGGACATGCTTCGTGAAGGAAGTGTTGGGTATACCAAAAAACAAAGTGCAGCCCTCTTTGAAAATGAAGGTGCCGCCGTAAGCTTTAGTACACACGGTGCATCACTGACAACGCTCAATGAAAGTATTGATAAAGTATTGCCACATTTTGCTCATGTATTAACGCGTCCGGCATTCCAGCAGGATGCGCTTGAAAAAACAAAAGAAATTGGCATTGATCAGTACGAACGTCAGAAGAACAACCCACAAGCAGTAGCATTTCGTATTCTTAAAAACGTTACCTATCCAGAGCATTCCTTTGCTTGGTCGTTTGAAGATGCTATTGGCATGTTACATGATTTAAACGTACAAGATCTTGATACCTATCATCGCACCTATGTCACACCATCATCTATGGTAGTCTCAGTCGTTGGTGACTTTGAACTTGGTGCCATGCAGAAGAAAATTGAATCAGCATTTACGTCATGGCAGGGTCAAACGTATACTAAACCAATACGCCCTAAAGCATCGCTTGATATTAAACCAAAACAAATTGATTATTACATGCTCCGTGACCAGGCCATATTATTACTAGGTCAGCCATCACCGATCGATATTTACCATGCCGACCTCATACCCCTCAAGCTATTAAATTTTGTCTGCTGGCACTCTCTTGGTTCGCGTCTCTATCAACTTCGTGAGGAGACGGGTCTCTTTTACAAGGCATTTGGTGCCTGGGGTAAAGATGCCGGCAGGGTACCGGGTTATGACTTCCTTTGTGCGATAGTCAGTCCTGAGTCTGTTGAAGGTGCGGAGAAAAAGATTAGAAAAATTGTTGATGAAATTGCCGAATCAGGTATCACGAAAGAAGAACTTGATGTGGCCCGCCAGCTCTATCTTAAAGAGCTCATTGATCGTACTGAGAGTAATAGCGGACTCTCTTCAACCTTTGCCTCTCTAGAAGGCTTTAATCTTGGCTTTGATTATTATGATAAGATGCGAAAACGCGTGCTTTCAATCACGGTCAAGGAAGTAAATGCGATAGCCAAGCAGTATTTTAATACGAAACGTATGAATAGAATACGCATTGGCCGGGTGACCTCTCGTCGTCGTTAACGAGCGCGCACTATACGGATAAGGCCAGTTATTGGGTTACAGCTCAGAATGCGGCCAATAATCAGGGGGATGGCTATATACCACGCTTTATTTTCCAATGCTGCTTTTGCGTAATGCCGACAACTGAGCGGATAGATGCATACATCTTGCATGCCAAGAAATGGCCGGATTACGTCCATCACAAAGAATACACAGCCAAGAACTCGACGTTTCATCATTTCACGTTTTCTATTAAAAATTTCTCAAGATCTGAGAATTCTAACTCCACTGCTGGTGGATAGACCAATATTATCGAAATTTGGACCTTCTCGAAGAGGGTCTGCTCATAATAGATAGCTTTAAGGCGTCGACGGATATTGTTTCGCTGCACCGCCGTACCTACCCGCGCGGGAGTAACAATAAGGAGCTTGCCATGGGTGGCATCTGTCGGTAATGGGGCAGAAAGAAGGGTAAAACCGGCAATTTTTTTACGCAGCTTTGCCTGCCGAAAGGCGGCATCAACCTCGGTTTTAGTGAATGAGAATAAAGATTTAAATATTGCCATCGTTATGTGGCGCCTGAATGCGTATCGGTACGAGAAGGAAATACGGTAAGGTGTCGATTAGACGGTCAAGCGTTTTCGCCCTTTAGCACGGCGTCTATTGATGATATTGCGACCATCCTTGGTACGCATACGTTTACGAAAACCGTGTTTTCGTGCTCTTTTGAGGTTACTTGGTCTATAGGTAACTGACATGAGGTGCTCCTGAAATGTCGAGTAATAAATCTTATAAGTACCTTATTGTACCTAAGGAATGGGCTAATTGCAAGGTCAAATAGGGGTATTAGGAGCCTTTGATGTACCTATCTTTCAGGGCAAGAACAAATTTCCAGGCACTTTCAGCTGGCTTTTTGACATTAAAGTGCGCATCAACATTGTATTTTTTACCTAAAAAGTATGCCAGTGCCCGGAGACGAGGCGATTTCCCCTGCTTCATATCCTTGAGTGAGCCTTCAAGACTTGCGTGTTGGAGATCAAGGATAGGCTTGCCTTCAGCAATGAATTTACCGATGGTGCCGGTAAAGGCTTTCGTGATTTTCATGGTTGTTTTAAGGTTTTTGAGTTCGTTCTTAGCATCGTCTCTGCGTGAACCGTAATGGATAATTTCTCCGGCCCATATCCCGCGCTGACCAAGTGACTTGGGCAATGCTCCCGGTTGGTCCCATGCTTTTAACTTTTTATACCGTTTCTCTTCATCTTTAATCTTCTTTTTACGGTCTTTGATGAGGTTGTTATATGTATTAATTGAGTTATTAAGCCTCTTTCGGATCTTTGCCTCATCAGATAGCTCTTTAATGACCTTTTTGGCAGTGTCTTGCAGTACGCGGGTGAAATCGTTCTCCATAGCGGCTTTAAAGTAGAAATCGGGGTTAGTGAGTGGCCCGCCCGATGTAACAACAATAGTTGAGCGATAGATCCCAAATATGTTGCCTTTCATAGTAAATGACATCCCATCCTTAGTGGTACGTATTTCGACATCTTTTTGAATGCCTACTATGTTTACACGCCCGGACATTAAAACATCTTGTTTTTCTGGATCAATTTGGATTTTAAGGATCGGTCCATCATCGGAGGTGCCATATTTCGCATCCAGGCCGGCGCCAGTAACGGCCAGTGGTCCAAAGGCCAGTTTGCTCATAAATGCCTGTCCCTTAATGCCTTCATCATTGGCATTAAGATCAATCATGGCCTTCTTGCCAAAGAAGTTCACGGTTCCTTTAATGGTGATACCCTTTTCGAAAAGAATCTCACCAATTTCGGTATCTTCGTAGGGTACAATCTTCACTTCAATATCTTCAAAGCCAACCGTCGGTATAGCTTTAAGGGGAATGCGTGCCCCCATGCCCGTAACCGCCGTTACCAGGTCACGTAATGAGAGGCTATCAAGTGAGCCGTATACCAATGCCTTCATAGGATCTTTATCGAGCTTTACTCCCACGCCAAATTCTTTACCAAGCTTAAGTCGGCCGGTAAAACCAATGGCTGAGATTGCTGGTCCATAGGGCACCGCGACTTCAAGGGCAACATCGGAGATATTCATACCCTTTAAGCCAAAGACATCCTTCCAGATTCCTTCAAACGTACCGGCTAGGTATGCTTCATCGGGCTCAAGCTTAACCTCGACATGAAACGTTATAGGTTCATCCATCTCACTTGGTTGGATCGTGAGGCTGGTGAGCAGTCCAACAGAGGGTTCACCAGACATTTCCAAACGTACCGCACCAGATTTCCAGAGTGGGTTAGGAAATTTAAAGGTTGCCGGGATAACGATTGCAATTGAGAGGTGCTCACGTTTTATGCCAATGGAGCCAAATAAGGTAAGGGGTTGAAATTTAGAGTCCGTTAACGTTTCGATATTGCTTAATATGCCACTTTTCGCAAGATCTACGGTGCCGAGTATATTAATCCCAGGGCGTAGTGTGAGGTCAACTCCTGGGTCTTCATATTGGAAGGTAGAGATAAGGATCAAAGGATCACCAACGACGATATGTTCAAGGAATGAACCTTTAAGAAAGGGCATAAGTTTGCCCAGTGATATTGATTTACCAAGAAATGCTCTTAAAAGGAGTTCATTTTTACCCGTGGTTACGATGCGCCAATAACTAATCTGACATTGAGCGGTTAAGCCCATAACGGTCACATCTCCCAGGAGGGTAAACGAGCTACCGTACGTAGCCACACCTGGCTTTAATACCACATTTGCAACACTAACATCTTTCAGGCCTTCAATAGGTAAACCTGCAAAAGGTTTAAATGGTTTCTTGTGCTTAATAGCGACACTGACACCAATGGGCACATCTGAAAGCGAAGGAGAAACCATGCTATCACCAGCTTCAGATATAGGTGGTGAAGCTTTAGCAAAGGGAAGCATTTCTTCTTCTGCACAGAGTGTGCCAAAAGGCGTCCCTAGAACAAGAAGAAAAGAAATATATAGTTTTAAATAGCCACTCACGTATGTTCCTTACGGTTTCTTTGCTTTAAATTTATTAAATATGTCCAGGGCAATAGCCTCGCCCATTTTTGTCATATCTTTGATATTGAGTTTCATATCAACGTTAACTGGCACCCCTAATAAGATAATACGTGCCTTAAGGTGTGGTAAAGTTCCCTGACTAATGGCCCGCAATGAGCCTTCAATACTGCCCTCTTTGATAGCGATTATTTTACCTTCAACAAGAAATTCGGCAGCAGTGCCAACCCATTTTTTTGATTTGATAAAGAGAATTATTGCATCGCGTGCTGTCTTCAACGCAGCTTTTTTAATTTCAACTTCAGCAATCACCTTCCCTTGTTCAGTCCGCCAATCAGCTCTACTAGCAAGAGACTTCACGCTTTGTAGTGCCTTTTCTTTTACGCTCAGAGCTTCGAATCGTTTTTCTTCAGCTTTAATCTTTTTCTCGAGTTCACCAACCTTTTTTTGCTTTTCATTTAATTTAGCAAGTTCTTGATTAATAACCGCTTGTTTAGCCTGTAGGTCTTTACCATCTTTTAATGTATCGAGATGTTTTTTGAGATGCTTATAGAGGTATTCACCAAATGAATTTTTGAATTTGGCAACAATATGAAAGTCAGGGTGTTTCATATTCCCTCGTGAGTCACCGGTGACTTCTGCATGGAACGCGTCAAGAATTTTTCCTTTAGCAGAAAATTTAATCTTATTTCTTGTCATCTCAACATGAGTTTGTGCTTCAAGGCCAAGAACGTTGATCAAACCTGAGATAAATAAATGTTGTTTTTCAGGTTTGAGAAATAAATCAAAGATGGGCCCATCATCGGCCGTTCCACTCTTACCATCAGGACCAAGTCCACTTATTTTAAGTGCCCCGATATCAACAGCATTCATGTATCCTTTAGCGACAATACCTGAAGAATCAAGATTAACATCAACCGTTACTTTCTTATTATATATTTCCACGGAACCTTTTACGGTTATGCCCTTTTCAATAAGTATTTCACCAATGCGTGCACCAAAGGGAGCAAACTTAAGTTCAACGTCTTTAAAGGTAAGAGGTGGCAGTGCAGGAAGTTTTACTCGTGCCCCCATTTTCCGAGCAAGATACATCAGGTCGCCCAGTGAGAGTGCATTTATTTTGCCAAGAATGGCGACTTTTTGAGGCTTGACATCAATTTTCCCCGCAAGTTTTATTTTCTTTGGCCGCGTACCTTTGCCAAGTACCATTTCACCCGTCACACCGATACCTGTTGGCATACCACCGGTATAAGCAACAGTTCCTTGCAGGGCAACATTACCTATTTCAAGACCTTTAATACCAAGTGGGTTCTTCCACATACCTTTTACGGTACCGGCAAGTGTGGCATCATCTGCTTCAAACGTCATGCTGAGATGGAAGTTAAGTGGCTCATCATCATCGGTAGGTTTTACGGCAACATTAGCATGAAGGCTAATGGATGGTGCATAAGCTGGGCTAGGTGCTTTGGTATCAGCAGTTTTAACTGCGCCACCTGAGATTTGGAGGAGGAGGCTTGAGGATTTCCAGTTGGGGTTTTTGAAGGTAAGTTTTGCTGGTATGACGACTGCAAGTGAGAGTTCTTTTGGCTCCTTACCAATTGATCCAAATAAGGTGAGCGGTTCAAATTTTGTGTTAGTTATTTTTTCAACATTACTTAAGATCCCGCTTTTAGAAAGATCAAGTTTACCCAGTAACGTTAGTCCGGGCCGCAGGGTTAAATGAGTGATAGGATCTTTATATTTAAAAGTTGATACAAGAAAGCTGGGATTAGAAACAGTGACCTGTTCGAGAAAGGTTCCTTTAAGAAACGGCATCAGTTTACCAAGGGTGACAGAGGCGCCGAGACTTAGATTAAGCAGGAATTCATTCTTGCCCGTTGTTAAGATTTTCCAATAACCTATGCGCCCTTTTCCGGTTATACCTAAAGCACTTACATTTCCTTCGAGAGTAAACGAGCTACGGGTAGCACTTATGCCAGGGGTTAATTGCACATCAGTGATCGTAATATCTTTTACGCCAGGTACCGGTACTTTAGCAAACGGTTTATATGGTTTCTTTTGTTTGATTACATCTTGCAGTTCAACTGAGATATCAGCAAGTGATGGTGCAGCAAGCGTTGGACCAACTTCCTTAGTGGTTAAAACAGGGGCGGCCTGAGCAAATGGTTGTGCGGCTTCTTTAGCAGCTGAAACTGCCAAGATAGGTATAAAGAAACCCAGCATAAGGCTGAATAAACATCTATAATTTCTAATCACTAGGCTCCTTTATCTTTGCATAGCGTTGAATTTTTGGATGATCTCACGAGCAATATGATCTCCTGCCCGTGGAAGATCTTTCACATTCATGTTTACATCAATCTTAAGGGGAAGACCAATGAAAACAAGGTCAGCCTTTAGACGTGGTAGCTTCCCGGTACTTAAGCCACGTAATGAGGCTTCAATCGTTGCTTGTTTCACTGAAATGATGTTACCTTTCACGATAAATTCAGCAGCATTACCCGCCCATTGTTTAGATTTAATAAAGACTATTAATGCAGTGCGAGCGGCTTCAAGAGCAGTTTTCTTAGCTGCTCGTTCAGTGATGAGGCCTGCCTGTTGTGTGCGCCACCCGCCTCTATCACCAAGTGATTTAGTTCCTTGAACGACTTTCGGTCCCGCTTTTAGCGACTCATACCGTTGTTCTTCATCATAAATTTTCTTCCCAAGCTGACCAATTTTTGTCTTGAGTGAATTAAGTGCCGCGAGATCACGATTAATATTATCTATTTTCTGTCGTAACTCTTTTCCATTTTTGATTTTATCAAGATGTTTTTTAACATGCTTATAAAGGAAGCTGCCAAGATCGTCTTTAACCTGCGCCTTAAGATAAAAGTCTGGATTTCTGATATCACCACGTGATTCAGCTTCAATCTCGGCTCTAAAGACATCATATATTTTTGCACTTGTTTTAAAGCTTATTTTATCTTTGCTCATACGGATATCGGTATGTGCCTGCACATCAAAGATTGATACAGTGGCACCGATAAATAGGTGTTGGTCAACAAACTTGAGCAATAAATCCATGATTGGGCCATCATCCCCAGAGCCTTTGGTAAAGTCAGGACCGGGACCGGTCACTTTAAGTGGGCCAAGGGTGAATTCGCTCATATAGCCACGGGCAAGAATACCGGAGTCATCAACATTGAGGTGGATACTACCTGTCTTATTGACCACTTCAACATCGCCCTTTATTGTCAGCCCTCGTTCGATACGAAGTTCACCTATTTTTGCTCCATACGGTGCAAACTTAAGCTCAACATTTTTAAAGCCCATAGGGGGGAGGTTATTGAGACCCTTTTGAAATTCAGGTCCAGAGAGTCCTTTGATCTTGGCCTTGGCAACCATCTTCCCAGCAAGGTACACAACTTCTTTAAGTGAGAGTGTTTGTATAGCACCAATAACGGCAATCTTTCGTGGATCAGCACCAATTTTGCCGCCTAATTTAATTTTGTTTGGTGAAGCATCAGCCGAGAGAACCATTTCTCCAATAAATCCGAATGAGGTGGGAATACCTGCTGCGTAGGTAAATCCAGCTTCAAGGGCGACGTTACCAATCTCAAGACCTTTGATACCGAGTGGATCTTTCCACATCCCTTCCATCGTGCCGGCAAGTACTGCTTCAAGTTCTTCGAGTCGTATGCGTGCGGTAAAGCGAAGTTCAGGATCTTTATCGGTTGGTTTGAGTAATAGTGAAGTAATGAGTGATAGTGTCCGCTCACCCGTAATTTCGAGAACAAGCTTACCACCTTTTATGCGCGGATTTTTAAAGTCGATAGTGGCTGGCATAGCAGCACTGACCACCATATCTTTGAGCTCGGTACCGATAACGGCATACATGCGCACTTCATCTTGTTTGAGTTTACCTGTCAGGCTAGTTACTTTATTAAGAGGGCCAGCGACCTTAAGCCCAGCGGTTACCCCGATTCCTTTACGCACCTTAAGACCAAGCTCATCATCTTGGTATTCAAGGGTAGAGATCAGAAAGCCAGGGGAACTAATAGTAAGATCATCGAGTGGTTTTGGCAGTTTCCAACCTGTTGGCAATAGTGCTTTGAGCATTAATCCTTTTTGTTCTCCTACTTTAAGTAGGCCGACTGTTGCATTAACAGGCACGTCCATGATCTTAGCTTTACCGGAGAGTAAGAAGCCTGCTTTTTCTTTACCGGTCTCGAGGGTGACTTTAACGGCCGAAATGGCAATCGTTTCAATACCGGCAATGCCACTCTTCGCAAATGGTTTATAGGGTGTCTTGGAGATGGCCTCACCACTAAAGCTTGTTTCGTATGTATCTTTTGGTTTGGTAATTTTTATAAGTCCTTTCACCTTAAGGCCATGGATAGTGGTATTACCGGCGAGTTCAAATTCATTTCGTTGTGGGGCAAGGGCAACCATCACATCACGAAGTGTGGCGCCTTGGAAGGTGATTTCCTTACCCACTTTTGCTTTGAGTGAGAAGACACCTTCTTGGTATCGTGCAAGGAGTTTTAAATCAAATTCCCCGAAGTTAGGGATATTAAATTTAGTATCACCGGAGAGGACGAGAATAAGGCGGTCTTTTGGTGGCACAGTTTTCTTTGGATTTGCCACGATTAAGAATTGGGCATGAGAAACTTTCAGTGGTGATATCTCTAAGTCATCGAGCTGAACATCAAAGGTGATCCCACTTGCTGCATCAATAACTGCTTTCATTTTAAGGTTAGATACATCTTGATTTATTTCTTTCATCACAATTTGTGAAAGATTTATTGTGCCTTTTATCGTCCCTCTTAATGGTTGTTCTTTGGGTTTCTTACCATTAGTTACTTTTTTTTGTTTAAAGAAGTTTCGTATTTCAAACTCGAGATCTTTGAGGATAACTTTTTTATCAAGATCGGTGGTAGGCTTATCGGGAGCTTCAGCGAGTAGGGCATCGAGTGAGAGTGTTTTAAAACTAAAAGAAAGGAAGTTATCTTTTTTTGAGCCGGCAAACTTGAGGAGGCTCTTTTGGGTAAAGATATCGATCGGCACGGCAAGTATAGGCGCCTTTCCTTTTTCAACGATCAAATCAATAGTTTGAATTGAGATTGTTTTCCATGGGGTGATATAAATGACTACGGGGTTAGCAAGATCAATTCCAAACGTTGCTTTCTTGGTCGTTTTAAACTCTTTGAGCCCAACCGTAGCCTTTTCATTGAATACTCCTACCTCGGTAGTAATGGAGAGACCTTTGGTGTTGGAGATTTTCACCGTCCATTTATCAGCCGACAGTGGCCCAGCTTCTATTTTTTTCTCAAGCACACCGGCGAGGCTATAACTTTTTTTTTCGAGATTGATGGTGCCGATTAGTTGTACGGAAGCAAAATTAGGAATTTCTATGGGTGGCCATTTTACTTCTACTTCACCGGCAGGACGTGCGAGTGTTTGCTCTTCAGCAGCCATGATATATGACGATGAACTGCACCAGAGCAGAGAGCTAAGAGTGAAAAGTAAAAATGAGTGACGTCTATTCATAGTCCTTACACGTGAAAGTAGTAGAAGCGATGCCGTTTCCTACGCCTAATTGTGTAAGGGATGGTAGTGGAAAGTCAACAATTTCTCATTGCCGGATTATTTACTCAGAGTACAACTGAACTGTTATTTTCGTGAGCGTAAGTATGTGTCGCAATCTAGTGCTGCCATACACCCATACCCAGCAGCGGTCACTGCCTGAAGATATTTAAAATCAGAAACATCTCCGGCAGCAAATACGCCATCAATATTGGTTTTTGTACCGTTTGAAAGAGTAAGGTATCCCATCTCATTCATATCGAGTTGGTCTTTAAAGACTTCCGTATTGGGTCTAAAGCCAATAGCGATGAATACCCCGTTTGCCGGCAGCGTTTTTACTTCTTTGGTTTCTTGGTTTTCAACAACGACTTCGGTTGTATGGTCTCCATCACCTTTCACTTCGATAATTTTGCTGTTATAAAGAAACGTCATGTCTTTGTTTGCCAGCACGCCGTCTTTGATAGGGTCGGTTGCGGAGAGTGCTTCGGTAAGTTGAACGATCGTGATCTTTTTAGTAAAACGCGTAAGAAATGAAGCTTCAGTTACGGCCGTGTTGCCACCACCGGCAATGACGACGTCTTTATCGACATAGAATGGTCCATCGCACGTAGCGCATGTCGTGACACCTTTACCCCAGTATTCGTCTTCCCCCGGCACTTCGAGTTTTTTATGCGTGGCACCGGTAGCAATGATGATAGTTTCTGTTTCAATAGTTTGTTTACCTTCAGTGGTCAGAGTAAAGGGACGTTTTGAGAGGTCTGCACTGACGACATGGTCTTGCAAAAATTCTGCACCGGAAGCTTTTGCATGTTCTTTCATACGCATCATGAGTTCGGGGCCGTTTACGCTTTTATCACCGGGCCAGTTTTCTACGATTGTGGTGGTCATAAGTTGGCCACCGGGTTCATTACCTTCAATAATGAGTGGTTTTAATTTTGTGCGGCCGAGGTATACCCCAGCGGTGAGGCCAGCAGGGCCAGAGCCAATAATAGTAACTTTGTGTACCATATGAGTATCCTTTCATGGTCAAAACAATAGTTTTATAGCCTACCTCAGGTGTGCTTAAAAGAAAATACTGATTAACGAGTAAGTTGATGCAGGATATAGTTAAGTGTTTTTTCTCGTCGACATGTTTGTTTTATGAGACTGGCCTGGTAGGGACTAGATGTATCTTTTACCTGATCAAATACGGAGCGAAAGTAGATAAATTCTTTTGCTCGTTCATTACTTAAGACGTTGAGGTAGTGGGTAATATCTTTCATTTCAACTTTAATTTTTTCAAAGCTAGCGATCTGATCGATGAGGATTTCTTCTTTAAGTTGTTTTTCAGCAAGCATCGTAACATGTTTCATAAAGTCGGGTTGTTTTCGATATGCCTGGAAATCAGGGCGATCTTTCAGGCTGGAAAGAATTTCTGATTGTTTACGTATGATCAAGTGTTTAGGGATTTCGAAACGGTGTTTAGAGAAGAAGAGGTGAAACATTTCTTCAATGATTGACCGTCGCTGGGAGATATCATTACGATATGAGAAGACTTCAATAATTTTTTCGTGGAGTGCCGCCTTATTTGGCAGGCGATATCCTGATTTAAATGTATCAAGGGTGAGGTATGATCCTTTGGCAATGGCCTTGATAGTAATAAGAAAAGAATATTGTTCAGGCATGATTGCCGTTCCACCCTCATTGAGTGAAAGTTTATTAGTGATGAATATATTCCCCAGTTTGTTGCCGATAAAGCTTGCAGGAAATGGGCGCAAAGGTGGTTCCATACTCACCTTAATCCAAAAATTATTTGAGTAGTTAGGAAGCAGCGGCTCATCTTCCTCTTTAAGGAGTTGGGCGTTAAAGTAGACCCAATCATTTTCTTCGACGGTATCGAGGGATGCCTTCTTTGCTTTTTCTTGTTGTAATTTGATAAACAGGTCAACTTGTTTATCGAGGTCTTTATAATTTTTTCGTCGTGGTGCTTTAAAGACAAAGTGTTTCCACTCTCGCAGGGCGATACGGTTAGCCGTTGAGATATTAAAGATATATGAAGTTTGTTCTTTCCCGAGTTCAATGCGATCAAGGCGGGGAAAATTCGCGAGATGAATTTTTTTATTAAATAGTTCTTCGGTGAGGTAATCGATTACCAAGTAGCGGTAGAGAAAGTGTTTTAAGCCTTCATCGATTTCTCGTTTATAATTTTTTTCGATGTAGGTGCGTGGTATATTGGGAAGTCCCGGCACAGAGACATTTTTACCATAAATATGAAAACTTTCGTTCCGTAGAACGGAAACGGCCTTGTTATCAATGTTGATTGCAACCTCTACCAGGTGTGAAGAGAGTGGCTTCATGTGTATAGAAAGCAAATGACTATCTGTTTCGACTGTGGACACCAGCTACCTCCGTATATAAAGTGCGTTATGGACGGTAGCCTAGCTGGTTGATAAAATTTTATCCAGTTATTTCTTTTTTTTCTGGTACAAGGGAGGGGACTCGAACCCCCATCCTCTTTCGAGGGCTGGCTCCTAAGGCCAGTGCGTCTACCAATTCCGCCACCCTTGTAGAAATGGATAAGTGGTAGGCTGCCGGGGACTCGAACCCCGAACCTGCAGATTAAGAGTCTGTTGCTCTACCAATTGAGCTAGCAACCCATAAATGAGATAAAAAAGGGTATAGGGTATGATCCTATACCGAGAAAATATTTAGAATACTTTCATTTCCTAACTGCTTCCTTTATAGGTATAATACACATGGTTACGGTGCTTGTCGAGATGATGAGGTATGATATATAGGCATGGAAATCAAAGAACCAATTCCGCTCTTAAATCTCCAGGAACGGTCTGAGGATCAGATCTATTCCTTCTCACCCTTATGCTTTGATGACTATCTTGGCCAAACGGTGATAAAAAAGAAGCTCAAAGTCTTTGTGGAAGCAGCTAAAATGCGCGGTGAGCCGCTTGATCACCTCTTACTCTTTGGTCCGCCGGGCCTGGGTAAGACGACCCTTGCGCAAGTCATGGCCAAGGAATTGGGTGTTGAGATGAAGATCACCTCTGGACCTGCCCTTGAGCGCGCGGGCGATCTCGTAGCCATTTTATCTAGCCTTACCCCAAATGAAGTCCTCTTTATTGATGAAATTCACCGGATTCCCAAGATAGTGGAAGAAACCCTCTATAGTGCCATGGAACAATATTGTATTGATATGATTATTGGCCAAGGCGCCGGTGCCAAATCAATCCGGCTACCTTTAAGCCCCTTTACGCTCATTGGTGCCACTACGAAAACGGCACTTCTCTCAGGTCCTCTACAAACACGCTTTGGCATCGTGGAACGTCTTGATTTTTATGAAAAGAAAGAATTAGCGGCAATTGTGAAGCAAAATGCCGAATTTTTATCCATGAAAATCCATGATGATGCCGCCTTGAGCCTGGGTATGCGCTCTCGAGGCACACCGCGTATTGCAAAGCGATTATTACGCCGGATGCGAGATTATGCACAAGTACACAACCATGAGACAATTGATGCCCAAGTGGTCCATGAGGGATTACAATTTTTAGGTATCGATGAAGATGGGCTCAGTAAGCTTGATAGGCAGATTTTAACCATTATCTTAGTCGAGTTTGATGGGGGACCAGTTGGTCTTGAGACGCTTGCAGCAGTGACCGGGGAAGATAAAGAAACCCTTGAATTGTTCTGTGAGCCATTTCTCATTCGTCAAGGTTTGCTCTCAAAAGGCCCACGAGGTCGTATTATCCCTCCAAAGAAAATTATTGCACTTCGTCATCGCCTGTTGGGCGAGAAAATAATGAATACAAATAACCAAAATAAAATTTTTGAATAGTTTTATATCTCAATAAGAGGATGTGATCATGGATCCAGCATTGTTTTTAAGTATATTTTTAACACTGGGCGTATTGTATTTAATTTTAGGTGTACGTGCATCTAAGAATATTGTGACTAATGAGGATTATTTCCTTGCCGGTCGTGATCTTGGCACGGCATCGCTTACCTTTACCTTAATTGCGACGCAATTAGGGGGTGGCATGTTACTTGGTACCGCTGATGCTGCCTATAAGGTAGGGTACTTTGGTATTTTATATACCTTAGGTATTGTCGTTGGTTTTTTACTTCTGGGTATGGGCTTTGCGGCAAAGCTCCGCGCGTTTAACGTTTCAACAACGGTAGAGTTATTTGAGACGCACTATGACTCGATTCTGCTCAAGAAGGTGGGTTCGGCCATTATGGTTGCCTCGCTCTTGTTTGTGCTTGTCAGTCAGGTCGTAGGTTCACGGCGGTTGATGGTGGGTCTGGGTATCCACAACGAAGCGGTCATTATTGTCTTCTGGTTCTTCATTATTCTCTATACGATGCTCGGCGGCCTTAAGGCGGTTGTCGTAACCGATATCGCGCAGGTAATTTTCCTGGTGGCGGTATTTATCGGGGTATTCTTTTATAGTCTCTTTGGCGAGCCATGGTCATTTTTCACCTTTACTTCCTTTGCACAGCGCCAGCAATCGTTTGCGAGTACTCAGCTAAACTTTTCGCACTTATTTGGCTTCTTCTTGATGCCGGTACTCTTTAACTTGATTGAGCAAGATATTGCCCAGCGATTTTTTGCTGCCCGTAGTCAGCGGGTTGCGAGGGTATCAGCGTTCGCCTCAGCATTCGGCCTTCTTGCCTTTTTGGTAGTGCCGGTGTATTTCGGTATGAAAGCGCACTTAAGTGGCGTAGCGGTCAATCTTGGCGCCAGTGCATTAATAATGATGTTGAGTAGTATTTCAAATGATTTTGTGATGTCATTTGTGGTATGTGCCGTCATTGCGGCGGTGGTATCAACGGCTGATTCACTGCTCTGTGCAATTAGTTCTAATATCGCCCAGGATTTTGACTTTACCTTCCTTGGTATTACGAACCGGTTGGCCTTCTCAAAGGTAATTACGCTGATTGTGGGCATAGTGGCGATGTTTACAGCCTATTTCTTCACTGACATCTTGGAGATCCTCCGTCAAAGCTATGAATTGCCGGTGAGTTGTTTATTCGTCTCGATTTTTGCCTGTTATTATAATAAGCCCGGGCTCAAGAAAGAGGCAGCAACGCTCTCGATTATTGCTGGCCTCGTGGGCTTTTTCTTCTTTCGTATGTACCCGGTATGGCTCCCTCGTGAGGTCGCTTCATTGCTCCTCTCGTTTGTGGGCTATATAGCAGGCTGGCTCGTCTCAGGTCTCTGGCGAAGAGTAAGCCCAATAAGCCCAGTTTGAGTCGACAAATTGCATTATATGCGCTATAGTACAGAAGAGTGCATAAGCAGATTATGTAAGAACTACAGCGGTGAGGAGAATCCATGTCAGGTCATTCAAAATGGGCCACAATTAAGCGAAAAAAAGCGAAATTGGATGCGGCGAAGGGTAAAGTATTTACCCGTATTACTAAAGAAATCACGGTAGCAGCCCGCGAGGGCGGTGGTGATCCTGATGGTAATGCCCGCTTGCGCTTGTTAATGGCCAATGCAAAAGAAGCAAATATGCCGCAAGACAATATCATCAGGGCGATTAAAAAGGGCACTGGTGAGCTTACGGGAGCGATCTATGAAGCGATTACCTATGAGGGCTATGGTCCTGAGGGCATCGCGGTTATAGTTGAAGCCCTTACAGATAATAAGCGGCGTACGGTAGCTGACGTGCGTCATGTATTCGCCAAGCTCGGTGGCAAGATGGCTGAACATGGTGCCGTTGGGTGGATGTTTGCCCATAAAGGGGTAGTCGTGCTCAAGGCAGATGACCATACTGAGGATGAAATTCTGGAAAAGTTGCTTGAATACAATATTGAGGATGTTATCCCGGGTGAGGGTGAGTTTTCGGTGCAGTGTGCTATTGCTGATATTGAGTCAGTGAAGAAGGGTGCGCAGCAAGCAGGTTTTACCGTGGTATCGGCAGAGATTGAATGGGTACCAAAAGATACGACCTCTCTTGAAGACGGGGCGCATGAGACACGTGCATATAAATTTTTAGAAGCACTCGAAGATCTTGAAGATGTACAGAGTGTTTACACCAATCTAAAGTAACTAGGATAAACGTAATGCTTGTAAGTATGACGGGGTATAGCAACAAAACGTTTGATGTTGAGATCAAGCCGGGGCAGCAAGTGTCCATTTCAGTTGAGCTCAAAACGCTCAATTCACGTTTTTTCGAGATGACCAGTCGCGTGCCGAGTGTGTTGAATTTTCTTGAAACAACCATACTCGCTCTTTTAAAAAAGAAGTTTGTTCGTGGCCGTGTGTATTTAACGATGCATATAGAGAGTTATGAAGAAACATTTGAAACGATCCGTCCTTCGATAAAAACAGCACAGGGTTACATAACGGCATTACGCGCGATTCAACAAAAGTCACAGATGCCAGGTGAGGTAACCATCTCTGATTTAGTTGCTCTACCGAATATTTTTGTCTCTGAAAAAGCGGGTATTAGTCCTGATGCAAAGCAAACTATCTTAACTGGTGTAGAAGCAGTGGCTGATACGCTGGTAGAAGTGCGCAAGGCTGAGGGTGCCCATCTGCATCAAGATCTTAATGAACGGGTGAGTGCCTGTGAGCATAATATTGAGCGCATTGCACTTAACTATGATCAACATATGGAGAGTCATAAAAAGCTCGTAACAACAACGCTTGTGGCTGCACAGACTGGTGATGATGAGGCAAAGAACAAGCTTGATGATCTGTATACGCTGATGAATAAGATTGATATTAGTGAAGAAATTACTCGATTTAAGAGTCACCTTTTCACCATTAAAGACATCTTAAAAAGTGAGAGTATGGAAAAAGGAAAGCGTTGTGACTTTACCGTGCAAGAGTTACTTCGTGAAACAAACACGATTGCCGCAAAGGCATCGCATTTCGATATAAGCACGAGTGCTGTCGACATCAAGGTTGAGCTTGAGAAGGCACGCGAACAAATTCAAAACGTTCTATAAGTTCTTGTTTGCTTTACATTTTCTCGCTATGATATCCACATACTAATCAATAGTAATAATGTATTGTATGGAGGCAGAGAAAATGAAGTTCTATCACATAATCCCGTGTATAGCAGTAGGTATACTCATAAGCATGACTAGTGTCTATGCAGATGAGATGGTTGTCGATGAATTGCTTGCAGAAGAAGCAGCAGTGCTCGCTGATCTAGAAGGACTAGAAAAAGAAGATATCACAGATCTACAAGCAATTGATGAGGTTATCCTTATCCCAAGTCCCGGCATTCTTGAAAAGTTACACAATCTTGCTTCGAGTACGAAAGATGCCCTCGGCTCTCTTTTACGCTTGATGCATCGTCGCGATATGGTAAAAGGGCCGGGTCATAATGCACCGGATGTTGTTCTTCTCATCGCGGAAAAAGTAGATGGCTGGGGTAAGTTTGGTATTTCAGGTTTATGTGCCTACACCGCCTATAAAGAGTTTGATCCGATTAGTGCTCTTGCGCTAGCAATCTATGCGTATGATCAAGGAACATTTGATGATGCATTAAAGCAAGCACGTAATTATAGTTATCGTCGCAACAAAGTTGATGTAGAGCGTGTCTATAACTATGCGCGTATCCTCGTTTCCGGTGCAATCTTTGGTGCATCCCGTGCGGTGCTCGGAGTACTCATATAATTTGGTATATTATAATGTGCGAGACATATGGCTGATTTTAAAGAACATAATGGAGCTCTTGCAAAGCTGCCTAATATCTTATCTATTATTCGCATACTTCTCACGCCGCTATTTGTCTATTTCCTTTTCAAGGGTGGCGTCTATTTATGGTGGAGTATGATTGTCTTTACCATAGCAGCACTTACTGATGCCTATGATGGTTACATTGCTCGCAAGTATGGTGCGGTTACTACCTGGGGTACGTTCTTAGATCCCGTTGCTGATAAGGTGTTAGTCCTCAGTGCCTTTTTGGTGTTTGCTATATATGATTTGTTTCCGTATTGGATGTTCGTAGTAATGCTTATTCGTGATGTAATGGTAACGGCATCACGCATAGCTTTAATGCGTACGGGGTATAGTATTGCGCCGATGCAGCTCGGTAAGTTAAAGACCTTTATCCAATTGTTTTCTATATATTTTGTCATCATCTATCTTGTGCTTGAAACGTATGGTCATATTGCACTCTGTGATATATTGGCGACGCGTATTGAAAAGTTTTTACTCATTCCGATATTGATGTATGGCGTCATTATTATTACGGTCCTCTCCGGGTTAAGTTATCTCATTCAAAATTACACTGCCCTCTCTCGTCTCTATACCAAGCGGAGTTAGTCTATGACTCTTCGTAGGTTTATTGCTCTTTTATTATGTACCGGCTGTGGCATAGGATATATGCCCCTGGCGCCGGGCACGGCCATGAGCGCAGTAACTGTGTATCTTATCTGGCTACTGCCAACGACCTTTCCTCTCCTATATTATGTACTCGGCGTAATAGTTTTATTGGGGCTCGGGCTAGTCCTTTCACCGGAAGCTGCTGCGTATTATGGCAAGCGCGATCCGTCTCATGTTGTCATCGATGAGATTGTTGGCATGGCGATTGCTTTGATAGCTGTTCCGAGGGTAAAAAGTTGGTATGTTATAGCGTTTGTGCTCTTTCGTTTTTTTGATATTTCCAAGATAGGGCCGGTAGGGCATGCTGAGCAGCTCAAGGGCGGCCTGGGTATTATGCTCGATGATGTGATTGCAGGGGTGTTTGCGGCTATTTTTGTCTCGATTCTTTTATTCTTAATGCCTTATGCTAACTGGTTGATATTTGGCCTACATCCGTGAATATCGAGACGCGAATAAATGCGGTGAAAACTTGTAAGAATAGGCAAAAGGTAGTATACTTCTAATATGACGTATGGACCTATCTATTCGTGGTTTTCGTAATATTTCATTAGCTGATAAAATACGAAGTTTTTCACCCGATGGAATGGTTTATGGAAGTGGAGAGTATGCAATGAGCAAAGAAGGGATAATTCATGGCAACTGACATCGAAGATAAAGCCAATAAGCCATCTCGGGTAGTGCCGATTTCGATTGAAAAGGAACTTAAAACGTCCTTCTTAGACTATGCAATGTCGGTTATTGTCTCTCGGGCGCTTCCTGATGTGCGTGATGGTCTTAAGCCGGTACAGCGAAGAATTCTCTATGCATTGCACAAGCTTGGGTATTATCACACGAAGCCATATCGAAAATCAGCAACGGTTGTCGGACATGTGATTGGTCACTATCACCCGCATGGTGATGCGCCGGTATATCAAGCCATGGTGAACTTGGTACAAAAATTTTCAAAGCGACATCCATTACTTGATGGTCAGGGTAACTGGGGATCGATCGATGGTGATAATGCAGCTGCTATGCGTTATACCGAAGCCCGTATGGCAAAGATTGCCCAAGAATTGCTTGCTGATATTGAAAAAGGTACGGTATCATTCGTACCAAACTATGATGAATCAACGGTAGAGCCAACCTTACTACCGAGCAAAATTCCAAATTTACTCTTAAACGGTGCCAGTGGTATTGCTGTTGGTATGGCAACATTTATTCCGCCACATAATCTTGGCGAACTTATTGATGGGTGTATTTCCTTACTGAAAAATCCAGGTATGTCTGACGGGGCTCTTTTTGATTTAATTCCCGCCCCTGATTTTCCTACTGGTGGTATTATCTGTGGTCGTGCTGGTATCATTAAAGCCTATACCACTGGTCATGGTAAGGTGATCGTACGTGGTGTCGTTGATATTGAAGAGAAGAAAAAGCAGACAGCTATCATTATTACTGAGATACCGTTTCAGGTAAACAAGGTAGATATGATTACCAAGATTGCTGATCTGGTAAAAAATAAAGTTATTGAGGGTATTTCAAATATTCGTGATGAATCTGATCGACGTGGTATTCGAGTGGTCATAGAGCTCAAGCGTGGTGAAAATCCTCAGGTGATCACAAACCAGCTTTATAAGCATACGCAACTCCAGTCTTCGATTAATATTCTCTTACTTGGTTTATTTCAAAACCGTCCAATGATCTTTACCCTCCGTGAAATGCTTGAGCATTTCCTGGTACACCGTAAAGAGATGATCACCAGGCGTACGGAGTTTGATCTTACTAAGAGCAAGGCGCGTGAGCATATTCTTGAAGGATATATCATTGGGCTTGATAACATCGATGAAGTGATTAAGCGAATTAAGGCATCTCGAACAGCAGAAGAAGCTATTGAGAACTTGCACAAGAAGTTTGGGTTATCTCAAAAGCAAGCCAAGGCTATCTTAGAGATGCGCCTACAAAGATTAACCGGTCTTGAGCGAGAAAAAATTGAGGCTGAAATGGCTGAGCTTAAAAAGCTCATTGCAAAACTCCAGTTAATTTTAAATGATGACAGTATATTAGATCAAGTCATCATCACTGAGCTTGAAGAGATTAGAAAAGTCTATGCTGACGCTCGTCGTAGCCGCATTGAAGGACCAATAGATATTTTAAGTGAGGTTGATTTAATACCTGACCAAGATGTCGTTGTTACTTTGACGGCAAAAGGGTATATCAAGCGTGTCTTGCTTGAAACCTATGAAGTTCAGCATCGTGGTGGTAAAGGTAAGAAGGGTATGGCAGATCTTGGTGATGAAGATGTCATGCAAGATCTCTTTGTTGCCAGAAACCATGATAAATTATTGTTCTTCACTAACTTTGGACGAGTATACAGCATGGCGGTATTCCAGGTGCCTGAGTCATCACGTATCGCTAAAGGCCGTGCAGTAATAAACCTATTGCCACTTGTTGAAGGTGAGCGTGTAGTAAAATTACTTTGTATGCGTGATGTTGAGAACAAGTATCTGGTGATGGTCACCAAGAAAGGTACGATCAAGAAGACACCAGCTTCAGCATTCAAGAAGATTAGACAGACAGGTATTCGTGCCGTCACCATCAACGAGGATGACGAGTTAATATTCTGCTCAGTAAGTACGGGTAGTAATACGATTGTTATCGCCACCCAGAAGGGTCAGGGTATCCGCTTTGATGAGCGAGAAGTCCGAGCTATGGGTCGTCAAGCCGCGGGTGTTCGCGCCATAAGGCTTAAAGGTGATGATAATGTTGTTGGTATGGAAGTGGTAGATGGTTCGTTTGACTTACTCTTTGCTACGGCGCGAGGATATGGTAAGCGTGTCCGTTCTGGCGACTTTAGAATTGCACACCGTGGTGGTATGGGTGTTCGCACCATTCCAACTGAAAAGCGTAATGGTGATGTGATCGGGCTTGTACAGGTAAGTGATACTTCACATGTCATGCTTATTGATGTAAACGGTAAGATTATTCGTCTTTCGCCTAAAGAAGTGCGCACCATGGGTCGTCAGGCCAAGGGAGTTCGTCTCATCAGGCTTGATAAGACGCAGGTTTTATCTACCGTCGTTGCCTTCGAAGAAAATCACGAAGAAGAAATGACAGCAACGCCGGTTGCACCGGCCATAGTTCCTGCACAAACTACTGATGAAGGAAATGCTGCAGCGTAAAGCTGGAGGGCTTCGTGTCTATGTATTCTGCACATACAAGTGTTGTGCTCCATCTTTCTTTGATTGATGGTGTTGGTCCGGCAACGATCCAAAAAATACTTATTGCTACATCAGGTGATCCGGATTTATCAGTGCTTTATAAGTGCAGTAAAGATGATTTTATACATAGGTTTAATCTTTCTGCATCGCTTGCCGAGAAAGTAGTAAGCGGGCTTAAAGATACGGTACTCCTTGATAATGAGCGTCGGCTTATTGAAAAGTATAAGATCTCTCTGTATTCACCCTTAGATAAAGAGTACCCAGAGTTGCTCTCTCAAATTTATTCCCCACCACCAGTTTTATATTGCCTGGGTGCCCCGCTTGGTAGCGGCAAGCGTTTTGCGCTTGTTGGTTCGCGTAAAGCAGGTGATTATGCGCAGCGTATCTGCAAAACGATGGTAGAGGGGTTATGTGAAAATGGCTGGGAGATAGTCAGTGGTGGTGCCCGTGGGGTAGATAGCATGGCCCATCGAAGTACTTTAGAGGTATCGGGCAAAACGGTAGTGGTATTGGGTTCAGGTTTGCTTGAGTCGTATCCGCCAGAGAATAAGCAGTTATTTCGCGATGTAGTGCACGGTGGCGGCACGGTACTGAGTATTTTTTCTATGCAGACAAAACCATTGAAGGCTAATTTCCCGATACGTAACAGGGTCATTGCGGGGTTAAGTACGGGCTGTTTAGTAGTACAGGCGGCAGAACAGAGTGGGGCGCACATTACTGCCCAGTATGCCCTCGAAGAAGGCAGGGTCGTATGTGCAGTACCCGGTTCTATTTTTGACGAGTTATCGGTAGGGTGTCATCAATTAATTGCACAGGGTGCGAAGTTAGTACATAGTGTCTCTGACATTTTGGAAGAATGTAATGAGTATGTACCTGCTGAAAATGAAACTACGAGTAATACATCAATAGAAGGGATACAACATGAGTAAAACATTCAGAACACTGGTATTAATGGGTATGTTTAGTTCGGTGCTATATCCAGTACATCAAGATAAAGTAACCCAGGAAGTATATGAAATGCTCAAGGCATGGTGTCTCAATGATGATGTGCTGAGCGGGAAAAAGTGGTTATTACATAAGTGGAAACAGGGGGTAATTTCATCAGAGATAGAAAAATATTTTAAAAAAATGCACACGACTGATATACCTTTCTCAGCACTTAAAAAAATTGTCCTCGACGTCATGGAGCCGCCGATAGCAATTGGTTTTACGTGGGTTAAAGCAGCAGTTATTGATAGCTATCTCATGAATTCAAATGGTAATGCAGTTGATGCAAGAGGATATGTATTACCAGGCCATTTGAAGTTTTATCGCATAACATCAGCGGTTCAGGATGAGCAAGAAAATATTTATCAATATGATGTAACAACTGATGTATGGAAGTTAGTGGTTCATATGTCGAAGGATGCGAAATGGCAGTGGTAACTCATACGTTATACCTCGGCTCTCAGTCAAAGACGCGCCAGCGACTGCTTGATGTAGCGGGTATACCGTATAAGATCTTGCGTCATGATAGTGATGAGTGCGTAGTCAATCCTGGTTTATCGTTTGCTGAGTATGTTGGATCTATAGCTAAGGAAAAGATGCAGCACATCGTCCTTCCGCAGCGCAAAGATACAGATACCGATGAGTTATTTATTCTCACCGCAGATACGCTCGTACAGCTAGAGGGGACAGGTGAGGTATTAGAAAAGCCACAGGATAGGCAAGATGCAATCCGCATGCTTCGTCTCTTACGTGATCATGAGGCACTGGTTGTTACTGCTTGTTGTTTAGAAAAGAAAGCTTGGCGTGATAATGCCTGGCATACTGTTGCGACAAAGGAGTTTACCGCCTCTGCTACCATGCAGTTTTCAGTTGAGGAAGAGTATATTGAAACGTATCTTGAGAAGATGCCCATGGCGTTACATGCGTGTAGTGCTGGGATTATTGATGGGTATGGCGAGAACTTCCTTGTCTGGATAAAAGGTTCTCATTCCACCGTTCAGGGCTTACCGCTCTATGAACTCCGCCAAGCTTTAAAAGAGTTTGGCTTCTAGTTTACCGAATCATTTTTTGATGGATGCCAGTTTTGCAGTAGTTTCTTGAGCAATAGCTTCTTAGTTTCTTCTGAGGAAGCTTTTGTGGTGCCATCTGCTGACTTAGCTAATGCGTCTCGCGTTTGTTTGACGCTTCGAAGAAGGGTACGAACATTGACGTTGCGCACGTTAAGCTTTTTGAGTTGTGTTGAGAGTTCACCCTGGATGACATGATCTTTTTGTTTTCTCTCTAAGTTATCAACCAGTGCATCTTCCATATAAGTTAAGAATTCGAGGAAGGTTTTATAGAGTGTCTCGTCGGCATTTTCAATATTAAAGTTTTCTGTGTTTTCGAGCGAGACGAGTTCTGCCTCGAGTCCATTATCGAGGGCATGCTTAATGAGCACGCGTAAGCGTGACTTATCATTTTTAATAAGCCAGTTCATGAGATATATGAGTTCAAGAGAGAGAAAAAGACTTGTAGCCATACTGCCTCCTTTCTACATGACAAAACCAATTTACAAACAGCACTAATAACATAGATGCGTTTTTACGTTATGTGATACATCTATACTATGTCGCGTTCATGATTAAAGTATAAAGCTTTTTCGAAAAAATTGAATAAAGACTGGTTTTAAGGGGGTATTGCCCTTGTTTTCTTATAAAAAGCGAAAAGCCCTCGAACAAGGGAGGGCTTTTCTTAGTCCAGTGTATGGATTGGGGGGAAAGGATAGTTTTTAATAGTTGTTAACGTCGACGCCCGCCTCCACGTCTGCCACCGCCGCGTCGTCCGCCTCCACGTCTGCCACCGCCACGTCGTGCGCCTCCGCGTCTCATACCACCGCCACGTCGACCACCACGTCGCACGCCGCCACGCCTGCCACCACGTCTGCCACCGCCACGTCTAACTCCTCTACCGCGTCCGCGTCGGAATCCTCGACCATGACGCCCATGTCCAAAGAAACCATAGCCATAAGGGTAATAACCGTAGCCATAGGGGTAACCATAACCGTACCATGGGTAGCCAAAGCCGATACCAAAGCCAACACCGTCATAGGAGCGACCATAATCACGGCGCTCTTCATCGAGTATTTGTTCTACTCGTTGTCGTTCTTCTTGTTTTTTCTTAATGTGGTCACGCACCCGCGCATCTTGATTGATAAGGGTACTTACTTGGCGTCTCGTTGCGACACCGGTTAAGCGACCTACTTCACGGTTATTGAAGAAAAATATGATGGTATGGAGATTTTTAATTGAGAAACGTCTCAAGAG
>SDBT01002378.1_pt1 | contig 33255 bp, 31 predicted proteins | sample 2277101 | NCBI WGS metagenome assembly SDBT01 (sample SAMN10404973, study PRJNA504765) | marine sediment metagenome | isolation source: marine sediment core GS10_PC15, 103 cmbsf | place: Arctic Ocean: Southern Knipovich Ridge | collected 2010
AGTCTGCCGGTGCGGCAGGGGAAATTTCACATTTCACATTACAGATTTCAGATTGGCCGGTTGGCTGTTGGCTAAGCCTACCACCTATGGTGCAAGCTATGGCATGAATTGTACTAACCCGAAGCTCTTCGCTAAAAAGAAGAAAAGAAGGGTTACTCGCTAAAAAAAGGTGGTGAGTCATTAGGAACAACTTTGAATTTACAATTTACGATTTACGATTGACAATTTAAATTCTAATCCCCTATTTCGATGTGTATTATACCATAAAATAAGTTAAATGTAAAGAGAATTTTTGGGGTGATGTTTGTTTTTCGGCTGTTATATGGGGATTCGTGTCAATCATACGCGCAGGGGGTTAAAATGGGTAAGGGGGAAAAAGTGAGTGTTAGCGAAAATTTGGAAATTTTTGAAAATTTTGGCGTTTTTTTATGAGAAAAGGGGACCTAAAGTTGCGTTTTTTGGATTGGCGTTTTTTAAACATGCGCGTTTGATCGATAGGTGAATCAATCATTTGCGCAAGTTTGTTGCTTTTTGTAAACATGGGATTTTGAGAAATCGCGGTTTTTGGGGGTAAAAACGGGGGAAAATTGGGGCGTTTTTGGTCTCTGTTTTTTAAAACATGCGCATATGATCGGTCTCCGCTGCGCGGTTTATTAGTCATTTAAAAGTGTTTGCCTGACAGGTTCAGAGAGGGTATTATCCTTACAAAGTCCAGATATTAAAAGGCAAGGGTAATGAAACCTGATATGTCAGAACAAAACATTGAGCAACTCTCGTCTTTAGTAGAGGGATTTCGTGCCAATTTACGCGAGTTGCATGATGAGCAAACTCTTGAAGCGGTTATAAGACAAGAATATATCGATCCATTTTGGAAACTATTAGGTTGGGATGTTGCCAATGTGGCTCATCGCTCATCTGCCGAAAAGGATGTTGTGATTGAAACAACTGTCGAAACCGTAGAAGCTGAGCGGGTTCGTTCACGCCGCCCCGATTACATTTTCAGAATTGATGGCTTTTCGCGGTTTGTTCTTGAAGCTAAGAAACCAGCAATCGATTTACAAAAAGACAAAGATGCAATTTTCCAAGCCAAAATCTATGCATGGAGTTCCCAAATTCCATTTGTAATACTAAGTAATTTTGAACAATTTCGGCTGTTTGATGCTACTGTTAAGCCCTATCACTCCGAACCCAATCGCGGCCTTATTCAGGATTTTGACTTACGTTTTGAGGATTATATAAATCAATGGGATATTCTTTGGAAGACATTTAGTCGAGATGCGGTAGCTAACGGATCGCTTGAGCAACTTCTTGCTAAGATTAAGCATGTTCGCAAGGGTAGGCGTATACGTGGGATTGACAGATTGCTAATCGACCTGCGGGGAAGCGAACCAGTTGACCGTGTATTTTTAAAGCATCTTGAAGATTTCCGGTTACGGATTGCCCGTACCTTGTTTGAGGAAAACCGTAAAAGTTTCCCTGAAGCACAAACATTTCATGGAGCGGCACGACTTACAGAAGCAACACAACGTCTTATTGACCGTCTTGTGTTTATACGTGTTTGTGAAGACAGAGACATTACAACTTATGGTGAACTTCGTGACATAGTAAACCATTGTTCTAAGAACAAGGTAGACCTTTATTCCGAGCTTACAGCGAAATTTAGACGTTTCGATGAAGAATACAATGGCTATCTTTTCAAACCCCATTTTTCAGAACAGCTTAGAGTGCTACCAGAACTACTTGCTGATTTTATTCGTTCTCTGTATCCGCCGGAGGGTGCTTACAGATTCGATGCTATTGGGGATGACTTGCTGGGTATAGTATATGAACGTTTTCTGGGCAGTGCTATTACGGTCAAACGAAATCATGTCGAAGCCGAACCGAAGCCAGAAGTCCGCCACGCTGGCGGGGTTTACTATACTCCTCGATTTGTGGTAGATACAATAATTCGTAGAGTTGTTGGGCCGAAAATTGAAGGGAAAAGCCCTATCCAAGTTCTCGACATAACGATTCTTGATCCCGCTTGTGGCTCCGGTTCATTTTTGATTGCGGCTTTGCAGTTTCTTTTTGATTATTGTGTTCGATACATCTCTAAGCACCCTGAAGCTGCGGAAATACCGGCAAGCCCACGTGCCAGAAAAAAGAAGATGAAAATTGCTTTTCAGGATGAGGAAAGAAACTGGCATCTAACTCCAAAATTCCGTAGCCAATTGTTGGCGTCTTGCTTGTGCGGTGTCGATATTGATGCTCAAGCTGTTGAAGTTACCATTATGAGCCTTTATCTGAAACTGCTTGAGGGGAAGCTTCCTAAGAATTGGCAACGTGATTTTCTTCGATCAAGACTACTGCCCCCTTTGGATAATAACATTTGTTGCGGTAACAGTCTATTATCGCAGAATGATTTTGATAAATATTGGGACAACAAGTATGGAAGCCTGTTTGGCGGCGATGAAGATTTAAAATTTAGAATTAACGCATTCGATTGGAATAGCCATACCAGAGGATTTGGCCGATTGCTTGAGGAACACAAGGGTTTTGATTGTATAATCGGCAACCCCCCTTATATTCGTGTACAAGAGCTAAAAAAATGGGCGTCTGAAGAATGTGAATTCTATAAAGCACATTGCAAATCCGCCGCAAAAGGCAACTATGATATATACGTAGTCTTTATAGAAAAAGGATTGCAGCTTCTTGCTCCTAATGGATTACTCGGATTTATCTGTCCCCATAAATTTTGGCAGGCTAACTACGGAAAAGCAATCCGTAAAGTCATCACTGATGGTAAACATTTGAAATCCGTTATTGATTTTGCTGACCAACAGGTATTTCGGGGAGCAACCACGTACACTGCAATACACGTTTTTTCTAATACTCCTAACAAGACAACAGTAGATTATTCTCGCATAGTAGAACTTGAAGATGGTGAGATACAATGCCGTGCTCTTGATGCTAAACCATCTTTGGATTCATCCGAGATTCTTCGTTGGGAAGCCGTTCATCCAGCAGAAGGTAATGGGATATGGAGTTTCCCAAAGACGGGAACCCTAATGATTTCGCCTTGTCTAAAAACAAATTGCTTTCGTCTTACAGAACTCGTAGCCTTTTCACAGGGTTTCAAGACAGGTGCAGACAAAGTCTTTGTAGTAGATATTATTCGAGAAAAAGATGGAATTGTAAAGATTTATTCCAGAGCCACAGGCAGAGAACATCAAATCGAATCCGGCATACTTCGGCCATTGATTAAAAGTGAACATATGCGTCGATTTGAAATTCGTCCTACTACATTGGGCCTTATATTCCCCTACATTGTCGGGCATAAGACATGGCGAATACTTGAACCAGAAGAGTTGAATAAGCTGTTTCACAAGACATGGTCAAAGTACTTCCAGATATTGCGCTCAATTTTAGACAAGCGAGAATCCGGCCATTTTAAAGGTAAGTATTTTTATCAATACTCGCGACAGCAGAATTTTGTCCCATTAAATCAGTCTAAACTAATCACTCCAGATATGGCCGATCGCATGAGATTTTCTTTCGATATGAAAGGCCAGTTTGTTTTTTCAGGAGGTGCCGCTGGCGGTGTTTGCGTAATACCAAACAAGGAAGTTGATCCACTGTTTCTTATTGGTGTACTTAATAGTACTTTGATTGAACAGCATGTTAGGCAAAAAAATGGAGTTGGTTTTAGGGGTGGCTACTTAAACTGTGAAATTCGATTTCTTAGAGATATACCAATACAAATGCCTAAATCCGCGTTACAGAAAAAAAACGCTGGCAGAATTTCTACGCGTGTTGGAAAAATAATAAATGCAAAAAATAATTTACAGAATACACGGCTAAGCGATAGAGAGCGTGAGCGTCTTGAACGAGAGATAGAGGCTTATGAAAAACAAATTGATGAATTAGTATGCCAATTGTATGGAGTAGATGAAATTCCCGAATAGTCCAGTCGGGGGACAAAATCAAGGAACTAATTTATGGCTAAAACGAAAAAGAAGGCAAGGAAATCAAAGCCGATTATAACCGGTTATCTTGAAAAGGTAAGCGCAAAGATTTTTGATGATTATAGTAGTGTTATCACCAACATGGTAAAAGGTCACCAAGGTGTCTATTCTCTCTACAAAAAAGATAAACTCTATTATATCGGGCTGGCATCTAACCTGAAAAACAGAATAAAGTTTCATTTGAGAGATAAACATCAAGGCAAGTGGACACATTTTAGTCTCTATATAATCAGAAAAGAAAATCATATAAAGGAGCTTGAGTCACTGGTTCTCAGGATAGCATATCCAAAAGGCAATAGACAGAAAGGCAAACTCGCCGGATCAAAAAACATCAGGCCGCTACTAAAAAAGAAGCTCAATGCTGAATGGAAAAGGAAACGCGGTGAGATACTGGACACAAAAAAGCCAGCGAAACTCAAAAAGAAAACAAAGAGAAAAGTTACGAAAACCCCAAAATCTGACCGCCCATTAAAAGGTTTTTTTCCTGGCGGCAAAGTTATTTATGGTACTTACAAAGGCAAAGAATACAAAGCCTGGGTCAATCATCTTGGGCGAATAAGGTTTAATAGCAAGCGTTACGACACACCTACTGCTGCGTGCAAAGCGATAATACGCAAAGGGGCTGTTAACGGTTGGTGGTTTTGGAAGTACAAAGATAAATCCGGCGAATTAAGAAAAATCGCTGATTTGAGAACAAAGAACGGCGGCTAAACAAAACTTTAGATTTTCGGTACGCAATTTTTTCGTTTTTTTCTTGCCCCAAACTCAAAACACAGAATTCTTGCAAAGAATTTGCTTCTCCGCTATTATATCTTTATGGCCAAGACCGAACGCTCAAAATATCAAAAACGCGTCGTAGCGGGGTACTATAAGAACCTCAACAATATAATGCTCCAGCGGCTGGGAGAGTTGGTAACCGAATTGTACCTGGCAGAGACTGATGCCCGCCGAGACCAGCTCTGGAAAAGGGTCCGCGAGGCAATGAAAAAGCTTAGGGTAAAGCCGGCTATTATCGACCACATAATGCAAAAGAAAGACCCGCAGATTTTAGCCAAAAACCTGGCCGACTGGCTCAGCAAATAATACTTTCGGCCTCCATCTGCCGTCTGATGGTCTTAACTCAAACTGAGCATTGCTCAGTTTGAGATATCAAAAATCACCTGTGCCTGCGGCACCACAGGTGCAGGCAAAAATTAAATATCAAAATTGCGGAACCCAGCACTTAAAAATTTTAAGTGCTGGATGGCTATTTTATAATATTTTTGAAAGACGTAAGATATTGTCAAAAATCGACTTATCTTTAACATTCACTACAAATCGGTCAGTTTGAGTAAAGTAAATTTGCAAAACTTGTCGATATACGGGATATAGAAACGAAATTCACGGGAGTTGTAAAAAATGGTCAAGACCGGCGAGAAAAGAGTTGAGCAGAGGCTTTGTTACGACTGGCCCATACGTTTTGCCAAGGATATCGACCAGCAGCTTCATCAGGGCCAAATGGTGGATATTTCAAGTAGTGGGGCCGCTTTTATCTGTCACTCCGGCGAAAGTTGTCCGCAGGTTGGTAACCTCATAACCACTCGTTTTAGTGTTCCCCATATCGGCCAGGACCAGTCTCTCGATACCGCAGACTTCGTTCGTACCGGCAAAGTATGCCGCATCGATGACGTAAATATGCTGCTGCGATGTGTCGCGGTTCAGTTCGCAGAACCCCTGACTTTCAAACCCGGCGAGCAGGCCGAACGTTAACTAAATCATCAAGCTAAAGTTCAATTCTAAAAGCATTTGCGCAAATCCTAACGCTTTGGCCGCCATTTAGCCGCAGAGATTGGTTATTGCTTTATATCGACTAAGATGGTATACTATATTATTGTGGCTGGGACAGAATCTGGGGGTACAGATAATCGCGATAATCGCGATGCGCTCAATCGGCCTGTTCTACAGGCATTACCACTGCTACCTTAAATGGTAAAGAACCCGGCGTTCTCAATTTGAGAATATAAGCGTTTGATTGAGCCGCGAGGTGCGATTAGGGTACCGGGCTTAGTATTTGGCCTTTTTGTGGAAGTTGCCCAGAGAGTTTATTGTCTGGGCGAATCGGATTTTGCGGCTTATTACCTTTAGCTGCCGGTCTGCCTCGTCCAGGCCCATGGCCTTATTGATTCTTTCGGCGGCTTTGGTTATCCTGCCCAGCATCAAACAAACAACAGCCGAATCCCTCAAGGCGTTAATATGTTCGGGATTGATGTCGAGAGCATGGCCGAAAAACTCAGCGGCATCGACAAGTTGCTCCTTTGCGGCGTGGACGCAGCCAAGATAATAATAGGCATCAGCGTTTGCGTTGTCGGTCTCGAGTGCCTTTAGCAGGCAGTGTATCGCGTGCTCAAAGTCATCGAGCGCCAGGAACATCGAACCCATGGAAACTAAAATATCAGCATCAGTAGGTTCGAATTCGAGTTCAGTGAGCAGATAGGATTGAGCCTTTTGTTTCCGGCCTTTCATTAAAGCGTATTGGGCCAGCCTGTAGTATGGGCCGGACAAGGTGCTGTCAATTTCCAATGCCTGACCGAACAGTTCTACGGCCTTTTCATAATCGTTGTTGTTGAACGCGAGTTCGCCGAGATAGAATAAAGCCATCGCGTGGTCCGGGGCAAGCTCAAGTATTCTGTTAAACTTTTCTTTTGCCGATTCGACCTCGCCCGATTGGAGCAGGAACAGACCAAAATCGAGAATGACATCGACATCACCGGGATTCCGGCGAAGTTCGGCAAGAAAATATTGACGTGCCAGACTGTGCTGGCTGTCGGACCAATAGGCCTGGGCGATTCTGTAGTTGATTTGCGGGTGGGACGGCTCGAGCTCTGTGGTCTTGAGCCAGCAGTGAATCGCTTTTTTATAATCGCCGCGAATAAAGAGACTGTTGCCAATGTTGTAGTAGCACAACGGGCAGTCGGGATTTATCTGCTGGGCAAGGTAGAACATCTGCTCAGCCAAATCGTGCTGGTCCATCTCGGTGTAGGTGATTATACGGTTGCAATAACCGGGCTCGAATTCCGGGCTTACCTGCTGGATATGTTCAAAAATACTGATGGCCATATCGTATTGGCTCATTCGGGTATAATCGATAGCCAGGGAATTTAATATCTCTACATCGAGTGGATTCAGCTGCAGGGCGATTTCATATTCGCTTATCGCCTCTTCGAACTGATTAACAGAATCCAGGGCAAGGGCCTTGTTGAAATGCCATGAACTGTTTGAAGGATTTATCTCAAGAGCGGCGTTGAGTTCCAGAAGCGCCTGAGATATATCTCCGTCTTCGTAGAGTTCGTAAGCCCTGCGGGCCTTCTGCTCGGCATTGTCGTAAGAGCTAAATGTCGTATCTTCAAAGACCATAATCAGACTGCCTCCGGTTCGGCTGGGCAAAAAGAGAATTACCTAACAGCGTTATCGCCAAGCGAGCAGGGGCAGTTAACGGGATTTTACGGCCCTGACTTGATTTTAGACTGAGTAAAAATTTTGTATAGACTGTGTGGTATAACCTCTTATAATGAAGTATGTTAGGACAAGAAATAGAGAAGCACGGGCACTTTGCCCGCGATTGCGGGCGGTGTTTTTCTGGAAAGTGGCCGCCGATAGTCTTATAATGTTTAACTGCACAGAGGATGTGTAAATACAGTAATGGCAGGTCAAAATATGGCCTGGTGAAAGTTTGTTGGAGAAATAAATTATGATAAAGGAAATAAAAGGTCAGTTGACAGCCGGCAAGGGCAACTACGCTATTGTGGTCAGCAGATTCAACGAATTCATAACCGGAAAGCTGCTCGAAGGCGCGATTGATTGTCTGCAGCGGCACGGCGCTGCCGACGAACAGATACTGGTAGTATGGGTGCCCGGCGCCTGTGAAATAACAATCGTGGCCAAGAAGCTCGTAGCAAGTGGTAAACACGCAGCGGTCATCTGCCTCGGTGCCGTCATTCGAGGTCAGACGCCGCACTACGATTATATCTGTCAGCAGGTCGCACGCGGTATCGGGCAAATCAACTACGATTCAGCGGTTCCGACGACCTTTGGCGTGCTGACCTGTGATACACTGGAACAGGCTGTCGAACGGGCCGGCACAAAGATGGGCAACTCCGGAGCCAACGCGGCCCAGACAGCTATTGAGATAGTTGACGTTCTGGAACAGATTTAGCTTTGACGCTCTTTAATTTATCGACAGTTAATTTGGCAATAACGAGTTACTAAGAGGACTGGGCGTGGACAAACGGACAATGGCCAGGGAACTGGCGATGCAGGGTTTATGCCAGCTTGATGTACAGGGCGATGACCTGCTTGGGCATCTGAAGCAGTTTTTTACCGAAAACGCCCCGGATGAACTTGTTAGAAAATTGGCATGGGACTGGACAGCCGGGACGTGGGAGAATCTGGCTGCCTGCGACCAGTTTATTACAGAGGCGGCGATAAAATGGAAGCTGTCAAGACTTTCGGCGGTCGATAAAAGCATCCTGAGATTGTCGGTGTATCAAATGAAATTCTGCCCGGACGTTCCGCCAAAGGTTGTAATAAATGAGGCCATTGAGATTGCCAAGAAATTCAGCACCGCTCAGTCGCCGGGATTTGTCAATGGCGTTCTGGATGCGGTACTGAAAAAAATAAGATCAGAAACATAAATCCGTAACTCGCTTGTAAGGATACCGAACACACACTGCCGGAGGCGAAGATGAAAACGATTGCGGTATTAAACCAGAAGGGCGGGGTCGGCAAGACCACGACGGTGGTCAATATCGCCGCTGCCCTTGCTGCCGGCGGCGCCAAGGTAGTCGTTATCGACCTCGACCCTCAGGCTCATCTGACAATCCACCTGGGCCTCGAACCAGAAACCATCAAGTCCGGCTCATACGGAGTGCTGAGCCATGGTGGCAACTTCGAATCCGAGATTATGCTGGCCCGTCCCAACCTCTGGCTGCTGCCCGCCAATATCGATCTTGTCGGAGCTGAAAGCGAACTGGTAAGCGTGGTCGGAAGAGAAACGATTCTTCGCGAGGCTATCGAAGCAAGCAAAGAACATTTCGATTATTGCTTTATCGATTGCGCACCTTCACTGGGCCTGCTGACGTTAAACGCTCTGGCTGCTTCCGACGATGTACTGATTCCTCTCCAGCCGCATTTCCTTGCCCTGCAGGGTTTAGGGAAATTGTTGCAGACGGTCAACCTTGTCAATAAAAGAATCAACCCGGGCCTGAAAGTTAAGTGGATTCTGTTGTGTATGTACGACAGCAGGGCCTCGCTTCCGAGTGAGGTCAAGGCCGACATCGAGCAGTTCCTGGCTGGCGCCCGTGACAGCGATTGTGCCTGGTCGCAGGCACAGATGCTGCCTGTTAATATCCGAAGAAATATCAAACTGGCAGAAGCTCCAAGTTATGGCCAGACGATATTCGAATACGAACAGAATTGTCACGGCGCAGAAGACTACAAAAAAGTAGCCGATTTTATTAGCGGCCGAGCCGAACCAGCAATAGAAGTCGACCAGCCAATAGAAGTTGCCCAGCCGGCGCAAACCGAAGCAGAACCCGAACCGCCTGCCACCGAGCCGGAACCACAGCAGCCGCTCATCGAAATCAAATCCGTCTCACCACCGGACCAAGTGACATCATCGCCAGAAGTTGCAAATCCGATAGAAACCTCACCCACATCACTTCAGCAGGAAACTGAATATCCGCAATAGAACATAAAAACCAGCCGAGCTATGGTTACAACTTAACGGCACGTATCAGGGAATGCATGAACTCATCCCGGCATATCAAAGTTATATCTGCAAAACCGGCGTCTAAAAGGTCCAAGCGGTATTGCTCGAAGCTGTAAGTGCCGCCGCCTTCTGTGGCAACGAGCATATTGATAGCGAACATTGCTCCCGCTTGCGGCCGGGTTCGAGAGTCGTCCATTACCACATCACGCAGGACAAGGACACCATTGTCTTCCAACGCCGCATAGATTTTCGCGAATAAGGCCTGGTTCTGCTTGCGCGAGTTCTGATGAGCAATTGCGCTTAGCCAGATAAAATCAGCACCACCCGGCAACTGGTCGATGTAAAAATCACCCGGAACAAAATTAACCCGGCCGGTCAATCCCGCTTCGGCGATATGTTTTTTTGCCATGGGAATCACATCCGGCAAATCAAACAAAGTCGCACTGGCGTCGGGTACCGCTTGAAGAAACCCAATCGTCCAGGTACCCAAAGCGCCTCCGGTATCAAGCAGATGGCGAAAACTCAACGGCTGTAATTTATCAATGATTCCAGCGGCTACCGGTGCGGAAACATTGTCCATCGCGCCGATGAAAGCCGCCTGGTCGGCGGCCTCACCCCGAATACTTGGCCGGTATTCGGCGGGTTTGCCCGACTTTATCACTTGCGGAAGTTGTACCCACCGACGAAGACAGTTGGCCTGATGTCGAACCATTGAAAGAATACTTTTGGCCCCCTTGTCCGTAAGCAATTCGGCAACGCTGCTGGGTACGCTGTACTCATTATCGTTTTTGGTTAAGAGTTCGGCTCCAGCCAGTGCGTCTAAAAGAATCCGGGTCGCTCGGCAGTCGGTTCCGAATTCAGCCGCGAGTGCCTGGGCGGTCATTGGTTTTTTGTCGAGTATAGAGAAGATATCCAAATCAGCCGCTGCAAACAGTATGCAAGCGGAATGGTAACCTCCGGCTATAGTCATAACTTCTTCTGTTGTCCATTCTCTTGCCATTATCTTACCGCCTGTATAAAAACACTTGCTTCGTTCGTTAAACCGTCGCCAGGACAGGTGCGACGGGCAAAACAGCAACCGAATTAATTTCCACCAACCGTGCCAGCAATCTATCCAGAAAGTCAGAACCCATCGGCCCCCAGCCTTCACCGTCCAGGCCGTGAGCATTATAAATAAGCCAGCCGGATTCCTGAGCAAGCAGTTTTTCAATACAACTTTCCAGATGCTTTTCACAATTGTACGGGCCGTGACCTGTGCAGGTAAGTTTCACCTGGCCTTTGTACGGCAGAGGATTCAGGCCCCCGCCTGCGGTCCGAAAGGCTTTTACCTTAGTGCCCAGCCAGGCTTCCAGTTCGGCAGTTGAGGCGTTGTAGGCAAAATTGTAAACAGATTCTTTAGCGTCAAAGCCATTTAGGTTCTCTTCAAAATAATCCAGGCAGTCGACGATAAGGCCCTTTGCCTGGTCGAACGGCATTTTCTTGAGGTTGGCGTGTTTGTAGCTGTGCGGCATAATCTCATGGCCGCGTTCTTTAAGTTCGTTCCACAATTCGAAATCACCTTTTCGACGATGCCTCTGCCATTTGTCGGGGGCCTTATAGTCTCCGAGATAGCCGGTGGCAATGACATTGATGCAGGCGGACAGTTTGTATTTTTCGTAGATTTCGGCTTGCCTGATAGATGATTTTCTAAAGCCGTCATCGAAGCTAATTGTGATGATATGTTTTATGCGTTTATCCAGCCGGCATTTGGTAGCGGCGTCTTGTTGGCAACCGGCCGGCCACGAAGACAACGCAAGGGCAGCGGCAGCGGCACCGGCAGCTTTGACAAAATCACGACGATTCATATTTTTATTCATAGTAACTGCCCCTTCTCACCCGACTAATTGCTCAGGGTTTTGCAGGTATTCTTTGATAAGGTTTAAAAATTTTGCCGCATAAGGTTCATTTATCGTTATTTTATCAACAGCCAGTGTCAGGCTGGTAATTTTGCGCATAATAGGCTTGCCGTCCTTAGGTACCGCCTGATGAATTACATTGCCGACAGCCAGAATGGTACTTGCAGGCGGCGGAACGATGCCGAAAAAGGAATCTATGCCGTAGACGCCGAGGTTGCTAAGCGCAATTGTTTCCGCCTCGATGTGCTCAAGAGAGAGTTTATTGCTGCGTGCCTCTTCAGTCAGGGACTTTTCGGCGCGTGCGATTTCAGCGAGCGTTTTTTTGTCCGCATCTTTTATGACCGGCACCATAAGGCCCTGCGGGGCACTTACCGCAAAGCCGACATTGATATAGTCGGGGATTTTGATGTTGTCACCATCGAGTTTTCCGAGCATTAAAGGATATTCTTTGGCAGCCAGGGCCAGGGCACGGATATAAAAGGCGTTGGTAGTTACTTTGACGCCCAGCGATTTGCGAAGCTTTGGCCGCAACTCCATCAGCTCGGTTACATCGGCCTTTAATTCGATATAGAAACACGGCTTGGTCTGCTTGGAACTCAGCATCCTTTGGCTGATGAGCTTCTGGATTCTGGTCAGCCGGATTTGATTTGTAGCGGAATTACCCAAAGACGCTCCTGTCATTTTGAAAAATCAAAAATCAAAGATTAAAAATCAAAATTGCGGAACCCAGCACTTAAAATTTTTAAGTGCTGGATGACTATTTTACAATATTTTTTGAGAAACATGAGATATTGTCAAAAATCAACTTACGTTTAATATTCACTACAAATCAGTCAGTTTGAATCACATTAATTGACTTACACGATTGGGCGATGCCGGACTCGAACCGGCGGCCTCACGGGTGTGATCCGTGCGCTCTAACCAACTGAGCTAATCGCCCTATTATCATATTAGAACCGTTTAAACGAATTTCTGTCAAGCTGATTCTGTTGCGATGATATTAGTTCTGCCCAACTTGATACCTTTCAGACTCGTTATTTCATCGGCCATCTTGTTGATTTGGCTGACCTTGCCTTTGAGGATGATTATTTCCAGGCAGTCGTGTTGGCCAAGGTGAATATGCATAGAAGAAATCGTCTGCAGAAGCCGGTTGTGCTGCAGGCCGGTCAGCTTTTCCATCAGTTTTGTCTTATGATGGTCGTAAACAAGAAATACGGCAGCGACCGCTTGCGCCTTCGGGTCGCCAAGCTGCTGCTGGCTTAGCTGATGACGTATCAAATCGCGTATGGCCTCGGAACGGTTTTGATAACCCTGCCTGGCAATCAGTTTATCGAACTCCGAAAGCAGGCCCTTTTCCAGTGATACCCCGATACGCTCTATTTTTTTCATCCCAGTTTCCTGCTAATAATATAATCAATAAGATAAACCGCGGCCGAACGGGTCGTTACTCACAGGCCCAGAAATTGAATTGCCAGGCCGCAAAGGAGTATGGCGGCTCCGGCGATAACGTGAGAAAATCGTTGCAACCGCCTTAGTGGAACGAAATTTACCCCGGCTAAAGAAAGCAGCACCGCAGTTAGCATAGTGCCTATGGTGACCGCGCCGAACACGCACGTCACCACGACCAGGCCGAAAATACTGTTCTTCGCGGCCGGGTACATCAGTATCGGAATCAAAGGCTCACATGGGCCGAAAACAAAAATGACGAACAATGCCCACGGTGCGATACTTTGAGGTGATTTGCTATCGTGGACGTGAGCGTGGTGATGATTGTGAGTGTGTGAATGTGCGTGGGAAAGTTCGTCTGCGTGCTCGTGACTGTGTTCATGCGGTTTGTTGCGCCAGGCCCTGCGCAGGCCCCACACAAGATATGCCAATCCGAAAGCGATAAGCAGCCAGGCAGCTATATTACCGCGAAAGGATTCGATGAAATTGAGTTTTTTAAGCGCCACCCCCATTGCCACACCTACAAAACCCAGTACCACCGAGCTGGCTATATGCCCGAACCCGCACAGCACGGTTATCAGCGAAGTCTTTGCCAGAGACCATTTGCGGGCCCACGACATCATAATGAAGGGTAGATAATGGTCCGGGCCCAGTAGTGTATGGAAGAAACCTATCGAAGCTGCGGTAATAATAAGGGCATTTAACTCGGCCGTCATAACCAATTCCTCACAAAAAACAGGTAACATATCCTTCGAATCTGCGCATAAAAATACCAGATTTGTGCTACTATGTCAAGGGCAATATCCTGTGAAAGAAAAGATTTTTTTGGTACCGGCGACCAATCTGCCGGCCGAAGACTTGCTTAGTGACAATTTCTGCGTAAAATTGCTAAAAAACCTTGACACCACAAAATATCACCAATAGATTATACAGCAGATAGTTGAGGTGCCAAAAAGTCGTGGAGGGCGAATGTGACAAAAAGCGTTTAATGAAAGGGGAATCAAAATGGCAAAAAAGAAAAAAACAGCGAAAAGGAAACTCAAAAAAGGCTTGTGGACGAAAGCCGACCTTGCCCTGCTGAAAAAACTCTTTGGCAGCAACCCGACGGCTGCGATATCCGCCAAGCTGGGACGTCCGAACGACGCGGTGAAAAAGAAAGCGTCCCGAATGGGGCTTCGCAAGAAACAGAGATACTTAAAGTCACTCGGCAGAACATAATTGGCTACAGGTGTTTCAACAGAGCTTGGCCGACAGTAACCCAGACCAACGCCGGTTGTCCGGTTTGATTCCGGCAGAGATTCTGTTGTTGTTTGGGCAGTCGATTGTCTTTCAAAAAAAACGCGTTGCGGATTTTCGTACAACCGGTCTTTCCGATAGTCAGGACTAAAACGCTTGACATTTGCCTGCGATAGCGTTACCCTTACAAAAGTTTCCGCAACGATTTCTTATTTTTGATAGCAGGAGGTTAATTTGAGGGTTCTTTCAGGCATACAGCCTTCCGGCAGACTTCACATAGGCAACTACTTCGGTGCGATGCGTCAGCATCTGCAGCTCCAGGCTGAACACGACGCTTTCTACTTCATCGCCGATTATCATGCGCTGACCAGCAATCCTTCGCCGGCCGACGTTGCCGCCCACACTCTTGACGTAGCGATGGATTATTTGGCGCTTGGTCTTGACCCTAAAAAAACGGTGTTTTGGCGACAGAGTGATGTGCCGGAGGTTACCGAATTAACCTGGATACTTTCGTGTGTGACGCCGATGGGGCTTTTGCAGCGATGCGTAAGTTTCAAAGACAAGGTCGCCCAGGGTATGAGCCCGAATCACGGTCTATTTGCCTATCCTGTACTGCAGGCCGCCGACATACTGATTTTCAACAGTGACCTTGTGCCGGTCGGTGCCGACCAGAAGCAGCATATCGAGGTCACTCGCGACATCGCCATGCGATTCAACAACGCCTACGGCGAGATTCTAACGATTCCGACCGAACACATTATCGAATCGGTGGCGGTAGTGCCGGGTATTGACGGCCGGAAAATGAGCAAGAGCTACGGCAATACCATCGAGATGTTCGAACCTGAAAAAAGCCTTAGAAAGAAGATTATGCGAATCGTCACCGACTCGACGCCGGTCGCCGAGCCCAAAGATCCGGAAAAGTGTAACGTCTTTGCGCTGCTAAAGCTCGTGGCATCCGCCGATGAACTGGCCCAGTGGGAGGAGAAATACCGCAAAGGTGGTACCGGTTACGGCCAGGCCAAAAAACGCCTGCTTGAGTTGATAATAGAGTATTTCAAGCCCTACAGGCAAAAAAGAGCCGAGCTTGAAAATAACATCGACTATGTGAAAAAAGTTCTCGACGATGGCGCAACCCGCGCAAAAACAGTAGCGGGCCGGACACTGACAAAGGTCCGCAAGGCCGTCGGACTGGGGGTGTAACTGTGGACGATAAGCTTATTACAATTGCAAAATTCGACAATTCTATTGAGGCGGATTTGGCCAAACAGCAACTTGATGATTTCGGGATTAAATCACTTTTAGCCGGGGTCAACGCGGCAAATGTGTACTCAGGAATAGCCGCCCTTGCGACAATAGAATTGCAGGTCCTCGAAAGCCAGGCCAAAAAAGCGTTGGAAATTCTGCAATCTTGCGAAAAACAGGAGGAGTAATTGGCCGATTACCGTGTGAATCTTGATATATTTGCCGGCCCCCTGGATTTACTTTTGTACCTGGTGCGCAAGGAGGAGGTCGACATCTACGATATCTCCATCGCCAAGATAACCAACCAGTACCTGCGCTATATCGAGATACTAAAGAGTCTTGACATTGATTTGGCCGGCGACTTTTTGGTAATGGCCGCGACGCTGATGCAAATAAAATCAGCGATGCTCCTGCCGAAGGCCCAGGTCGAGGGACTCGAAGCCGAGGACCTGACCGACCCGCGTACAGAGCTTATCCGCCAACTGCTCGAATACAAAAAGTTCAAGGATGCCGCGAACCTCCTTGCCGATGCCGCCGAAGAACAGAAAACTCGTTTTGCCCGGCCGGACTCTGTCATCGAACAACTAAGGCCCGACAGTGAGCCGGAAATCGACCTTGAGCAGGCAAGTGTCTGGGACTTGCTGGAGGCATTCGACTCGATTATGAAGTCTGTCGGCACGGCCCCTGATATAAGCCACATTACCGATGATACGCCCATTGATTTGTACCAGATAGAAATTCTGCATCGGTTGCAGACAGATGGCCCGATGAGCTTCGAGCGGATTTTCGAATCCAGGACCGGCCGCTTTGTGATGATAGGGTTGTTTCTGGCGCTTCTGGAACTGATACGAGAGGAACTGATTTGGGTCGAGCAGCAGGAGGCCTTGGGAACTGTATACCTGCGGTCATTGACCGATGAGCCGGCCGAGCAGGCCGTGCAAAAGGCGATACTTGCCTCCGAAGCCGAGGCAGATGTCGAACTATCAGCCCAAAGCCGGCAGCAAACCATACCGCCTGTCCCAATTGAGGAACTGCCGGCAAAAACCGAACACCCGGTTTCGGTCGAAAGCCAACAGCAACAGCGCCCCTCTGTTCCTATCGCGGAATTGCCTCCAAAAAATAACCGCCAGGTTCTGACCGATGAAGACGAACAAAAAACCAGACCTGCCGAAGACCATAAGTAGTAAACAATCAATAAACAATCAATTAAATATTTGACAACTTTATTTCTTGTTAATAGAATTGACGACGTTGATTGACAAAGATTTGGGAAAGGATTAAATGATGGCCGAGAATATAATTGAGCTGACAGATGCGACTTTTGACGACGTTGTTCACAATTCCGCGGAACCCGTGCTGGTTGATTTTTGGGCGCCGTGGTGCGGCCCCTGCAAGATGATGGTGCCTATCCTTACCGAAATTGCCGATGAATACGCCGGCAAAGCCAAAATTTGCAAGCTCAATACAGACGAAGCCCGTGACAGTGCTATAGAGTTCGGTATCAGCGCGATACCAACGATTATTTTGTTCAAGGCCAGCCAGGTCGAGAAGAAATGGGTCGGCTTAACCAGTAAAAAAGACATCTCTGCGGCAATCGAAGAATTGCTTTAAGATTATAACCACGTCTTAATGGCGGTTTTTTTGCTTTTTTTGTGAAACCTCAGCAGGATAATATCCGAAAAACCATTCAGGGCACCAGAGTTTTTCTCTTTTACTTGGTCCGGAGTTTTATTAGCATATAAGTTTAAGCGGTTTTGTAACGAGCAGACAAAATGAATCACTCGACAAAAAACGATAGTATCCTATCGGTTGGAAAATTTAGAAGCGTAGCCTTACTGCTGTTTTTCTGTTCAGGTATCAGCGGCCTGATTTACGAGGTTGTCTGGATTCGGTTGTTGACCGTGGTATTGGGAAATACCGTCTATGCCGTAAGTACGGTGCTGACCATATTTATGGCCGGACTGGCGATAGGCAGCTTCTGTGCCGGGCGCATCATCGACCGCAGAAAAGACGCCCTGCGGGTTTATGCGATACTGCAATTGGCAATCGGCGTGACGGGTTTTTGCCTGACCTCTGTTCTTAATCAGAGCAGCTTCGTTTACCTCTGGATGCACAACAGCCTGGCCGGCTACCCTGCGTTGCTTTCGGTCGGGCGTTATGTTTTTACATTCTTTCTGCTGATTGTTCCTACCACGTTGATGGGTGCGACGCTGCCGGTACTTTGTAAATTTGTGGTGGTTCGTCAGTCGGTAGTTGGGACCAAGATAGGAATTCTTTATGCCCTCAACACCTTTGGTGCGGCCCTGGGCTGTTACCTCGCGGGCTTTGTGCTGATTGGCAACATTGGTATCAGGCTGACGATTTGTACGGCCTCGGCTGTCAGTATTGCTGTTGGCGCTGCCGCCTGGTACTTTCAAAAACGTGCGCCCGCAGCCGGGCCTGGGCCGGACGCACAACAGGCTGATGAGGAAATCAGCGGCCAGAGGCCGGCATTGTTTCGGTATCTGATACTTGTAGCCTTTGCTATCTCTGGGCTTGCCGCTCTCGGATACGAGGTTGTCTGGACCAGGATTCTGACTTCCTATCTGGGAAATTCAGTATATGCCTTTTCAACAATGCTGACGACCTTCCTTGTAGGCCTGGCTTTGGGTGGTCTGGTAATTTCAGTTTTTGTAGACAGAAGAAAACGGCCGACCACGGATTTCGGCCTCATCGAGGCAGCTATCGGATTTTATGTGCTGCTTTCGATTTATGTTTTCGGCTTACAGGGCCAGGTCTTCGCGTCACTTAAGCAAGTCGAGCCCGTCTGGCACCAGACAGGCCTGCGGTTTGCCAAGGCATTTGCCTTGATGTTTGTTCCGACATTACTTATGGGAGCGGTATTTCCCATAGCTGGGCGAATATACATAACCAACTTTAAACGGATTGGCCGAGGTATTGGTGAACTGTACGCCTGGAACACCGGCGGCACAATCATAGGCGCCGCCGTTACCGGCTTTATCCTGATGCCGATGCTGGGTCTGGAAAAGACCCTGGTGATACTTTTGTGCCTGAATCTGGGTATCGCAATTGTGCTCTGTGCAGCAGAACCCGCTGATACAAGAAAGAACAAGGCCTTTTTGCTGTTTGCATTGGTCGTTGCCACAGGCTTAGGACTGGCCAATATGCCCAGAGACGTGTTTCGAAAGATGTACGAAATCGCAAATCCGAACAAAGAGATCCTGTTCTACAAGCAGGATCTGGTGGGGACCGTGGTCGTGGAGCAAATCGGGAAAGACCGCAGAATACTGATTGACGATTTGGACGTGGCCGGTACCAGCTTAATGTTTCTTACCAGCCATAAGACACTGGGACATCTGCCTATGCTGCTGCATCCGAATCCTCGAAAGGTTTTTGTGTTAGGCTTTGGCGGCGGCGGTACGGCCTATGCGATAAGCACATATCCGGAGGTTGAGCTAATTGACGCAGTTGAACTTAGCCCCAGCGTGGCTGACGTTGCCGAGATGTTCACTCAAATAAATCACAACGTTATGGCCGATGCCAGATTCAACCTCTATATCAACGATGGCCGGCATCTGCTGCTGACAAGTCCGCACAAGTATGATGTTATTTCGGTCGATTTGCTCTGGCCGCAAACCGCCGGCGCAGGCAGCCTTTATACAAAAGAATTCTACCAGCTTTGCCATAGCCGGCTCAGTGACAATGGCCTTATGGTCGAGTGGCTTCATCCGGGATTTATACCGCCGGAGTATTTAAGAATAATCTTTCGCACGGTCCAAAGTGTTTTCCCCCACACGTCCCTGTGGTTCTCACGCCAGCAAAAGCATCTTGTGCTGGTGGCCTCAAAGGTTCCGCTGCGTCTTGATTTTGACCGACTTGCCGAAAGAATAGCGAATCCGGCTACACAGCATGACCTGGCGGAGGTTGGGCTTGACAAGCCTGAGATGCTTATGAGTTATTTCATTGCCGGAAACGATACACTTGTCAGATTTGCAGGCCCCGATGGGCCCATCAATACTGACAACCTGCCTATCATAGAGTATGAGCTCCCTCATTATACCGCCAGCGCCGTGCGTGAAAACATTATAGAAATGGAGCAGATAAATGAATCGGTTATCCCGTTGTTTGAAAATATCAGCAGCGAGCAGAAACAGCGCATCGGTGTTTATGAACAGTCTACGAAACTGATGTTAAGTTCGCTGGTTGACTTTGGTATTAGGAACATTGACCAGGCAATTATCAAGTGCCGCCAGGTAATGAAGGACAATCCCGGCTACATCGATGCAAAGTACTGGGAACAGTACTACAGTGATTATCTCCACCGGTTATACCAGCAAGGCCGAGTCCGAATCATCGAGTAAACGTTGGCAGATTTCTGTAAAAAATTTCGAGTATATCCGCCGCCGCAAGTGGCGGGTCTTGATTGCGTTTGACAATTTTTACAAGTCTTGGTAACATTCCCTCATTTACTGTTCTACGAGGCAGGGCTTTTGCAATATGGAAATTAAAGCATTCAAGGCATTCAGGTTCAACACAACCGTAGTCGGCGATGCGGGCGGTTGTATTGCTCCACCTTATGATATTATAAGTCCCGACCAGCAGCAACGACTCTACGAAAAAAACGAATATAACATCGTGCGAGTAATCAAGGGAAAAACCAGCCCTTCGGACAGCGATGCCGACAATCAATATACAAGGGCCGCAGACTTTCTTAATTCCTGGATAGAAAAACAGGCCCTGAAGCAGGATGCTGCTGCGGCTATTTACGCCTATGTTCAGGATTTCCAGGCTTCGGACACACATTTCCAGCGTTTCAGCTTCATTGCTCTGGGCAGGCTCGAAGAATTCGGCAAAATCGTCCGGCCCCACGAACAGACCCTGAGCGGCCCGAAAATCGACAGGCTTAACCTCAAAAAGGCAACCGCCGCCGATTTTGGCCTGGTCTTTATGCTCTATGACGACAAACATGCCGTCGCGGACAAGCTTATTGAAAAGGCCGCGAAACAGCCGGCTCTTGTTGATTTTACTGACGCCCAGGGTGTTGGCCACAGGCTTTTTGCAATCACTGCCGATGGTGAAACAGCCGCGATTACTGAAATGATGCGCGATAAGAGTTGTGTCATCGCTGACGGCCATCATCGTTACGAAACGGCCATGAATTATTTCAAGGAAACCGGCAATCCAGCCGCTGCGTGGAAAATGCTGGCCTTCGCGAATATGAATCACGAAGGCCTTGTTGTTTTAGCTACGCATCGGCTGCTGGCCAATCTCGAAAACTTCAGCGCCGAAAAATTGCTCACCGCTCTTAAAGAAAACTTTGAGATTACCGAATTGGCGTTTGATTCGCCGCAGCAAAAGGCAGAAGCAAAAGAAAAGATGCTCGCGCAAATGAAGGCCCAGTGTTCACTTGATAAAAACGCATTTGGAATTTACGCCGGCAATAAGGCTTTTTATGCAGCTGTCTTAAAAAATACACAGGCAATGGATTCGGCAGCGCCCGATATGAGCAACGCCTGGCGGTCGCTTGATGTAGCGGTGCTGCACAAGCTGATTCTGGAAAAACTTCTTGGCCTTGACGAAAAAAAATTGACAGCCGGCGGCAATCTCGGGTATGTAAAAGACACGCCCAACGCAATTGACGATTCGATTGCCAAAGTCGACGCAGGCCGAAAGCAGGTTGCGTTCTTTACTAATCCGCCGAAAATGCCCCAGATTCAGATGGTGGCGAACGCCGGCGAAAAAATGCCGCAAAAATCAACATACTTTTATCCGAAAGTATATACAGGTTTGACGATTTACAAATTCTAATTTTTTTTACAGGAGCAGATTCATGACAGATTGGAAGAACCCGCCGAGATTATTTATTCCCGGCCCGGTACAAGTCAAAGACGACGTTTTGCAGCAGCTTGCGCGTCCGACACTGGGACATCGGGGCAAAGAATATGCCCAACTTCAAGGCGAAACCGTCGGAATGCTAAAGAAAATTCTTTTCACCGACCAGAACGTATTTCTATCAACATCTTCGGCCTCCGGGATATGGGAAGCGGCGATTCGCAACTGCGTAGCTGAGGACGAAACCGTGCTGTGTACGATGTGCGGGGCCTTCAGCGATAAATGGGTGTCCGTGGTCAAAAGTTGCGGCCGAAGTGCCGACGAATTGAAAGTCCAGTGGGGAACGCCCGTCCTGCCTGAGATGATAGACCAAAAACTTGCCACCGGCAAATACGCCGCAGTCACCCTGGTCTATAACGAGACAAGCACAGGACTGACCAATCCGCTTTACGAAGTCAGCGAGATGATGAAGCAAAAGTATCCGGATGTGCTGGTCTTTGTGGATGCGGTAAGCGCGATGGTGGGACTGCCTCTGCATTTCGACCAGCTTGGCTGGGACATAGCATTTGCGTCGGTGCAGAAGGCCTTTGCGATTCCGCCGGGCCTGGCGGTAGCGGCCGTGAGCAATCGTGCCTTGGAAAAAAGCGCAAATGTCCCCAACAGAGGATATTATTTTGATTTTCAGCTTATCGCAAAATCGGCAGCCAAGAACCAGACGCTGACCACGCCGAATATTCCGCATATTATGGCCCTGAACTACCAGTGCGAAAAACTGCTCGAAGAAGGGGTGGAAAACGTCTGGGCACGGCACAAAAAGATGGGCGAGTTCACCAGGGCATGGGCAAAGGAAAAATTCGAGTTGTTCTGCGAGGAAAAATACGCATCCGATACCCTTACCACCATCAAAAATACCCGTGGCATCAACGTCGCCGAAACAATCGATGCTATCCAACAAAAGCACAATACGATTTTTGGTAACGGCTATGGCAAGCTCAAAGAACAGACCTTCAGAATCGCTCATATGGGTGACATTGCTATCGACGACGTCAAGGAGTTGCTCGGCTGGATAGATGAGGAAATCGGTTAAAACCTGCTAAAGTCTATTAATAATCAAATTATTCTCGACCCCGGCCAAAATCCGGGGTTTTTTATTGTTTTTGGCCAAAAACCCGTTGACGTCGTGAACAGTTGGGCGATAAAATCGTATCTTTAGCAAGAGATTTTTTGTCGCTAATCGATTGGAACCGATAACTGACACATTCGTCCAGAAAACCAGGAGAACAAAAATGCCAAACATCAAAATCGAAGGTAGAAACAGAATATCGAGCCATCTTGTAATTTCAACCTTTCTTGTGCTTTTGTTTCTTATGACGCCGGCCTCGGCTGCGGCCAAAGACAGCGAGAGCATCAACGCGCTTAGGCAAATGGGCAAAGCCTTTGCCGAAATAGCCGAAAGGACGTCACCTGCGGTAGTTGGTATCGAGGCAGAAAAAGTCGTCAGCCAGAATTATCCCCAGATGCGGCAGGAATCTCCCTTTGAAGATGATTTCTTCGAGTTTTTCTTCGGCCCCCGTTTCCATCAGCGCCGACAACGGCCCAGGTCCAGACCTCGTAAAATAGATAAGGGTTCCGGCTTTATTATCTCGTCCGATGGCTATATCCTGACAAACAATCACATCGCCGGTGAAGCGGAAAAAATTATAGTCAAGCTAAAGGATGGCAAGGAGCTTGAAGCAAAACTCATCGGCACAGACCCCGAGTCCGACGTTGCTGTCATTAAAATAGACGCCAAAGACTTAACTTACCTTGAACTGGCTGACTCTGACGCCCTTGAGGTTGGCGAATGGGTCTTGGCCATCGGCAATCCTTTTGGCCTCAGTCACTCCGTCACCGCGGGTATTGTAAGTGCCAAGGGGCGCAATGTCGGCCTTACCACCTACGAGGATTTCATTCAGACCGATGCCGCCATAAACCCGGGTAATTCCGGCGGCCCGCTGTTAAATCTTGATGGAAAAGTAGTTGGAATAAGCACCGCTATAATCAGCCGTAGCGGCGGAAATATGGGCATAGGACTGGTAATCCCCATAAATATGGCCAAAAATATTTACGAGCAACTTATTGATGAAGGCAAAGTCGTGCGAGGTTTCCTCGGAGTCCTGCCGCAGGACCTGACCGCTGATATGGCAGATCATTTTGACCTGGAGGAAGGCAAAGGAGCACTTATTGCCGAAGTAACTGAAGATTCAGCCGCCGACAAGGCAGGACTGCAGCAGGGTGACGTCATCATCGAATTCAATGGCAAGGAAGTGGAGAACGCAAATTCATTCCGAAGGCAGGTCGCGATGGTAAAGCCGGGAACAAAGGTTAAAGTAGTCTTGCTGCGCAGCGGTGAACAAAAAACCTTAACCGTCAAACTTACCGAACGCACCGAAAGCCTGCGAGATTCTCTTCAAGAGTCAAAAACGATGGAGGAGTTAGGCCTTTCCGTAGAGAACCTGACCGAAGACCTACAGGAGCGTCTGGGTTTCGAAGGCAAGAGCGGCGTTGTTGTTACCGGGGTCGAATCCGGCTCGATTGCAGCATCAAAAGGCATCAGGCAGGGGATGTTGATTCAGCAGGTCAATAAGAAGAACATCAAAAACACAAAGAATTTTAACAAAGCAATGAAAAAAGCACGCAAGGAAGGCTCAGCATTGCTGCTTGTATATAATGGGCGGTTCAGCCGGTATGTGCTGCTCCCACTGCCGAAAAAATAAACAGCCGAATCACAAGACCATAAACACCTGGCCCTGCTTTTAGCAGGGCCTTTTCTGTGGGACTCGCTTTTTAGCCGAAGCACCCGATTCAATAAATATATTGCCAGGCTGAAGTAGTATGCTTAAACTTACAGCTTATGCTTACAAAGATATTATCCTTCTATACAAAGTATTTCGCTATATGGGTGGTTATATTTGCCTGTGTGGCCTATTTCCTGCCCGGCCCTTTCGTTGCATTGAGAGACTACAACAAGTGGTTCTTCGCTTTAACGATGTTTGGCATCGGCGCTACCCTGTGTGTTGACGACTTCAAGCGGATAGCCAAAAATCCAGTCATTGTCTTGATCGGCTGTTGTGCGCAGTTCAGTATTATGCCGTTAGGCGCGTTCGTCCTGGCAAAGGCATTTGGCTTAGGGCCTGAAATTGCGGTAGGACTCATTCTGACCGGCTCGGCACCGGGGGCGATGGCGAGCAACGTGATGTGTTATATCGCCAAGGCCGATGCCGCGTATTCGGTGTCGCTGACTACCGTCTCGACGCTGCTGTGTCCGTTACTGACACCGGGTCTTACTTTTATCCTGGCAGGGGCCTTGATGAAGGTTGACTTCTGGGAAATGGTAATCAGCGTGATGGAGATGGTGATAATTCCTTTATTTGTCGGATTTGGCCTGCGCCACTATTTCAAGCAGGCCGTCGAAAAGGTCCTGGTGATTTTCCCTGCCATCTCGGCAACGTTTATTATATTTATCTGCTCTTTAGTGATAGCGATGAACAAAGAATACCTGGCCCAGGTGACGTGGTTGCTTCTGGCCGCTGCGGTGATTTTGAATATTTATGGAATGTCGGCAGGTTTCGGCGTGGGGGCCGCTTTCAGGATGGAGCAAAGGCAGAAGCGAACACTTTCCATTGAAATCGGTATGCAAAATGCCGGCCTGGGCACGGCACTGGCCCTGGAGCATTTTGGCCCCAGGACAGCTATGCCGGCTGCGATTTTTGTCTTTATCTGCATTATTACAGCGTCCGTGGCCTCGGCGGTCTGGCAAAGAAAACCGGCAGTAGTAGTAGAATAAATAATGAATATTAGTCCGAACCTCTTGCATTCGGCCCGCGAAAATGCTATAATTCCGGGTTGATTTTAGTTAAAGAAGCAGACAGGGCAGTCTCTACTTATTAGCTGCCCTTTAAGTTTATGTATGAAAAATTTTTTGGAGCGTGACTATGGGCTGTAATCTGGCAATTGCAGGAGTGACCGGCGCTGTCGGACAGGAATTCTTAAAAATCCTTGAGCAGCGGGATTTTCCATTTTATTCTCTGAAGATGCTCGCCAGCAGCAGGTCGGCCGGCAAGACTATTGAATTCAAGGGCAAAGAATATATCGTCGAGCTACTGACCGCCAATAGCTTCGACGGCATCGATATCGCCTTGTTCAGTGCCGGCGGAGATAGAAGTAAGGAATTCGCCCCGGCCGCCGCCAAGGCAGGTGCCGTCGTTGTCGATAATTCCTCTGCCTTTAGAATGGACTCCGATGTCCCCTTGGTGATTCCTGAAATAAATCCGCAAAAAATCGGCGAAAACAACGGCATCATCGCCAATCCCAACTGCTCGACTATTATAGCTATCGTGCCCGTATGGCCTCTGCACAAGGCCAACCCTGTCAAAAGAATGGTCATCAGCACCTATCAGGCCGCCAGCGGTGCAGGCTACTCGGCGATGCTCGAATTGGAAAATCAGACAAAGCAAATTCTGGCAGGGCAGGAACCGACCTGCGAGGCTTTTCCATACCAGATAGCGTTTAACTGCTTCAACCACAACTCGTCACTCGGTCCTGATGGATACAATGCCGAAGAGACGAAGATGGTCAAAGAAACTCAAAAGATATTCGACTGCCCGGAAATCGCGATTACCTGTACCTGTGTCCGTATTCCGGTTTACAGGGCCCATTGCGAGAGTATCAACCTTGAGTTTACAGACCCAATCACGCCCAACGAGGCCAGGGACCTGTTGGGCACCGCGCCCGGTGTTTCGGTTATGGACGACCGCCAAAACAACCGATTCCCAATGCCTATTGACGCCACCGAAAAGGACGATATTTTTGTCGGCAGGATTCGTCAGGACGATTCTATCCCGGACAATCGAGGCATCAATATCTGGGTCGCCGGCGACCAGTTGCGAAAAGGCGCAGCCTTAAATGCTGTTCAAATCGCCGAAAAACTGCTTTAATAGGGTTCATGGCAGTTCGCAATATAAAGCTGACTATCTGTTACGACGGCAGTGACTATCACGGCTGGCAAATCCAGCCCGGACACAAAACCATCCAGGGCGAGATTACCGAAGCTATTGCCGGCCTTGTTGGATGCCAAGCCAGGGTAACCGGCGCCAGCAGGACCGATGCCGGCGTAAGCGCCCTCGGCCAGGTCGGCCTGATAGAACTCGATTCGCCAATTCCCACAGAAAATCTGGCCCGTGCCATCAACGACAGGCTGCCAGCAGATATCACAATTGCCCAGGCCACCGAAGTCCCTGCCGGTTTTGATATAATCGGCGAGGTCAAAAGCAAATTATACCGCTACACAATTTGCACCAGCCAGGTCAGACCCGTTCTGCAAATAAAACACTGCTGGCATCTGCCGACAGAGCTTGATACCGCTGCCATGGCCGAAGCCGCGAAGAAACTTTTGGGCAAAAAGGATTTCAAATCCTTCGCCGCCGCCGCCGACCAGCGTGAAAGTTCAGTGCGAACGATTTTCAGATGCGATGTCACCGGCGAAGACCGCTGGATTTATATAGATGCCGAAGGTGACGGCTTTTTGTATAATATGGTAAGGAATATCGTTGGCACTTTAACCGAAGTGGGGCGAGGCCGATGGCTGCCGGACAGGATTACAGAGATTCTTGACGCTAAAGACCGAACAGCCGCCGGACCAATCGCGCCGGCACAGGGACTGTGTTTGATGTGGATTAAATATTGAAAATTGTTCATATAATAACGCGGCTGATACTTGGCGGGGCACAGGAAAACACCCTGATTACCTGCAAACTCCTGGCCCGGCGCGGCCATGATGTCACCCTCATCACCGGCCCTGCCACAGGTCCTGAGGGCGAATTGTTCAACCAGACAAAAGACCAGCCCTACGAAGTAATAACCGTTGACAACATGATTCGGGCCATCAACCCCTTGAAAGATTGGCCGGGATACCGCCAAATTAAAAAACTCCTTCGGCAATTACAGCCCGACATCGTTCATACCCATTCCGCTAAAGCCGGAATCCTCGGCCGCTTTGCCGCCCACAGCTTGAAGAAAAACTCTCCAGGAGGAAAACGCCCCGCAATCGTACACACAATACACGGCCTTGCCTTTCACCCGTATCAAAGCGACTGGCTAAATGATTTTTATATTGCCATCGAGAAAGCCGCCGCAAAGCGAACGGACTTTTTTATCAGTGTAGCCGATGCGATGACCGACCAGGCCACTGCCGCCGGCATCGGTCACCCGGACCAATTTTGCACCGCTTATTCAGCCATTGAAGAAGACCAATTCCTGCAGCCGATTACCGAAGAACAGAAAATCGATTTTCGCTATAAATACGAAATTCCAGAAGACGCTGTTGTTCTTGTCACTATCGCTCGGCTGTTTATGCTCAAGGGTCACGATTACATCATTGAATCCGCTAAAAAGCTGGCCGGCTGGTACGATAAGGTATATTGGCTGTTTGTCGGTGACGGCAATCTCGCGGGCCATTATAAAAAACAGGTCTGGGAATCAGGGCTTGGTGAAAGAATAAAATTTACCGGTCTTTTGCCGCCCAGCCGGATTCCGCTTGCGATTGCCTCCTCGGATATACTCGTCCACTGCTCGCTGAGAGAGGGCCTGGCACGGACGCTGCCGCAGGCAATGCTCTGTGCCAAGCCGGCTGTATCATTTGATGTTGACGGAGCAAGGGAGGTAGTAAACGAATCTACAGGCCGGCTCATCGAGCCGAAAAACGTCGAGCAATTGACCACCGTCTGTGCGACACTGATAGCGGATAAAAACCTGCGGGACTCGCTTGGCAGAGCGGGCCGCGAATCGGTAAAGGAAAAATTCGCGCCGGATACAATGGTCGACACGATTGAAGAAGTCTATGAAAAACTCCTGGGCCCCGGCGTTAAAATAATTGGGAGAAACCTTTCATGAGAGGCAAGTTAAGGTCGTGTTGGCAGAATTGCGGCGGGCTTGATGACAAGAGGCTTCTCGAAGATGAGGAAATTTTAGCCATTGACGCAATGGAAGATTCTGTCACTCCCTTAGACGATAACACGGTGCATATAAGGGGGCTTATCACACGGTTCGAGTCTTGTTATCATGAAGCAGACAAAGAGGCCCAGATGATTATCCAGGCGATAGGATCGGGGCAGCCTCCAGTTGAGTCAAAGGAACGCCCTCCGCAACGCAAGCGGGAATTACAAAATTCCTTGGACATTCTTTTGGCGTGGTGCGAGGGAAAATCCGTTAAATGTACCGAACTTGATGTGGGCGGCATACCAGCAAAAGAATTGCTGAGCTTTATTGGAGAATCAACTCCTCTTAAGATGTGGCAGGTGCAGCGAGTGATTGAAAAACTCAAACAGGCTTTGGATCCTTCTAATCCTTATTATGTAATGACTTTTGATTTGGCTGAAGCTGGGGGTCCGGGGGCCGTCAAGGACGAGGATTATTATAACGATCAATCGGATTTTTTTGACCAGACCACTGCTACTATGATCAATTACACCCTTGATGGCAAAAAATCCCAGATGTCGTTGGCTATGGCTATAGATTTGTTCCGGCCGTGCAACTGGAACTATGTTGGCAATCTCGTAATTATCCTGAAAGCTATTGCCGGAGACCTCCACCCGGACAAACCCTTTGCCCCTTGTTCGCTAAACGCTGAATTAACACCGCTTCGCGGCAGGCTGATAACTATTTCGAGCACTCTTAAGGTATTTTGCGAAGGCGGAGAAAAAGAGAAAGATATAGACGATGAAATACTCAGCCTTCTTGGAGCTAAGACAGCCGTAAAGCTTTGGCTTGCAGCATCTCTGGATAAAACCATAAGGTTGCAGCAGGGTCTTTAGATTTTCAAAAAGGAGAAAAACCGTTATGAAAAGTTACAGGAAAGAGCTTTGGTTTGACATAGAGCACAGGCGCGAATTTCTTAATATCACGCCGCAGGTCGAGCAGTGCCTGGCAGAGAGCGGTATCAAAGAGGGTTTCATTCTTTGTAACGCGATGCATATTACAGCCAGCGTCTTTATTAATGACGATGAATCGGGCCTGCACAATGATTTCGAGGTCTGGCTGGAAAAACTCGCCCCCGAAAAGCCATACTCACAATACCGCCATAACGGCTTCGAGGACAACGCCGACGCCCATCTGAAGCGAAGTGTAATGGGCAGAGAAGTGGTCGTGGCTGTTACTGACGGCCGGCTTGATTTCGGCCCGTGGGAACAGATATTCTACGGCGAATTCGACGGCAAACGCAAAAAAAGAGTGCTTGTAAAAATCATAGGCGAATAAATGGCTTTACTGCTCTTCGTGTTCCAGGTAGTTTTAATATCGTGCTCAGGTGTGTTGGCCCCCGGCCCGATGACCGCCGCTGCCGTTGCCGCCGGCACGCGAGCCCGATATGCCGGTGCTTTTATGGCCATCGGACACGCTGTTGTCGAATTTCCACTAATGCTCGTGATTGTTTTCGGTGCGGGTCGAATATTCGAGTCAAACAAAGCCCAGATGGTAATCGGCATGGCCGGCGGCGTACTGCTGCTGGCAATGGCTGCCCAAATGCTCAGGAGCTTAAAGACTGCAAACAATTCACAGAGCAGGCAGGCCAAAGCCACGCCGTTTTTGACCGGAGTAGTTCTTTCAGCAGGCAATCCTTATTTTCTGTTATGGTGGGCCACGGTCGGACTTGCCCTTGCGACAACTGCTTCCCGATTAGGTATATGGGCCTTTGTCTTGTTTGTTATCGTTCACTGGCTGTGTGACCTTATCTGGCTTACTGTCCTGTCGTGGGCGAGCTTCAAAGGCTCTGCTTTGTTTGGGCCGCGCAGCGGCAAAATCGTTTTGCTGATTTGCTCGGCGGTACTGCTTGCATTCGGGCTTCTATTTATTTATAATGCAATACTTAAATGATTGTTAAATAGAGAGCCCGGACTATGCGTATTATCAAGTCGCACAAAACATCGCGAATATCCGCTTGCGCAATTCGATTCCTGATTTTAAGCTTTGTTGTATTCTTTACGGCCCAGAGCACCTTTGCCGGGATAACCAAAGGCCCGTTACTGCTGAGTGTCTCGAAAGACAAGGTCGCGTTGATGTGGGAAACCGACACCGCCGGCAAGGGAAAAGTCTGTTATGGCACCGGAGACAAACTTGAGAACCAGATAGTCACCCAGCCGGAACAGGTTGAATACGAAATAAAAAAGAAAGGCGAACCTGGCGTCATAAAAACCGTTTTCATCCATAAGCTCTGGATACCGGGGCTGCAAGCGGGGCGAAGCTATACTTACAACGTCGCAGGGCCGCGCCAGAAAAGCTGCAATTATAAATTTCGCACTACACCTGCCAGAACCGACAAGGTAAGATTCGCTGTTTACGGCGATAATCGCTCATTCCCCGCCAGGCATCGTGCGATAGCCGAACAAATGATCAAGGCCAAAGTCGATTTCATAGTTAATTCCGGCGATCTTGTATCTCTCGGCAGAAAATACGAGCAATGGGGGCCGGAGTTTTTTGAGCCTTTGAAGGGCTTGGCCGAATCGGTCCCGGTTTACGTAGCTAAGGGCAACCACGATAAAAGCAAACAAAACTACTTTGAAAAACTTCTCATCCCGCCGGGCCAGGGCAATGATTTTGGTTTCGATTACGGCCCGGTGCACTATTTTTGCCTCGATAACGCAACAGAAGGCCTAATTGCTGAACATGGTTTGAACCTGATAGCCGATGATATGCGCAATAGTTCTGCTGTTTGGAAATTCGTAAGCTATCACAAACCGAGCCTTAATTTCGGCGGCCACTGGTCGCGTTGGGCAGACCCGAACGCACTTGAAGTTTTGGCCGGGGCCGGTGCCGATTTTGTGGTGACAGGCCACTCCCATATCTATGAGCGGTTTCGACCTATTGCACCGCCAAGAGACACTAAAGGCAGTTTTGTAACTTACATCACCTCCGGCGGCGGCGGAGCCAAAACTTATGATATCGAACGTTGCATCTACCATGCCGGTGCAAATTCAATAAGACATTTCTGTTTGTTCGATATCGACGGCAACAAACTTACTTTGGACGTTATCGATATCGACGGCAACGTAATCGACCATCTGGAAATTGCCAAAACATGGGGCAAGCTGAGCCGCAAATATCGCGACACAGCGGTACCTGCCAAGGCGGTCAGGTTCTACCAGGGCCTGCGCGCCGCATTGAATACACCGCCGCCCCAAAAGCCGCAAAAGAATCAGCCGTTTACTGTTACCTATAAATTTGCGACTCCTGCGCTAAAAAAGCCGGGAAAAATAACATTCAAATTCCGCTCCGAGCCTGGTAACTACATATTGCCCGAACCAAAAACCATCGTGATTCCCCAAAAAGCAGGCACCATAAATGCTGAGTTTACAATAACCCCTCTGGTTAAAATCAAAAAGCCGGTAGACAGGTGGCGAAAACCTAAGCCGATAGTCCCGGAATTGTGGGTTGATTGCCATTACCAAATCGACAAAATCACCGACGATGTGACCTTCCCCGTAGTAATCAAATCCAAAAAACCACTCAAACGCTAAGGCCTTTTCCTGTTTACAGTGGTGGACTTTGCTACCATTGGTTTGCAAATCGTGCAAAATCAAACATGTCAACTTTGCCATCAGGAATTCTGTCAGGTCCGCTAATGTCTCCAACATAAGTTCCGTTAGGCTTAAGCCAGTCTTGAGTAAGTAACATCAAGTCTGAACCATCAACAATTCCATTATCATTTAAGTCTGCAACTAAAGGAGCAACAGCAAGTTGCTGCGGGTATAGGTTTAAACCTGTGGCGAATACGGTCGAACTGTTGCCGCCAGCACTAATATCAAGTACATTACCAAGAAATTCCTCCACTGCTAACAAACGCCCCGTGTTATCAAAGATTATTTCATCAGGTGTGTCTAACCCATAAGCAAACGGAGCAGCGGTGCTAAAATCACCACCACCGGTAATATCAACGACATTTCCGTCATATGCCTCTGAAACGTATATTTTGCCATCTGGGCTTTCTGTCAAACCATACGGGCAGTTAATACCAGAGGCAAATGCGGAAACACCGGTAAAATCCCCACCTGCTGTAATATCGGTTACTTCATCGGCGACCTCTTCTCCTACAAGAATAACCCCGGTACTTGTTTCTAATAACCCACGTGGAAAGCCAAGGCCGCTGGCAAAAGCCGGGGCACCGCTAAAGTCGCCACCTGCGGTAACATCCATGACTTTTTTGCCTCCACATTCAGCAACTAACATTTGTCCGGCGCGGGTAATCATAATGTCTCTTGGGTCAGTTAATCCCCACGCATATGGCGTTGCACTGGAAAAATCCCCTCCATCTGTAATGTCGGTTACAGTACCGTCAAGTATGTCAGTCGTAAATAACCGCCCGTCAGGGGAAAAAGCCAATCCATACGGACTTGAAAGACCACTGGCAAAAGGTGTCGCAGAAGAGAAATTACCACCCCCTGTTATTCGATGTACCCTGCCAGGAAAAGCCACAACTATGAAAATGTCGCCCGGCAATATCGGCGATGCCGCGGCGAATTGGCAAAAGATTAATGAAAAAACAAAAATCATTCTTCTAATTGTTGACTTCATCTCTTATCTCCTTCTGGCATTTCCCATATTAAACGCTTAGCCAACAAAACCTTCAGGTTCCGGTTTTCCATTTGCGTGCCTCCTTAAAAAAACACACGTAAATCACTTTGAGGATTGTCACAATGTATGTATGTATCGGCCAATCTCACATTTTTACGTCACAATTTCCTTCAATCTGTAACTGTTTTAAGACTTTTCCACTTCTAAATTATCCTGCGTTCTCAATTCTAAATTCTTTCCCCTCTGTGAAATC
>SDBT01002379.1_pt1 | contig 33249 bp, 25 predicted proteins | sample 2277101 | NCBI WGS metagenome assembly SDBT01 (sample SAMN10404973, study PRJNA504765) | marine sediment metagenome | isolation source: marine sediment core GS10_PC15, 103 cmbsf | place: Arctic Ocean: Southern Knipovich Ridge | collected 2010
CCTTCATGGATTCCTTGATTATCAGGGTCGCACCTGCTTCAAAACCGGTCTGACCGTCAAATCGTGACTGTTTCCCATCATATTCAAATAAAAGAGGAACCATAAGCTCATCAAGTTCCAGTACAGCGCTTAAAGTTACTCCGTCTGCAACATCTAAACCCATTTCAAAATCTGCTAAAGGCCCTGACTCGACTTTCAGTAAAAATCTTCCGCCTGCCTGCCTGATCTTTTTCCAGTTCTCGAGTTCAAGGCTGAAGGCCTCAATCCTGTAATTCTGTGCTGGAATGTATACCTCCTTTGCCTTAAAAGACATGACCGGGGATTTAAGATTACCCTGAATTTCCCTGTTGATCAGATCAAGCAGATCCTTCTTTTTCGCTGCTACAAAGTTCAGGCGGGCATTGAGAAAAGTATCTTTTATGCTTAACAGGGTGAGCGTTTCGTCCTGTTCCAGGCTTGCGTGATTAATCTCAAGGGTTGAGTTATCAAGAGTCAGCCTTACATCAGGAAGATTCAGGCCCCCCTTAATGATAGACCATCTGGATTCAAGGTCAGCGTCAATCTGAGGTATTTTGCCCTTCTCATACCTGGCATTGATCTTTTTCAGCAATAAGTATGAGGGGGAGCCGATTTGAAGTTCTCCTATGCCCGAGGTAAAAGACCCGGCGAAATTGAGTCTAAACAGATCATCCTCTCCTTTAATCGTAAAAATACCCTCCTGATAGGAAAAGCCCAGATCATGCACTATCAGGTTTGAGCCTTTATCGCCGCGCAGGCTGTAAACATCCCCGCTCCAATGAAAATAATCCGCTGTCAGGTTTAATGATAGTTTGCCGGAGACATGCGCATCATCTATGAATATAACGTCCTTAAATTCTACCGCAGACCTGGTGCCGGGTACAAGCCGGATGCCTTCAAAACTCAGGGTTTCCCCGGGGGTGAAGTTACCCTTCATCGAAGTGATTTTAATCTCTTCGATCATGCTCATAGCCACCTCGCGGTTGATCTGATCGATCGGGATACCAACCGCGGGAGACAGAAATAAAGAGATTATATCCAGCTTTAGTGCCAGTTCAGCTGTCAATGTCTGGTTTTCATAATTCAGGCCGTTAAAATCAAATCTAAGTCCTGAAGTTCTTACAGGTATGGGCTTATTCGGAGTGATTATGGCTTTTTTGATTACCGGCCTGATCCCGGTAAGATTCCGGATATTGTTTTGGGTAATATTTTCATACTCCTTATCAACATCAATGACTATAAAAACATGCAGGTCAAGATTTTCGGGGATCTCAATTTTTACTTTCTTTGCCCGGGCAACCTCCGGTAAGATGAAATGGCCGGGACGAAGCCTGATATTCGCGTCCAGCTGAAAAGAATCAAGCGCCCTGATCATCTGCAGATAGGGGTTGCCTGAAACAGGAATTTCCCTGCTTAACTTTTCTTCAGAAACTTTTACATTTACCCTGAGTGAACAGGCGCTGAAAAGCAAAAGAAAGATACATGAAGATATCTTTATAACTCTATACATATGTTTTCCTGATGGACAATGAAGATATTACATATTGATGGTGATTTTGTATAGACTTTTTTTGCGGTCAGCGTTGAATATTTCCTCTTGTCTATCCATAAAAATATTTGATATATTAAATAGAGTTGTAATTTTTAATAAAATAAAAATGGCAATACAGAAGAGGTGTAAATTATGCCGATATTTATTCATAAAAAAGAGAAACACATAGTTGAGCTCATCAAAAAACACGCTGATCAAGTTGTAGAAACTGTCGGATTGATACGTCAGGCAATCGATTTGTATCTTGATGGAGATAAGGAGGAATCGAAAAAATATACAAAAATGGTCCATAAAGCAGAAGAAAAAGCGGATATTATCGAGCGGGAAGTAGATAAGGAGATGTTCGAGGGAGCGTTCATGCCTTCGATTAGAGAGGTATTGTATGTGGCACTGGATTTTGTGGATAAGGTGGCAAATAGAGCGGAAAAGACCGGGGATTTTTTAACGCTGATACATCCGGTGATACCCGATGAGATCCGTGAGGATGTGAAAAAAATGGGGGCATTAACTTATGAATGCGCGGAAAAATTGAGGGATTGTGTGTATCACCTGTTTAGTGATGTTAAAAAGGTTTATGAAGATTCAGAGAAGGTGGAATCTCTGGAAGGTGAGGTTGATAAGTACGCCTGGAAGGTTATGGAGACAATTTTTGAAAAACTTGATATTAAAAAGTTTTCAGAAAGGATGATGTTAAGGGAGATGGTTATACATATAAGCTCGATAAGCAATAAAATGGAAGATGCCTCGGACAAGATTGATATTATTTCACTGAAAATGAGGTCATGAGCAACCTTGAAGGTTCAGGGTTGAGTTACAGGTCATGTTAACCGGATAGCAGAAGGACACGGGAAAATAGATGTTTAGACTGATATCAGGGGTATACCTCGGATGGGGACTCGGGGCAAATGACGCCGCGAATATATTCGGGACCGGTGTAGCGAGCGGGGTGATAAAATACAGAACCGCGGTGATTCTTACGGCAATATTTGTTTTAGTCGGGGCCTATCTTGAAGGGTCAAGGGGGATTGAAACCTACGGGAAGCTTACGGATGTGGATATAAACTCAGCTTTCATTGCGTCACTGGCAGCTGCAATAACAATTAATATTCTTACCATGTTCGCCCTGCCTGTATCGACATCACAGGCAATTGTCGGCTCAATTATTGCTGTTGGACTGATGGGCGGAGGAATAAGTTCGAAGATCCTGTCGAAAGTGCTGTTAAGCTGGGTGCTGACACCGATAGGCGCCGCTTTAATATCATACACACTTTACAGGGTATTCGGGTGGCTGCTTGAGGGAAGAATAAAGAGTGTGCGCGTGTGGTCGTTGATGATGAAGGTGGGTTTTTTTTGTGCCGGAATATATGGAGCATATACTCTGGGCGCGAATAATGTGGCAAATTCTACGGCGGTATTTGTGAAAGCCGGGATGATAACTCCGACTGCGGCTGTAATAATTGGCGGGCTGTCAATAGGGCTTGGTGTACTGACATTCAGCAGAAGGGTGATGATGACTATCGGGAGGAAGATTACGGAGATGAGCGACTTTGCCGCGCTGATCGCGGTCCTGGGGCAGGATATAACCGTGCACATATTCACATGGGTAGGAGTTCCGGTATCCACCTCTCAGGCAATCGTTGGAGCCGTTATGGGCGTGGGGCTGGTAAAATCCAGTAAAGCGGTAAATCTAAAGGTTATTAGAAATATTGGGATCGGATGGATAAGTACACCAGCAGCGTCTTTTGTTATTACTCTGGCACTCTTAATGTTCTATTCGGTTCTTTTCTAGCCCTCATTTTTTTCCAACCCTCTGGTTGCTGATAGGTAACTTCGCTCATGGGGAAACCGCATTAAACTGAAAGGCGGGAGACATGCGATATCGATTAACTTTCTCAAGTGTTCTTATTTTTCTGTGTATCGTGGCTTTTGGTATACGGGCAGCGGTATATTCAGAGGCCAGGGCCGAAGACTGGCCCCGCTGGCGAGGTCCGGATGCCAATGGGATATCAATGGAAACAGGCTGGGATCCTGAAGCATTGAATAGGCCCAGGATTTTATGGAAAGCTTCTGTTGGCACAGGTTATTCTTCTGTGGCCATTAAAGACCGGTATCTTTACACGATGGGCAACGAGAAAAATGTTGATACAGTGTACTGCATTGATGCCGTGACCGGTAAAGAGATCTGGCATTATTCGTATCCTTGCATGCTGGGCCAGCATCCTGGCCCCCGGGTAACCCCTGCTATTGACGGTAATTCAGTCTATACTTTGAGCCGGGATGGAGATCTTTTCTGCTTTAACGCTGAAAATGGCAAAGTCAGGTGGAAAATGAATATAACTTCAGAGTTCCGTGTGAGCCCTCCGAAATGGGGTTTTGCGGGGTCGCCTGTCATCGAAGAAGGTTTGCTTATCCTGAACGCCGGTGTCTCCGGGGTTGCTTTGAATAAAAAGACAGGTAAAAAGATCTGGTTCAGCAAACCGGGCACCGGGGGGTATGCGGCACCTGTTATTTATGATTATAACGGCAAACGTTGCGCGGCTATTTTTGGCGAAAAAGCGTTATACGCTGTTGAGGCAAAGACAGGAAAGCTGCTCTGGTCATACCCATGGCGGACACAACATGATGTTAATGCTGCAGATCCCCTTGTCGTAGGAAACAGGGTTTTTATATCCTCCAATTATGGTAAAGGATGCGTCCTTTTAGAGATGACAGGCAAAAAGCCGAAGGTGCTGTGGCAAAACAACAGAATGAGCAGCCATTTCAGCAGTTTCATATATCTTGATGGTTATATTTACGGTAATGACGGCTCGTCATGGATAAAAAATAGTGTGTTCCGCTGCCTTGACATTGATACCGGTAAGGAGATGTGGGGAGAGTCACTGGGGTTCGGGTCGCTTATTGCCGTTAATGGCAAGCTGATAATGCTCAATGACAGGGGGGATATGTTCATCGCGGAAGCTACTCACCATTCCTATCAGGAAATTGCCCGGGCGGAGAAGGTTCTTGCCAGGACATGCTGGACTCCTCCTGTTTTCTGGAACGGAGGGATATTTTGCCGGAACCTGCGTGGAGACCTGATATATATTTCTTTGAAGAAATAATTGAGGCTGATATTACAGACATTTTAGATGTTTTACTATCCTCTTTTTATGATTTGTTTTCTCCTTATAATATTATTAAATTAATTCGATAATATATTGTGAGATTATTGTACTTATGCGGGGTACAATTTTATAGAATGAAGGAAAAAAACGGCTTCAATAACAATTCTTCAGTGAAAACAATAACTCATGTAAAGCAAACAATCTTTGCTTTTCTGATCCTTATTCTTATTTCCACCTGCGGCTATAATGTGGAGAGTGACTTTATTTCCACTCCCTCACCTGCAGCCGATTTTAACGGAGCACCCCTATCAGGGGTTCAACCATTAACTGTTAATTTTACTGATCGTTCTTCCGGAGAGATTACTTCCTATGAGTGGGATTTTGATAATGACGGGACTGTAGATTCTGTTACGAGCGGTGACGTTACATACCAGTATAATGATGAGGGAACGTATTCTGTCAAATTGACTGTTACCGGCCAGTACGTATCTCACGAAGAAGTAAGAACAGACTATATAACGGTAATTTCCGTGCCGCAATCCATTTCCGGTCTTGTGCTATGGTTGAGAGCAGATGCTATTACAGGGTTGAGTAATAATGATTTGGTGGATGTATGGTCTGATTCAAGCGGAAACGGTAATGATGCTACACAGGCTGGTGTAAATCGTCCCACCTATAAAACAGGTGAAAAAAATGGAAAACCGGTAGTACGTTTTGACGGTTCGGCCAATTATCTCGATTTCACTTCTTTAAATATGCAGCCTGCGACTGTCTTTGCTGTGGTCAAATATGAACTGCCTGCGACCAATGCGCCTTTTCTGGGGAATGATACAAACAATGAATTTTTCGGTTATTATAGCAATACGATTTATTATTACATGCCAACCGCTAACATGAGTGTCGTAAATGCAACCCCCGCTACATTTCAAATTATTACAGGTCATGCTCAACCGCCTGGCAGTAATAGCTAAATTCGAATTGATGGTTCTCCGGTTGTATCGGGAGATTATAACTGGGGTGTAAGCACATTTACCTTCGTCGGGAGAAGAAATGCTGAGCGATTTGAAGGCGACATTGCAGATATCCTCATTTACTCCACTAATCTGAGTTTACCTGAAATTAACCAGGTAGAAGCTTACCTGAGTTCAAAGTACAATATAGCCATACCTTGAATATCCTGATTATGGAATAATGAGTGGCAAGCATAACGAGGAAGAATATTGGCATAAACAAGAAGAATACTTGCTAAAATAAAATACAGGGGTTGGATATGAATTACTGTCCGCAGCAGTATTTATACTTTTTACCGCTCCCGCATGGACAGGGTTCATTTCTTCCGACTTTTTTACTGGTAATAACCTGTGCTCGTTCAAGTTTCCGGGACGGTTGAGGGTATTCTTCGCCAGGAGCAGTTTCCCTCTCATAGCTGCCGCTTCCGTGAAACTGGCCGTATTCATCATGCTGGGTTCTATTGATCTGCCAGATCCGGCCTTTTTTTATGGTGGGCGCAATATGAACTCTGAAAATATTTTTTATAATGTCTGTATTGATATTTTTTATAAGCTCCTGAAAAAGGTTAAATGCCTGAAACTTGTATTCAATCAACGGGTCTTTTTGCGCGTATGCCTGATATCCGATTCCTTCTCTCAGGCCGTCCATTTCATATAGATGTTCCTTCCACCGTTTATCAATCGATTGTAACGCGATGAAACGTTCTACCTGCGGCGCTACTTCTTCCCCGAGCTCAATTATTTTCTCGCCATGGGCTTCTTTCATAAAATTGAAACATTTATTACTAAAATTTTCCAGGGTCTGTTTTTCATCAGGTTCATGATTATCGTCCAATTTTTTACCTGTGATTTCTGAGAGCCAGTAGAAGACAGGTTCCTCGATATCATCTGTGATTCCTGATCGGGGAAATTCAAATTCTTCACATTTCAGTTCTATCAACTCCTCAATTGTATCGTTTATTTTTTCTGTAATATTCGTGTCATCAAGGAATTCATTGCGCTTGCTGTAAATGTAGCCTCTCTGATCGTTCATTACATTATCATATTCTAACAGGTGTTTTCTAATCTCGAAGTTCCTGCTTTCCACTTTTTTTTGCGCGCTGCCTATTGCTTTACTCACCAGTGGAGAATCAATATTCTGATCTTCTTCCATCCCCATCCTGAGCATGATATTTGATATCTTTTCAGATCCAAACAGCCGCATGAGATCATCTTCCAGAGACAGATAAAAACGTGACGAGCCGGGATCTCCCTGCCTTCCGCTTCTTCCCCGTAATTGATTGTCAATTCTCCGTGCTTCATGCCGTTCAGTTCCTATTATGTGCAGGCCGCCTAGCTCTACAACTCCTTCCCCTAACTTTATGTCGGTTCCTCTTCCAGCCATGTTAGTCGATAGCGTCAAAGAGCCGTACTGACCGGCTTTCGTAATGATATGTGCCTCTTTTTCATGGTACTTGGCATTAAGGATCTCATGCCTGATTTTTCGTTTTTTTAAGATTTTTGCAAGCAGCTCGGATTTTTCAACAGAGATTGTGCCGACAAGCACAGGCTGTCCCCTCCTGTTGCACTCTTCGATCTCATCAGCAATTGCCTTCCACTTTTCTTTTACAGTTCTATAGATTCTGTCCGGGAAGTCCTCTCTTATAACCGGTTCATTCGTAGGAATAACGATAACATCAAGGCTATATATTTTGGAGAACTCCTCTGCCTCTGTGTCAGCAGTACCGGTCATTCCTGCAAGCTTTTCATAGAGCCGGAAGTAATTCTGGATAGTTATAGTTGCTAAGGTCTGAGTGTCCCTCTCAATTGTCACCCCTTCCTTTGCCTCAATGGCCTGGTGTAATCCCTCACCGTACCTCCTGCCCGGCATAAGGCGGCCAGTGAACTCATCAACAATAATTACCCTCCCGTCCTGAGTAACATATTCTACATCATTTTCATAGAGAGAGTAGGCTTTTAAAAGCTGGTTGATTATGTGAAGCTTTTCGCTCATATCAAGATATTCTTCTTCTATTTCTGCCTTTTTCCTGTGCAATTCATCACTTGATATGTCAGTTTTTTCAATTTCAGCAAGCCTGTCTGTATAATCCTGCAAAATAAGCTTTTCAGGATTTGCCGGTGATAGGGCCGTTCGTCCTCTTTCAGTTAAGGTGACGGAGTGGCCTCTTTCCTCAATAACGAAATACAATTCTTCTTCTATCCTGGAGATGCTTTTAGACTGATGATAGAGAAATTCGGTCTTTTGAATAAGTTTTATATTTCCGGGATTTTCCTTTAGTTTTAAAAGCCTCTTGTTTTTTGGGTCCCCTTTCTCCGACTGAAGAAGCTTAATTCCAGCTTCTTCAATATTATCTTTTGAAAGGTATTCTTCCGCTTCTTTTAAATATCTATTTACTATTGATTTCTGTCTGCTGATAAGATTCGCAATTTTTGGATTGAGCTCAGAATACTGGCTCGAGGCAGTCCCTGCCGGTCCTGATATAATGAGAGGGGTTCTCGCCTCATCAATAAGAACACTGTCTACTTCATCTACAATTGCGTAGTGGTGTCCTCTCTGAACCATGAACTGTTTGTTTTCAGACATATTATCCCTTAAATAATCAAAGCCGAACTCGTTGTTTGTGCCGTAAGTGATGTCAGCATTGTAGGCTTCGAGCCTTTCTTCAAAAGGAATATCGTGGTAGAGGTATGAAACTTTTTGGCCCAGAAACTCGTATATAGGCCCCATCCATGCTGCATCTCTTTTAGCCAGGTAATCATTAACCGTAATGAGATGCGCGCCTTTTCCTTCGAGTGCTATTAAATAGAGCGGGAGTGTCGCGGCGAGGGTTTTTCCCTCTCCTGTTTTCATTTCTGCGATGTTTCCCTGATACAGGACTACACCGCCCATGAGCTGCACGTCAAAGTGCCGCATTCCAATTGTACGTACCGAAGTCTCACGAACAACAGCAAATGCTTCATAGAGTATATCCTCGAGGGTCTCACCGGCCTCCAATCTTTTTTTAAATTCCCCGGTCTTCTGACTTAATTGTTCGTCAGATAAAGACTTAACATCCTGTTCAAAATCATTGATTTTTTTTACGTATGGAAGGAGGGATTTTATGTCCCTTTCATGCTTGCTGCCGAAAATCTTTACAATAGGGTTTCCCATGAAAATAATTTAATATTCGGAAATTAAAAAATCAATTCAATTTAAATACAATTCTTTAATATCATTTATCATTGGTATAAAACCAAAAAAATGTTATTTTAGATCAAAGCGGGAGGGAAGAGAATTGAGAATAAGTATGATTTTGATCCGGTTTATGATATTAATCACCGGATTATCACTGTTTTTTTTCGGTTGCTCCAAAAACAAGGTAGAGGAGCTTAAAAAGGAGCTGTCCTTTTCGATCCCTATAGGAAGCGGAGTGGAAGAAATTGGGGTTTTAAAAAGTGACAGCGGCCTGTTCAGCGGGCCCGGTTCAGTTATATTCAAAAATGGTTTTTTCTATGTTGTAGATACTATAAATCAAAAGCTGCTTAAGGTTACAAAACCAGGTGATGTTATCCTTGTGATTTCACGGGGAACAAGAAAAGAAAATGAAAAGGAAAATGTATTACGGACAAAACAGAGGAAATATTTCGAGTTTAATAATATCGGTAAGGTAGCAGTCGATAATGAAAATAATATTTATATCGAAAATAAGTTTATTGAAAAATTGCCGGAAAAAACTGAAATTGATATTTTCAGTACTGAAAGTATCCTGGAACAGGAAAAACATGAGATCTATGTTTCATATATTTTAAAGTTTGATAGATTGGGAAACTTTATGTATAAGATCGGGAAAAACGGAATAAATTCCGACCCATTTTTCTACATATATAAAACAGATGTGGATGATGATGGCAACCTCATTGTTTTAACCGTTGATGAGGAGTGGAAAACATGGGACTATTATAAGTTTGACTCGGAAGGAAATCAGTTGTTCTATGATCATATATCAAGTGAAGAAATATTTGATGTAAAGAGTATGGAAGATACCACTTTCTTTATTATGGACACAATGCTGGTATGCAGTACCGGACATCTTATTTACTGGATTTCTCTCTATGATACAACCTATGACACAGAAGATCTAATAAACGAGGAAGAATTATGGGGGGAAGAGATTGAAATTGAGGATATCGAAAAGTTGAAGGATAAAGAAGATAAGATAAAACAGAATTATAGAAGAGATTTATTATACTATAAATTACTCTATTATGATATAGAATCCGGAGAAATCGATAGATCTTACAAATGGGAAAATCGATCGGGGAATCAGCCGGGTGTAACTGAAGAGTTTCTTGGCATCGATGGAAAAACGAACGGATTCCTATGGAGGTATGTAAATAGTACAAAAGCAATTATATCTATCTTACGACCGAATGGGACACTTATCGCGCGACGCAGTTTCATTTTTGAAGACGATGGTATCTGGACAAATCTCAATGTTGCTGTGGATGGTTCTATTTCAGCTCTGAAAATTGATGATAAGTCACTACATTTTTACAGGTGGAGAAGTGATAGATTGATGTACAATAAACGCGAACAGGTGACAGTAAGAGAATTTGTCGAGGACAAGATAGATAAATTTAAAAATGCCAACCGCTGATACCGGGCAAACCGGGAAGCAATTTAAGATTCTTATGTTGAAATAAGCCTGGAGTGTTTATAAGATGGAGGAAAAAGAAGGCATAAAGTTCTACTATAACAGGAATGAAAGATTAAGGAAGCTGAGAGAGGTAACTGGAGAAAGAAGAAGAAGGTTTCGTTTTCTTGCTAAAGGGAGAACCAGAGGCCTCCTCATTATTCTTGTAGATCTTTTACTGATTTCCGGCGTCATGTACATGTTAAATAAACCGGCGAATGTTTATATGCAGAAAACAGAAGATGGAGTGATCTATGAGCTGAACGTTACCAGTATTAAAGGAAAGAGGATATTAATCGGGTTCTCCGTGAAAAATCAGGGGCAGGATAATTTAGTTTTTTCTGAATCTGTACCGGTTGTGGTTAAGATAGAAGGCCGAAACGGTGAAGTCCTTGTTTTACAGGACATTATAGAAGAAAATACAGTTCTTTTTCCTGATGAGAGCACTTCAATTGTTTTTCTCCTTGGTCATGATGAACTGCCAGGATCAGGGCGGGTGGATGTTTATTATGAATCTTCCTCCGGGCCGATCTTTTCCCGAAGCGTCCGATTTTAAGGCATACAAATTTTAAACTCTATTTGTATGCATACACTAAAAAAATATTTTAAAGGAGTATGATTATGGCCGGTCCAAAAGGAAATGCTGTCATTGGTCAATCAGGAGGGCCTACAGCCGTTATTAACAGAAGTTTTATTGGAGCTATTATTGAGGCACGAAAACATGAGGAAATTCTCGAACTCTATGGTGCGCGGCACGGAATACAGGGAATGTTAAATGATGAGTACGTGCCGCTGTTTGCTCAACCGAATTTCGTTCTCCAGCAGATATCAACTACCCCTGCTGCCGCGCTCGGGTCTGTCCGGCATAAGCCTGCAAAGGAGGAGTGTTCGAAAATATTCAAGAATTTTAAAAAGATGAATGTCAGATACTTTTTCTATATTGGCGGAAATGATTCAGCTGAGACTGCATACATCATAAACAGCTTTGCTGCAGATGAAGGATACGACCTGCGGGTTGTGCATATTCCGAAAACAATTGATAATGATCTGCTTGTTACCGATCATTGCCCCGGGTACGGAAGCGCGGCAAAATATGTGGCAAGTGCCTTTATTGGAGATAATGAAGATAACCGGGCTCTCAAGGGTGTGAAAATAAATGTAGTCATGGGGAGAAACGCTGGATTTTTAACAGCTGCGAGCACTCTGGCAAGACAGTATCCAAAAGACGGCCCGCATCTGGTGTACATGCCCGAAATGGCCTTTGACATTGATCAGTTTTTAAAAGATATTGAAAAAACTTTTAATGAACACGGGCGTGCTCTGATAGCAATTTCAGAGGGTATAAGCAGGCAGGGTATATATAAGTTAAAAGCAGGAGAAAAGCCTGATTATATTTCAAAGTGGTTGGACTCGTTTGTAAACATAAACTTACCAAAAAAATATATGCCCGTAGATGAGAATAAGGCTGTCGAAGTAGATTCTCATGGTAATGTAAACCTCAGTGGTTCCAGTATGATGGGAGAAATTCTTGCTTTCATCGTTAAAAGCACTCTCAATATTAAAAGAATCCGGGCAGATACACTTGGTTATCCCCAGCGTTCATTTCCACTTGCCATATCTGAAATTGATGCCTCGGAAGCATTCAAAGTCGGAGTAGATGCCGTTATAGCTGCTGTGCAAAAGAATTTTGATGAAGGAAGTGTGGCGATTAAAAGGACCGATGAAGATGGAATTTATAAAATTCATACACTCATTACTCCTCTTCAAAGTGTTCAGAGGCATACAAAAACCTTCCCGGAAGATTGGATTGTTGAGGATGGAACAATAGATGAGAGGAAGTTCAGGGAATACGCGGTTCCGCTTGTCGGTGAACTTCCAATGGCAGGCAGGTTTATAAAGGCTATCTTTTAATAACTGCGCCTTTTTTATTACCGATATGACAATAGAGTATTAAATTTAAGAGAGCCGAATAAGATTACCCGGTTTATATAAAGCGATGAAGGATTATGAAAAATATATTTTACTGCTTCCTCATTATTACGTTTTTATTGATACCTTACAGTGCTCTTATTGCGACAGATTCTCATTCGCTCGATTACTTCTCAATGGGTTACTACTATCTGTACAACAATGAACTTATAATGGCAAAGATCCAGTTTGAATTTTGCCTTCTAACAGAAAAAAGCCCTCCTCCGCTCCTTTACACCATTCTTTCTGAAATCTCTGATATGCTTGGAGAACAGGAGGAAGCAATGGAGTATGCCACCAGAGCTCTCGAACTTGATCCTGAAAACGAAACCGCTCTGAGAATGAAATCTCAGCTGTTGATAGAAGAGAAAGAGTATGAAGAGGCAGTAATATATCTTGAAAAACTGCTGGAACAGAAGCCGGATGATCTTCAATTACTTTACTACGGCGCTGAGGTGTACACTGAGCTTGATGAAAACAATAAATTAATCGATATTTACATAAAAATATTACAAATTAATCCCAGGTCGATCAATATCCGCCTGAATCTTGGTTATCTTCTCACAAAACAGGGGCTGTTCCGTCTTGCCGAAAAAGAATATAAGCAGGTGTTGGAGCTGGACCCGGAAAATGAAAAGGCGATCTTATATCTCGCGTATATATATATCTATGAAGGAAAGATCGAAGAGGTTTCGAAATATTTTAATAAGCTCGACAACAAAAACCTGTTAAATGATGATCTGTTAGAAGATTATGCATCAATTCTTTTTATCGATGGTCAGGACCCCTGGCCGGTACTAAGGAAAGTTAAAAACAGGGAAGATGTAACAGGTTTAACCAGGGCAATTATGTATTTTGAAGAAGGAAAAATTGATGAAGCCAAAGAATATTTTGAAATGGATGTAAGGGATAATTCGTACAGTATTGCGGGTTATGTTGGTTTAATCAGGATAGCAGAGATAAAAAATAATCCGGACATGGAAAAGAAATGGAGATTTGTTCTGGCTGGAAGCTATTACAATTTGCAAAATTTTGATAAATCACTCGATGAAGCTCTCAGGGTAAAAGAACTTGATTCCTCTTTCCTTGAAAATATATACCTGCTGGGGGATATTTACAATAACCTCGGAATGGAAGAAAAAGCGATTGCTGAGTATGAATATTTTAAAAATCATTCACAGGAAAAAGGGGATGTTCACATAAAATTAGGTATTGCCTATGATGAGATCGGAGATCATCAGGAATCAATCAGGAATTTCCGTGAGGCTCTGGAGCTTTTCCCTGATAACGATGAACTATACTATTATCTTGGAATTGAGTATAGAATTCTTCAAGAGTATGAACAGGCTGTGGGTATTTTTAAGAAGGCTGTTGAATTAAAACCGGATAATGCCTTCTATAATTTCAATTTAGGCGCCTCGTTTGAAAGGCTTGGGAACATCGATGATGCAATATTTTATCTCGATAAATCGGTCCAGCTGGATGACAACAATGCCATGTCACTGAATTATCTCGGGTATATACTTGCAGATACCGGTATTCGCCTTGATGAAGCGAAGGGTTATATTGAAAAGGCGCTTTTGTTGAATCCTGAAAACGGTGCGTATCTAGATAGTATGGGATGGGTCTTATACAAATTGTCAGAATACAACCAAGCAAAAGAGTATCTGGAAAACGCGGTTGAGCTTATAGATTCTTCCGTTGAAGAGAACTATCTAATATATGAACATCTCGGGGATACATATTATAAAGTCGGTTTAATGCTTGAAGCAATCAACTCATGGAAAGAGGCCTTAAAGATGAAGTTTGTTAATGAAATTCAGCAAAAAATTGATAAATTGGAAAAGGAACTGGGCAATTGAGAAAAGGGAGAGGATATATATTTCTATTGCTGATCGTTCTGTTATTTAATTCATGTACTTTGAAAACTCTTAGAGTTGGTATCCCTGTGGAAGCAGACGAGAGTATTTCCCTGCTGACCAGACTAAACTCATATAATGATATGGTAATAACTATTAAAGGGAAGGCGCTGGCTGTTTACAGAGAGGGTGGAAAAACTGTTAGTTTAAAAACAAACATTATCACCGATGAGAAAGAATCCATGTTCAGAGTTGATTTATTTGATTTTGTATTTAGAAAGCCCCTGATTTCAATAATTCGAAAAGGCGGGGATGTTCTTGCTGTTATTTATACCAGAAAAGAATATTACACCTTGTCTTTTGAAGATTTCGATTTTCAAAAAATGATCGGTTTTGACCTGCCTAAGGAAATCCTTGTGAGTGCCATAGCTGGAAATGTGTATATTATTGAGGGGGAGGCTGTAGTTTCTGATTCGGATAATCTAACACTCTCTATTGAAGGAGGGGCAGGAAGAGAATTAATTCGATTTAACAGCAAGTACCTGCCTGTTGAAGTGAAGTACGATTACAGTACGGCTTTGTATTATATAAGGTTTGACAAATATAAAATAGTTGATAATTTTTACTTTCCTCACAAAATAATAATTAAAAATGAGGACAGAATGTTCGAGATAAATTATACGGATATAGATGTTAATATTGCTGTAGAGAACGAGGCTTTTTCTTTCGATGATTCGGTTTTAAACGGGTTTACCCGCATTAACTGAATACAACTGTGTTAAATATTACAAATATGTGTACTTTTTACCACAATTCATTTCCCCCTTTATTTTTAATTATGAAAAGTTCCTATAATTTGATAAATATAAGAAATTAAAATATTTAATAAATTAAAAAATTGGTATTTTTCTTGCATATAGTTACTAAAATCTAATTGAGGATATTTTATGTTTTTCCAGAACACCCTTAAAAAGCGTGTTGAATTAAATGGAATAGGCATTCACAATGGAGAAATGACAAAAGTGTTACTCAGTCCCGCACCTGTTAATACGGGGATTGTTTTTTTACCTTTCCGGACGGATAACTTATCAGGTATTGATGCCCATGTTGAAAACCTTCTGTATACACAAAATGCAATCACAATAGGTAATAACGGGATTTCAATTCAGACGATCGAACATTTTATGGCCGCTTTTTCTGCACTGGATATTACAAACTTATATGTTCTTGTGGATGGCAATGAGCTGCCGATCCTGGATGGCTCTTCCAGAGAAATTGTTAACGCGATTGAAAACGCGGGTATTCATACCCAGAACGGTTTCTACGATATTTTTTATATTCCCTATCCCATCTGGATTGAGAAAAAGGGAAGATACCTCATCGCACTTCCCAATGATGATTATAAAATAACATACACGATTGATTTTACATCGAAAAGTAATGCTATTGGTACTCAGACTGCGCATTTTAATATAGATAAAGAAACATTTATAAAATCAATAGCTCCTGCCAGGACTTTTGGCTTTGTTGAGGATCTTAAGAGAATGAAGACAAATAATCTTGCCCGCGGCGGTTCTATGGATAATGCGCTTGTATTTACCAGAAATAAGCTGATGAATGAAAATTTAAGATTTGAAAATGAATGTGTACGGCATAAAATACTAGACTTAATTGGCGGACTCTCGCTTGCGGGTTATAAAATGAGAGGGCATTTTATTGCTCATAAATCGGGGCACCGTATGGATATGGAGCTGGTTAAAAAAATCAATAAAGTTATAAGCAGGAAAAAGAGATCACGCGGTATTTCCCGGCACATATTAAAAAGAAAAGAGGTAGAGTTCCAGAGATTCTTAAATAAGATGAATATCTAGTTTTTAAACGTTTCTGGTTTATACCGTGCAGCCTGTACGGCTAGAATACCTTAAACTTCACTTCAGCACCCAGACCTAGTGTTAGGAATTCATCCAGCACATCATAGGCGACAAACTTGAATTTTAGAAATTCGATCAGTTCAAGCACCAGCCCCGCGTTAAAGATGCCTCTTCCCTCATCCCAGGGAGGATCAAGACCCTGTCTTATACTGAAGTTAGTAAATTCACCTACAACAAAGAGCTTATCGTCAATAATGGCTCTCCTGAGACCGGCAAAAAAGTTGATATTATATCCGGCATCGACTCCCAGGGTATACCCAAGGCCGAAATTCATGTATCCAAGCTTCCCGGCGCTTTCACTGATCACCCCGTATATGGTAACAGGCACTCCATCAATGCCCGATTCGTCTCCCAGTATTTCTACCTGAAGACCACCCGCGGCACGGAAACCGCCTTTACTGTAAAACATATACTTTGTTCCAATAATAAAGGGAGTAGCGCCAATATCCGCCGTGCTGCCTGTAAGGATTTCTTTCCCGGCGGAGATTTCCCAGTTTTTTATAAAAGAGGTATTCAGGGAAACATAAAAATTTCCCGGATCAAAAATGTATCCTGAATTAATATGGATCTCATCTTTTTTTGGCGTGCTGGTGATTGGCATGGTAAAATAGCCGTAAGAGCCTGTGATCGTTGTATTGGCAAGGAGCTGTACAGCAGGTAACATAAACATAAAGCTCAGTAAAATAATTATTCCTTTTTTCATAATAGTCTACCTCCGGAGATTTTGCTGATGCAATGATTTCAGGTTGTTTTTTTTAACCTTTTTATGCAAAGGACGGCAGCAGAAGAATTTCAGCTTATATAATAATATGTCGACCAAATTTTTCAATAAGAATTTAATTAATCGGTAAAAAATCTAATGTGACGGGCAAATTCATTTTGCACTTTATAGAGAGGTTATTATCTTTCAATATTCCTTGATTATTATTATTATGGAGCCTGCATGAAATATAGCCAGTTGTTTATCCCAACATCAAAAGAAGTTCCAAAAGATGCCGCGATTAAAAGCCACATACTTATGATAAGGGCGGGGATGATAAAAAAGCTCACAAGCGGTATTTACTCTCTGCTTCCTCTCGGATGCAGGGTTATTAAGAAAGTGGAATGTATAATCAGAGAAGAGATGGATAGGACCGGCTGCAATGAATTTTTACTCCCTGTCATTATTCCCGGTGAGCTGTGGAAAATGAGCGACAGATGGTACTCAATGGGGCCTGAACTGTACAGATTGAAAGACAGAAATATGCAGGACCTGGTGCTTGCTCCCACACATGAAGAGGTTTTTACCTTTATCCTTAAGGATCACTTAAAGTCATACAGGGATCTCCCTATATCGGTTTATCATATTGGCTATAAATTCAGGGATGAAATAAGACCCCGGTATGGAGTAATGCGTGGGAAAACGTTTATAATGAAAGACGCGTACTCCTTTCACAGGGAAGCTGACCCCGGGTCGCTCGACAAAACATATAATGATATGGCAGTAGCATACAGAAGGATATTTAAGAGATGCGGATTGAAAACTATTCCCGTTTCCGCGGATTCAGGCTCCATGGGAGGGTCGCTGTCTGAAGAGTTTATGGTTCCATCTAATATTGGGGAGGAGGAGATTATTCAGTGCGGAAGCTGCGGCTACGTGGCCAATCGGGCGAAAGCAGAATCAAAAAATGAAAAAATTGCTTACAGGGATACCGGAGAGCTCTCTCTCGTTGAAACCCCGGATATAAAAACCATCGAGGACCTTACACACTTTCTTAAAATCTCTTCTGAATATATGATTAAGTCACTTTTATATAAAACTTCAGATGGAAAGTTTGTTCTCGCCCTCATCAGGGGAGATCTTGAAGTGAATGAGACAAAATTGAAAAATTATCTCGATGTACCTGAAATTGAACCGGCTGATAGAGGCGAAGCCTTTGAAAAGCTGGGTATTCCACTGGGTTTTGCGGGACCGGTTGGTGTGGATAAAATTTCCGTGGTTGCAGATAACAGTGTAAAGGAGATAAAAGGGGGAGTCACCGGCGCCAATAAGAAGGATCGACACTATGTGAACGTGAAGTCAGGTAGAGATTTTAAACCGGATGAGTATATAGATATTCGTCTGGTCAGTGAAGGAGATCTGTGCCCTGATTGCGGAAGCGCCTTAAATATGTTTAAAGGTATTGAACTCGGTCATATTTTTAAGCTTGGTGACAAATATACAAGATCATTTTCAGTTACATATTTAGATGAGGATGGATCTTCGAAGGTACCGATTATGGGGTGCTACGGGATTGGAGTAGAGCGGACGGCTGCGGCAGTAATTGAACAGAACAACGATGAGAAAGGCATAATATGGCCGATTACTGTGTCTCCATTTCATGTTCATATTATTCCAATAAAATATGACGGAAATGTGAGAGAGGTTTCAGATCTGATATTCAAACAGCTTGACAGCGCCGGTGTTGAGGTGCTGTTCGATGACAGGGGCGAGAGACCGGGGGTAAAGTTTATGGATGCTGATCTTATCGGTATTCCCTTCCGTGTTACGGTGGGAGAAAAAGGATTAAAAGACGGCAAAGTTGAGCTCTTTAATCGTAAAACCGGGGACAGAGAGCTGATGAAGGTGAAGGATGCTGCCGTCCAGCTGAAAAAACGAATTGCTGAAGAAATAAAAATATATGAAGATATGGCGGATGAAAAGTGATAATATGATCTGTCAAACAGGAGGGAAATGTTGAACACAGTGGCCGTAATTCTGGGAAGCGATTCAGATATTGAGATATATGAAAAAGTATCCGCGGTGCTCACGGAATTTGAAGTCTCCTTTGAAAAGAGGATTATTTCAGCGCATAGGACCCCTGATCTGTTGAGAGACTACGTGATAGGTGCTGAGAAAAAGGGGATAAAGGTCTTTATTGCAATAGCGGGAATGGCCGCGGCCCTGCCCGGTGTTATAGCTTCTTTTACGACAAGGCCGGTTATTGGTGTACCGGTGGCTTTAAAATCTCCTGTGATGGGGTTTGACTCTCTTTTCTCAATGCTTCAAATGCCGCCTGGAATTCCTGTTGCGACAGTCGCGGTTAACGGCGGAAAGAATGCGGGTTTACTAGCATTGGAAATTTTAGCGCTCACGGAGCGGGACCTGTCAGACCGGCTCAAATCCTTCAAGAATAATCAGAGAGAAAAAGTGGTCATGAAAGATCAGCAGTTTCAAAAAGACAGTTGAGAAAGGAGGGAAGTGTGGAAAGAGATATTTTTTCTAATATAAGTCCTCTGGACACCAGATATTACAAAAGCAACAGGGAATTGATGGATACCCTGTCCATCTATTTCTCAGAAAATTCTGTGATCAGATATGAAGCGGTTGTTGAAGCCGCTATTGTGATTGTTATGGAAAAATATGGACTCGCACCGGAAGGGTCGGCAGAACAGATCAAGAAAGCCTGTAAAGAGATCCCCCCCGAAGAAGTATATGAAGAGGAGGAAAAAACAAGACACAATATCCGTGCCCTGGTTAATGTAATGCAGAGGTACGTGGATGAGGAAGTTGCTCCTTACATCCATCTATCAGCCACTTCTGAAGATATAACAGGGACAGCAGGCGCGTTGAGAATGAGGGATGGATTTTACAGAGTTGTTATACCAAAAGCAGTGGAACTTATGGAGGTGCTGCTCGATATCACGGATCGGGAAGCAGGGACGGTTCAGATAGGGAGAACCCATGGACAGCATGCGGTTCCGATTACTGTCGGTTATCTTTTTTCAGGATATGCTGATAGATTTGGAGAGAGATTGTTAAAAGTATCAGAGGCTGTTAAGGACCTCAAAGGGAAGATGAGCGGGGCGGTCGGGGCCTATAACGCCTCATCCCTCCTCTTCAATGACCCTCGAAAATTCGAAGAAGATGTGCTTGCCCGGCTCAACCTGAAGCCGGCGCGTTTTTCTTCTCAGATTATTGAACCCGAGTATATACTTGATTTAATCCATGCTGTAGTGTCCGCTTTCGGAGTCCTGGCACAGGTCTCGGACGATATGCGGAACCTGCAGCGTTCGGAGATTGGAGAGTTCGGTGAGAGATTCGAAAAAGGCCAGGTCGGCTCATCAACCATGCCTCATAAGAGAAATCCCTGGAATTTTGAACACGTAAAATCAATGTGGAAGGAGTTTACTCCAAGAATCCTTACAAGATACTACGATCAGATCTCTGAACACCAGAGGGATCTTACCAATTCTGCTTCATCGAGGTTTATCGTTGAAATTGTCACAGCCTTTACACTTTCGATTGACAGGCTTACAAAACAGTTGAAAAAAATCGTTGTTGACTATCAAAAACTCAACGAAAACCTTTCATTATCGGGAGATATGTTTTTAGCTGAACCTCTCTACATCTTACTCGCATCAAAGGGAGTTAAAAACGCTCATGAGCTTGTGAAAGAGATTACTCAGCGCGCTGAAAAGGAAGGCCTGAGTATTTTTGATCTCATTCGGAAAGACAGTAATTTTGATAAAGTAGTTAGTTTAGATGCATGGAAAAATCTTGAAAAAAATCCGGCAAATTACACCGGAAAATCAAAAGAACGGGCTCAGGAAATTTCGAAGATATGGAAACACAAAATTGCGGAAATTAAAAAAGATTGCGAAGGTTACAGAGAAACGCTGGAAATTTTAAACTAACAATAAAATACACCGGCTCCATTTACAGGAAATCAATGATGAATAAAAAAGATAACTTTGATTCTGATGTTATCATGGATAGACCGGAAGAAGCCTGTGGAATAATAGGAGTTATTTCCAGGGACAAAAGGGATGATGTTTGCGAGCGGATATATCTGGGGTTATACGCGCTTCAGCATAGAGGCCAGGAAAGCGCGGGTATTGCCACATATCAAGATGAATTCGTTAATATTAAACGGGGTAATGGACTCTTAACCAGCGTGTTCACACCCGCGGATTTTAAGATACTCGAAGGAAATATCGGGATCGGACATGTGCGGTATTCAACGACAGGGTCGGGATTCATTCAGAACGTGCAGCCTATCATTGCAAGGTTCTGGGGAGGTATGATGGCAATCTCCCATAATGGTAATATAGTCAACTCAAAAGAATTGAGAAACGCTTTGATTGAAAATGGTGCCATTATTCATTCCAGTTCAGACACGGAAATAATTCTTCATCTTATAGCTCAGCAGAAAGAACGCTGTCTGGAAAAGGCAATCCTGAGCTCACTTGATCGGATCAGTGGGGCTTATTCAATAGTACAGATAGCCGGGGGAAAATTAATCGGGATTAGAGATCCTTACGGGTTCAGGCCGCTCTGTCTGGGCAGAACAGTTAACGGGTATGTAATGGCATCAGAAACAACTGCGCTGGATATAATCGGGGCGGCATTTGTGAGGGATGTTTATCCGGGGGAAATGATCGTCTGTGACGGAAATGAGGTAAAATCCTACAGATTCAAAGAAACGCAGAGAAACGCGCTCTGTGTTTTTGAATATATTTACTTTGCCAGGGCGGATTCTATCATCGACGGAATAAGCGTTTATGAAGTAAGAAAAAAAATGGGAAAAGAGCTGGCGCGGATGAGTAAAATAAGTGCCGATATTGTAATTCCTGTCCCGGATTCCGGAATTACAACTGCTATTGGTTTTGCCCGTGAAGCTAATATTCCTCTTGAGATTGGGCTGTTTAAAAATTCATACGTCGGAAGAACATTTATAGACCCCGGGGCTGACGACAGGGGATCACGCGTTAAAATAAAACTCAATCCGATTAAGAATGCTTTAATCGGAAAGAAGGTTGCGGTGGTTGATGACTCTATTGTAAGAGGTACAACGAGTAAAAGAATTATAAAAATGATCCGTGATGCCGGAGCCGAAGAAGTCCACTTGTACATCAGCTCCCCTCCGATCACCCACCCCTGCTTTTTCGGGATAGATACCTCAGTGAAAAAAACCCTTATTGCTTCAGCACAGACAATTGAGAGCATAAGGCGTTTCCTTGAAGTCGACACCCTCGCATACATAACTATTGAAGGGCTGTCAAAGGCCGTAGGGAAACCTCTTGATACCCTCTGCTACGCGTGTTTCAACGGGGATTATCCGGTCCCCGTAATTGAAGAAAGTGAAGATGGAAAGCTGCTTCTTGAAGAGTACAAAGTGCTTGAAAGATAGGAGAACCCATGGGGTTAACGTATAAAGATTCCGGTGTGGATATAAAAAAAGGGGATAACTTTGTTAATCTCATAAAGGAAAAGCTTCATAAAAATGAACAGGACAACATCGGATTGTTCGGAGGGCTGTTTTCATTAAACCTCGATAATTACAAAGACCCCGTTCTTGTTTCAGGCACAGATGGAGTCGGCACCAAGCTCCTGCTGGCAAAGGAAGCCAATAAGTACAGCACAATAGGTATTGATCTTGTTGCAATGTGCGTCAACGATATCGTTACTCTGGGTGCGAAGCCACTTTTTTTTCTTGATTATATGGCATGCTCTGAGCTTGATATAGAAAAGGCTTCGGAGCTCATCGATGGAATAATTGAGGGGTGCAGACTTTCCGCCTGTATACTGCTTGGAGGAGAAACGGCAGAGATGCCGGGCGTTTATCAAAAGGGTGATTATGAACTTGCGGGTTTTGGAGTAGGCATTGTTGAAAAAACCGGGATCATCGATGGAAGATCAATACAGGCCGGAGATGTGCTTGTTGGAATAAGATCAGGCGGCATACACAGCAACGGGCTGAGTCTCGCGAGGAGGGCGCTTTTTGGTGAAAAAGGGTTCGGTTTTAAAGACGGTCACCCTCTCCTCAGCAATACCCTTATCGAAGAACTTTTAGTCCCTACAAGGATTTATGTAGAGCTTGTTCTCGAAATTATCAGATATTTACCTGTAAATGGTATTGCACATATTACAGGAGGCGGAATATTCAGCAATGTAAAGCGATTGCTGCCGGCCGGGCTTGAACCGTTGATTGACTGGGATAATATATATCCCCATCCGATTTTTACCATAATTGAGCAGTCAGGTAAAATTCATAAAGAGGAAATGAGAAATGTCTTCAACATGGGAATAGGCCTTGTTTTTGTGGTGAGCAGAGATATTAAGGAAAGGCTCATATCCCGGCTTGAGGACAAGGGTGAGCATTACGCATTAATAGGGAGGGTTGTCAGCACCTGATGTCAAAAAAAAAGATTGCGGTTTTTATTTCAGGGAGGGGCTCTAACTTTAAAGCCATTCTGAATGAAATAAATAAGGGGACAATAAACGGCAGTATAGAGCTTGTGATTTCTGATAATCCTGACGCAAAGGGACTGTTATACGCCCGGGATAATGACATCGAATGTGCCGTGTTTAAAAAAAGTAAGGACGAATCCAGATCCGGTTATTTTGATAAAATTATATCTACCCTGAGGGCCCGTGATATTGATCTCATTTTACTCGCGGGATTTATGAAAGTCTTAAGCGGAAATATAGTCCGGGCATACAGAAACAGGGTACTTAACATTCATCCTGCTCTTCTCCCATCGTTTCCGGGTGAGCAGGCACAAAAACAGGCCCTTGAATATGGAGTAAAGTTTTCGGGCTGCACTGTGCATATTGTGGATGAGGGCGTTGATACAGGGCCCATCGTTCTTCAGGAGGCAGTCCCTGTTCTCGATGATGACACTGAAGAGATTCTTTCGGACAGGATACTTGAGAAGGAGCACATAATTTACTCTCGTGCCGTAAAGCTGTTATGTGATGATAAGCTTTCGATCACAGGGAGAAGAGTTTTTATAAAATAAAATGGGGGTGCCATGAAATTGCCTGAAGCCTACAAAGAAATAAGTTTAAAGAATGCTGAGCTTTTAAGAAGAGGAAAGGTGAGGGATATTTTCGATCTGGGAGACAAACTGTTGTTCGTCGCATCTGATAGAATTTCCGCTTTTGATGTTGTGCTGCCCAATGCGATCCCTTACAAAGGAAAGGTGTTAAACTCTATTTCCGCTTTCTGGTTCAGAAAATTAAAAGACATAATTCCGAGTCATTTTATTACAGATGATGTGAATGAGTTTCCCATTGAGCTAACCTCTGATGAGAAGGATATGCTCGATGGTAGAAGCTCCCTTGTTCATAAAGGCAGGATGATAGATGTTGAATGCGTTGTGCGTGGCTACCTGGATGGTTCAGGGTGGCGGTGCTACGAGCAGACCGGAATGCTTTTTGATATATCTCTGCCTTCGGGCCTTAAACAGGGCGATAAATTACCTGAACCGCTCTTTACGCCTACAACAAAAGCCCAGAGCGGTCATGATGAACCTGTAAGTTTTTCACAGGTTAAAGAAAAGATTGGGACGGAACGTGCCGAATATTTAAGGAAAAAATCAATTGATCTGTACATGAGGGCCTACAACTTCGCCTATGAAAGAGGGCTCGTACTTGCGGATACAAAGTTCGAGTTTACTGAAGCTGGCGGTGAAATCCTGCTTGCCGATGAGATATTCACTCCCGACTCGTCCCGGTTCTGGGATAGAGAGGCTCATAAACCCGGCGGCCCGCAGTCCAGCTTCGATAAACAGTTCATCAGGGACTGGCTCGAAACCCGGGACTGGGACAAAACCCCTCCGGCTCCGTCCCTTCCCCGGAGTGTAATCGAAAAATCTGTGGAAAAATATCTTGAGGTTTACAGGAAGATAACGGGTAAAAGTCTGTCATAAAAAATGTTGATTTTTCAGGTTAAAGATCTTTATTAAATAACCGGTAATTTTTCCAGATTCAGACGTTTTGCTATAATCTTTAAGGAGGGTTCAGTGAAGGTACTTGTCATAGGAAGCGGCGGCAGGGAGCACGCAATCGTGTATTCTCTTAAGAAAAGTACGCTTGTTGACAGGCTTTTCTGTACACCGGGCAATGCCGGCACAGCGGAGCTGGCTGAAAACCCCGGGCTCGCCGCTGATGACTTTGATTCGCTTTTACATTTTGTAAAAAATGAAAAGATCGACCTTACAGTGGTCGGACCGGAGGCCCCTCTCGTCCGGGGCATATCTGACCTGTTTGCCGGGCACGGGCTTTCAGTTTTCGGACCATCGTCAGAGGGAGCGTTGATTGAGGGAAGTAAAATATTCTCAAAGGAATTAATGAAGAAGAGCCGGATACCGACGGCGGATTTTTCTGAATTTTATGATAGATTCTCCGCTGCGAAATATATTAAAAGTAAAAAACCGCCTTATGTTATTAAGGCTGACGGCCTCGCGGGGGGAAAGGGTGTAATCATAACAAAATCGGCGGATGAGTCGGAAGAGGTACTGTCAGCGATGTTTGAGAAGAAGATATTTGGTGAAAGCGGTACAAAGGTTGTTATCGAAGAGTTCCTGAAGGGTGAGGAAGCTACTGTACTTGCGCTGTGTGATGGGAAAAATGTTGTGCCCCTCATCTCATCCCAGGACCATAAACCTGTTTATGACGGAGATAAAGGACCGAACACAGGCGGCATGGGAGCGATTGCACCGGCTCCTGTTGTGAATGAAAGGGTAATGGAAAGGGTAATGGACAGGATACTCAATCCGCTGGTCCATGAACTGAACAGGCGAAACATTGTATATAGAGGAATCATATATGCCGGCTTGATGATCTCTGACGAAAACCCCTCTGTGGTTGAATTTAACTGCAGATTCGGCGACCCTGAAGCTGAAGCAGTGCTCCCGCTTCTTGATTCCGACTTATGTGATCTAATTTTTCGTGCTGTAAATGGCGAGTTGAAAGACGTCGATATAAAATGGAAGCACGGATTTTCCTGCGATGTGGTTCTGGTCTCCGGCGGATATCCTGGTAAATATGAAAAGGGGAAGGAGATCAGCGGTCTTGAAAAGCATGTTGATGATAATGAGATGGTTGTGTTTCATTCAGGAACAAAAGTTATGGGTGGCAGAACAGTCAGCAACGGGGGGAGGGTTTTGAATATCGTTGGATTGGGAAAAACGCTGAAAACCGCAATGGATCGGGCGTACCGTCTTGTTAATGATATTAATTTTGAAAATATGTTTTATAGAAGGGATATTGGCTTCAGGGGGTTGAAGTATTTTCCTTAGGTTATCGGTGCAAAGACCCTTTCAAAATATGGTTTCAATGTGCGTACCTTTCTTCTGCCCTTTAAAAATATTTTCTCCATCTAAGCGGTCCTGAAAAAATCATCAATTGTTCTGAGAAACTCCGTAACCTTAATGGGTTTGGAAAGATAGCTGTCAAATCCTGCTTCCATCATCCTCTCTCTGTCACCCTTCATCGCATACGAAGTAAGGGCAAAAACCGGAATGTCCTTCGTATCCTCTTTCCCCTTGATCTCCTTAGTAATAGTAATCCCATCTTTCCCGGGAAGTTGAATGTCCATAAGTATTAAATCAGGCCTCTCCTTTTGAAGTACTGCCAGGGCATCCTCCCCTGTCGCCGCCTCAAGTGTTCTGTACCTCCTCGCTTGAAGGATGTCCCTGAAAAGAATACGGTTTTTCTCATTATCCTCTACAATCAGAATAAGTTCACCAGCCATTCTTAAGCCTCCTGTCTAATCGGTAAAGTGAAACTAAACCTGCTCCCCTTACCGGGTTCACTCGCCACCCATATCTTCCCCCCATGTAGCTCCACCAACCTCTTGGAAAGTGCCAACCCCAACCCCGTGCCCTGGTACCTCTTATCCCCGCCGCTGTCTAACTGTTGAAACTCCTTAAACAGTTTTTCCTTATCCTTCTCTTTAATCCCTATACCCGTGTCCCACACCGTGACCCTGATATCCTCTCCCTCTTTACCCGCCTCAAGGCCCACCTTGCCGCCGTCCGGCGTGAACTTAACCGCGTTGGAAAGCAGGTTGAATACAACCTGTTTGACCATCCTCTCATCAGCATAGATATGAGGGATTTCATTCTCAAGCTTCAGGATTAGCTCAATGCCGTGCTTAAGGGCTTTCTCTTTAACCATGGTCAGGCTGTTCTGGAATAGATCTCCGAGGCGAACGTCAGCCGGCTCCATCACCAGCTTCCCGGCCTCGATTTTTGATAAATCCAGGATGTCATCAATCAGGGAGAGAAGGTGCCCGCCGCTTTCCCTGATATAATTCACATATTCTTCCTGTTTTTCGTTCAGCTCTCCGAACATCTTGTCCTGTAAGACCTCAGAAAAGCCAAGGATTGAGTTAAGGGGGGTTCTCAGCTCGTGGCTCATGTTGGCCAGAAATTCTGACTTGTAACGGCTCATTACTTCTGCTCTTTCTTTTGCAATAGCCAACTCGTCCGTACGCTTCCTTACCAGCTCTTCCAGATGCTCGCTGAATTCTTTGATTTTTACCTCGGCCTGCTTTCGTTTAACGATGTTCATCTGAAGAGCTAGGATAATTATGATGAGTATGAAAATGAACAGGCCGGTAGTCCAAAATAAAACTTTGTATTCTTCATAAAGAGAGAACGGCCTGTTTATGATAATACTTTTTTGGGGCAGTGCAGATTCCTGGATATTAAATCGTTTCAGCTGAGAGTAATCAAAAATGTACTCGGCGAGACTCTCTTTAACAATAGGTATGTTTTGGGCTTTTTCACCTTAAATAATCTGTAGAGCCATCTCATCTGCCATTTTACCATGTTGTTCACCACCCAGTAGTTTCCCTCCGATAGTCCCGTGTTTCAAAACCTGTAGGTGATAGGTGTATATCGGTTGTTTGCTTGCTTCTGAAATACGCGAAACTCCCTCGCTCAAGGAAATAAAACGGCCGGATTTATCACGATACAAGGTCGCAAAAATCGCTACGGTATCATCCGTAAGATTTTTCATCTTATCTTCAATTTCAGAAATATAATAGCTATCGTCCAAACGGATAAATTCAATTTCCGGGAAATAGCGGAAAATCATTTCCAATTGTTTCCAGCGGTATTTTCCGGAAGGAGTGGTATCGACAATCATAATCAATCGCTTTGTTCCCGGGTGAAGGTTTAGAACAAGATCTATGGTTTCCTTCTCAGCGGTTATTTCAAGTATTCCTGTAAACAGCTTTCTATCAACAAGGTCGGGAGCCTCAATGTTATTTACGCCACAGAATACGACATTGGTGCCGGAAAATATGTCTTCATGATACTCACGAACAAAATTAAAAGCATTGTCGTCAGTAGGTATAATAACATCGAATTTCAGGTTCTTATATTTATGAGCATAAAGATCAAAAAGCTTCTTTTTATAAACGGAATCATACTTAACCTCCTTGGAATCCATATACTCTACCTTTAAATCGACATCAGTTTGCTCCTTCTTAAAAACTGACTCAATGCCTTTTACTATATTGTCCGTCCAGGGAAATCCTTTTTCATAAGAGTTTAGAACAAGCACATTAGCCTTCTGAATATCTTCTGCGTGGACAGCAATTGATGGAGATATAAACAGCCACCCCCCGAAGAGTATCAAAGCAGCCGTATGCAAAATGCCCGGGAAGCTATATTTACTCATCGACTTTACCCTCCTGCATTTAGTTCGGCTCTTCTCTTGCTTTTTCTCAGAATACACTCTTTACTTCCTCTCGTCAAGAACAAAGAAATAAAGCCGCTTCTCAAGAGATTCCAGACAATCAAAGTCATTGGAGTAAGAACCTTTCGTTGTACAATGGAAAAATATATCTCGATTTGATTTAACCAACTGGCATGCACCGGTAGATGCACAAAAACAATGTTGGGCCATCTCTGCTGCAATCGAGTAATGCAAGGTTGACCGCGCGGATGATGAAAGTATCTATAGCGTGTGGAATTGTACCATAGCTGTTTTGGATCGTTAAGGAAAAGAAATTGATTTCAAACTAAGATGTTCAGATATTAATGCGGATAAGCTGATTCTAATATAATTGGAGGCGGCGGGTATCGAACCCGCGTCCTATCATGTGGTCACCAGGACATCTACAGGCTTATCCTGAAATTGTGATTTCGGTTTTCTTTAGCATTCAGGCACGCATTGAAAACCTATCCTGAAAAATTAAACCATAAAACCCCTCAGGAAAAGGCATTACAGCTCCCCCTGTAGTCGACGTCTTTTCCCTTCCCCAGAGGAAGAAAGAGAAAGACGGCAGCAGACGGTTTACGCTGCTACTGGTAAAGCTTCATTATCAGCATTTAAAATTGGTGCTCTTTTTTACGAGGCCTGAGCTCCTCGGCATGCAACCCTGGCTCCATTCATCATAGTCGAAACCGGTACGCCCCCTGTATAAAAATATAGGCTTAATATTATAAAAAGTAAATAACTTTTTATAAAGACACATATTTATGTAAAACCCATAGGCAAAAAATAAGTTCTCATAATGATTAATAGTTTACTTGCCTATTACTTTTTAGAAACATATTATATAATTAAATTTTGTCTGATAGGTAAAGCATGTTAGGCGAAAATGATACTGTCTTTGGTTGAGGCCAGAGGCAGCGCTATGGGTTGCCTTAAAGCTGATTATTTTAATGGAGTATATAAATGGACCGGGAAGAAAAAAAATCCGATTATCAGAAACTTGAAGAGCGTCTGAGCTACTCATCAAAAAATATATGGAAAGAGGAGGGGGAAACGGCTGTAAAAAAGTTTTTCGATTACGGGGAAGAGTACAAAGATTTCCTGGGAAGGGCGAAAAGTGAAAGACTAATCGTAAAGTGGATACTGGAAAAGGCGGAGAAAAGAGGGTACAGAAACCTTGATGATTCTCAGGAAATTAAGCCGGGTGACAATATATATGCCCTGAACAGGAAAAAAAATATTGCTCTCATAAAGATAGGTAAAAACCCTATCGAGGACGGTGTTAATTTTATCGTAGCGCATGCTGACGCTCCAAGGCTTGACCTGAAACAGGTTCCGCTTGCTGAGGAGGTAGAGATAGCGCTTTTGAAAACCCATTATTATGGAGGCATCAAGAAATACCAGTGGCTCAATATTCCTCTTGCCATTACCGGTATTGTTGTAACAAAAGATAATAAAAGTGTTGAAATACAGATCGGTCTGGATGAAAATGATCCTGTATTTGTTATTCCTGACCTTCTGCCCCATCTCTCGAAAAAAGTACAATCCGAAAAGAAGGCGAATGAATTTATCGCCGGGGAAACCCTGAACCTTGTTTTTGGAAATATCCCTGTTAAGGATGATAAGGTAAAAGAAAAGGTGAAGCTTGCAGTTCTTGAAAAATTAAATAATGAGTACGGGATTTGTGAAGAAGATTTTATATCCGCTGAGCTAGAGGTTGTCCCTGCTTTTAAGCCGAGAGATGTAGGGATAGACAGATCGCTTATCGGCGGATACGGACACGATGACAGGGTAAGCACCTTTGCCGCGGTTACTTCAATTTTTGATATCAGTACAATTGAAAAAACAGCCGTTACACTTATTGTTGATAAAGAAGAAATAGGTTCAGAAGGACCTACAGGCGCTAAATCTCTTTTTGTTTTTAACCTTGTTGGTACTATTATTGAAAAAATAAGAGGCTCCTGCCCGGGTAATGCCCTGAGGCAAACGATGCAAAAATCTGTCTGTATCTCCGCCGATGTTAACGCTGGTATAAACCCGATGTACAAAAGTGTTCACGATGAGAAAAATGCTGCCATATTATCCCATGGAGTAGTGATTACGAAATACACAGGTTCAGGCGGTAAATATTCCGCGAACGACGCGGATGCGGAGCTGATGGGAAAAATAAGGAACCTCTTCAATGAAAATGGCATATACTGGCAGTACGGCGGAATGGGTAAGATCGATGAAGGGGGAGGGGGCACAATCGCGAAATATCTCGCGTCCTATAACGCATCTGTTGTTGATTGCGGGGTGCCTGTAATAGGCATGCACTCACCTTATGAACTCATTTCAAAAGCTGACCTCTACTATGCGTACCGCGCTTATAAGGTGTTTTTTGAGAAAGCTTGAATAAAATCTATTTACATTGCTTTATTTTTTCGGGGTTGAATGATAATGGAGAAAATTGCGGTTCCTGAAGGGTTATTTGACGGTCAATTAAAAAAAAGACTGGAAACGCTCTCAAAGTTTAAAATGAAAGGAATAAATAGAACAGAAAACGGCTGGATTAATCTTCATGTACACACAAATGAATCTTTTTCAGCATTCAGGAGCCCCGCTGAAGCTGTATGGCATGCTTCAAACCAGAATATTGAGTATTTCGGAATTAATGACCATTACACCATTGACGGATATGCTGAATTCCGCTCAGCCTGTAAAATCATGAGGCTAAAAGCAACATTCAGCATTGAAGCCATTGCCATGGATAAGGAAAAACATAAAAATAAGAGGAGGTTCAACGACCCCGATAACCCCGGCAGGATATATATCATTGGAAAGGGAGTCTCCTGTGATTTGGAGAATGGAAGCAGGGAGCAGTCAGTCCTGCTGACTATGAGAGAATCAATAAGAAAGAGAAATAAAAGAATAGCGGAAAAGCTGAACAGATATGCGGAAGATAAAGGCTATTCGCTGAATTTCAGTTATTCCGATGCAAGGTCTTTAACTCCCCGGGGCAACACCACAGAAAGGCATGTTGTTCAGGCCTTCTGTGAAAAAATCAACAGTCTTTATAAAAACAAAGATATACAGTTCGATATTTACGAAAAGCTGCTGGATTGTGAAATAGATGAAAATACACTTGCGGATTCATCGGAGCTGCAGACACTTGTAAGAGCGAAGCTAATTAAAACCGGAATGCCCTGTTATGTGGAGGAGGACAGTAAAGCGTTTACATCGATCCGGAATCTTATTGACATACACAGAAAATACGGAGCAATACCTTCCTACGGTTTAATGGGAAATCCCATTACAGAAGAGGAAGAGGATTTTGATGCTCTCGTTAAAACGGTTAAAAGTTATGGAATCTATGCCTTCGACCTGTTTGAATTCAGGACTGAGTTGAAGCGGGCAAAAGAAATTGTCAAAACAGCATCCTATTATAGTATCCCTGTTTTTATAGGCACCGAGCATAACACAAAAAAGCTGCTTCCTCTTACAGGAGAGATAGGAAAAGATCCTGATCTTCATAAATACTTAAGAAAATCAGCTGATTTTTTATGCGGCCATCAGCTCATGTCGGATGTCTGCGGTATAGGGTACCTTACACCGGAGGGTAAACCAAGATTTGATGATGCAAAAGAAGGCTTTCATTTTTTCTCCCGTATCGGCGAATTGGATTTATCAGAAGAAAAAATTGAAGAGCTTAGAAAAAAAGATTTAAAAGAGAGGAAGATTTATTTTGGGTATTAGAATTTAGTATTTCAAAAATATATTATATACGAAAGAGGAGTAGATTATGGGCGTAAAAGCAAGAGACTACATGAGAAGGGCTTATGAAAGAGGCGTGCTGATACCCGCATTCAATACAGCCTATCCGGAAATGACAAAGCCGATATGCGACACGTTAAAGAGGCTGGGTACCTTTGGAATGCTTGAAATATCACGTCCGGACATTGAAAAGTTCGGGATAAAGAGTTTTACAGCGATCTTTCATGAGTATAAAAAATATGCGGACCCGGAGTATGTTTCAATCCACCAGGACCATGTTCCGGTTATAGATGAGGACGGGCTTGAGGTTGATTACATAGCTCTTCTGAATGAGGCGCTTGAACTTGGGTACGATTCTGTAATGGTAGACGGCTCACGGTTATCTCTCGAGGATAATATCAGGATTACAGGAGAGGTTGTGGAAATGGCCCTTAAAAAGGATATTCCTGTGGAAGCTGAGCTTGGCGCGGTTCTGGGGCATGAGAGCGGTCCGCTTCCGCCGTACAAAGAACTGTTTAAGTCAGGAAAAGGGTTCACAAGGCCGGAGGATGCGGAAAAATTCATCCGGCAGACCGGAGTAGACTGGCTGTCAGTTGCTGTAGGAAATATCCATGGAGCAATTACAGGCGCAGCGAAAGATGAAAAAAAAGTAGCTGCCAGATTGAACATTGACCATCTTAAAAAGTTAAAAAATGTCACAAATATACCTCTTGTATTGCACGGCGGTTCAGGAATAAAGAGAGAGTATCTTCTGCAGGCCATTAATAACGGCCTGACAAAGATAAATATCGGGACCGATATCAGACATGCCTATGAAAAAACCTTGAGAAAGGTGAATGATGTCGAAAAGGCGCAGGAAGCGGTATCAAATGCCATGGAGTATCTTATCGTTGACTATTTCGG
>SDBT01002380.1_pt1 | contig 33238 bp, 22 predicted proteins | sample 2277101 | NCBI WGS metagenome assembly SDBT01 (sample SAMN10404973, study PRJNA504765) | marine sediment metagenome | isolation source: marine sediment core GS10_PC15, 103 cmbsf | place: Arctic Ocean: Southern Knipovich Ridge | collected 2010
AAGTGCGTGGCAACACGGTCCCCTTACAGGGCGGCGGGATGTATCTCAGACGAGGCACCACAGTGTTGAGCGGCACACAGGTGTCCGGCAATTCGGCCGGCACTGGCGGTGGGTTGTACATCCGATATAACAATACGACCCTGAACAGCACGCAAGTATACAGCAATGCGGCGAATAAAGGCGATGCTGTGTACAACTATGCAGGCACAATCACCAGCACCTCGGCGCTGACGCTCAGCGGCGAGGTCTATCAAACCGGCGGCGCCTTCGCAGCTAGCAGCTACGATCTGAACCTGGATGGCGACCTGGTGCTGGCCGGCGGCGATTTCTACGCCCCCGATGCACCCAACACTTTCACCTTAAGCGGCGATTTCACCCACAGTGGCGGTAATTATCACCAGACCCAAGTTGTGACCGGCAGCCTGGACATCGGCTTCCCCAAGGCGGGCGGGTTGATCCTGAATGCCAACAACCTGAACTTGGACAGCACCACCGTGACCCTCACCGCAGGGGAGGATTGCGCCGGAGTGACGACGGGTGAAGCCGTGCAGCACTGCTACGTCATCGCGCCCACCCAGACCGGCGGACGCGATGCGACCCTCACCTTGTTCTACCGGGATAGCGAACTATCTACCAACCACGATTGCAGTGTTATGGAAGCCTACGCGTGGGGCGGCGCCTGGAACAACCAACTGACCCGGAATACGGGGTACGACAGCGATGGGCGATTATGTGGATCTGAACCGCAATCCATCCAGGTGCTGGGCGTCAGCAGCTTTCCGACCTTTACGCTGCGGGGGAACTTTGTTGATCTGGCGATCAGCAAAACGGTGACCTCCACCCTATCGGTAGCGGGTGAAGCTGCCCCCGGAGAGATCATCACCTATACGCTGACCTTCACCAACAACGGGCCGGTGGCGGTTGCCGGGGTGGTCATCACCGATACCTTGCCCGATGAAATTACGGTCCAAAACATCACCAGCAGTGGAGATATGGCGATTACGCACACCTTAAGCACCCAGACTTCGGAAGTCTTTGAGACTTCCGAAGTCTCACCAGGCCAGGGCGGCCTGATCACCATCACGGCCCAGGTCAGTTCATCATTGATGACCTTACCGACCACATTCACCAATACCGCCACGATTACGTTTAGCAATGCCGTTGCCTTCTTAGAGGAAAGTGATACTAGCAACAACAGTGCCTCGGTGGGGCTGACCGTCCCCCAATTCGGCCTGGACAGCGTCGCCTCGGACGGCCTGGTGGACATAAACTCTGGCGATGTAGCTTGGGGCGACTATGACAACGACGGCGACCTCGACATCCTCCTGACCGGGCAGGACGATTATGATTTTCCCATCATTCGCTACGCGCTGGTGTACGAAAACACAGGCAATGCCAGTGGTATATTCACAGAAACCTACAACCTGGGAAGCATCAGTGGCGACAGTGCCGCCTGGGGGGACTATGACAACGACGGCGACCTCGACATCCTTCTGTCCGGTTGGACGGGCAGTAAAGGGTTCACCAAGGTGTACGAAAATACGGTAAACGCCGGAGGGGGATTCGCTGTGGCCTACACCCTGACGGGGGTCAGTGGCGACGCAGACTGGGGCGACTATGACAACGACGGCGACCTCGACATCCTCCTGACCGGGTACAGAGGGGTGAATAACTACGTCACGGAGTTGTATGAGAATGTGAGTATCAGTTTCACCCTCGCTTACACCCTGACGGGTGTAGTGGATAGTGACGTGGATTGGGGGGACTATGACAACGATGGCGACCTCGACATCCTCCTGACCGGGGAGACGGTAGATGATGAGATTATTGCCCGGGTGTATGAGAATAGGATGAACGCCGGAGGCGCATTTACCGTCGTTTTCACCCCGACGGGCGTTTATGAGGGCGATGTAGCCTGGGGCGACTATGACAACGACGGCTACCTGGACATCCTCTTGACAGGCTATGCGGATAGTGGCCGCATTGCGGAGGTGTACAAGAATACGGGCAACCACTGCTGTGGCAGTGGCTTTACCCTCATCGAGAGCGGCCTGCTGGGCGTGGATTTTAGCAGCGTGGCCTGGGGCGACTATGACAACGACGACGACCTCGATATCCTCCTGATCGGGGCCTGGGAAGATGACTGGAATGAAGGCCTGATCTCCGCGGTATACCGGAACAATAACGGGACAGCCAACAGCCGTCCCGCAGCCCCCAGCGGCTTGAGCGCCGGCGTGGATGGCTACCAGGTCGATCTGAGTTGGACGGCCGCCACCGATCCGGAAACAATGCCCAACGCCGGCCTGACCTACAATCTCTACGTCGGCAGCGCACCTGGTCAATCTGACATCCTGGCCCCAATGGCCTTCACCGCCGGTGGTAACGAAGGTTTGCGCCTGTTGCCCGACCTGGGCAATGCCCAGCACGGGCTGACCGCGACCCTGACCGTTTCAGAAACGGGAACCTACTACTGGAGCGTCCAGGCCATCGATACCGCCTTTGCCGGCTCAACCTGGGCCGCGGAAGCCTCCTTTGAGGTCGAGGTGGTCAACCTGGTCATCGACAAGACGGTCAGCCCCACCAGCGCTATGCCCGGCGACCCCATTACCTACACCATCACCTTCTCCAACGCCGGGAGCACCCTCGCCACCGGCGTGGTCATCACCGACATCGTGCCGGTCAGCGTCACCGCCACCAGCGTCATCAGCAGCGGTGTGGCCATCACGCAGACCAACGTGGGCGTGGTGACCTACACCTGGGAGGTGCAAGACCTGGCCGCCGATCAGGGCGGCGTCATCACCATTACCGGGCAGGTCAGCAGCAGCCTGAGCACTGGTGCGACCTTTACCAATACGGCCACTATCACCACGACTTCCACCGAGAGTGGCTCGACCAACAATTCATCCACGGCCGCCGTCTTCGTTGCCGATGAGGTCGAACAGCAGTGCGGGGTCCAGGTAGGCAATACCTACACCTTCCACTATGCCTCCACTCCGGTCACGATCACGATTACGACCCTGGGCGATATCGATTGCCTGACGATTGCCAGGGCAGACTCGGACCATCCCGATGCGACCGCGGGCATCCAGACCGGGGCTTATTGGAATATCTCGGCGACCAACAGCAGCGGCGCGGCGGCCAGCAGTTACACCGTGGACCTGACCATCACCGTCTCCTTCGTCCCCGATGCCGACGACAGGCTCTGCCGCTACACCGGCAGTGGCTGGGACTGTGCGGCGGACAGCTTCGACGCCGGGGGGCAAACCATCACCCGCAACGGTGTCACCCAGTTCTCCGACTGGGCAGGCGGCAACGATGTGGGGGCAACGGCTGTGACGCTCCCAAGCTTCACCGCTCGCCCAGCCTCCTCCAGGGGCACTTCCCTGCCCCTGCTGGCCTTGCTGGCGCTGGTGGCGGTGGGCGTGGTTGGGCTCATGCTGCGGGTGCGCCGGCGGAGGTGAGTTCGCGGATATGACAACGAATCCACAGGATTGAACGAATCTGGCTGGTAGCATACCTATTCGTTCAATCCATCCCATTCGCTATCATATCGCCAGCCGTCATCCTGATGGCGCCCTGCTCGTAACTACTCTCACCTGCTCCCGCTGGACCCTGGTCCAGCGGCCTGGGCAGCCCATTGTGACCCTGACCCAGGCACATGTTTCATAGTTTTCAGCGTTGGTCAGGAGGCGCAGGGGCTAGGGTTTTGTGGATTTCTGTCAACGAATACCAAACGAATAAACGAATGAGACCCGTCGTCAAAACCCATTCGTTCATTCGTTGACAGGATGAAAGCGTCAACCAAGTTGTGGATCATCCCACTGGGATGGTCCATCATCTCTACCTGAAAAGCCACCAGGGGCTAAGACCTCTGGTGGCGCTCTTGTTATGAATTACTTCTCTCTTCAGCTTCCCTCCCCAGAGTTGGGGGGGACTGAGGGGGGGGCGGCGAGCTTCTTCTGCCAGCCTGGCAGCAACCACAGCCAAACCGATGCACAGCCAGAAAAAGGCCACGGCGTGGGGATAGCTGAAGAGGTAGTGATCGCCAAGCCCTCCTACCAGCCCCCCCACCACGGCCGTTTGAAGGCCCAATAGGATGGCCTCCAGGCGGGGATCGTGGCCCATGCTTTTCCAACTGCGCCAGGTATAGCGGAAGAAGATGGCCATGATGCCCAAAAAGACGCCCAGCCCCACCAAGCCCATCTCCTCAGCGATGGTCAGGTAGACGTTGGACACCCCCAGGTAGATATCAATATCGGGAACGCCAACGAAGCCCACCCCGATCCAGGGGTAGCGGCTGATGAGGATCAAGGCGTCCTTGTATTCCCCGAGACGCATCTTGGTGGCCAAATCCTGAAATCGCAGCCCCTGGATGAAGTGCACGACGTATTCCTGGGTCTGCGGCAAGAGCAAGATGATCAGGGCCGCGACGATCAGCACTGGCAGCAGGCGGCGGTACTTGACCACGGCCAGCAGTGCCAGAGCGAACCCCAGCCCAGCTAATGAGCCTCGTGAGAAGGTCAGGATCAGGCAAAGGCCCATTGTCGCCAGGATAGGCACCGCCAACCAGCGTTTGAAGAGCGGTCGCCGGGTGAAAAGATGAGGAACCGTCAGAGACGATGTCAGGATCAACAGGCCGCCCAGGATGTTGGGGTCAACGGAGGTGCCGATGGCCCGCATGGGCAGCAGCGGGTCATCGCGGATGAAGCGCAGCACTCCCGATCCTGCTGGGTAATCGAAGATGCGCAGTGCGGAGAGGAGACGGACGGTGAGCGCCTGCGGCAGGAAATAGAGCACCACGCCGATCAGGGCTGCCCCGAAGCCGGCCAGGATGATGATCAGCACCAACTGCTCCAGCTCCTCTCTGGTTCGCACACAGTTGACCGTCACGAAGAACAGGGCGATGCCCAGGATGATCTCGGCGAAGCGGCGCACGGCGTTGGGCGTGGGGCTGGCGTGGGCCAGCCCGGCCACGAAGGAGACGAAGGCCAGGAACAGGAAGATAATGATGGGCAGGGCCAAAGGGGAGGTTACGAACTCCTTCTGCTGGCCGGACACCAGGCGGGCCAGCCAGACAGCGAAGAGCACCGCCAGCACCAGGTTCAGAAAAGTGGGAGTGAAACCGATCTTGATCGGCAGGGCGGCGAAGGGCAGCAGGCAGACGATGCCGATGAGGGCCACGAAGCCGAATTGAGTGCTCCGCAGCATCAGCAGCCCGCCGATGAGGGCCGCCGCCAGGGCCGCCGTGAGCAGCGGGCTGAGATAGGCGATGAGCCACCCCCCGATGGCGCCTGTCACCAGGCAGAGGACGAGCACTGCCAGGGCGACCACCCAGCGTTTATCGGACACGAAAATGGCTTGCAGACGATTGTAGGCTTGGTTTTGCATTGAGACCTCCGGAACGTGAAACGCAAAACGGCAAACGGCAAACGTCAAGCGCGGTGTAGGAGTTCACGTTTTACATTTGACGTTTTACGGTTATGCTGATGGGCAGCAGGATACGGTTATCCTTCACCTCCCCATCATCGCTCAAGATGGGCAAGCGCTGCTCGGTTGCTAGTTCGTACATTCCGACTTCCAGCCGATACAGACCCGCTGGAGCATCCTGGTTGATGGTCAAGATGTACTCGTCTTCGATTACCTCGCCGATGTCCCAGAAAGAGGTGGGGTAATCGCCCTGCAGAGGCTGGCTGTCTATCTGTCCCCAGATGTGCGCCGCGACGTCATGTGATGAAGCGGCCGCGACGTCATGTGATGAAGCGGCCTCGTCAATCAGGTGGGTGAAGACGGTGTAATCGGTGTCCATCTCGCCCTCGGCCTGCCAGTAGAGAGTCAGGCGGATCTCCTCGCCTGGCCCAAGCTCGGCCTTGTCCACCTTGTATCCGATCAGGGTGACCTTGTTGGCCAGGTTGAAATCTTGACGTTTGACGTTTGACGTTTGACGTTTTTGAGGAGCCAGTTTCAACTGGCCAATGACAACGCTTTGAGGTTCAAGTTGTGAGCCAGTGTCGGGGTCGTAGAGACCCACGTCAACTCGGATCAGGCTGGGTGCCAGGGCGTCCTGGCTGATGGGCAGCCGATAGGCATCGGCTATGATTTCTCCTGACCGCCATAGGCTGGTAGGATATGTACCCCAGCCGTGGTAGGTATCCTCGTTGCCCACCAACTCGCCCCTCCGCCCCAGAAGGTGGACGAAAAGGTAGTAGTCCTCCTCCATTTCAACCAGACCTTGCCAGTACAGGGTGATGCCCAGGGTTTCGCCAGGCGTGACCTCTTCCCTGTCCAGTTGGTAACCCAGAAGCCGGATCTTCTCTCCGAAGTCGTGGGCGACAACAGGCGGGACCTCGTCGGGGGAGAGGACAGGCGGCCTGGCATACGCTGGGGCGATGTAGAGAAAGGGGCAAAGGGCAGCGAAGACGAACATCGCCAGGCCGATCACGCTCACCAGGATTTTGACGTATCTTCCAGGCACAAGTTGGCTCAGGCCTAGCATCAGCAGGATGGATATGGCTGAGATGGCGGGGAAAAGGAGCCGCCCTTGGCTGCCTGGCGTTGTCCATGTCCAGCGAACCAGGCCCAGGAAGACGATGGCCAACCAGAGAATCAACACACTCACCGGTCTAAGCGCAAACCCCGACCTCTTTTTCCGCTGCTGCACGAACCAAACAGCCATGCCTGCCAGGGATAATAAGCTCACAGCGTCCAGGATGGCGTAGGCTGCGGGCGCCACCAGGATGCTGAACCAGCCGAAGATGGCCCAGAAAGACATCCGCAGTCCCCGGAACTCGCCCCACAGTTCCGACAGACTTGACGGTGGGCTACCTCGGCCAACCACGGCCAACATCATGTTCAAGCCCGTCGGGTCCCTGTAGAGAGTCAAATTCCTGGCATACCACCAGCCAGCTACTGCCAGGGCCACGGTGAGAGCGATCATGCCCCCGACCAACGGTCTCGCTGATCGGCGGCGATAGGCTTCTACGATCAGGATGATGGCCGTCAAGATCAAGAGACCCAGGCCGCTCAGCTTGGACAGGCAGGCCAGTCCTAAAACGAAGCCTAGCAATACCCAATACCTAATACCCAATATCCATTTGGTATTGGAGATTAGATATCGGATATTGCGTGTTAGAAGAAGCAAAGCCAGTGAGGCGAGAAAGGTAGTAAGGTTGTCGTTGTTGACGGAGCCACTGATGAACAGGAATTGGGGGATGAAGGCGTTGATGGCCGCCGCGCCAACAGCAAGTTGTTTATGGTCAGGAAAAACCTCCAGGGCAAGTCTGTAGGTTAAGAACACCGTGCCCGCCCCCAAGAGCACTGACAGCAGACGGACGAGGTGCACCGCTAGGGCTGTGCCTCGAAAAGGGAAGCTCTCTCTCTGGGTATGCACGATCACGTTCTTGTTGCCTGGATCCAGCGGTGTGCCGACGTTGGCCTGGGGATTGCGCCAGAGCAAGTCCTCGGCGTCGCTGGTATCGCTCCAGAAGGTGGCCAGGGCTCCGATCAGGTAATACAGAGGCGGCTGGCTGCCCTCCTGCTCCCACAAGCCGGGGTTTTCAGGATTCTGCACCGGCAAGCCTTTGCCATCGGCGAGGTGCTTGATGAAAAAGTAGTGGTAGATTTCGTCAGGCGCCTCGAAGATGGGCGTGACCAGGCTGTAGGTGATGCCCAGGATGATAAACGCGGCCAGGATGAGGGCGATAGCTGGGTTCTGGACATTGGATATTGGAGATTGGAGATTTGTGTTCATTCGACTCGCATTTTGGTCAATAGGACGCGGTTGCCCATCAGCCGGCTCTCTTGGTCGAGGAGGTCTAATCGTTCCCCGGTCTCAGCCAGGTAGAGCCCCACTTCGATCTCGTAGACGTCGGGAGGGGCGTCGGGTGCGATGACCAACTCGTATTTGTCCACGACGACCTGCCCCTTCCTCCAACTGGATGTGGGGGCAGCGCCATCCCGCGGTTGGCGATCTGCCCCCGCCCAGATCTGATCCCCTTCCCTCAGCAGATGGACGAAGACGGTGTAATCGTCCTCCATTTCGATCAGGCCTCGCCAGTACAAAGTGAGGTGGATTGCTTCACCAGGGGAGACCTTTCTCCGGTCCATCTCGTAACCCACCAGAGCGATTTTGTTCCTGAAGTTGAAGTGTGCTGGGTTGGGGAGGCCGGTTTCCGACCTGGGCGCGACCTCGATCTCATGGAAGCGCACGTTGTCGCCCGCCGGTTTTCCATCGGGCCCGTACACCAGTAACCGGTTGCCCGTCACAAAATCGTAAAGCCCGACCTCGAGTTGAGCTGAACTGGGGGCATAGGTCGTCTCCGGCAGCGCCAGGGTATAGGTGTCAGCGATGGCATCGCCGGCCTGCCACAGAGCGGTGGGAAAGCTGCCCAGTCCTGGGAAAGTGTTCCTCTGGGCCAGAATCAGATCGTTCTCGTCCAGCAGGTGCACGAAGACGGCGTAGTCCTGGTTCATCTCGGCCAGGGATTGCCAGTAGAGAGTGACGGTGAGGGCGTCGCCGGGTATCAGGGTATTGGGTATTGGGTATTGGATATTGGTTACTGGCAGGTCGTAGCCCAGGAGTTTCATCACTCCGCCGAAGGAGACATCAAGGCGGTTGGGAATGGCCTCGATTGCGGCCTGTGAGAGCAGGGATGGTCTGGCGTAGGCTGGCGCGATGTAGGCCACGGGACAGATGACGGCGAACACGAGCATCGCCCCCGCCAGTAGAGCCGTGACCTTGCCTCGTAATCGGCTGGGGACGAGGCCGCTTCGTTTAACGAGTTGCAGCAGCCCCAGCAAAAGCAAGATGGTGATGGACGCAATAGCTGGGAAGAGGTGCCGGCCGGAGGGAGCGAAGATCCATTGCAGCCAGCGCAGCAGAGCCCCGAAGACCAGCAGGCCCCAAAGCAGAAGCAGTGCTAAGCCTAGCCGGGTGGGTCGTTCCAGTTTGGCCCTGTTCCGAACGACCAGGATTAACAGCCCCAGAGCGCCGAGGCGTACCGCAACTTGCAGAGCGGCATAGATCCACGGGTGGGCGTGGACGTTGCCCCAGCCGAAGGCCGCCCAGAAGGATAGCTCCATCTGAGAGAACTCGTGGATCAGCTCGGCCAGGGTAAGCTCTGGCCGGCCAGGCCCGACGATCTCCTGGTGAACCCACAGGCCCAGGGGGTCGCCGTGCAGTTGCCAATTGAGAACATACCACCATCCGGCTACTATGACCACCACACCGAAGACGATTATGCATCCCTTGAGGAAAGTCCATCCGGAGCCCTTGGACCAGGCGACTATGGCGATAGCTACCGCCGCCACGGGGAGCAGGGCCAGGGCACTCGTCTTCGCGAGGAGGGCCAATCCCAGGACGAGACCCAACAACACCCAATACCTAATACCCAACACCCAATGACCGCTGTGATTTGTAATTTGGGATTCGGTCGTTGATACGCCTCTTCTCACCAGGCGGAGCATGAGCCAAAGAGCCAGGGTGCACAGAGCGGACACCGTGCTGTCGTTACTGACCGCGCTGGCAATGAAGATGAACTGAGGGTTGAACGCAACCAGGGCCGCCGCGCCAGCCGCAAAAGAACGCCGCTTCGGGAATAGCTCTAGGGCTATCAGATAAGTGGCCAGGACGGTGATTGCTCCCCAGATCACGGATACCAGGCGAGCTGTGCGAACGGCCAGCACCGCTCCGCGATAGGGGAAGCGTTCTGTGTTGGTGTGAAAGACTCGGTTCTTGTTGTCGTTGACCGTGCCGGGGGCGTTGTAACCCCAAAAGGGATTTAGCCACACTAGATCCTGCCAATCGTCATCCTCGATCCAGAAGGTGGCCAGGGCCGCTGTGACATAATACAGCGGAGGTTGGGTGCTCTCCTGTCTCATCAGAGGTTGCGCTTGGGCCAGGTCTTGCACTGGCAGTCCCTGCCCGTCGGCCAGGTATTTGACGTAGGGGTAGTGCCATATCTCGTCGGGCTTCTCGAAGAGGGGCGTGGCCACGTCGTAGGCGATGCCCAGAGCGAAGAAGGCTGCCAGGATGAAGGCTATGGCTGGAAGTTGGAAGTTGGAAGTTTGAGGCTTGTCCTGAGCGTAGTCGAAGGGTCGGAGATTAGGACTTTCATGTTTGAGATTTGAGATTCGAGCTTTGAGCTTTGTGTTCATTCAACCCGCACCTTGCTCAATAATACGCGGTCGTCCAGGAGCCGCCCCCCTTGCCCCACGATTCTCAGGCGGTCTCCGGTGGCTGCCAGATACAAGCCTATCTCGACCTCGTAGACGTCGGAGGGAGTGTCGGGGTTGATGACGAGTTCGTATTCGTCCACTATCGTCTGGCCAGGCTCCCAGGTCGAAGTAGGGGCATCGCCGCTCTTGGGCCAACTATCCTTTTGCGCCCAGATGCGGTTTTCTTCTCCCAGAACGTGGGTGAATACGGAGTAGTTCTCTTTCATGTCGGCCAGGGCCTGCCAGTACAGCGTCAGGTGTATTGTCTCGCCAGGCGCAGCCGTGCGTTGATCCATGTCGTATCCAACGAGGGCGATCCTGTTCCCGAAGTTGAAGTTGACGGGGTTGGGCACTTCCGCCTCAGCTCTAGGTATGATCTCGATTTCGTGAAAGCGGGCGTTGTCGCCCAGGGGCTCTCCGTCGGGGCCGTAGGCCAGCAGCCGCTCGCCGGTGGCGAAGTCGTAGAGTCCCACCTCCAGTTGAGCCTGGTTGGGGGCGAAGGCTGTCTCTGGCAGGAGGAGGACGTAGCGATTGGCGATGGCGTCTCCCACTGACCAGAGGCTGGTGGGGTAGAGGCCCTGACCGGGGTACATATCCCGCTGAGCGACCATGAGCTCGGTTTCGTCGAGCAGGTGGACGAAGGTGCTATAGTCCTGGCTCATCTCGGTCAAGGACTGCCAGTAGAGAGTGACGGTGAGGGAATCGCCGGGCTTTAGGTTATTGGTTATTGGGTATTGGTTATTGGATATTGGGAGGTCGTAGCCCAGGAGTTTCATCACTCCGCCGAAGGATATGTCCAGGCGGTTCGGGATGGCCTCGATCCCTTCCAACGAGAGGAGAGGGGGTTTGGCGTAGGCTGGTGCGATGTAGCGGAAGGGGGCGATGGCGGCGATGACGAACATCATGCCGCCGACCAGGCAAACCAGCATCTTGGTGTAGCGTCGGGGCACGAATTGGCTCAGCCCCAGAAAGAGCAGGATCGAAATGGCTGAGATGGCTGAAAAGACCAGCCGCCCCTGGGATGACCACGTCTGTAGCGCCCAGCGGATCAGGGATACGAACACGACGGTTGGCCAGGCCAGCAGGATAGCGACTGCTACCCATGCCTCTGGCCGCAACCTGTCCTGGATCAACTTGCGGATCAAGAAGGCGATGACGCCCAGGGCGGCTGCTACGGCCAGGAGATTCAGCAGGCGGTAGACCCAGGCGTCCAGGGGCACGTTCACCCCGCCAAACAGCCCCCAGTAAGACATGGCGAAGCCCTCGCGTTCCCCCCACAACTGGCGGAGGGTGGCAGTGGGGTGACGCCGCCCCAGGATGTCCAGGAACACGTTCAAGCCCAGCGGGTCGTCATAGAGGCGCCAGTTGCGCCAGTACCACCATCCGCTGATGGCCAAAGCCGGCAGAATGACCAATGACCAATGACCGATGACCAAACCGAAGCGCCTGAGCAGTGGAGCGTCGCAGTGCTGATGCCAGATGCGGATAGCGACAGCCAACAGGGCCAGCGGGAGCAATCCCAGCGCGCTCTCCTTCGTCAGCGCCGCCAGTCCGAGCACAAACCCCAATATCCAATACCTAATATCCAATACCCAATTGCGATTTGCGATTTGCGATTTGCGATTTGCTATTCTGACCATCATCAGCAGCGCCAGGCTACACAGCGGCACCACCAGGTTGTCGTTGTTGACCGCGCCGCTGATGAACAAGAACATGGGGGTGAAAGCGTTGACGGCTGAAGCGCCAAGAGCCAGGTATCGGCGCCCAGGGAATATCTCCACGGCGAGCAGGTAGGTCAGTAGTACGGTGGTCGCTCCCAGCAATACCGATAGGAAACGTATGAGGTGCACCGCCAGGGCCGTCCCGTGCCAGGGAAAGGCCTCTTGCTGGGAGTGAACGACCAGATTCGTGTTGCCGTCGGCGGTCAGGACGCCGTTGTCCACGTGGGGGTTGTACCACAACAGGGGCGGGTAGCGAGGTTTTCCGCCGCCCTCGTAGGCATCATCGGTATCAATCCAGAAAGTGGCCAGAGCGCCCAGGGCATAGTATAGAGGAGGTTGGCTGCCCTCCTGTCGCCAGGGCTGATTAATGCTGGCATCCTGCACGGGCAGGCTGTTACCATCCGCCAAATGCTTGACGAAAAGATAATGCCACAGCTCGTCGGAGGCTTCGAAGATGGGCGTGACCACGCTGTAGGTGATGCCCAAGACGATAAACGCGGCCAGGATGAGGACGATGGGCGGGAAACCTCGCTTCGGAGGTTGGAGGTTGGAGGTTTTGGATTTGAGATTTGAGATTTGAGATTTTAGATTTGTGTTCATTTCACTTGCACCTTGCTCAACAGTATGCGGTCGTTGGGCAAAGAGTTGCCCTGCTCGTCAAAAGCGGGAAGCCGCAGCATGGTCTCCAGGTCATACATCCCTACTTCGATCTGGTACTCGCCCGCTGGGGCTGCCGCGTCTACAACGATCTCGTATTCATCGCTCACCACCTCGCCGGGAAGCCAGCTCGTCGTGGGATGGGTGCCCTTCACAGGAAGGTTATCTCTCTGTCCCCAGGTGCGATTTTGTCCATTGAGGAGGTGGACGAAGACGGTGTAGCTGGTCTCCATTTTCGCCAGGGCTTGCCAGTAGAGGGTGAGGTGCAAAGTGCCACCAGGCTTAATGGTGCCCTTATCGAGATCATAGCCCAGGAAGGCCACCGTGTCAGACAGGTTCGCGCGAAGGGGACGTTGAATATCAGTTGGTACGGTGAAGAGCCGCTCAGGGGCCACTACCGACAATGTCGCCAGGGGTTGGAAGTTGGAGGTTGGAAGTTGGAGGTTGGAGGCCTGCCCTGAGCCTAGCCGAAGGGTTTGAAGTTTGAAGTTTAAGGTTTGCTTCCCTGTTGGAGCAGCGGCGTCAATCGCCAAATCGTATTGGCCCTTGATGATTTCGTCTTCGTTCCAGCGGTTGGTGGGGTAGCCTTCATTGGCCAATGGAAACTCTCCCTCGGCCCAAATGTTTCCCTCGTTGTCTTGCACTTGCAGGTGAAGGCGGTGATCACTTTCCATCGAGTGCAGCGCTCGCCAGAAGAGCACGACTCTCACGGCTTCACCCGCTTGCACCTCGGCGGACGACAGGTCGTAGCCCAGAAGCTCCACCTGGCCGTCGAAGTCGTGACGCAGGTGGTGGGAGATGGCCAGTTCCTCGGTGGTTGGCGGCACGCTGGGGCTGGCGACGGAGATCGCCCCCAAAGTGTACTCCGTACTCGCCGGGGCACCCATTTCGTCCAGGATATCCAAGCTCTGTTGCGTGTCCACGCGGTAGAGGATCAGCTTCACTTGATAGTGGCCCGGAGGGGTGCCGGCATTGAGAGACAGGGCATGATGCCTTTCGCTAATCTGGCCCACTTTCCAGGCATAGGTAGCCAGAGAGGCTTCGTTCTCCAGCCATTCATCTGCCTGACCCCAGAGTCGCCCCTGTTCGTCAACCAGGCGCAGGGAGAGAGCGTAACCCTCCTGCATCTCCGCGATGGTCTGCCAGCGGAGGGTTATCCCCAACAGTTTTCGGTACTCGATTGTGTCGTCGGTGAAGCCGTAGCCGGTTAGCAGCAAGCGGTTGCCGAAGTTGACATCTGACTGCACCTTGATGGGACTCGAATCCAGGGCCAGGGGAGAGGTAAGCAGATAACTGGAGACGGTGGCGTGGGGAAGGGGCTCTTGATCAATGAGGAGGGCGTGGGTATTCAGTTGGTAGCTGATCCAGCTCCCCATATCGCTCCCCGGGTAGGCGACGTACCACAGTCGCTGGGGGCCAGTGGATTCTGCTAACTTGTTAACCATCTTGGCCCAGCTCTGGCTATCGGAGGTGACATAATAGGACAACGGCCCTTGATAGTGTTTGACGAAGGGCGAGGCGGCATTGAGCAGGACGACGTCGTCTGGCTTGGCCTGGCTATGCAAATAGGCGATCAGCTCCTGGTAGTGAGTGTTGGGATAGATCCAGGCGTAGTCCACGCCGTGGATGTTGACCACGTGCTCAGGCTGTTGCTGACCGTAGAGAGCGGCCGCGCCGGGTGAATTTTGTTGCACATCGCTGACGTAGAGGACGGCGTAGTCGGCAGTGGCCAGGTTGTGTTCCATCAGTCCCTCGGTCTGGCCTTTGAACAAGGGGGCGAAACCTGGGATGCCCCCGGTGGCGACGCGGAGGTTCGGTGCATCCTCTTTCTGATTCAAGTACCTGGCTGCCAGATCCATGCCCTCGCCCCAGCCCACGGGCAAGGTTTGGACAGCCTTGGATAAGCCGCCCAGCAAGGGGTTGTAGTAAGACAGATAATAGGGGTGATAGGAGATAATGTGTCCAGCCTGGAGCAAGAACAGCAAACTCCAAACTCCAATACCCAATATCCAATATCCAAAGTCCAAAGTCCAAAGCTGGTGGCCCTCAGAACGCTTTCTGATGTACTGGCTCATGAGCTCTCCAAGCCCGACCAAGCCCCAGGCGGCCACGATGTCCAGGGCCAGGATCACGGGCAGCATGTAGCGGTCGAACTTCTTGGCTCCCAGGGTCATAAGTATAGTGAAAAGGCAGGCATACGCAAATAGAGCTGCAAAGTTTCCTTTCTGTGCCTTCCGACCAGCCAAAAGCAGGGGAAGAGCTACTGCCAGGCCGAGCAGGACAAGCGGCGTCGTGCGGAACGCCAGGGCCGCCGGATAGAACCAGAGTTCTGGATCGGCGACGGCCTTTTCTAGAAAGAGCTCGGAGGTGGCACCGGAAGTGGCGGCGAAACCGAAGGCTGTATCAAGCACGCCTTGGATAGCGCCCAGGGGGTTAACCCACATGGCCGGCCAGAGGAGGAAGAAGATGAGGGCGGCAGTGAGGCACCAGGTGGCAAAGGAGCCAAGCAGCGGGGGAATTGCCTGGCGCAAATTCCGCTCTTTGGCCAGATAGGCTACAGCCAGCACGAGGCCAGCGAAAGGGGTCAGGAAAAGGGCGTAGGATTTGCTGAGGGCAGCCAAAGCAGCGAAAGCTCCGGATAGGAGAAGGTAAAAGCGGGAGCGATACTGTCCGCTTCTTTTGCTCTGCCTGGATCGCCAGATCCAGGCCAAAAGCGGGGAAGGCAACCGCAGGTTGCACGCAATCCCCTCAGAGCAGTTCTGGATACGTAAGTGGACAAGCAGGCTCAGCACCGAGAGGATCATGAAGTTCGTGGCCAGGGCGTCAATGTGCAGGACACGGGAGAGGGCCAGGTGGAAGGGATCCAGGGCCAGGAGGAGGGCGGCGAGGAGGGCTACCCTGGCATCGAAAAGCTTCCTGGCGAGGAGGTAGATGCCCACGATGCAGGCTGCGTGGAGCACCGCCGCCGGCAGCTTGGCTGCCGAAAGGAAGGGAGCTAGCTTGCGCAGGGCCTCTGTGTCCCTGAGATCCAGGGTCGGCAGGCCGCTCAGCCAGGCGAAATCGGCCGCAGACCCAGAGCCCAGCAGGCGCTGAATCGAAATACCCGTTGCTCCAGCCCACATGGTCATAACGCCAGGATGCCCAACCAGGAAGGTTTCGCCGAAGTCCATTCTCCGCAGCGCGGTCAGGAACCTGATGGAACGGTAAGTCCACATGGGCTCGTCCCAGGTGATGAAAGCGTCCAAGTTCAACACTCGCGGCAGCAAAGCCAGGATGAAAATAGCCAGAACGATATATCTTTCTCGCAGAGCGCGGCGGCCTATCTTCATTTCCTTTTTCTTATCCTCGCTCATCCAGTACTTCTCTCACCGCATAGATGGGCTTGTCCAACGTCTCGTAGTAGGTGCGCACCACCAGCTCCCCCAAGAGCCCCATGCTTATCAACTGCACGCCCATCATCATCAGCAATATCGCCAGGAGAAGCAGGGGGCGGTCGCCAATTTTCTGGCCGAGGACGAACTTGACGAAGGATAGATACCCCCCCAGGCCGATGCCCGTGATGAAGCTTATCAGCCCCAGTCCACCGAAGATGTGAATCGGCCTGGTGGAATAGCTCAGCAGGAAGCGCACTGTCAGGAGATCCAGCAGCACCCTGGCGGTGCGGGAGAGGCCGTACTTGGACTTGCCGAAGCGCCGAGCGTAGTGACGCACGGGTACTTCGGCCACGGAGACCCCCATCCAGTTGGCGATGGCGGGGATGAAACGGTGCAATTCACCGTAGAGCTGGATATTCTTCACCACCTCGCGGCGATAGGCTTTCAGCGAGCAGCCGTAGTCGTGCAGGTGAACTCCGGTGACCTGGGAGATGAGCCAGTTGGCGATCATTGAGGGGAGGCGGCGGGTCAGGAAAGGATCCTTACGATGCAGCCGCCAACCGCTGACCACGTCGTACCCCTCCTCGATCTTCTCCAGGAGCAGGGGGATGTCCGCGGGGTCGTTCTGGAGGTCGGCGTCCAGGGTGATCACCACCTGGCCCTGGGAGCGGTCGAAGCCAGCGGCGAAGGCCGCCGTCTGCCCGAAGTTGCGGCGGAAGCGGATCACCTTGAGGCGCTCGTCGCCCTCGTGCAGCCTCTTGAGAATATCGAAGCTCCCGTCGGTGCTCCCATCGTCTACAATGATGATCTCATACTCTCGACCTACTCCCTCCAGAGCGGCCTTCAGTTGCGTGTAAAGTTGCTCTACGTTCTCCTCCTCGTTGTAGAGGGGGATGACAATGGATAGGTCCATCTGCTTTTACCTCGTGGTATTGGTTGCCAGTCTGAAGCCGATCTTGAGCAGATTCAGCAGCTTGTCTTTTCTCATCCAACGCTCCCCTGCCCTTGATGGTGTGCGTTAGCTCGTGATGATTCCTCTGTCTCAGGCGCGATCTTTGAACCGAACCTGGAAGCGTAGACCTTGGTAAATACTGCGCCAAACAAGAAGATTTGGGCGATGTAGTAAAACGCGATCAGTAGAACCGCTAACGCTCCGGCGGCTTCAAAGGCCGACCCGGTATTGCTATGCGTCAGATAGAACCCCACCAACCACCCGCCGATGCTGACCAGCAAGGCCGTTACCGCTGCGCCAATCCAGACATCACGCCAGGCAATCTCTACGTCTGGCAGAACCTTGTAAATCAAGGCAAACGAGATTGTTGCCAGTCCCACCATGGAGAGAATGTTAATGATTGGCACATAGCTGCCCCAATCAAAGAATGAAGTCGATACAGAGACGACAACGCTAACAACTGTCGCCAATACAAGCAAGAGGCCCACACCGATTGCCATAACGAATGCCAACAGACGATCCTTGATGGAGGCGATGATCCCGCCGTGCGATGCGGGTGGAACTTCCCAAATGGTATTGAGCGCGTGTTGCAACTGGACAAACAACCCCGAAGCCGCGAATGACAACACTCCGAAACTGATCAGGGAAGTCAATGCCGTGCCGCCTGATGCGCGTTGCGAGGCGTTGACCACGATATCTTGAATGAATTGGGCTGTCTCTGGTCCCAATGTGTCTTCAAGTTGCACGAACAGTTGGCTGGCCGTCGCCGGTTCGTCAATGAATAGGCCGGCTACGGTGAGCGCGATGAATATCACAGGTGCGAACGCAAATATCCCGTAGTAGGCCAGCGCCGCCGCCAAACGAGAGGGATTATCAGCGCTCCAGGCGAGAAATATGTCTTTCAGGAATGGCCGTTTCCACTTCCGAGTTCGAGATTTCTTCATAAAGCGCTCCTGTCTTCTCGGCGATCTTCTCCCAGGTGAAGTCCTGAGCCAATCTGGCGGCTTCCTCACCCAGGCGGCGTCGCAGCCTGGGATTCTCGGCCAGCCTGGCTATGGCCTCGGCCAGCGCAACGGGGGCATCGGGGGGGGCGAGGAGGATGTTCTCTCCATGCCGTAGCTCAGGCACGTCCACTCGTGGTCGGGTGCTGACGATGGGCAGGCCATGGGAGAGGGCAGCCATGAAGCTTCCTCGTCGGAAGGAAGCCCCGTCCCGGTAGGGTAGCACGCAGATGTCGGAGGCCAGCAGGTTGGCCGAGACCTCAGGTTGGGGAGTGTAGCCTGTCCAAAGCACGCTATCCGTCAGGCCCAGCTCTTCGATCAAACCTTCGATCTTCTTCAGATAGGCCAGGTTGGTGGGATCGCTGGAGCCGACCTTGCCTCCCACCATCATTAGTTGGAGGTTGGAGGCTGACCGCACTAGCTTATCCAGGGCGCGCACCAGGGTTTCGGCTCCTTTGCTTTCGTTGAGGAAGCCGAAGTAGGAGAGCAAGAGGTCGTCAGGCTTCAGGCCCCAGCGGGCTCGCCAAGCCTCTCGATCATAGCCTGCTGGAGGTTGGGGGCTGATGTTGGAGCCGATGGGGATGAGCGATAGGGAACGGACAAACGAGTAAGTTGACAGCCTGGCGAAATCCTCGGCGTTGGTGACGATGACCGCATCGCTCCAGCGGGCCAGGGCCAGGTTTACCCACCAGCGCAGGCGACCAGCCTTGGGAAAGAGGTAGGGTACCTTCAGGTCGTGGAAGGTAATCACCGTGCGGGGCCGGAACCCCGTCCCCATTCTCAATCGCAGCGGCAAGAGGTTGATGGCCGGATGCATCTCGTAGGCGGCTGTTTGGTACTGGATGTTGACGATGTCGAAGCGTAGCGCGTCGTGCAACTGGATGATGTCGCGCCAGCAGTCCCAGCCCCAGCCGCGAACGCTGCGATGGACGATTATCGAGTTTCGAGTTTCGAGTTTCGGGTTTTGGGTTTCGGGCTGTGTGTTGTGTGAGGCACTGGTGAACACGTGAACTTCGTGGCCCAGGGTCGCCAGTGCTTGACCCAGTTCGTGGGTGAAGTCTCCCACGCCGCCTTGGTCGGGAGGATATTCGCCGGTGACTAGACAGACTTTCATACCTCTTTGAGCACCTGCCAGTAGGACTTAACCCGTGCCGCTCTCATCTGTCTCCTGTGCCCTACCAGCCACTTGAGGGCTTCTACGATCAGTTGGTAGAGATAGGTGGCCAGGACGAATAGCCGCAGTACCTCCGCCTGCCACGGGCCATGATGCTTGCGGAAATAACGGATTTTGCTGCGCTGAAATTGGATGTGCTGGAAGGACTTGACTTGCTCGCTCGATTGTGCCCCGTGGTGGACCACTCTGGCGGTGGGCAGGTAGATCACCTTCCACCCCTGGGCCTTCATACGACGGCACCAATCCAACTCCTCGGAGTACATGAAGAAGCCCTCATCCAGTAGACCCACCTGCTCGACGGTCTCGCGGCGCACTAGCAAGCAAGCCCCAGTGACCCAGTCTACCTCTTGCACCTCGTCGTCCGGGCGGTCTGTGATGTAGTAGTGTCTGGTGGCGCGGTTACGAGGGAACCACTGTTGCAGGATGGTGCTTTCCAGGAAAGCTGTAGCCAGGGTGGGGAAGCGGCGCCGCGAGGACTGGATGCTGCCGTTGGGGTTCAGGAGTTGCGGTCCCAGCGCTCCCACCTGGGGGTGATCATCCAGGTACTCGACCATCGTCGTCAGGGCGTCGCCAACGATCTCGGTGTCTGGGTTCAGCAACAGGATGTATCGCCCTCGGCTGGCGGCGATGCCCTGGTTGTTGCCCACGGTGAAACCCACGTTCTCGCTGTTGGCGATGAGTTGCACCTGGGGAAACTCTTCTTCCATCATCGCCACGCTGCCATCGGAGGAAGCGTTATCAACCACGATGACCTTGATCTGGGAGTTGGAAGTTGGAAGTTGGAGGTTGGATATTATGGAACGGAGACAACGCTTCAGGAGCTCTCGTACGTTCCAGTTCACGATCACAATTGACAGATCGCTTCCAATCTCCAACCCTTCGGCTAGGATCAGGGCAGGCCTCCGATCTCCAATATCCAATATCCAGCCTCCATTTGCTAAGACGGCGGCTCTCAGGCCGCCGCGTCACAAACATCTATCACAAATCTCTCTGTCATTGCGAGGGCGTCAGCCCGAAGCAATCCTCAACCCGCAATGGAGGAGATTGCTTCGCTCCGCTCGCAATGACAGCCTGAGCAGCGCTCTTTGAGGCAACCCTCACTCTTGCCGCTCTACTACAAAATCGGCTAAATCGAGCATGGCCTGGCGATATTCGTTGTGAGGCAGGGTCGAGAGCGCGTCGCGGCTTTTGGCCACAAATCTCTGGGCTTCGGTGATGGACGATTCGATGGCCCCCGACTCTTTGATCACCTCCACTGCTAGCTGAAAGACGTGCACTTCATCATCTCCCTCAGCTCGGCTGCTTAGCACTCTGGTTACGACTTCGTCCCCTGAATGGGCTTCGAGGAAATGGATGGTGGGCAGGGTGATGATCCCCTGGCGCAGGTCGCTGCCGATGGGCTTGCCCAGATCACCCTCGTTGCCTGCGAAATCGAGGACGTCATCCACGATTTGAAAGGCCATTCCCAAATTATATCCATAATTGCGTAGAGCTTGTGCTTCCGTCTCCGGTGCCCCGCTTAAGAGGGATCCCGCTTCCGTTGACGCGGCGAAGAGAGAGGCGGTCTTGCTGTAGATGCGTTGATAGTAGTACTCCCTGGTCAGTTTCCCCTCGTCGCTGCCGAAGATTTGATTCAACTCGCCATTGCAGATGGTCATCAGGGTTTGGGCGAAGATGGAGACCACGCGCACGCTTTCGGTCTCGGCGGCAAAAGCCGCTGCTCGGGCGAAAAGGTAATCCCCGGTCAGAACCGTCGCTGCTCTATTCCACATGGTATTCAGGGTGGGATTGCCGCGGCGCAGGAAAGAGTTGTCTATCAGATCATCGTGGATGAGGGTGGCCGTGTGCAGCGTCTCCACCGCGGCGGCCAGGGAAACGACCTTTTCGGTATCGGCGGGATAGAACTTGCTCGACAGCACAACCAGAGCAGGGCGCAAACGCTTGCCCCCGCTGCCGAGAAGATAATCCAGGGTGGCTCTCAACTGTTCGTATTCAATGTGGGAAACTTCGCGCATCTTGCGCTCTACACGCTCCAGGTCCTCGCGGATGAGTTCGAAGATGGGGATGACCTTCAAGGCTGATTCCTTTCGTTCAAAGATTCAAGGCCCTGAGTCCTTGGACCTCAGGACCAAGGGCAAAGAGTGCTTGGGCGTTGTCCGAGGTGATGCGGGCCACTTCTTCTAGTGATAACCCTTTTACGCGGGCGACTTCCTGAGCCACCAGCTTGACATAGGCAGGCTCGTTGCGCTTCCCTCGATGGGGATGGGGCGTCAGGTAAGGACAATCGGTCTCTACCAGCAGCTTTTCCAGGGGCAGTTGACGGACCAGTTCGCGTAGGCGGCGGGCGTTCTTAAAAGTCACAGGGCCAGCGATGGAGATGTAGAAGCCCAGTTCGATGGCCTCCTGGGCCATAGCCAGATCGCCCGAGAAGCAGTGCATAACCCCCACTAGCTGATGATGGTTGCTCTCGGCCCTTCGGCTACGCTCGGGACAGGCCCAGTGGCGCAGGATGGCCATAACTTCTTCGTGAGCCTCGCGGTCATGGATGATAACCGGCTTTCCTGCTTCGCTTGCCAGGGCCAACTGCTGTTTGAAAGCCTGGCGCTGCTTATCTCGGGGCGATAGATCGCGATAGAAATCGAGCCCGATTTCGCCGATGGCGACTACTTTGGGATGGAGTGCCAAAGCTCTCAGCTCTTCCAGCATCTCCCCCGTCACGGTCTTGGCGTCGTGGGGGTGCACTCCCACTGCCGCATATATCTGCGGGTATGCCTCGGCCAGGGCCACCCCCGCCTGACTTGAACCCAAGTCCGCTCCAACGTTGATGATGGCCTTTACCCCGGCGGTGGTTGCTCGCTCGATGACCCGCTCTCGATCGCTTTTGAACCGGGGGAAATCGAGGTGGGCGTGGGTGTCAGTCAAATTCATCCGTTTATCCGCTATCAATCCGTTGCCAGCCCCGCCAGCCTCATCCCCTCTCCCAAAAGCACCCTCACTTTGTCCTCATCTGTTGTTTCGCAATAGACGCGGATCAGGCCAGGCTCGGTGCCGGAGAAGCGAATCAAAAGCCAGCCGCCGTCCTCCAGGCTGTATTTGTAGCCGTCGGTGGTGTTGATGTCTGTCACTTTGAGGCCAGCCAATAAGTTGGGCCTGGCCTCCCCGACGCGCTGTCTTACAGCCTCCCCCTCTTCAGCGGAGAAGTAGTAGTCAATCCGGTCATAGAAATAGCGAGCACCGACGACTTCATACAGGTGGTCCAGAAGCTGAGAGGGACTTTTGTCCGTTTGCACCATGAAGTCGAGGAAGTAGAGATTGGCCAGGATGCCGTCCCGGTCGGGGACGTTGCCGCGAAAGGCGTAGCCTCCGCTCTCCTCCCCGCCGATCATCGCCTCCACTTCCAGCATCTTGGGAGCCACATACTTGAAGCCTACTCCGGTCTGGTACACCGGCACGCCGTAGATCTGGCCCAGTTTCTCCAGAACCGAAGTGGTGGAGAGGGTCTTGACGATAGGCCCTCGCTCCCCCCGCACCTCCAGAAAATACAGGGCCAGCAGGCCAAAGACCTGTAGTTGGTTGACGAAGCGGCCATGCTCATCGGCTATCCCGATGCGGTCGGCGTCGCCGTCGTTGATGATGGCCACATCGGCTCCTACCTCCTGCACTTTGAGCAGGCAAGGATCCACGTTCGGAGGGATGGGCTCGGGCCGAAGCATCTCGGGGAAGAGGGGATTGGGCACGTTGTGGATCTCGATGATCTCTGTGCTGCCACCCGCCAGGATACGCGGGAACCAGCCGATGCCGTTGCCCCACATGGGGTCCGCGACGATGGTCAAACCGGCAGCCTTGATGGGAGCGACGTCAATCAGGTCTCGTAGATGGGCGAGATAGGCCGGCGCCGGATCGAAGCGTTCCACCAGGCCCAGGGCCTCGGCCTTGTCCAAAGGCAGGCGCTTCACCTCCTCGATGGGGGGGATGCCGGCCTCGATCTCTTTCAGCCCGTCGGGGGCAATCGCGCCCCCGTGCTCGTCCCGCACCTTGAAGCCGTTATGGGTGGGCGGGTTGTGGCTGGCGGTGATGTTGACTGCGCCCGCCGCTCCCAGCGTCACCACGCTGTGGCCGATGACTGGGGTGGGGGTGGCTCCCTGAGTGAGGTGGACGTGGATGTCGTGGGCAGCCATCACCTCGGCCACAGCCGCGGCGAAGTGCTCCGAGGCGAAGCGGCGGTCGTGCCCCACCACCACGCCTTTTTCAGCTACCTCTTTGTCGAGCAGATAGCGGGCGAAGCCCTGGGCACAGCGCCGGACGTTGTCGAAAGTGTAATCCTCGGCGATTTGGGCTCGCCATCCATCGGTACCGAATTTGATTTTCATGTATCCTGTAATCCTTTCCTCACCATCGCCAGGACCTTGGAGGCCAAGGTGATAGCTCCTGTAGCGTCCTCTTCGTCGTAGACTTCGGCAGGCACTCCACCCGGCAAGGCATTGGGGTAGCGGGTGGGAATGTAGAAACGGTCCAATTTGCTCACCAACCCAGTGAGATCAGCGAAGCTCTCCTCATATTCTCCACAACGGTGGCAGAGTTCACTCACCGAGTGCCCCAATACCACTCGCTCTCCTTGGGCGAAAAGGAATGCTTTGAGGGACTTCTCTGCTGCTTGTTGAGCGTTGAAGCAGGCTATCGAGTAAAATTCTCCGTCCGCGTTGTGTTCAGCGGCTCGCAGGTCGTATTCAGCTTGTTTGAACCAGCGTGCTGCTTCACCCTTTGGGTCTTTCATAAATAATCACTCCCTCTTTCAGTACCATCTCTACGAAGTAGTTGTTCCGCTCTTGCATCTCGGCGAACTCTTGGGGAGTATAGACCAACACGTCCATAGCGAAAGTGGGTTTGACGAGATCGTACACCCTTGCCAGTCTGTCCAAAAAGCGCTCCTGGGTCTCTTTGATTATCACCAGGTCGAGGTCGCTGTGTTCATCCTCGTCTCCACGGGCCCAGGAGCCGAAGAGGATCACCCGTTGGGGGTCGTACTCTTTTAGCGAGGCAATGGTGTTAGCAACTCTCTCTTGTCTGGAAATGGTTCTCATTTCAGGTTGTTTTCCTTCTTCAGCGCTTCCAGATCCGCATCTACCATCATCTGGATCAACTCCTCAAAAGTGACGGTGGGCTCCCAGCCTAGCCTGGTGCGAGCTTTGGCAGCATCAGCCACCAGAAAGTCCACATCGGCTGGGCGGAGGAACCTGGGATCCATTACCACGTGATTCTGCCAGTCCAGGTCGAGGTAGCCGAAGGCCACTTCACAAAGCTCTCGCACCGAGTGGGTCCTCCCGGTACCTACCACGTAGTCATCTGGCTCGTCCTGCTGGAGCATGAGCCACATGGCCCTGACGTAGTCCTCGACATAACCCCAATCACGTTGAGAGTCCAGATTGCCCATCCTGAGTTCATTGGCCAGGCCCAGCTTGATGCGCGCTACACCGTGGGTCACCTTATGAGTGACGAACTCCAGGCCTCGGCGGGGGCTCTCGTGGTTGAACAGTATACCTGAGCAGGCGAACAGGTCGTAGCTCTCCCGATAGTTGATGGTGATCCAGTGGCCGTAGACCTTGGCCACGCCGTAAGGACTGCGAGGATAGAAAGGGGTGTTCTCGTTCTGGGGAGTCTCCCGCACCTTGCCAAACATCTCAGATGAGGACGCCTGGTAGAACCTGATCGTCGGATCCACGATGCGAATGGCGTCCAGCACGCGAGTGACCCCCAGGGCTGTCACTTCGCCCGTCAATACCGGCTGGCTCCAAGAGATGGGCACAAAAGATTGAGCCGCCAGATTGTAGACTTCGGCGGGTTGGTGCTCTCGCAAGATGTCAATGATGGAGATCTGATCCGCCAGATCGCCGGAAGCCAGGGTTATCTGGTCCTGGATGTGCTTGATGCGCTCGAAGTTCACGGTGCTGGTGCGGCGCACCATGCCGATAACCTCGTAGCCCTTTTCCAACAGAAACTCAGCCAGATAGGAACCGTCCTGGCCGGTGACGCCGGTGACCAGTGCTTTCTTTGCCATTTATCCTCCCTTATCTTTTTTGATTCTTTCCCGCCAGTAATCCAGCACGTCCTGCAGACTCTGCTCAAAGGCAATCTTCGGTCGCCAGCCGGTCTGCTCCCGAATCCTGGTGCAGTCAGCGACTATCACGGGGACGTTGGTAGGGCGGAGTCGCTCTGGATCCTGCTCGACGGTGATGGGAATCCTGGCCATGGCTGTCAATGTCTCCAGCAACTCCCTCACTGAGCGAGCTTGCTCTGAGCCAAGATTGTAGACCTCCCCCGCTTCTCCCTGGGTGATGAGCAGGTGGTATCCCCGCACCACGTCCCGCACATCGCTGAAGTCGCGCTGGGGCGTCAGGTTGCCGACCCGGATGACAGGTTCTCGCAGACCCGCCTCGGCTTGGGCTATCTGGCTGGCGAAGTCGGGGGCTACGAAGCCGAGGCGCTGGCGGGGGCCGATGTGGTTGAAGGATCGCACCCGCACGGTGAACAACTTGTGGCTCAAATGGTATTGCAGCCCCAGCATATCCTGAGCCACCTTGCTCACCGCGTAGGGACTGGTGGGGCGCAGGGGATTCGTCTCTTTGATCGGCAACTCGTCAGGTCGTACCAGCCCGTACTCCTCGCTGGAGCCGACCACCAGTATCCTGGCCGCCGATTCCAGCCTGGCGACAGCTTCCAGGATATTGAGCTGGAGGCGGATGTTGATGGCCAGGGTGCCCCAGGGGTCGCGGCGGGAGACGGAGACGAGGGGCTGGGCGGCCAGGTGAAAGATGCGATCCGGCTTCGCTTGCTCCAGGATCGAGGTCACTGTTTCCAGCTTCGAAAGCTCCGCCGGGTAGAGTTCCAACCTGTCTCGCAGATGCTCGATGTTGTCCTCAGGGCCGTAGACCGTGCCCGCTACGTGCCAGTCGGTGTGTTCGAGAAGATATTCGGCCAGGTGGCTGCCGACGAAACCGGAGATCCCCGTGATCAGTGCTCGCACCGCTCCCCCTTTCCTCCTCTGCGATGTAGTCTAAATAATACCCCATTTCGTTCAAAAAGGCAAGCCCCCATCCGTGCAAGGCAGATGAGGGCTTGTTCTCTTCCTAATTTACCAACTTACTGACCTACCCCCTCACGTCCCCGCCTCCCACGACCGCAGGTACTTCTCCTGTTCTCCCGTGAGGGTGTCAATCTCGATGCCCATGGCCGCCAGCTTCAAGCGGGCGATTTCCTGGTCTATGTCATCGGGCACGCCGTATACTTTACTCTCCAGCTCCTGGCCATGCTTGACTATGTACTCAGCGACCAGGGCCTGGTTGGCGAAGCTCATGTCCATCACACTGGCCGGGTGTCCCTCCGCCGCAGCCAGGTTGACCAGTCGCCCCTCAGCCAACAGGTTGATGCGCCGTCCGTCCGGCAGGATGTACTGATCAACGGAATCGCGCACGTGTCGCACCTCGACGGCCATCTCCTCCAGGGCCGGGATGTTGATCTCCACGTTGAAGTGGCCGGAGTTGGCCAGGATCGCCCCGTTCTTCATGGCCTCCAGATGATGCTTGTCAATGACATTGATGTCGCCAGTGGAGGTGACGAAGACGTCGCCGATCCTGGCCGCTTCGATCATGGGCATCACCCGGAAGCCGTCCATCACTGCCTCGAGAGCGCGCAGAGGGTCCACCTCGGTGACGATGACGTTGGCCCCCATGCCTCGCGCCCGCATGGCGATGCCCCGGGAGCACCAGCCGTAGCCGCCCACCACAAAGTTACGGCCGGCCAGCAGGACATTTGTGGCCCGCAGGATGCCGTCAATGGTTGATTGGCCGGTGCCGTAGCGGTTGTCGAAGAAGTGTTTGGTAGCCGCGTCGTTGACGGCCACGATGGGATAGCGCAGCGCGCCATCGGCGGCCATGGCCCGCAGGCGGATGACGCCGGTGGTCGTCTCCTCGGTGCCGCCGATGACGTTCTCGATGAGGTCGGCGTGCTCTTTGTGCAGGATGGAGACCAGGTCCGCCCCGTCGTCCATGGTGATGTGGGGGGCGTGATCCAGGGCGGCGTTGATGTGTTGATAGTAGGTCTCGTTGTCCTCGCCCTTGATGGCGAAGACGGGGATCTCGAAGTTGACCACGAGCGAGGCTGTCACGTCGTCCTGGGTGGAGAGGGGGTTGGAAGCGCAGAGTCGCACATCGGCTCCGCCCTCCTGGAGGGTGTGAACCAGGTTAGCCGTCTCCGAGGTCACGTGGAGGCAGGCTGCGATCCTGATCCCTTTGAGGGGTTTCTCTTTGGCGAAGCGCTCCCGGATCAGCCGCAGCACCGGCATCTCCTGCTCCGCCCACTCGATCTTGAATCGGCCCTGGGTTGCGAGGGATACGTCCTTAATGTCGTAGTTGTTGTCAGTCATTTTTCTCCTTCCTGAGAATGAAAATAGTGGTCAGTTGCCAGTTGTCTGCGAATGGGCGAATCGGCTAGGGTGCCCTCTTATGGACCAGCGGGAGGTACACCTGCCAGGTGATAACGCCCACGCGCTCCAACTGTAAGCCGGCCAGGGTGACCTTCAAGCTGAGGGCATAATTGCCGGTGGCGTCAGTAATGTTGGCAGTGAGGACCTGAGTGCCATCGGCAAAGACGGCCGGCCCGCTGAGGGTGGCATTTTCCAGCGGCTCATCACTCAAATGGGATTCTCGGCAATCGTCCACGCTCCTGAGTTGCTGGGGGAAGGCGACAGCACTACCCCAGAACCTCAGTAGGTTTCCCCCCAATGCACCGCCACGAGCATGATGTCCACGATGTCAATGTCGCAGTCACAGTCAAGGTCGTAGCGGGCCTCGTAGTTAGGAGTATCGGGGTTGTTGTCAGGATCGGGATTATCACATGAGGTGCGCCAGCGGCTGGCAACGAGCATGATGTCCACGATGTCAATGTCGCCATCGCCGTCAAGGTCAAAAAAGGGAACACAGGGGGAGTAGTAAGCATACTTCAGGTCATCGTTGGTGGCGTCATAGTAGCTGATGTGCGGATACCCGCGCCCATCCAGGGCCAGGGAGGTGTACCTGCCGACATACCCCGCGCTGTCCACGGTCTCGATGTGCCAGCCAGAGGCGTCCTGGTAGGCGTACTTCAGGTCGCCGTTGGTGCCGTCGTGGTAGCTGATGTGCGGATACCCACCTCCATCCAGGGCCAGGGAGGTGTCCGAGCCGACATTCCCTTCGCTGTCCACGGTCTCGATATGCCAGCCGGAGGCGTCCTGGTAGGCGTATTTCAGGTCGGAAATCGGGCAGCGTGGAAACACACAGTCATGGTAGCTGATGTGCGGATACCCATCCCCATCCAGGGCCATGGAGTTGTATCGGCCGACATCCCCCTCACTGTCCACGGTCTGGATGTGCCAGCCGGAAGCATCCTGGTAGGCGTACTTCAGGTCGCCGACATCGCAGTACGGGTAGGGAGCTCCACAGCGATAGTAGCTGATGTGCGGATAGCCGTCTCCATCCAGGGCCAGGGAGGTGTAGCGCGTCAAAAAACCCAACCCTGTGTCCACGGTCTCGGTGTGCCAGCCCGAGCCGTCCTGGTAGGCGTACTTCAGGTCGTCGTTTGTGAGATCGTAGTAGCTGATGTGCGGATACCCGTCCCCATCCAGGGCCAGGGAGGTGTACTCGCCGACCCGCCCCTCGCTGTCCACGGTCTCAATGTGCCAGCCGGAGGCGTCCTGGTAGGCGTACTTCAGGTCTTCGTTGGTGTAGTCATAGTAGCTGATGTGCGGATAGCCGCCCCCATCCAGGGCCAGGGAGGTGAAGTAGCCGACAACGCCCTCGCTGTCCACGGTCTCGATGTGCCAGCCAGAAGCATCCTGGTGGGCGTACTTCAGGTCGCGGTTGGTGTCGTCGAAGTAGCTGATGTGCGGATGGCCGCCTTCATCCAGGGCCAGGGAGGTGAACCAGCCGACATCCCCACCCTCGCTATCCACGGTCTCAATGTGCCAGCCGGAAGCGTCCTGGTAAGCGTACTTCATGGAGAAGTTGGTAACGTCGTAATAGCCAATGTGCGGATACCCGTCCTCATCCAGGGCCAGGGAGGTGTACCTGCCGACATCCCCCTCGCTGTCCACGGTCTCTCTGTGCCAGCCGGAGGCGTCCTGGTAGGCGTACTTCAGGTCATCGTTGGAGAAGTCGTAGTAGCTGATGTGCGGATACCCGTTCCGATCCAGAGCCAAAGAAGTGTCCCCACCGGCACCCTGCCGGCTATCCATGGTCTCTATGTGCCAGCCCGAAGCATCCTGGTAAGCGTACCTCAGAGTGCTACCACCCATTAAGGGAAAAGTTTGGGAGTAGCTGATATGGGGATATCCATCCCCATCCAGGGCCAGGGAAGTGTGCCTGCCAACATCTCCACCCTCGCTGTCCACGGTCTCGATGTGCCATCCCGCGGCATCCTGGTAGGCGTACTTGAGGTCAAGCTCGTACTCGGTCCGCCGAATGTTATAGCTGATATGCGGATACCCGCCCTCATCTAAGGCCAGGGAGGTGTACCTGCCGACATCCCATCCGCTGACCACAATCTCGATGTGCCAGCCGGAGGCATCCTGGTAGGCGTACTTCAGGGTGTCGTGCCCATGGTAGCTGATGTGCGGATAGCCATCCCCATCCAGGGCCAGTGAGGTGTACCTACCGCCCTCGCTGTCCACGGTCTCGATGTGCCACCCGGAGGCATCCTGGCAGGCGTACTTTAGGTCATCGTCGCCATGGTAGCTGATGTGCGGATAGCCACCTCCATCTAGGATTAGAGAGGCGTGCGCGCCGACTCCAGAGGAGTTGTCCACTGTCTCGTGGTGCCAGTTCACCCCATCATGCCAGGCGTAGTAGAGATGATCACCGCCGTAGGCGATGTGCGGATGCCCTGCGGCGTCCAGTCGCAGGCTGCGATCGGTCATGTCTGTGAAAGACTTGGGGCAGTCCACACATTCGATCACCCACCCGTCGGCTGCGGCGGGGGTTGCCTGGAGAGCCAATGGGACCAGCAGCAGGGCCAGCAGGCCGAACTGCAGCAGATACTTGCCTTTGCTGTGAATCATGTCACTTTCCTCCTTTTCTGCATAGGCTAATGTTCAGATGGGCTTGACCAACGAATGGCAAATTATCGTCTTCTCCCTCCTTCCTGCTTAAAGCTCCTCACCTGTGGGTAAACACCTAACGCTCCCTGCCTTACAGCTCACCAAACCGTGAACTCCCCTCGCGCCAGGCGGTCGGTGAAGTCGTAGATGTTGGCTAGCTCGTTTTCGATCACGGCTTCGACGTCGCTGCGGATGGCCCCTAGCTCCAGGCCGGACTCTAAAACGAGCTGAGCCGAGGCGATCAAGGGCTGGTCAATGGGATGACCGATCTGGCTGCAAAGCCATATGTAGACCTCTCTGACGCCCGGCACGGTGGCGTGGACTTGCTCGGCGATTTTGTGAGACAGCAGACTGTAGATCTTGCCTACGTGGCTGACAGGGTTTTTCCCCGCTGCGGCCTCGGTGCTCATGGGTCGGTTCAGGGCGATCACTCCGTTGACCTTGTTGCCCCGCCCCACCTGGCCGCAATCGCCCCCCTCAGCCGAGGTGCCAAGCACGGTCAGGTACATGCCGCCCTCACCCCGGCCCGGCGCATCAAGGGTGTTGATGTCCACGGTCACTTTTTCGATAGTGTGCTGATGCCGGGCCACAAAATCCTCCAGATCAGCCTGGATGGCCGCCTTGCGGTCGAAATAGGCTTCTTCGGTGGGGACGAAGCGATCAACGAAAGCGATGGCTATGGTCAGCACCAGTTCGTGGCCGTGCCGGTAGCCCATTACTTTGATGTCTTCGCCCGCCTCAGGAAAGGCAGCCTTGAAGGCGGTGGAGTTCAGGTGGCGCTCGGTGGACAGCACCAGCTTCTCCGTATCCGTCAGGGGCGCGTAGCCCACCCCCGCCGAGGTGTCGTTGGCCCCGATGACCTCCCGCTCGAAGATGTCGGTCAGCTCCGGCGACCCGGGCTTGATCTCGTTCTGGAAGACGATGTGCTTGTCCACGTCCACGAAACGCAGGTTGGCTCGCAGCCAGGCCTTGGCCGTGGCCTCGGCGATGTCGCCCACCGGCACTCTCTTTCCCCGCGCTTCGTAGATAGCGCGGTCGCCGAACACCAGCCGCATCGGTTCCTCGACGGTGCCGCCTCCCAGGCGAGGCGAAGTCCTGCCAGCCACCAGGAGCGCTTTGTCAATGTTGTGGTGCAGGATGCGGCCGAAGGTGTCCAGGTACGCGCGACAGAGCTCCACCGAGATCGCCTCCATGATGGCGTCGCAGATAGAATCGGGGTGGCCGATACCCTTCCGCTCTACCAGCTCCACCTGCTGCTCCCCAACAGGGATTCGGCTCAGACTTTCCAGAATAATGTTCCTCATTTGATCCTCCTTAATGTGTTTATGATTTGTTGACTTGCTACTTGCGGTTGCCTATCACTTCGATGTATGGGCAATCCCTGCGGAAGCCTAGTCTCTCGTAGATTCCGATGGCTTCAGCGTTTTCCCGATTTACGTTGAGCACGACGTTGAGGTTCTGAGCTAGAAGCTCTTCCACCACCTGGCTGGTGCAGGCTGTGCCGTAGCCTCGGCGCCGATGGTTGGGGTGGGTGAAGATGTTGCCCACTCCCGCCACGCCGAAGCTTGGTGAGACCAGGTGGGTGCCCGCCGCGGAGACCAGATGGCCGTCGGCCTCGACGCCGTAGTAGACGCCATCGCGCAGTTGATAGGGAGCAAAGGCATCCCCGCCGCCCAGCCGGTAGAGTTGGCGCAGAGCGTCTAGGTTGGATACGTTGAGCTTGATGGTCGCGCCAGAGACGGGCTGAAAGTCCGCTGAGGCTATGGCCATACGAAACATCTCCTCGACCTCGTCCAGGGCATAGGAAGCTGCCACCACCGGCAGGTGCTCTGCCGGACAGGTGAAGTAGGCCCGCTTGGGCTGCAAGGCAGAAGCCAGGATAGCGGCCACGCCGTCGCTGTCCCCCATGGCGAAGAGGGCGGGAGGTTGGAGGCCGGTGAAGAATAGGGCCAAAGCGTGAATCTCTCCGTCGTTCTCGGCCCCAAACCATTGGCACTGGGCAAAGAGGCTCGGCTCCAGGTCGCCGATGGCGTAGGCGGCGTAGATGCGATCCCGCTGTAGGAAGGCCAGGATTTGCTTTTTGTCGGTGAGGGGCGTTACTTGCCACACGGCTGGCTCTCCTGTCTAATGTTGTTTCACACGGCAAAGGTTGCTTTCCGTCGCCACCCCGCCCGGGGCTAAAGCCGTCGGGCTCAGCTACAAAGGCCTATCGGCCTGGTAAGTCCCAGCCCCAACAGGGACTTTGTGGACTGAGCCAGGGGCTTGAGCGGAGCGAAGTCCCTGGCGGACTGGCGGGCGCTTTCCATTTACCCCTCCCGCCCGGGGCTAAAGCCGTCGGGCTCAGCTACAAAGGCCTATTGGCCTGGTAAGTCCCAGCCCCAACAGGGACTTTGTGGACTGAGCCAGGGGCTTGAGCGGAGCGAAGTCCCTGGCGGACTGGCGGGCGCCGTCGGGCTGGGTCCCATTACGCCGAAACCTGCTCCAGCCGCGCTATAGTCGTGCCTGCTTCATGGTGTTCACGTTGCCGCATCGTGTACTGCACGACCCATCCAAGGTGTCGCTCACCAAATGATACGACACCGTACTCTGCCTGCCAGGCGAAGGTGTAGCCAGGCAGCGCCACATGGTTGACGAAGTGGGAACTATTACCCTTCACTTGGCCAATAAAGGTAGACAGGGCAAGTTTTGGCGGTACGGAGACAACGAGATGTGTGTGATCCTCAATGCCACCGATGGCGTGAACCACGGCTTGCAGTTCGATCACCTTGGCCGCGATGACCCGATGTAGATCCGCTTCGAAGGCCGGATCAATCAGTGGCTCACGCAATTTGGTGCCCCATATAAAATGGTAGAACAGTCGCCAATAGGGCATGTTTCCCTCCTGGCTTCGAAGTTCACCTTGGCCTGACAAATCTAGCCCCACCGGGGCTTGGTAGACTGAGCCAGGGGCTTGAGCGAAGCGGAGCCCCTGGCGGACTGATGGTCGCCGGCCCGCCCGTGGCTGAAGCCATCGGGCTCAGCT